>Ga0207690_10001667_pt1 | contig 13725 bp, 11 predicted proteins | sample KBSC23metaG_FD_184315 | JGI IMG/M metagenome (GOLD analysis project Ga0207690, IMG submission 184315) | Corn rhizosphere microbial communities from Kellogg Biological Station, Michigan, USA - KBS C2-3 metaG (SPAdes) (version 2) | ecosystem: Host-associated > Plants > Roots > Rhizosphere > Soil ...
AGCGCGGACGTATCGCTGGACTGGTTGGGCGCCGTGTCGAGCGGCGCACCGCCCTCATTGGCCATGACCGGCGCGGCAAACACGAGACCGGCCAAGGCGAAAATCGCAAGCAGCTTTTTCATTCTTGTGTCCTTCCTATGTCCTTGTGCTCGGCTCGAATCAGTGCGGCGTGAACGTGACGCGCTCAGGCACCGGCTTGAACGTCCCGATCTGGCTCCAGATCGGCATCGCGAGGAAGAACGCGAAGTACAGAATGGTGCCGATCTGCGAGATGATCGAACCGATCGGGCTCGGTGGCTGGATGCCAAGGTAACCGAGCACTGCGAAAGCGATCACGAAGAGGATCAGCAGCGTCTTGTGGAAGCCCGGACGATAGCGGATCGACTTGACCGGCGAGTGGTCCAGCCACGGCAGGAAGAAGAAGATCACCACCGAGCCGCCCATCACCACCACGCCCCAGAACTTGGCGTCGATGAAGGCAAAGCCCAGCGCCAGGATCACGGCCACGGCCACCGCCACGCCCTTGATCGTCATGCTCTTCGAGCGCACGAACAGCAAGCCCAGCATGATCGCGATGAAACCCCACAACCACGGCAGGAAGTCCGACGTGGTGGCGCGCAGCATCGAGTAGAACGGCGTGAAGTACCAGACCGGCGCGATGTGCGGCGGCGTCTTCAGCGAATCTGCCGGGATGAAGTTGTTGGCTTCCAGGAAGTAGCCGCCCATTTCCGGCGCGAAGAATACGATCGCGCTGAAGATGAACAGGAACACCGCCACGCCCACAATGTCGTGCACCGAGTAGTACGGGTGGAACGGAATGCCGTCGAGCGGAATGCCGCGCGCGTCCTTCTTGGCCTTGATCTCGACGCCGTCCGGGTTGTTCGAGCCCACTTCATGCAGCGCGATGACGTGCGCCACCACCAGGCCCAGCAGCACCAGCGGCACGGCAATCACGTGGAACGAGAAGAAGCGGTTCAGCGTCGCGTCCGACACCACGTAGTCACCGCGGATCCACAGCGACAGGTCCGGGCCGATCAGCGGGATGGCGGAGAACAGGTTCACGATCACCTGCGCGCCCCAGTACGACATCTGGCCCCACGGCAGCAGATAGCCCATGAAGGCTTCGGCCATCAGGCACAAGAAGATCAGGCAGCCGAAGATCCAGACCAACTCGCGCGGCTTGCGGTACGAGCCGTACAGCATGCCGCGGAACATGTGCATGTAGACCACGACGAAGAACGCCGACGCGCCGGTCGAGTGCATGTAGCGCACCAGCCAGCCCCACGGCACCTCGCGCATGATGAACTCCACGCTCGCATAGGCGACCGGGATGCCGGCGGCGTTGAGCGTGCCGTCCGGCTTGTAGTTCATCACCAGGAAGATGCCAGTGAGAATCTGGATCACCAGCACCAGCAGCGCCAGCGAGCCAAAGAAATACCAGAAGTTGAAATTCTTGGGCGCGTAGTACTCCGACAGATGCGCCTTCCACAGCTCAGATGCCGGGAAGCGCGCGTCGATCCAGCCCAGCAGCCCGGTTGTCTCCACCTTCTTCTCGGCCATGATCAAGCCTCTCCTTTCTCGTCTTTACCGATCACCAGCTTCGTGTCCGACAGGAACATGTACGGCGGAACGTCCAGGTTCTGCGGTGCGGGCTTGTTCTTGAACACGCGACCAGCCAGGTCAAACGTGGAGCCGTGGCACGGGCAGACGAAGCCGGGGTCGCCAGCCAGCTGCACGTTGGCGCCTGCGGGAAACGGGCCAGACGGGGAGCAACCAAGGTGGGAGCAGATGCCGACCACGACCAGCAGGTCTTTATGTTCGGCACGGGAGCGGGTTTCGTTCTTGCAGTAGTCCGGCGTCTTCATGGTGAAGGGCACGTCGGACTTGGGGTCGGCGACTTCGTTATCGGTCTTCTTGAGCGATTCCAGCATGTCGGGCGTGCGCTTGAGCAGCCAGACCGGCTTGCCGCGCCATTCCACCACCTTCATCTGGCCAGGAGCCAGGTCACTCACGTCCGCCTCTACGGGCGCGCCCGCTGCACGGGCTTTTTCAGATGGTGCGAATGTGCAAACGAAAGGGGCCGCAACTGCAACCCCTCCCACACCACCAGCCACGGACGTCGCAATCAACAGATTACGGCGACCCTTGTCCACGTTTTGCTGGTCACTCATTCAAGACCCCAGGGTGAGAAATCAAGATAGATTCGCGTCAACCAAAAATTATACCTGACCGTACCTTGCCGACGATAGCGGTCGCGGGGCATGTGGGTTGCGGATATAGTGAACGCACCGATTGCCCGCCAGCCCAATACAGGCAAGGCTTCGGCACATCTCCTGCAACCTCGCTTTCAACAATTCAGGTCAACCGTTCACCAGCTTGACCGTTTGTCTCGAATCAAACAATCCGGAGAAAACCGATGGCACTGATGCAAGACTTCAAGAAATTCGCAATGCGCGGCAACGTGATCGACCTGGCAGTGGGTGTGATCATCGGCGCGGCATTCGGCAAAATCGTCGAATCGCTGGTCAATGATCTGATCATGCCGCTGATCGGCCGCATCATCGGCAAGCTCGATTTCTCGAATCTGTACATTCAGCTCGCAGACGCACCGGCCGGTGTGCCGCTGACGTTGGCCGACCTCAAGAAGGCGGGCGTGCCGGTCTTCGCCTACGGCAATTTCATCACCGTGGCGGTCAATTTTTTGATTCTGGCGTTTATCGTGTTCCTGATGGTCCGCGCCATCACGCGCGTGATCGACGCCAATCCGCCCGCAGCCGAGGCCGAAACCCCGGAGAGCACGCTGCTGCTGCGTGAGATTCGCGACAGCCTGAAGAAGTAACCCAACGGGCGGTCAAGCAAACGTCCGGTCACACAGGATTCGGAATATCGATGAAGGTGTGACGCACGCCGAAGCGCTCGGCGAGGTGGTTGCCGAGCGCCCGCACGCCGCCGCGCTCCGTGGCATGGTGGCCCGCTCCGATGTACGCAACGCCCGACTCACGCGCCAGATGCGTGGTCTGCTCGGACGCTTCGCCGCTGAGATAAACATCCACGCCAGCCGCGACCGCCGCATCGAACCAGCCTTGCGCGCCGCCCGTGCACCAGCCGACCGTGCGCACCTGGCGGCCTTCGTCGCCGATCACCAGCGGCGCCCGGCCCAGCTTTGCCGAAACAGTCTCCGCGAACGCACCCAGCGTGGTGGCCTCGGGCAACACACCAATCCACCCCAGTTCGTCATCGCCGAAACGGCCTTGGGGCACGATCCCGAGCAAAGCGCCCAACTGTGCGTTGTTGCCCAGCTCAGCATGGGCGTCCAGCGGCAAGTGATACGCGAACAGATTCAGGTCGTGCGCCAGAAGTTGCTTCAGGCGTGCATGCTTCTGGCCGACGACACGGCCGTCCTCCCCTTTCCAGAAGTAACCGTGATGCACGAGGATGGCGTCGGCATGCGCATCGATGGCGGCTTCGATCAGCGCCAGGCTGGCGGTCACGCCGGTGACGATATGGGTGATGGTTTCGCGCCCCTGCACTTGCAGCCCGTTGGGGGAATAGTCCCGAAAACGAGCCGCCTGCAACAGGTCGTTCAAGTACAATTCAAGTTCTTTTCGATCCATTTGGACTCAATTTCGCCCTATGTTGCGCCGCTTTTGGCTGTTTTTCGCGCAAGCCGTCACGGTCGTCCTGGCCGTCTGGTTTGTGATCGCTACGCTCAAGCCCGATTGGCTCCAGCGCGGCAAGGTGGCAGTGCAATCCGGCTCGCCCATCGTCGCGCTCAAGGAAGTCGCGCCGATCGGCCACGGCGGCACCTCCAGCAACTCCTACGCGGAAGCCGCCAAGGTGGCGATGCCGGCGGTGGTCAACATCTTCAGCAGCAAGAATGCGCCCAAGCGTAACAACAATCCGCAGGCCAGCGCGGATCCGTGGTTCCGCTTCTTCTTCGGCGACCGCCCCCCCGAGCAGCGCCAGGAGCCCACGGCCAGCCTTGGCTCGGGCGTGATCGTCAGCTCGGAAGGCTACATTCTAACGAACCACCACGTGGTGGACGGCGCCGACGAAATTGAAGTCGCCCTGACCGACGGCCGCAAGGCCAACGCCAAGGTGGTCGGCTCCGACCCAGAGACCGACCTGGCCGTCCTCAAGATCAGCCTGCCCAATCTGCCCGCCATCACGCTGGGCCGACTGGAGAATGTGCGCGTCGGCGACGTGGTGCTCGCCATCGGCAACCCGTTCGGCGTGGGCCAGACGGTGACGATGGGCATCGTCTCAGCCCTGGGCCGCAGTCACCTCGGCATCAACACGTTCGAAAATTTCATCCAGACCGATGCAGCCATCAACCCCGGTAACTCGGGCGGCGCGCTGGTCGATGCGGATGGCAACCTGTTGGGCATCAATACAGCAATCTATTCGCGCTCGGGCGGCTCGCTGGGTATTGGCTTTGCGATTCCGGTGTCGCTGGCCAAGCAGGTGATGGAGTCGATCATTTCGACCGGCAGCGTGGTGCGCGGCTGGATCGGCGTCGAACCGCAGGATGTGACGCCGGAAATTGCGGAGTCGTTTGGTCTGTCGCGCAAGGATGGCGCGCTGATTGCTGCAGTGGTCCAAGGTGGACCGGCGGACCGCGCGGGCCTGCGCCCAGGGGACATCCTCACCAGCGTCAACGGCGAGTCGATCCTGGATACGACGGCGCTGCTCAACAGCATCGCCCAGCTCAAACCGGGTGCGGAAGCCAAGGTCACGGTGTCGCGTAAGGGCAAGGCCGTGGAGCTGACCATTATCGTCGGCAAGCGCCCACCGCCGACGCGTCGCAACGTACCGATGCCCTCGCAGGACGAAGAAGAGCAGTAAGCGCAGGGTTTAGAAAGCAAAACGGCGGCCGGATGTGCCGCCGTTTTTTTTTTGGCGCATAGGGGAGCCAGGCTGGCGCATCCAAGTTGCCCCTCGCTCGGCGCCTCCTGCCTTACAACGCTGTCAGGCGTGCGGCTAATCCACAAGCATTCCGTCGGGGATGATGCAGCCCGCCCTGCTTCGCCAGACGAGTCCACTGCATTTGGTCGCGGTGCGTAGCGCGCCCACCACCGCATTGCCCACTGCTGCCACGCCAGAACTCTTAGGCTCACCAGCGAAGGCAATGCCAACCGCACCGTCTCGGCCACACAAAAGCAAGCGCGTAGGAAATGCTCCATACAAAGAAAAACGCCGACCCCTTTCGGGATCGGCGTTTAACCGTTTAATTCGATGCGCCCTTACGAGCGCGTCAAATTAGAACTTGTGACGCAGACCAACGGTAGCGCCGAACTGGTTGGCATTGCCAACACCAGCAGCCGGGCTCGAGAACACGTTGGTGCCGCCCGACAGAGTCGTACCAGCGTACGAATCAGCAGCGTTCAGACCCAGCACGCCCAGACCCGAGCCGCTGCTGTTCTTAGCATAAGCCAGGTTGAAGTAGGCGTCGGTGCGCTTCGACAGAGCGTAGTCGGTGCCGACCACGAACAGCCACGGGTTGCCCGCGTTGCTGTTCTTGAACTGTTGGTAGTAAGCCGTACCCGTCAGCGACAGAGCCGGAGTAGCTTGGTAACCCAGGCCAGCCCAGTACAGGTTCGAACGCAGGTTGCCGTTGCCAGCAACAGTTGCGAAGTTAGCCTTGTACCAACGGTAGCCAGCGTACAGCTTGGCCGGACCGAAGGCGTACGTGCCAGCGATCGTGGCGCGTTGTTCCTTGTTGTCAACCAGAGCAGCGGTGGTGTTGTTCGACTGGTCATACACAGCGCCGATACCGAACGGGCCACCAGCGTAGTTCACGCCCAGGCTCCACTCACGACCCAGCTTGTTCAGGCCAGCTTGCTCGTTGCCATCACGGTTGAACGAGTACAGGGCCGAAACACCCAGGCCACCGAACGTGCCGATGTACTTGATCGCGTTGTCCGAACGGCCCGAGAAGTAGGCGTCTTGCGAAGCCAGCGAGTAACGCGTGGCGATGGCCATCGGGTCATAGATCAGCGAGAAGTCGTACAGCAGGTTTTGCTGACGGCCCAGGGTCAGTTGACCCCACTGGCCTTGCAGACCGACGTAAGCGTTACGACCGAACAGACGGCCGCCTTGAGCCGACTTGCCGTCGTCGATGCTGAAGCCGCTTTCCAGGTTGAAGATACCCTTCAGGCCACCGCCCAGGTCTTCAACACCACGCAGGCCCCAACGGGAACCCGACAGGCCGCCCGAATCCAGACCAACGCGCGAAGCGCTACCGGTGAGCGAGGCGTTCGGCACCTTGTTCGCGTACGTCAGACCAGCGTCGACCACGCCGTACAGGGTTACGGAGGATTGTGCATAGGCGCCGCTGGCGGCCAGAGCTGCAACAGCAGCTGCAAACAGTTTCATCTTCATATCGACACTTTCCTTGTCAACTGATTGGGAAATCTTGACTGTCCTTATGGACGACGCAGATACCTCACGTCTGACCGCATTATGGGCCAGCGTTGACGGATTCTGGAAACCCTTTCTGGCTCTGGGCCACGATTTGCGGCCAAGTTGTTGCTCATGGGCAACACGCGAAAGCCCCCTTCGGACGGGGGTCGCGACCCGGTTTTTGCGCGGTGGCACGGGGGTTGGCGGACGATTTGTCGACCTCTCACGCGCAACAAATTTGGCATTTTGCGACAGTTCTAAATTGTCGCCTTCGCACCACGCCGCAGCAAAAAGTGATGCTTTATTCTCTTTTTTTATCGCCCCAGCGCGGCGTGCCATCGCTTTAGGAAATCGGCACGGCGGAGCTGATCTTGATGGGCGAGTAAACCCGGCCCGACCGGAATGGGTCGATGCGTGTTGCCGAGTTCGGCGAGCAAGCGTTTGGCGGTCAGGCCGGTTTCGACGTCTTGTCGCAGCGAGAACAGGAATGCGCGGTCCGCCATCACGCTCTGGCCGTCGCGCGAGAGCATGAAGTCGAGCCAGAGCCGCGCGGCGTTCGGTCGGGCGGCGCGGCGCGCGATGAAGGCGACGCGCGTGGCGACCAGCGTGTAGTCGGTCGGCATCTTGATGGCGAGCGCGGGGTTGCGATCGGCATAGCGCGCGGCGTATGAGCCGATCACGTTGTAGGCGAGCAGGCTTTCACCGGAGGCGACGCGCTCGAGCATGGCGGCCGTGGTGATGTACAGGTTCACGTTGACGCCACCCAATGCCTTGGCAACATCCCAGAACACGGGTGTGGTGCGTGCGTCTTCGGCGGCGAAGAGGAAGGCGGAGCCGGAATGCTCGATGTCGTATGAGGCGACGCGGCCGCGCAGCAGATCGCGGTGGCCGTTCAGGATGCGGGCGAAGTCGGCGTGGGTGGAGGGAATGAGCTCCGCCGGCAACTGGCGCGCGTTGTAGACGAAGACGACCGGCTCGTAGCTCGTGCCGTACGCTTCGTTCTTCCAGATGGCCCACGACGGCAGGTACGGCCGCTCGGGTGATGCGTACGAGAGCGCGTGGCCGTCGTTCACGAGCTTGAACTGCTCGGGCATGGCCGAGCTCCAGACCACATCGGCGCCGGGCGACTTGGCGGCGAATTCTGCGAGGAAGCGCCGGTAAATGTCGTCGCTGTTCTGCTCGCGGTAGTCGACGGTGATGCCGGGGTAGCGCGTCTCGAAGGCGCGGATGAGCGGGTAGGCAGCGGAGAAATCCGTCGTCGAATACACCGTGACACGGCCCTCGCGGCGGGCGGCGTCGATCATCGCGCCGTAGTCGCGCGGGTAATACGAAGGCAGTTCAGGTGCCGGGCGACCCAGCCACTGCGCGTGCGCGCCACGCGAAACGACACCGCTTGCAGCCAGCAACGCGGCGGTCTGACAAAGCCAGCGACGACGGGAATTCGGAATGGACGACATGCAGAGTGGGCCGCATCAGGTGAACGGTGTGATCGGCGATGTGGCCGGCGATGCGGCCAAGTTCAGGGCGCCACGCATTATCATGAAAAAGTAGTCAGAACGATATTGAGAGACACCCGATGCGGATCTTGCTGGTGGAGGATGAGGACGAACTGGCTGCGTGGCTGGCGCGCGCGCTGGCGCAAAGCGGCTTCGTGATTGAGCGCGCGGCCGATGGCGTCGTGGCCGAAGCCTTCCTCGGCTCCGGAGAATTTGATGCGGTGGTGCTGGACCTGCGCCTGCCGCGCAAGGACGGCTTTGCCGTGCTGGCCGACATGCGCGCGCGTGACGACCGCACGCCAGTGCTGATTCTCACCGCACAGGGCGCGCTGGATGAGCGCGTGCGCGGCCTGAATGCCGGCGCGGACGATTTCCTCACCAAGCCGTTCGCGCTGTCGGAGCTGGAAGCGCGGCTGATGGCGCTGATCCGCCGAAGCCGCGGCCGGGCGTTCCCACGTCTGCGCTGCGGGCCGCTGGAGTTTGATACCGGGCGCAAGGCGTTTCTGCTGTCGGGCGAGCCGCTCTCGCTCACGCCGCGCGAACACGCCGCGCTGTCTGCGCTGCTGCACAAGACCGGTCAGCCGATCAGCAAGGTGCATCTGTTCGACAAGGTCTTCAACCTGGACAGCGATTCGAGCCCCGATGCAGTGGAGGTGGTCGTGCACCGCTTGCGCAAGAAGCTGGCGGGCACGGGGGTGCAGATTGTGACCGTGCGCGGGCTGGGCTACCTGCTCGAAGCCGGCGCCGGTGACGCAACGCCCGCCGGCGACGACAACGCGTGATGCAGCGGCTCGCCTGGCTCCGGCTGCCGCGCAGCCTGAAACTCACCCTGCTTTGGCTGCTGCTGCCGGGGCTGGTGGGGGTGCTGGCCATCGACATCGTCTCGGCGTACCAGGCGCTGCGTGGCGCGACCGATCGCGCGTATGACCGCGCCCTGCTCGGCTCCGTGCGCGCCATCGAGAACGGCGTGACGATCGAGCGCGGGCAGGTGCAGGTCAACGTGCCGTATGTGGCGCTATCGATGTTCGAATCGACGGCGCAGAGCAACGTCTACTACCGCGTCGCCTTTGAGGCCGTGCCCGGCAAATCCGCCGAAGCCGCACTCACCGGTTACGACGACCTGCCGCTGCCCACCAAGCAGTTGGAAAACGACACCCCGCTCTTCTACGACGCAACGTACCAAGGCCAGCCCGTGCGAGTGGCTGCCGTGGCCAAGCCGCTGTATCAGCCCGGACTGCCGGCGCGCATCGTGATCCAGGTGGCGGAAACCATCGAGACACGGCGCGCGCTGCAGCAATCAGTGTGGCGCGGCACGCTGCTGCGCGATGCGGCGCTCGTGGCGGTAAGCGCGGCGCTGCTGTGGCTGGGCGTGACGGTGGCGTTGCGGCCGCTGAGCCGGCTCACGCGCAGCATCGCCGCTCGCAGTTCCGACGATCTGCGCCCGCTCGACGCCACCGACGTGCCCGCCGAGGTGCGCCCGCTGGTGGACGCGATCAACCACCACATCCACCGCTATGAGGAGCTGGCCGAAGCGCAGAGCCAGTTCCTCGCCGATGCGTCACACCAGCTGCGCACACCGCTGGCGGTGCTGCTCACGCAGGCGGAATACGCGCTGCGCGAAACCGATCCGGCGCGTGTGCGCGAAAGCCTGTCCGCCATCATCGCGCGCCTGCAATCGACCAACCGGCTGACCACGCAACTGCTCGCGCTTGCCCGCGCACGCCACGCCGGGCAGGACGCCCCCGCCGAGACCTTCGACCTGGGCGAATTGGCGCGCGACGTGGTGGTCGACGCCCTGCCCCTGGCGCGCGAAAAGCAGCAAGACCTCGGCTGGGACGACGGCGCCCACGACACGCCCCTCACCGTCACGGGCTATCCAGCCTTCCTGCGCGAGGCGCTCTCTAACCTCGTGCACAACGCCATTCGCTACACGCCGGCCGGCGGGCGCGTCACCGTGCGCGCAACAGTGGATGGCGATGCAGCACTGGTCTGCGTGGACGACACCGGCCCCGGCATGAGTGCCGATGAGCGCGCGCATGCATTTCAGCGCTTCCGCCGCACGCACGAAGGCGTTGGTCGTGCGGGTAAACCCAGAGCCGCGCCCAAAGACGCGCGCTACGCCGCCGAAGGTTCGGGCCTCGGCTTGGCCATCGCGCGGGCTTATGCAGCCCGCAGTGGCGGGCAGATCGAACTGGCTGACGGTGAGCCGAACGGGCACGGCGGCGTTGGTCTGTCCGCGCGGATTCGTGTGCCGCTGGCGGCGTCAGCGACTTCAGCGGCACCCGCAGAGCATGCTGCGACGCAGCAGCCGCAATGAAAGCGTGACGAAAGCGCGCGACTTCTATACTCCGCCGCACCTGGGGTCATCCGTCTGAACTGCGCACAACAAGCAGTCGGCCCCACACCATCACAAGCAAACAGGAGACAAACCCATGCTTCGTGGCCGCTTTGTGCCCGCGCACGCCGCTTTCGCTTCGACGCTTTTTTCGATTGCAGCTGCCGCACTGACTCTCAGCCCCGCCGCCTTCGCGCAAGTCCCGGCTGGCTACCCCGCCAACTACGCCGACACCATCGCCGCCGCCAAGAAGGAAGGCAAAGTGGTGGTGTACGCAACGACCGACACCAAGGCCGCCGATCCGCTGATCAAGGATTTCGAGTCGCTCTACCCCGGCGTAAAGGTCGAGTACAACGACATGAACAGCAGCGAGCTGTACAACCGCTTCATCAGCGAACAGGCTGCCGGTGGCGCCTCGGCTGACATGATGTGGAACTCGTCGATGGACTCGCAGCTCAAGCTGGCGCAGACCTACGCCCTGAAGTACGACTCGCCCGAAGTGCCGCATCTGCCGAAGTGGGCTGTCTACAAGGGCCTGGCTTATGGCACGACGTACGAGCCGGCCGTGTTCCTGTACAACAAGCGCCTGATCAAGGACAGCGAAGTCCCGCAAACGCACGCTGACCTGGCCAAGCTGGTCGGCAGCCAGGCCGATCGGTTCAAGAACAAGGTCACGACGTACGACATCGAGAAGTCCGCCGTGGGCTTCATGATGGCCGCGCAGGACAACCAGGACTCGCCGCAGTACTTCGACTTCATCAAGGCCGTCGGTCCGAACCTGGTGCTGCAGTCGTCCACCGGCACGATGATGGAGCGCGTGGCCTCGGGCGAAAACCTGATCGCCTACAACATCCTCGGCTCGTACGCGATGGCGCGTGCCAAGAAGGACCCGTCGATCGGCATCGTCTATCCGAAGGACTACACGCTGGTGGTGTCGCGCGTGGCGATGATCGCCAAGAAGGCGAAGAATCCGAACGCGGCCAAGCTGTGGCTGGACTACATCCTGTCCAAGCGCGGCCAGGACATCCTCGCCAACAAGTCGGATCTGCACTCGCTGCGTGAAGACGTGACGGGCGAAGCCACCGCCGCCGGCCTGAAGAAGATTCTCGGCAACACCATCAAGCCGATTCCGGTGGACGAGTCGATCCTGACGTTCCTGGAGCCGAAGAAGCGCCTGGACTTCATCAAGCAATGGCGCACCGCCGCCGGCCGCTGATCACAGCGATTCCCCCCATCTGACCGATCTGCCGGCGCCGACCGATTCTGGCGCCGGCCCCTCCTGGAGGCACCATGCGTTCCCTAGCGCAAGACCGTGCCGCCGCTTCGCAAGCTTCCCTCAAGCGCTCGCCCTGGACGCGTGTGGGACAGTCTTTGCCGCGCGGCGTGGTCATCCTGCTTACCGCGCTGGCGATTTTCACGCCGCTGGCGCTGATCTTCTACCAGAGCTTTCTGTCCGCGCCGTTCTTCATGCCCGACGCGCTGGCCGGGCTCGATGCGTATCGCTTCATCTTCAGCGATTCGGATTTCTGGCACGCCTTCGCGAAATCTGCCGCGCTGGCATTCGGCCTGGCGGCGATCTCGGTGCCGCTGGGCGGCATCCTGGCGTTCCTGATGGTGCGCTCGGACCTGCCCGGCCGCCGCATCCTCGAACCGCTGCTGATGATCCCGGTGTTCGTCTCGCCGATGGTGCTGGCGTTCGGCTACGTGGTGTCGGCCGGCCCTGTCGGCTTCTACACGGTGTGGTTCAAGGACCTGTTTGGCGGTGCGCCGTGGAACGTGTATTCGTTCACGAGCATCATCATCATTGCCGGCCTGACGCACGTGCCGCACGTGTATCTGTATGTCTCGTCGGCGCTGCGCAGCCTGGGCTCGGACGTGGAAGAAGCCGCGCGTATCGCGGGTGCTTCGCCGCTGTCGGTCGCGCTCAATGTGAGCCTGCCGATGGTGCGCCCGGCCCTGCTGTACGCGGCAGTGCTGGTGACGTTCCTGGGCTTTGAAGTGTTCGGTCTGGTGCTCGTGCTGGGCGATCCGGAAGGCCACCTCGTGCTGGCGACGTACCTATACAAGCTGACCAACAAGCTCGGCACGCCGGCCTATCACCTGATGGCAGCCGTGGCGGTCTGTCTGGTGATGGTGACGTTCCCGCTGGTACTGCTGCAGCGCTACATGCTGAAGTCGGCCAACCGCTTTGTCACCGTCAAGGGCAAAGTCACGCGCAGCCGTCCGCTGCCGCTGGGCAAGTGGCGCTGGCCGGCCTGGGGCATCGTGGTGTTCTGGTTCTTCGTAACGGTGGTGGTGCCGCTGTCGGGCATCGCGCTGCGCGCCTTCGTATCGAACTGGGGTGAAGGCGTGTCGCTGGTGGAGGCATTCTCGACCACGGCATTCCAGCAGATCTTCGAGCAGCCGCAGTTCCTGCGCGCCATGGTCAACACGGTGCTGATCGGCGTGATCGGCGGGGCTATCGCCGTGGCGTGCTACACCTGCATCGGCCTGGCCATGCACCGCAAGCCGGATGGCTGGACGCGCTTTCTCGATTACAGCGTGCTGGTGCCCCGCGCCATTCCGGGTCTGCTGGCCGGTCTGGCGTTCCTGTGGGTGTTCCTGTTCGTGCCGAACTGGATCGAAACCGGCCTGACCGACAGCGGCCTACCCTTCGCCAACTGGATCATCGAGCACGTCGTGCCGAGCCTGCGCGACTTGCGCAGCACGATCTTCAGCGTGTGGATCGCCTACACGGTGGTGTGGCTCGCGTATGGCCTGCGCCTGATCTCGGCCGCGCTGCTGCAAGTTGGGCCTGAGCTGGAAGAAGCCGCGCGTTCGGTCGGCGCCAGCCGCGCCCGCACCACGCGCGATGTGACCGTGCCGCTCACGCGCTACGGCCTGCTCGGCGCGTGGCTGCTGATCTTCCTGATTTTCGAGCGCGAGTACTCGACCGGTGTGTACCTGCTCTCGCCGGGCACCGAGACGATCGGCTCAATGCTGGTTTCCCTGTGGGCGGGCGGCGCCATCGATATCGTCGCCGCGCTGTCCTTCGTCAATATCGTGCTGGTGGCCGTCGGCCTCGGCATCGCACTGCGTTTCGGAGTCAAGCTCCATGATTGAACTCACTGTCAACGACCTGCACCTGCAATACGGCAACAACCCGGTGCTCAAGGGTGTCTCGATGCAGTTGCAGAAGGGCGAGGTCGTCTCGCTGCTGGGCCCGTCCGGTTCGGGCAAGACCACGCTGCTGCGTGCTGTCGCGGGCCTGGAACAAGCTAGCCAGGGCACCGTGCAGATTGGCGATCGCGTCATGTTCGACGGCGCCAAAAAACTCGACGTGCCGGCCGAAGGGCGCAACCTGGGCCTGGTGTTCCAGTCGTACGCGCTGTGGCCGCACAAGACCGTGGCCGAGAACGTCGCCTACCCGCTCAAGCTACGCAAGACGCCGTCCGCGCAGATCAAGGAACGCGTGCAAGCCGTGCTGCAGCAACTGGGCCTCGGCCACCTGGG
>Ga0207690_10001668_pt1 | contig 13717 bp, 10 predicted proteins | sample KBSC23metaG_FD_184315 | JGI IMG/M metagenome (GOLD analysis project Ga0207690, IMG submission 184315) | Corn rhizosphere microbial communities from Kellogg Biological Station, Michigan, USA - KBS C2-3 metaG (SPAdes) (version 2) | ecosystem: Host-associated > Plants > Roots > Rhizosphere > Soil ...
GTGCTTTCTCATGGGGTCAATAATGCTAATCCCTCTTTTTGTGCCGAGAGAGGGCAGCCTTTAGAAGCAACAGGTTGGGAAACCAAGAGAAGGTCTTATCTTCTTCCCGGCACAAAAAGAGGGATTAGCATTATTGACCCCATGAGAAAGCACTAACACCTTCGGCTCCGCGCACTGGGAAAAGGCTTCCGCGACAGGAAACCGGCTACTAGTTAGGAAGTGAACATAAGGTATCAAGAGGTCCCTCACAGTCAGGTGCGATGCAATTGCCCCCTATTAGTCAAGTACCCCTCTTCCTATTTTGTTTAGGGGTTAAAATGGCTTGATGAACCCTTCCGTTCACACGCACCGGCCCCATTCACTTGCAACTCGTAGAGGCTGTAAGTAAAGTAAACAGTGCCCCACTAAATTCAAAGTGACGGTGGGGTTGAAAGACGAGAGTGCCTACCCCCGAGCCGAGAGTGCCCGCCCTTTCTGTCAAGTAGGCTACTTTTTCCGGAACGCAGTCCGGAATAAGCGTTCCTGTGTATATAGATATCTTCGATGCTGTCATTTCGAAATGTCCGCTTCCTCTTTCACCTCCCAAAAAGCAAAGTTGGCTTGACGAGCGCAGATGAGGAAGCGGGAGCAATAAAACCAAGAATCTCTTTCTTTTCCAAATACTTACTTTATTAAGATTAAGTTAAGGGGCAAAGAGAAGCGCTTTCGCTACTGAGAAAGCGAATGGTCAGCGCGAGGGTTCGACGACTTAGCCGAGCGTTAGCGAAGCGTCATTCTCATATCATAGCGAGGCGCTTCGAGTTAGCGAAGCGCTGTAGTAGCGTCGGAGACTATGTGCTATAATGCTGAACTAAGGACGTTCCGCCTTATCTATAGAAGCAGTCAACTGAGTTCTGAACGAATGGGATCCTTAGTGGGTAATGGCTCAATCAATCTATAGATGGAAAGCCTTATGATGGGAAACTACCACGTTAGGTTTGGAGAGAGATGGGACCTGTTATAGTTTAGGGGGAGCAGATGCAAGCTTTTTCTTTCCATAGCCGGCCAAATGACTACCGGATCATCGGTCTACTCTACCTCAATTCACCATTTCGAACTTTATACAGAAGGTTTTTCCGTACCAGCTCCTTCTACCTATACCGCAGTTGAAGCACCTAAAGGTGAATTTGGTGTCTTTCTTGTCAGTAATGGGAGTAATCGTCCCTACCGTTGTAAAATAAGAGCACCTGGCTTTGCCCATTCACAAGGACTCGATTCTATGTCCAAACATCACATGCCAGCAGATGTAGTCACCATCATAGGTACTCAAGATATTGTGTTTGGAGAGGTAGATAGATAGGACGTAGTCTTGCTCGATCAGGACCCTTGCTTTATTGCGAGCCAAAACAGCTGCGCTATTCAGTTCTACATCTTTTTTTACATTTAAAGAAATGTGAAAATGCAGCCCTTTAGTTTTAGTTACAGATGTGAAAAAAGTAAATATCTCTCTGTCTGTGTAGGTTCGGTTTGTTCTTATCGATCCATTTCTTCGAGTGTGGGTGTCCTACGCTACTTCCGTTCATGTTTACGTTCTCAAAAGACCTTGGAAAAACCAACGCCGACCAAAATCCAAGTCTCCCTTTCTCTTTTGGGAGCAGAGCTGAAAAAGATGGAAATATGTGCTATGTGGAATCACCGTATCTTTCACTTTGGGCTTGACCAAGCAAGCCAGGCGTCTTCAAGAACTTTTAGTTCAACAACGCGAAAAGGAAATCCAATTTCGGTAAGACTTTGTCTGATCTCCATGCGTCTCGTGGTGGCCGCCTTACCCATTTTTCTAGTTCTAGTAATGTGGTTTGGGTCCCAGGGGTCTCTTCCTATCGATCCCCATATTCTGGAGGCAGTCAAGGGAAGTTTCGTACGGCAGGGGGTGCTTACAATTTGCCGGCTCCTGGGGTTCGATATGCCCGTTTTCATTATTATTCTGGCAGCCAAAATATTCTATAAAATACTGTTTTGGTTGTGGGGAATTTGACTATGTCCGGGACATACAACAATATTGTTTTCGATGTAAGGAACCTTACGAAAATTCCAATTGAAAACAATATTGTTTTTATTTATGCAGCTGTTTTTTGAGTATGGGAAACGTCCTCAGTTCTTCGATTCATTTTCCGATCGGTAATATTTCCTGGTGTAGGCATAGGAAACCGAGGCCCACCAACCGTATACTTGTTGGTTTGGTGGGGAAAGAAGAGTGGGTAAGTGGGCTTCTTTCAAGGTTCGTACATATCCTCAACTTCGACCTGCAGAGCCAAATTATCTTACTTTTACCAGCTTATTGCGCGTATTCTGACAAGTGATTCGATCTCATCATCACCATAATTGTCGTTGTCATCTAGATTGCTTTCTTCACAATCCTCGTCGTAACTGGCATATGTTTAAAGAGGGGCCTCCTCTCCTGCTTCCTGCAACAAAAACAACAAGAGAAGTGGAGTTTTCTATCAGAACAAGACTATTACATACATCAAGTATTATCAATAATCAAAAAGACTCTAAAGAGTAAGACGTACATAAAAATCGTCTTCTGTTTGAGAGTCGAATTCAACGACCTTCCGGGCAGTTATACTCGGGTACGGCTTGGAAGGCTTAGCGCCCTTAACCTGACAATTTAAGTTCCCTATTTATTGATTCGATTCCCCATTTCCTGGACAAACAACCAGGGTAGCTACTTGGTGAGTTATACTTTGTACTCTTCGGTGGCTTAGGAAGACAACATAGCATTGATTATGAGTCAACATTTTTCCCATGTTTAAGATAGTGAAAGCTTAAAACATATCTTCTCTTTCCCATCAAGCTAGGCTAGGCAAGGTGCGCTTCCTTTCTGTAAGAAGAGAGTAGCAACGTTGTAAATTCATTGTTCACCACACTCTCTGTGAACTATCATCGGTATTTAGATGTGTAAGAAAAATTACGATTGAAAGCGAGTCAGGTTTAGCTCGTACAGAAGTCCAAACTTCAAAACTTGATAAGAGAAGTCCTAACCTATCGTCCAAAATTACTTGCTTGCGGCAGCTCAAACGAAACTGCATGGGCAATCATAACACCGCTGCTACATTTCAAAGTTCCGGGATCGGTGGCTAAACCTACAGAAAGAAAGGTTGTCCGTAAAAGCGAAGATCAATATAGAGATGCTCAGCAATAGCCTCTTTCCTTTACCGAGACTATTCCGTCTCAAAGTGAATCTGCACTACTTTTGATTTGATTTGATACAGACTGAAAGAAATGCATGCTCAAATTCAAAAACGAACAATCTCTTCCTTGGTGCTGAGATGGGCAGGCTCCTTCGCGACTTCGATCCGTCCATTCTATTCCATCACTACTTCAGTACTTCAGATCTCGTCCGTCGGTAGTGAAAGAAATCAGTTCTCTTCCCGCTCCAGCTCAATAGCATGTGCTTTCCTGGCACTTGGAAATCCGGAACATCTGAATGAGTGGAGTGAACCAAGAGAGGCACTGCTCCAGTGGAGGGTTCATGGCCATACCATAGAGTGCTTTAACTGGAGAGGATTGCAGAAGTGATGAGCCGAATTGTACCAAGCCAATGGCAACCACTTAACCCACTGTTTTGGAGTAGAACTTACTGAGCACCTGAGATACATCTCAAGACACTGATTCATTCACTCTTTCAGTCTGCCCCTCAGTCTGAGGGTGATAGGCAGAGCTCAACTGCAACTTAGTGTCCAATAGCTTGCCCCTCCAAAAGGAGCTAGTGAACACCCTGTCCCTGTCAGATACAATAGTGGCTGGCACTCCATGCAACTTCCCAATATTGTTTAGGAAAGTGGTAGCAACTGAAGCAGCAATGTAAGGATGTTTAAGAGGTCAAAAATGGGCCTATTTGTCTGTCTACCACTACTAATATAAATAGAACAGAGAGCCCTTCCGATTTAGTCCGGCCCTCAATCCATAGATATATCTTTCCAAGCTCCATCAGGTCTATTTGTGCCGGTGCCGGGCTGCCATCTCATCTATGATGAAGAATCTCTTGTCATACCAACTCGTTTACTCGCTGGCACTCAAAGAAATGCAATTGCAAAAGAAATGGTGATTGGTGCGTTGCTTAGGGGGCTTTCTGCTTTCGATGGTACAACCCAAGTCGACTACTTACCATAATAACCAGTGCTGGGCTCTCTCGCGATAACAACCCACTTCGTTGCGCCTTTTTTCTTGATGGGTATGGGTGATCTTTGGGGCGGGTTAGGGTTCCGGATCAGGCAAAAGTAAGAACTAAAAACGGATACTTTTGAATGCTTGGGTTGCTTTGATTGAATCGATTGATTCACCCTTGGCCAGAGAAGAAGATAGGGAATTCCATAGAGTCTTGAGAGTAGAAAGCAGCTGATATAGATGCCACCCCACCAAATAAATCGTAGGTAGAATGAAAGTAAGTGATTACTGTAGTGCCATGCATTTGGGATTACAGTGCCAAGCATTCGTGCTGGGATTTGAGACAGTGCCAATCTCATCTCGAACTATTACTAGCAAATAAATCATAGGTAGAAGGAATCTCAGTGATTACAATTACAGCAGCGCCACGCCAGTAGAGTAGATTCCGTTCGTTCTAGCAATCATGCCAGAACTCACTGATCCATGTGCTCCCAGAAGGAAGGATCTCGTTCCCATAGCATAGCCTATAATGAATGTGGCTTTCCCCCCCATCTCCTATCTATAGCTTCTATAGCTTATAGCTGGAATGACCTATATGACCGGAACCACCTAAACATCTATATGACCGGAACGGAACCTCAACCTATATGTATATGACCGGAACCTAAACAACCTACTGGACTTGCTTTGCTACTTGAGCCTAAGCTATATGATCTGAACCAACCCTATCGGGACTAGATCCTGTCTACGGACTTGATCCTGTCATGTCAACGGACTTGCACTTGCCTGTCAATCTTGACGGACTTGATTGTTTCAATACGTCAATCAATACGGATTCTCTTTCCTGTGGAAATGCTATCTACCTGGAAGGAAGGTTTGTTTCCCGAAGGAAGGAGATGGAGATTCTTTCGCTGGAGAGATACTTTCTCATTGGAGAGGAGATACTTTCTCTTTTCGGGCTCGAAATCTGTCCTGTCGATTTCTCTGATTTAAGGGCGCAAGCACAATACTGCACTCTCCCTGCTTGCTCGCCCGATCCGTCGATCTTCTCGAGAGGAGCAGTTCAAATCACCCTGTACGGATCCATTGGGATCACCTAGAGCCGCGAGTCCAGTTGAGTGAATCCTTTCAGGCTGGATGGATGCGGTGGGCTAGCTCTGCTCTCTTCTCGAAATTGCATATTGCATAGAGTAGTATTGTACGAAACGATATCTCGTAACGGAAGGATGGAAACCAAGAGAAAGAAGACAGCTCTATCTCAGAAGTGAGCTCCGTCTCACAAGTTAGCTCCGTCGACACCTCGAGCTATTCAAACGAGTGTTCAGTCATCAGATCTCAATATCGGGTTGGGAATCTTTCTAGACTAAAAAGTTTCGTTTTCGTGGGTCGGTGTCAAGTCTATCTCTCATGTTGCTCCTCAGAAAACGCGTAGAATAGTAATGTCATTGGCCCACTAGATAAGGATGGGACAAACGCTCTAGTCTATGCGTTAGAAGGCAACTAGTATTTTTGGTTATTTTGGGAGGGAGTCTTTTTCTGTCTTGAGGGTTGGTTTGATTGGAAATCGAAATGCCTCAACTTGATAAATTGACTTATTTCTCACAATTCTTCTGGTTATGCCTTCTCCTCTTTACTTTTTATATTCTCTTTTATAATAATAATAATGGAATACTTGGAATTAGCAGAATTCTCAAACTACGGAACCAACTGCTTTCGCACCGGGGGAACAAGATCCGGAGCAAGGACCCTAATAATTTGGAAGATATCTCGAGAAAAGGTTTTAGCACCGGTCTCTCATATATGTACTCCAGTTTATCCGAAGTATCCCAATGGACCGTCGACTATTTGGGAAAAAGGAGGAAAATCACTCTGATCTCAGATTTCGGAGAAATAAGTGGCTCACGAGGAATGGAGAGACAGATTCTCTATTTGATCTCGAAGTCCTCATATAACACTTCTTCCAGTCGGATCACTTGTTGGAAAAACATAATGCTCACACATGTTCCACACGGGCAAGGAAGCATAATCTAATGAACTTAGATTCTTTTCTTTCTATAGGACTGAGGATCCTTGCCTAGATCCAGAAAAAGTTGGATGCGCCGGAAGCTGAAGCGGAAATGCAATTCTCGGGTGAGGAAAGGGTTGTCTCAGGTACGCCTGGGGCAGGATTGAATCGATGTACCTAAGCTAAACTTATAAGATTGAACCACCTATAGACGGAATTAGGAGAGCTGAGGTTTAATCCAAGACCAGGAAAGCACCAGCTATATCGAAGCCCAATGCCAAGCAAAGCCCTAGACGGAAAGTGAAGAAATTGGCTTCAAGCTTCGCCCTTAACCCAAGATGAGGTGGAGCCTTACCCCGACACAAGGTGGGACCCTCCCATTAGGATAGTGGGCTTAGTCAGACCAACATAGGTTGTCAACCAAAAAGGAGAAGCTCCCGTTATTGTTGGTTTATGGACCTAAGACGAGAGGATTGGGCTTAGAACAAGACCTTTCGGTGGATATGATCACATCTTCATGACAATAGGTGTACACCTTTGGCCTCACTCAAGGTAATGGGTGACCAAACCTAACGAGTCTAAACAAATTGGATCTTATTGTGTGACAAAAACTGAGATTGGGAATGCTTGGCAGGTATTTGAGTACCAGTAAATTAGGGAAATCAAACACATAAAGAAGTTTTCTTTCCAAGCCTGGTAACACCACACTTAAGTAAGTCGATTCAGATTAGCCAACAAGCGAATCCATTCCATTAACTCAGTCAACTCTTTCTGGTAAAAGTGCTCATCATTACTACTATATATAATATAATATAATATAGTAAATTACAGACAACACTCAATGCTAATGAGTGGATCAAGTCATTTACTAGTCAATGAACTGACTAAACCCTGTCTGTTCTGGGAATTGACCCACTTAACTATACTCTTAGGGCAAGCCGCCCTGTGGTAATTAACTCCGTAAAATCTGTATCAGTCTTGAGGCAATTTGGAAATGCTAGACAAAGATATTAATCAGAGTCAGTCAATTCCCTAGCTACAGTTAATATGAAAAATCCCGGGTAGGTAATTCAAACACGCCCCACCCAATAGGTGAATCTTTCAAAGTGTGGGAAATCTCCCCTTTCTTCAATCCTAGAATCGATGCCTAAGAAAAAGGGTATATCTATTAAAATGCTCAACCCATTCATGCGATTCAATCCTCTGCTCTGATTCTATTAAAAAGGAAACACTCCACTAAGTCGTACACACTCCCCAATAAGTCTGGTAATTAATTCGTTCAAATCAATGCTCGGTGCAGCAGGTAATGTAACTTAATCAATCGCAAGCGGCAAAAGAACTCAAACTCAATCCACAATCCGTCTCGCTCGTCTGGGAAAGAAGAGCAGGCTGTTAGGCAAGCCGGCTTTAATACAACCTCTAGGGAAGCCAGGAAAGTTGGTATATACTTTGTACCAAGTACCAAACTTTTGAAACAGTTTGAATCCAATAAGGAAGAAATGAAAAAGCTAGGCCGAAGGATGAGATGGCATTTCAAGAGAATAGTCGATCAGTATGGCAGGAAGAGGTCTCTTTGTCAAATCCTCTATCATCTAAAGCTGGGTCAGAAACTTCCTTTAGGAGCAGAAGAATTTGCAGGCCGTAGGACAAAGCTTCCATTCTCGAAGAAACTAGCCAAGTTTGAAAACACTTAAGAGGGCTGGGTATTGAAAGAGTCTGGCAGGAAGAAGTATAGTACCAAGCGGCAGTAAGCCTCGATTCGAATTAGCAGAGAGGTCAGTTTTAGGAGGTCGGTGTCCAGTGGAGTTCAGCGAGAAACTCAAAGTAATACATACCTATTTGTTGCGATGTGATTGCTTCGCACCTTTCAATATTTCTTTTACTTCTAGTGCTATCTTCCATCCGTTCCAGTTCATGGATCTTCTTCTTGTTGTAGAACGAGAATTGGATTGATTCCTATAGTTTAGTTCTCTATTTGCAAATTCATTACTTAATAACGATCTTATAGGCTTTGTCTCAGGCAGATCTGGAGCGACTGGATTGAACAGAAAGTACTCTCACACTATAGAAAAAAGTAAAGTCCACTAAAAGTACATGCACTCTTTTCTTACACTTATAGAGGTTCGAAGAAATGAGTAAAAGGTAGACTAAGTGATCAATCAAGATCTTGTCTCAAAACCTACTCTTAGAAGGCTCATTCCAGCAGCCTTAGCACAAGCAAGTAGACCGTCACAAAAGAGAATGAAATCAAAACCGGAGAATGAAATGCTTTACTTATAATACTAAGACAACCAGGCACTTCACTTCAGGCTTTGATCCGCGACTTACAGAACTGTTTTGCCTGACATTCAATCGTTTTCTTGTCTTTTTTTCTTCCCACTACTATATATAATATAACCTTTAGATTTTATACTCCATCCAACCACTCTCTGTTCCATTTCTCATTCCTTATTCCTGAAAGGATAGGTTCTTTATTCCAGCTGTTCGTTAGAATCTTAGCTCGAATTCAATGTTCGGATGCTCCATCCTTCGCGTCCAATCCCTGTCAGGAGGGGCAGCTTCCTCGAGTCCGGTCTCGGAAGCTGGGGCAAAATAGGCCAGTCTATCTGAGGGAACGGGACCTACAATCAGGATCTCTTCCGCGGATCTCTTGCCTTGCTTCTTGACTGGAACCTGGCACTTTTAGCGTGCATCTAGTCTGCATATCCCTTTCTGCAAATCTCTATTAGCTCTGCTGCAGAAGTGGAATGTGAGCTTGGGAATACCCTTCCGGTTTCCAGAATCCTAGCTTGATTTCTTGCGTTTAAAGGCAGGCTTGACCAACCACATCACATAAGCCAGCGCAGCGAGAAAACTGATTCTTCCACGGGATTCCGCTTCCTACGAAACATACGTTTTACGAATTAACGGTTACCAGTAGCGAGCGATCCTTTCCTACAAGGTAAGGCCATGGACAAAGGTTTTTTATCTACCCCAGCGGGGGCAGTTTTAGGAGTCTTTTTTCAATCCATCTTACTTTGAATCCGGGCTCGCCTTCACTCGGTCAAGGGGTTGCCCTTTACCTCGTTCCGTGGTCCTTTATCCCCTCCTTGCTTGCCTAGTTTTATTCCTTTCCGAGGCCCAAAAGCCAAGCATCACAATCAGAGGGTTAATCCTCCAACCAGAACCAACTTAACCTATGGATAGTCTCCGCCGGCCTAGGCGGAGATGGCCAACTGATAGATACTTATCCTGCCCAGCGGGTGCTACTTCTCTTCTTTCTCCTATTTGCTTTGCTTGACGGTGAAACCTATCGATCATATCCGGAAGTTGCTTAACACTACCCTCGAATGCAAGTCAGCTCTTCGATTCTCGAGAATCGGGGTGGGCCAGGTGATTATTTGATTTCCAATATGGATATAATGATGTGTAAGAACTGCACCACCGATATAGCACCCTTCCTCGGACTAAGGATATTCGTACTCCCAGTGCTCTTGCTTCCTTTGCACCCCGGCTCCGAAGGATCAGTAGGGAGGACTCCGGATGCCAGTATCGGAATGGAAACATTCCTCGAATGATATGATGGTTGTGATGCCCCGTTCGTGATACCCAGGGAAGGGGACTACATCATACTTCTCTGATCCAGTCCTTTCTTTATTGACAATATTTATTAGTTGACCACTTTACTAGGCTTTCCCTAACAAAAGTATTCCGAGTGACCACCCTATTGTCACTTTACTGTCCAGTTCGCGAGTCCCACTCACTTATTTTAGTCAAACCGACCCTAACTAAAACTAAGTTAAGTATAGTACTTTTCTCAATGCTGCCCGCCTCTCATCTGTTTTCTAATCAGCTTCTATCTTCTGTTCCAACCAAGGAAGCTCTTCTATTCAACCGGTTCGTATCGCCAGGCCCCTCAGGGGGTACGGTTTATCTAATCACACTGCTCGCTACTACAGGGATTCCTTCTCCTTGCCGAGTTGCAGGTGTTACCACCCTAGATATTCTATTTATTATTTGTATGCTGCCTTCTCTCCTTCATCTGGATTTTTGAGATGATTGTTATGTTAGTTCTTCCTTCTATGTTGTAAGGTGCAATCTCATCCGATGTTTGCCAGTTTGCCCGAGTCTTCCCGATTCTTATCCAGCCCAGCTAGATTGGACCAACATCAGCGGTGCTTCTATTAACCCTTGCTTCTCTACTATTCTTAGGTCTTAGGAGAACCCTATCTTCCATATTCCTAATCCTCAAGTACAGTAGGCCGCACTCTTCGATCCTTTGGTCCTAGAACACCTTTTGTCGTAAACTATACTCTACATTCCCCCTCGGTCTACTCCGCCAAAGTAGCGACAAGATTCAATTGCTGGTTCGATTCCAGCTCGCTATCCGACGGTTAATCCTTTAACCAGAGATCAGCATCCAAGGGTTATTCCTTGAACCAGTGCTTCCTATCGAATCGATCATTCTTTACTTACTTTATTAAGATTAAGTGGGCATCCCTCACTGAAAAGAGAATCAAGCAGGAAAACCCTAGGACGAGGGATAGTGATATTCCTTTCACCGAGCAAGAAACCATCTCTTTCTTTCACATATATATATCTATTTCAAGAAGTCCAATCCACCACTATCAATGGAGCACTCTACTCTATACTATTACCGAGTGAAGATTTCATCGGATCCGGCTTGCTTTCATTGAAGGACAAGAGCGGATAGTTCCCTTCCCTTTCTTCGATGAACCCTTATCTTTCGATAGAGAAGTACAGCGAGATGAACGATAAGTCGAACGACAGAACAACCTGATGTTACTGCATCAAGTAATTCAGATTGTCATATTGAGATTTTTTCCTTTTTTGTACTTATTATTCCAAGCCAAAAGGCTATGTTCTCCCCCATACAGCTCGCAAGGCTCATAACCTAACTGCTCTACTTACTTAATTCTTAATTCAGAAATTCAACAACCCTCCCTTGAAGGGCCAAAACAACAGCAGAGTAGCAGGTCAAAAAGAGAGAGAGAACTGAAACCGAAGATACTTGGGTTGGGAGAACTCTTCTACAGTACTCCATTAACAGAATAAAAGTATAGACCAATCAGCCTTCCTTATTGTCCAAGATCATTACTAAAGTGTTGGCCAACAGACTAGTACCAGTGGTGGATAGGAGAGTAAGTCCCAGACAGCTAAGATAAACTCCCGGGTAGTGTTGTCACTGCACAAGAGGTGCGTAACAGGTGTAAGCAAAGAAGAGAGCATAACACTGGATTTAGAAAACGAGCATATGATATGGTGAGACAACTTTCTCTTTTTTGAGGTGAGATGCTAGCCAGCCCTCTATTCATGGGTGAGATATCGACTTTACAGCGTTACCACGTACCAAATCGTTCACTCTATCAGGCAGCCGGAAGTGCATCTCTTCTTTTTGCAGGACTTCTTCCTAGCTCCGTGGAACGAAGAGTTGGAACGAATAGTAGAATGTTGGGCAGCAGGAAAGACTAGTTACAGAAAAGCCAGCCCCAGTTCATTCTGGCTATTGCATCCGTGGAATGCATAGTTAGCTCCGTTTTCAAGTCCCACCCTACCTACTTATTAGCTTGCCCTGTTTCTAATGCGCTGTGGACCTTGCTTGTTGGCTTCGTCGACCAATTCAATTCCTTGTGTCGGCTCCGATCTAACTAGTAAGAAGAAAGATAGATATATAGAATTGGGTGGGCAGAGTTGGCTTGCTTCCAAGAGAATAAACACCTGGCGACTCGAAAACATGATGCGCTAGGTTTCGATCAGTTAATCGAGATAGGCTGTACTTTTCATTCGATTTTGTTACCACGTGCTTTTCACTTCATGATCATGGCTCATTTTCCTAGAACACCACAAAAAATCTCCCTACCAGTTTTATGAGAGTGCTCAGTCAACTTCCTATAAGAGTTCTGCTTTTGCTAATCAAAGACAGACATCAATCCCTCATCCTACTCTGTCTGTCAGTCGGTTACTCAGTTCTGTTAGCTACTCACGTGTCTATACTAAGCTAAGATATTCCTCATTCTTGCACAGGACAGGACAGGAGAGGGGATTGCCTTAGCTACCGGTACCGAACTCCGATCAAACTAAAACGAAAAGCTTAACCGATTCTTGTAGAGTCCTTAGCATTAGATAATGCATGCGCACACAAGAGGAATGAACTTGCCTTCTAGTGATTTGGAAGGATTGAGTCGGCTGCCCCCAGCCTCGCCCCGCATCGCCCTCCGGGGGTAGTTACGCCAGTGGAACCAACTCACAAAGCAGCCCAAAAGCAGGAACTTTTCTTGATTGAATTGGTTTAAAGGTAATTCATCAATCCTTAAATTATTCCAGGATTCTTTTGGGATGCTATCCACCCTTTGATTTACGAATTGGCTATAATATTTACTCTGGATCCCTTCCAGCTGCAAGTCAAGAAGGATCCTTTGAAACATTTTAGGATTATACTCACAATTGGTTTGGGGGTTTCGTATTGCATTGCCCGCACTATCCATATCCTGGAACAGGATTGATTTGGCCATGGAAAGGGCCAGCTAAACGCCTAAGCTCTGAAAGTACGGATTGCTTCCCTTCATAGATTTTATTAGTTAATTTGAGAAGTTCCTCTGGGCTCCTGGTCCTTTCCAGATACTGCAAACTCAAATTATGAAATATGAGATCCCTGCTACTCAGAGTCAGAGACCCGAAAGGACGTGGTGGACTCCCTGGTTCCCCCTCATCTGCAGGAGAAATTGAAGAAGGTGCAGCCCCGCCCCCTGCGGAGTGACTCGGGGCCGGCGGTGGAGTAGTACCTGACTGGGTCGAGTAGGCACCCTCCTCAGGGCTAAGTGGCGGATCTAGAAAATAGTCTGAGCCGTCAAGAACTATTTCAGGGGGCAGACCCGAGTGCTCTATTGGAGCTTTGCCCTTGCCCTTATCTTGGGCTTGACAGGTAGACTATAAAGAGATTCAGTACAGCAAGCCTGACACTCATATTTATTAATATAATGGGGACCCAGAGAAAGATAATAGAGAGCCATCTGCCAATAGGCAGAATAGATTCCACACTCACTTCAGATTCTGGGTGGGTAAAGGGAAACGTGATCTCTATTCTGAGAGGGAGCGCGGTCGAGCATAGACTCGGCAACAACCAATACATCCAATACCACAGTAGGCCCACGTACTACAGCTTAAATGTACTGTATGTGCCATCATAAACCATTTCAGTCGTAGTACCTAACCTACCAGGCACTTGTTTGCCACCAAGATAACCTAATTAACGTGAAACCAACTGTATTTCCGCTGTAGTACCTACCAGGCTTGTAACCAAGCTAAGTGAAATTGAAAAACATTTTCGCTGTACTACCGCTCGTGTAACCGACGTAATCGGTCTTAAACACCTATAATATAAGGAACTCGTGTACAACCATAACATTTATATATTTCACAGGTGTACCACCGTAACCAATTTCACTCGTGTACTACAAAGAAGAAAAGAAAAAAAGAAAATTATAGCTTTCTTTTTTTTTGGTGCGTGCTTTTCGCCTGCCTTCCCGACCACGGATAGGCTACGGGGCTTTGCACTTCGGCCCCTGT
>Ga0207690_10001681_pt1 | contig 13631 bp, 12 predicted proteins | sample KBSC23metaG_FD_184315 | JGI IMG/M metagenome (GOLD analysis project Ga0207690, IMG submission 184315) | Corn rhizosphere microbial communities from Kellogg Biological Station, Michigan, USA - KBS C2-3 metaG (SPAdes) (version 2) | ecosystem: Host-associated > Plants > Roots > Rhizosphere > Soil ...
TGAACCTCCTCGGCGACGATCGCTACACGACCCCGGGTGAGTATTCCGCCTTCGTCGACGGCCAATCCGCGGCGCGCCGCGACCGCGTTTATCTGGCCAATCGTGTGCAGCTCGAGGCGGCCGCTCGCGCGCAACAGCCGAAAATCACTCCGGAGCAGGTCCGCGCGGAGTGGATGGCGCAGCATCCACTCGGCTGGGTCGAGCACCGGCTCGCCTGGGGCCCGTCCGGCGAGATCGGCAAATGGGCATCGGCAAACCCGGCAATCGTGAAGATCGACGGCACTCTGTTCGCGCACGGCGGCCTCAGCGCCGAATACGCAAAGCAGCCGCTAGAGGTCGTGAACAAACGCGTCGCCACGGCGATGGCCGCCGCCGACGATAATCCGACGTCGGTGCTCAACGACCCGCTGGGTCCGCTTTGGTACCGCGGACTGGTGATGAAGGATTCCGACGCGGACGCGGAGCGCGCCACGGCCAAACCACCGGCTCCGTTGCTCACTGGCGATCAGGAGCTGAACGCGGTGCTTGCGGCCTATGGCGGGGAGCGCCTCATCATTGCCCACACGCCGAGCCTCAAGGGCATTGAGATCACTGCCAATGGCCGCCTGGCGCGCATCGATACGGGCATTTCGCGCTACTACGGGGGGCCGCTTACCTGGCTCGAGATTCTCGGCGATCGGATGACTCCGCACACGCTTGCACGATCGCCTTAGCGGCAAGGAGGGGGCAGATGCGGGGACCGATTCTGGCAGTCGCGATCGCGCTCATGGGCTCGACTGCGCTCGCGAAGCCTGCGGCGCCGCCGACGCCCCTCTTCGCCAGCGACGCGCCAATCAACATCACGATTCAGGGTCCGATTTCCGACCTCGTCTCGAACCGGTCCGAAACGCCGCGCCCCGGGGCGCTGCTTGCCGACGGCGTCACTTACCCGATCGCGCTGACGCCGCGCGGCATCACTCGCCTGAAAAGGGAGATCTGCGACTTCCCGCCGCTTCGCGTCGAATTCACCCGTCTTGCGCCGCCGGGATCTCTTTTCCAGGGCCAGCGCAAGCTGAAGCTCTTCGTCCACTGCAAGCGCGACGCCGCGTTCCAGCAGAAAGTGCTCCTCGAATATTCAGCTTACCGGCTGTTCAACCTCATGACCCCGCTGAGCTTCCGCGCTCGGCTTGCGAACATTAATTATGTCGACGCGAACGGCCGCCCGTACATCACGCGAATCGGCTATTTTCTCGAGGATCTAAGCGACGTCGCCAAGCGCAACGGCATGTCCAACGCGCACATGGGCGCGCTCGTCGCGGTCACGCAGCTCGAACCGTCAGCAGCTGCCCGTGTCGCTATCTTTGAGTATATGATCAGCAACTACGACTGGTCGATGCGCGCAGGGCCCAAAGGCGAGGAATGCTGCCACAACAGCCGCCTCCTGACCGACGTCCCAAATGGCCTCCTCACGCCAGTTCCTTACGACTTCGATTTCTCAGGCCTCGTCGAGGCTCCGTACGCCGGTCCACCCGAGGGCATTCCCATCGATAACCTCCGCCAGCGCAATTATCGTGGCTACTGCATGCACATGGCGCAGGCGCGCGCCTTCGCGGCGCAGCTCTCGCCGCGGCGTACCGAGTTTCTCGGCGTCTTCGGCCAAATTCCCGGCCTTGATCAGCGCAATCAGACCCGCGCTTCGGCCTTCATCAACGGCTTCTTCGACGATCTCGCCAGCGGACGCATCTTCAAAAGCTGCGTCAATTAGGCCTTCTTGTCGGGCACCGGCGGAGCCGCCGTGTCGATCCCGTCATAGTCGGCGAGAAAGCGCTTCATGCCCGCGCGCTCGCCATATTCGGTGATCCACAGCATCGCGAAGCAATAGTTGAAGGCGATGCTGATCACCGCCGCGAGCTCGATCGCGCCGATACCTGCAGCGAGCCCCGTGCCAACTGCCAGCAGGATGAATAGAGCGTCGCCTGAGCTTTTGAGCGAGTTCCTGAACCGAACCGCGCCCGCGATGCCAGCGAGGCTGAACGCCAGCGCAAGCGAGTTCTGCACGATGATCACGATGCCGGTGACGACCATCGGGAGGACGATGATCGTATTGACCAGCGACTGGTCATATTCATCGCCGCCGCGCACCGCCATATAGACCCAGCTCACCGGCAGCGAGACGAGGATCGCGGCGATGATCGCTACCACCAGCCAGAAGACGCTTTGTCCGAAATTGGCGACATGCGCAGCGCGAACCGCTTCGCTCGCTTCGAGCGGATTCTTGCTCGGCTGGGTGATCAGCTGCTCGACACCGCCGATCGGCAAATAGCCGCGAAGCTCCGGCCAGATCTTGAGCGCCACGAAAACCGCCAGCGCAATGACGAGATAATAGACGGTGATCTGGATCAGCAGCTTTCCTGCACGCATTTCTCGCCCCCTTCCAAGCACGCCCCGCGCGCCTCAATCAATCGTGATGATGATGGTGCTCATGCTTCTTCTTGTGCCCGTGAACCGGGTAATTCGCGATCGGCCGGAGCACGTTGTAGCGCTCCTTCAGCGGCTCATGGCCGAGCGGCGGCCACGGGATTTCGGCTAGCGGCAGCTCCGTGTCCGGTACTCTGTCGAGCAGATCGCGCAGCAGCGTTAGCCGCCCCAGCGGCTGGTCGTTGAAATCGACCAGCGTCCAGGGCGCGAAGTCGGTGTGCGTTGCCGCAAGCATCAGCTCGCGCGCTTCGGTATAGTCGTCATAATGCTCGCGCGCCTTGATATCGATCGGCGACAGCTTCCAGCGCTTGGTCGGATTCTCGAGCCGGTTCTTGAAGCGCTCCTCTTGCACCGCCTGGTCGCAGCACAGCCAATATTTGAACAGCAGCATGCCGTCATCGACCAGGTGCCGCTCGAACTCCGGCGCTGCATTAAGGAAGTCCTGCGTCTGGTCGGGCGTGCAGAAGCCCATCACCTTTTCGACGCCGGCGCGATTGTACCAGCTGCGGTCGAACAACACGATTTCGCCTTCCGCCGGAAGGTGCACGGCGTAGCGCTGGAAATACCATTGTGTGCGTTCGCGCTCGCTCGGTGACGGAAGCGCGACCACCCGGCACTGGCGCGGGTTGAGCAGCCGCGCGAACATGTCGATCGAGCCGCCCTTGCCGGCGGTGTCGCGGCCTTCAAAGATGACGACCATGCGCTGACCCGTCTCGGACACCCAGCGCGCCATCGCACTCAGCTCCTTGGCCAACGGCTTCAGGAACTCGCCATATTCCTGTTCGCTAAGCTTGCTGTCACCGCTCATCAGCGCCCCCCTGCTGAAGCCTTGGGTTGTTGCATGGGAAAGCAGCGATTGGAACCACTTGCATCGGCAGACTAGACTCACGTCAATGAGCTTCGCCAATCCCTTGCTGCGGGCGATCTTGACCGCCGGCCATAAGCTGCTCAAGACCAGCTGGTTCATCCGCCGCCCGCTGACGTTCGGCGCCCACGCGCTGGCCCTCACGCCCGAACGCAAGGTCATCCTTGTGAAGCTGCGTTACGCGCCTGGTTGGCGACTGCCGGGCGGCGGGCGAGCGCCGAACGAGGGCCCACGGGACGCAGTGCTGCGCGAGCTTCGCGAGGAGATCGGCATGACCTCGCACGGCGTGGTGCGTCTCGCCGCCGAGCTCGAGCAGGCCACCGACTTCAAACGGGACCTAGCCTCGCTGCTGATCGTCGAGGACGTGCACTACGCGCCACGCTGGTCGTGGGAGGTCGAGCGCATCTGCGAGGCGCCGCTCGACGACTTGCCCGAAGGCGTAGCGCCAATCGCGCGGGGTTGGATCGCAGCTTTGCACGACAAACTCTGAGCGACACTTTCGACCCATTGTGGACCTCCGAATCATGAGCCTCGAAACGGCGGTCCCATGCCCCGATGAAAGAGAATCTCTTGGCGGGCAGCTGGAGTAAAACCAGAGATATCGGCGGTCATGAGCTTTCCCCGATTTCGCCAGGCTACCGCCAGACACTCCGCCGCTCTCTGTTGCAATGCTTCACTGACTCTGGCGTCGCGGGCTGTCGCGACAAGGTCAGGCAGCGCCTCGTCGAGTGAAATGATCATTATGGCGGCATAGTCGCGCTCCCAATCCTCAGAGTCGGGATTACGGAACACCTCCAGCGCCTCCGCCGGTGTCACAGGAATCGGCTGCATTAGAAAATCTCCCGGCGGTGCCGATGCTACCTAGCACGGCACCACGCTTATTGGCGTGGTCCTGCAAGGCATCCGCAAGTGCGGATGTTTGGCGACTTGCCGCTGGCCGAGCGGTCTAGTCGTGGCGGCGGTGAGTTGGCATTAGTGACTCCATGCCTGTCACCACCGTTGCCATGCTCACCGCGGGCGGCCTCGCGCCCTGCCTCTCCTCCGCCGTCGGCGGCCTGATCGAGCGCTACACCGAGGTCGCGCCGGATGTGCGGATCATCGCTTATCGCAACGGCTACGCCGGCCTGCTCAAGGGCGATTCGGTCGAGGTGACCGATGCGGTGCGCGCGGCCGCTCACCGGCTGCACGCCTTTGGCGGAACCCCGATCGGCAACAGCCGGGTCAAGCTCACCAACACTGCCGACTGCGTCAAGCGCGGCCTCGTTCAGGCCGGGCAGGATCCGCTCCACGTGGCCGCCGAGCAGCTGAGCCGCGACGGTGTCGACGTACTGCACACGATCGGCGGCGACGACACCAACGGCACCGCAGCAGACCTCGCGGCCTACCTGCGCGGCAATGGCTACCAACTCACAGTCGTCGGGCTCCCCAAGACCATCGACAACGACGTGGTGCCGATCCGGCAGTCGCTTGGCGCGTGGACAGCCGCGGAGCAGGGCGCGCTCTACTCCCGCAACATCATCGCCGAGCATTCGTCGAATCCGCGGATGCTCGTCGTCCACGAGGTGATGGGCCGCAACTGCGGGTGGCTGACCGCGGCCACGGCGCTCGCGCATCACCAGTGGGTGCAGGGTGCGCAGTTCGCCGAGTGGCTGGAGAATTCCGCCGCCCGCTGGGACGTCCACGCCGTCTTCGTGCCCGAGCGGCCGTTCGACATCGCCGAGGAAGCGAAGAGGCTGCGGACGATCATGGACGAGCAGGATGGCGTCAACCTCTTCATCTCCGAGGGGGCCGGAGTCAGCGAGATCGTCGCGGCGATGGAGGAGGCGGGCGAAGAAGTGCCGCGTGACCCCTTCGGCCACGTCCAGCTCGACAAGATCAACCCCGGCCAGTGGTTCGCCAAGCAGTTCGCCGCCGCGCTCGGTGCCGACAAGGTGCTGGTCCAGAAGAGCGGCTATTTCTCGCGCTCGGCCGCCCCAAATGACGCCGACCTCGCGCTGATCCGGCGCTGCACGAACTACGCGGTGGACGCAGCGCTTCGGAGTGAGTCCGGAGTGGTGGGCCAGGACGAGGAACGCGGCGACGAACTCAGGGCAATCGAATTCGAGCGGATTGCTGGAGGCAAGAAGTTCGACGTGTCGGTGCCGTGGTTCACGGGCCTGCTACGCGATCTAGGCCAGGCCTGAGCGGCCCGGTGCCCGGACCGCGGGTCAAATCCGCCGCGGACTGCTGAACAATTCATATCGCCGCCGGCTCACATCATGTTGTTGGTGGTTGAGCCCTGCGTCTGCGGGCCGCCGGTTACCGAGCCGCCAGCCGATATTTGCTGCTGCACGGCTTGGCTCAGCTGAGGGCTAGTCGTCTTAGCCGTACAGCTCGCTTGGCCGCTGGCGATCGATGCGGCGAGTGCACTCACGGACACGCCACACACATTTGCAGCGACGTCGATAGGCACCTGCGCATTTACTGGAATGTTGGCTTTGTCCACCTTGATCGCAACGGACAGGTCGTTGAGGACGTTTTGTAGGTTCACATTGACAAGTGTCGGGATGCTGCTCGATCCGCCGCCTGAAGCGCCCGCAGGGGCCCCAGCACTTGTCTCCCCAGCGGTCGCCGGTGCCGGTGCCTGAGTGGTCTTGCAGGCTGCGACGGTAAGCAGGACGGCAGCGGCGGCGCCCCCGCCGAACTTCCAAGCGCGTGAAGTCATAGAGCTTCTCCTGTTCGATTTCATTTTGGCGGCGTGGTTGTCTGGTCGGTGGCCGGCGGTGTCGTGGTTGGTGGAGTCGTCGTCTGAGCGCCGCCGCCAACCGACCCATTCGCCGCGAGCTGTTGCTGGACCGCTTGGGCCAACTCGGGCGAAGTGGTCTGCGCCGTGCAGCCTTTGCTGTTGCCCCCGCCAGCGCCGATCGAAAGGATGTTGATCGACACGCCGCAAACGTTGGCCGCGACCGTGATCGGAATTTGAGCGTTGATCGGGATATTGGCCTTGTCGACCTTCAGGTCGAGAGCGAGGTTGTTCAAGACGTTCGAGAGGTTGACGTTCACGAGCGAAGTGGCGGCACCGCCAACGCCTGACGCCACCGCCTCGCCAGCGCTTTTGACCCCTCCAGCAGCGGAAGAGGCGGTTTTACACGCCGATGTGGCCAGAAATAGCACGAGGACTGGAACGGTAATGATCTTACGCATGATTGCACCCTCTGTTACGAGCGCCAACGCGTTCGCTCAGAGAATTGTTGCGTGGACAAGACCTCAACTCGCAAACGTCAGCTTTCCAGTCATTGATATTGAGGCCTTAGGTCTGCTTTCGACCCCATTGCGGACATTTGCGTGAACTGGGATGGTTCCCGGCATGGGGCTGATTGCCGCGACATTGCTTGCCTTGGGGGCAGCTGGGGGAGCGCCCACCGCGCCGCCGCAGAATTTCGCTGCCGCGGCGAAGCCGGCGCCGCCGAATCCCTACGGAGATCAGGTCGCGGCCACAATCCACTCGACCGTGCTGAACGAAGACCGCCCGATTCAGATCTTTCTGCCTAAGGATTACGTGCCCAGCGGCCGCAAATACGACGTACTCTATGTGCTAGACGGAGAAATGCTCGGGCGTTTTGTGCCGCCGGTCCGGGCATTCGCTGAAGAAAACGAGCTGGTTCCGCCGCTCATCATCGTCAGCGTTCCCAATGTCTATTGGTATGACAACGGGACCGATTCCCGCGAACGGGATCTCCTTCCGGCGCATGTCGCAGGCTCGCCTCTGTCCGGAGGCGCGGACACATTCATTCGATTTCTCCGCACCGAACTGATTCCATTTATCGACACCCGCTACGCCACAAACGGCCGGAACACATTGTTCGGCCATTCCTATGCTGGAATGTTCACGGTCTACGCCTTCCTGCAGCACCCAGAGCTGTTCCACTCCTACATCGCCTCCGACCCGGCACTGTGGTGGAACGATGGGTATGTCGACCGCTTGGCCGTCGACCGGCTTCGCAAATTTCCGACGCTCGAAAAGACGCTTTTCATCGGCACGCGATCCGGGCGAATGAGTTCGGCCTTTGGGGTCGACCGCTTGACGGAAGCCCTACGCACAAATGCACCAGCAAATTTGCGCTGGAAGAGCGTCGCCAACGCCGACGAGGATCATGGCTCGGTACGTCTCAAGAATATCTATGACGGCCTGAAGTTCAGCTACTTCGGGCACAGCCCGTCGATGATCGATTTCTTCCCCCGGGAGGGAATTCTGCTCGCCAATCGGCCGATAGCCCTGATGAACTACAGCACCTTCACGGGGGAGCAGCCAGGCATCCGCTACACCACCGACGGCACCGACCCCACGATCCGCTCGCCAAGGTTCGACTGGGGGACGGCGGTTCGGGCGCCCGCAGTGGTCACGGTGAAGCAGTTCTCGAACTGGGGTCCGGACAAGAGCGTGAGAGGCCGGTTTCGCGTGGGAGCCCCGTTTCCCGCCACTGCCCTCCCTGGAGGCTTCGGCCCCGGCGGCTTTGCCTACAGCTGTGTGGCAGGTTCTTTTTCGGATTGGCCATCAGATGCCCCGAAACCATTCGTGTCGGGGCGCACTGACGAACGTTTCAGAGTCAGCGGCCTCGGCGATGGACATCCGTTCTCCTGCCGCGTGGCAGGTGCCTTCAAGGCCGATCACGATGGCTACTACATCTTCTTCCTGAACGCCGATCATATTGCGAGCCTGCGCATCAATGGACGCAAGTTGATGCGTGTGGGTGACGGCGAGGAGCACTCGTTCGTTGTGCCGCTCAAGAGGGGGTTCCACCCAGTGGAATTGCAATATTTCCATGATCAGGGCGATCGCTCTCTAACTCTCACCTATCTTCCGTTTGATGAGCATGACACGCTGGCGCGGCTGCCCATTCCCATCCCCGTTCAGTACCAGTATGGCCAAGATCCGGCGCCAACGGGAACTTCACAAGTAGATGCCGGCGACGGCCTATCGCGCTTTCGACCCATTCACGACATTAGCGGCTAATGGTCCGCTTTCGACCCATTGCAGACATTAGCCGCGCGCAGACTCGCCCGGCCTCCACCAGCGGACGTCCCGCACATCGGCTCCATTTAGGATGGTCTTCTCCAGCGCAGCTGCCAGGCGCTCAACTGTGTAGGAAGTCGGAATGCTCTTGAACCACCGCCGCACAAACGCCTGCGAAGGTTCGATAAAACAGAGGAAGCCGTCGTCATATTCCTCGTAATTTCCGCACCCAATCCACAGCGGAAACTCGTCGTTTCTCAAATCGATGCGCCAGCCCCAGTCCTCCGCGCACATGCCGGTGACTTCAAAGCCGCAATCCGGCAGCCTTTTGGCAATAAAGCTAGCCAAGCGCCTGCCGTAGCGGCCCGGATTAATCTCCTCATCCTCGCCTGGATATGAAGGAAAGGCGGTCGAGCGAAATACCAGATTGGTTCGCATCCAAGACTTGGACCACACAATGCTTACTGTCCGCTTTCCACCCATTGCGGACATTGTCCTAAAGCGCCGCTATGCACCGGCTGTTCGTCGCCATCCGCCCGCCTGAGCACGTCCGCGACCTGCTGATCGACGCGATGGACGACAGCCCTGACTTCCGCTGGCAGGACGACGAGCAGCTGCACGTCACGCTGCGCTTCATCGGCGAGGTCGATCGCCCGGTCGCCGACGATCTCGCTGACGCGTTCGGCCGAATCCGGGCGGAACGATTCCGGCTGCGCATCGCTGGCGCCGGCCGCTTTGAGCAGCGAAGTTCCGGTGCCTTGTGGGCCGGGGTCGAACCGAAAGCTCCCGTCGCCGCACTCGCCGCCAAAATCGAGCGCGTGTGCCAGCAGGTCGGCCTCGAGCCAGAGCGCCGCGCTTTCCATCCGCACATCACGCTCGCGCGCTGGAAGGGCCGCCGCAGCCGCGAGGTTGCCGACTTTCTCGAGCGCCGCCGCGACCTCTCGTCACCGCCATTCGACGTGACAGAATTCATCCTCTTCGAAAGCCGCCTCTCCCGCCACGGCGCGCATTACGAGGAGGTAGCGAGCTACGCACTTGTTTGAACCGGGCGCGCCGAGCACCCATATTGCTGAAGCGGCGTTGACCCGTTGTACCCCCTCACGCTACTACTAGAACAGAACCGGAACGAAACGACTCCGATGCTGACCCATATTTCCGTCCGCGGCGCGCGGGAGCACAATCTCAAGGGCATCGACGTGGACATCCCGCGCGAGAGCCTGACGGTCATCACCGGCCTCTCGGGATCGGGCAAATCCAGCCTCGCCTTCGACACGATCTACGCCGAGGGGCAGCGGCGCTACGTCGAGAGCCTTAGCGCCTACGCCCGCCAGTTCCTCGAGATGATGCAAAAGCCCGACGTCGAGCATATCGACGGCCTCTCCCCCGCAATCTCGATCGAGCAGAAGACGACGTCGCGCAACCCGCGCTCGACCGTCGCCACCGTCACGGAGATCTACGATTACATGCGCCTCCTCTGGGCGCGGGTCGGCGTGCCCTACTCGCCCGCGACCGGCCTCCCGATCGAGGCGCAGCAGGTCAGCCAGATGGTCGACCGCGTCATGGCGCTGCCCGAGGGCAGCCGCCACTACCTGCTCGCCCCTGTCGTCCGCGGCCGCAAGGGTGAGTACCGCAAGGAACTCGCCGAGTGGCAGAAGGCCGGCTTTACGCGGGTGCGCATCGACGGCCAGTTCTACGCGATCGAGGAAGCGCCGAGCCTCGACAAGAAGTACAAGCACGACATCGAGGTCGTGGTCGACCGCATCGTCGTCCGCGAAGGCATCGAGCCGCGGCTGGCGGACAGTTTCGAGACCGCCCTCAAGCTCGCTGAGGGCCTAGCGTACCTCGACCCCGCCGACGCGGCGGCCGACCCGCCCGGCAGCGAGCGCACCGGCGTCGCCGCGGCGCTCGAGAAGGCCGCCGAGCGCAACGTCCTCGCCACCCACGCGCCCGACGGCCGCATCACCTTCTCCGAAAAATTCGCCTGCCCAGTCTCCGGCTTCACCATCGCCGAGATCGAGCCGCGACTCTTCTCCTTCAACGCACCGCAGGGCGCCTGCCCCGCCTGCGACGGGCTCGGCGAGAAACTGGTGTTCGACGAGGACCTCGTCGTCCCCAACCACGCGCTGTCGATCAAGAAGGGCGCGGTCGTCCCCTGGGCCAAGTCCAATCCGCCCTCACCCTACTACATGCAGGTGCTGTCGAGCCTCGCCCGCGCCTATGGCTTCGACCTCGACACCCCCTGGAAGGACCTTCCCGAGGAAGCGCACCGCGTCATCCTCTTCGGCACCGACGGCAAGCCCGTCACTCTCCGCTTCATCGACGGCCGCCGAAGCTATGAGGTCAAGAAGCCCTTCGAGGGCGTCATCGGCAACCTCAACCGCCGCATGCTCCAGACCGAGTCCGCCTGGATGCGCGAGGAGCTCAGCCGCTACCAATCCTCCCAGCCCTGCGAGGTCTGCCACGGCGCCCGCCTCAAGCCCGAGGCGCTCAGCGTAAAGATCGCCGGCGAGGACATCAGCATGTCCACCCGCCGCAGCGTCGCCGACGCGCTCGCCTGGTTCTCGACGCTACACGAACGGCTCACCCCGCAGCAGAACGAAATCGCCAAGGTCATCCTCAAGGAGATCAACGAGCGCCTCGGCTTCCTCCACAATGTCGGCCTCGATTACCTCCACCTCGACCGCACCAGCGGCACGCTCTCCGGCGGCGAGAGCCAGCGGATCCGCCTCGCCAGCCAGATCGGCTCCGGCCTCTCGGGCGTCCTCTACGTCCTCGACGAGCCGTCGATCGGCCTCCACCAGAAGGACAACGACCGCCTCCTCGAAACCCTCAAGCGCCTCAAGTCGCTCGGCAACACCGTGCTCGTCGTCGAGCATGACGAGGACGCGATCCGCCACGCCGACCATGTCATCGACATGGGCCCCGGCGCCGGAGTCCACGGCGGGGAGGTCGTCTGCCAGGGCACGCTCGACGAGCTGCTCGCCTGCACCACCAGCATCACCGCGGATTACTTGAGCGGCCGCCGCGAGATCCCGCTCCTCCCCACCCGCCGCAAGGGCAGCGGCAAGCATGTCACCGTCCACGGCGCCGCCGCCAACAACCTTCAGAGCGTCACCGCCGCCTTCCCGCTCGGCACCTTCACCTGCGTCACTGGCGTATCCGGGTCCGGCAAGTCCTCGCTCACCATCGACACGCTCTACGCCGGCGCCGCCCGCGCGCTGAACGGCGCGCGCATCCCCTGCGGCCCGTGCGCCAAGATCACCGGGCTCGAGCAGCTCGACAAGGTCATCGACATCGACCAGTCGCCGATCGGCCGCACCCCGCGCTCCAACCCCGCGACCTACACCGGCGCCTTCACCATGATCCGCGACTGGTTCGCCGGCCTGCCGGAGGCGAAGGCGCGCGGCTACAAGCCCGGCCGCTTCTCCTTCAACGTCAAGGGCGGCCGCTGCGAGGCGTGCCAGGGCGACGGCCTCATCAAGATCGAGATGCACTTCCTCCCCGACGTCTACGTCACCTGCGACGTCTGCCACGGCGCCCGCTACAACCGCGAGACTCTGGAGGTGAAGTTCAAGGGCAAGTCCATCGCCGACGTGCTCGATATGACCGTCGAGGACGCGGCCGACTTCTTCAAGGCGGTCCCCGGCATCCGCGACAAGATGGAGATGCTGAAGGAAGTCGGCCTCGGCTACGTCAAGGTCGGCCAGCCTGCGACCACGCTCAGCGGCGGCGAGGCGCAGCGCGTCAAGCTCTCCAAGGAGCTGTCCCGCCGCGCGACCGGCAAGACGCTCTACATCCTCGACGAGCCCACCACCGGCCTCCACTTCGAGGACGTCCGCAAGCTGCTCGAAGTCCTCCACCGCCTCGCCGACCAGGGCAATACGGTGGTGGTGATCGAGCACAATCTGGACGTCATCAAGACGGCGGATTGGGTGATTGATCTGGGTCCGGGCGGCGGTGTGAATGGGGGGCGGATTATTGCTGAGGGGCCGCCGGAGACGATCGCGGACGTCGCGATTTCGGCGACGGGGCAGTATTTGCGGCCGATGCTGGAGCGGGCGTCGGTGAAACCGATCGTGGTGGAGGCGAAGCCGGCGCGTCCGAAGCGCAGTCGGAAAACGGTTGCGGAGGAACCGTCGGAGGGCGAATTTCCGGACCTGGTTGCGGCAAAATAGTCGCACAACCTCAAATAATCATCCCTGGGACATTTTTGTGCTGGACAAAAATATCCCAGGGACTTAGTTCCTTCTGCACCAGGTGAGACTTAGCCGTTCTCCTGGAGCAACCCTGATAAGGAAAGGAACTAACGCCATGTACTCGAAGGTCGGAGATCTGCCAATCCCGTTGAACACAGCCAAGGAACTCGACACGCTCGATATTCTCGTCGACGAAGGCGACGTCAACGAGACTCCCTTCAACGTGTTCATTGGCCATAACCTCGGACACCGCGTCTTCACGATGCAGGTGCCCTTCCGCAAGTTTTACGACATCTCTGATGTTGCAAACGATCGTGAAGCGGGGCCGGTCGCTCAGCGTGCGCTTGATCCCGCGCATGCAAAGAAGCTGGCCGTGTACATGCTTAAGGGGCTAGTTTCTGCCGCGAAACTAAAGCGCATCGCTACCGGCAAGCACGTCCCGGACGCCTTCGACCATGTGCTGCGGCTTCTCGGAGAACAGCCGTATTTTTCGATACAACCCATTGTCTGCAACATCAGGAACGTTCCGCCTGGTGGTTCCGGCCAAGGCGGCATTCGTGGCATCCGTCTCGAAACGAAGAACGACGAGACTGCCGGATTCAAGATCTTTCTCGCGGAACGGCACATCCTCTGGGTCATCGATGGGCAGCACCGGCGATTTGGCGCAGACCTTGCCATGCAGTTCTTGGAGCAGGTGCGCCAGACGGGGAAGTACCCCGGCCGTGGCGCGGCGCTGCACATCGAGAAAGGTCAGCAGGTACCTGAAGATGAGATGGTCGTCTGGAACGAAGCTTACGATGCTGCTCGGTCCTATGCGACGCTGACTGTCGAGGTGCATTTGGGCCTGGACATCGACCAAGAGCGCCAGCTGTTTCACGATCTGAATCGCCTCGGCAAAAAGGTGGATGCGTCACTGGCGTTCCAGTTCGACGCATCGAACCCGATCACTCACTTTATCAAGAGCACCTTGGCCGGTGAACTGGGCCTGGCGATCACCGACCGGGAACCCAAGGACTGGTCGGACGACGCTGGTTCGCTGGCCCTGAAGGATGTTGTTGCGATCAACGCGATCGCCTTCCTGAACAAGGGCAACATCGCAGGTGCCACACCAGCTGTGGTC
>Ga0207690_10001682_pt1 | contig 13629 bp, 10 predicted proteins | sample KBSC23metaG_FD_184315 | JGI IMG/M metagenome (GOLD analysis project Ga0207690, IMG submission 184315) | Corn rhizosphere microbial communities from Kellogg Biological Station, Michigan, USA - KBS C2-3 metaG (SPAdes) (version 2) | ecosystem: Host-associated > Plants > Roots > Rhizosphere > Soil ...
TGGCTCAGCATCGACAGCTTCCAGGAGGCGTCCTCGAGCGATTCCGGGTCGTGATATTTCCACTTGAGCCCGTCGTGCGCCGCATCCTCCGCGGCGACGAGCGCACTGGCGAGCCGGTTGGCAAGCGAGCGGCCGCTTCCGACCTCCACCCCGAAGGCGATCGAGAGGTCGATCGAGAGGCCGGCGACGCGCGCCGGATTGCGGAACAGCGAGTAGAGCGCTTCGAGGTGGTTCCCGACGGGCTGCTTGGCCTCCTCGAACCAGGCGAAGACTCCGCCGTCGCCCTGGTACAGTGCGCGCCGCGGGGAGCCGATTTTGAGGCGTGCGACAATTTGCTCGATCAGCTGCGCTTCGTCGCTCGGAGGCAGGGTTGCCGCGATCTCCTCGTAATTGAGGATCCGGGCGGCGACGAGCGCCTGGTTGCGCCCTTCGCGGTTGAGCCGGAGCGCATTGAGGTTGGGAAGGTTCGAGACCGGGTTGACGAGGCCCCGGCTGCGGAACCGGCGCCAGAACAATACGGTGCTGACGATCAGGACAACGAATAGCGCAGGCGTAAGGTCGAGGAAAATGAGGTGCGCTTCGAGCGCAACCGGCCCGAGCAAAAGAAGACCCGTGCAACCGACCAGAAGCATGGCCTGTTGAGCCGTGCTGCGGCGGCGGACCGCAAGCGCGACCACGCCCAGAGCGAGCACAAACAGCGGAACCCATCCAAGGGAAATCGGAGTGCCGGCCTTGAGCGTTTCAGCGCCGATGATCTGGACGTAAGCGCCGCCCATCTTTCCCGTGCCCGGCAGGAAATATTGATCGCCGAGCGTTTCGCTGCTCCAGCCGATCACGACGTCTTTTCCGCGGACGGCTTTCGGATCGAAGTCGCCGCGCAGCAAATCGGCGGCGGACAAGGTCGGGATCGATGCCGGGTCGACCGAATAATCCACCGGGAAGGTCGTTCCCGGCGTGCCGGCGCGGTTGGCGAGGAGGGTCGCGAACGACGGCAGGGCCGTGCCATTGGTCTCGAGCGCATAGGGCAGTTGCCAGATGGCGTTTTGATAATTGTAATGCGCGCTGATGTTTCCGAGCTTCGCGTACTTCGCGAATTCGGCCTGGGTACTCGATCCGACGGCAAAATCGCGGTCCGTTCCGGAGCGGGTCCTGGCCGCGAGATAGACCTCCTTCGATCGGCGAAGGGCGTCGGCGAAGATGCGGTCGTCCTGGCCGTTTGTCGGATCGTAGAAAGTGAAATCGAGGAAGATGCGCTTGGCGCCCGCGTCCGTCAGCTGGTCGATAGAGCGTGCGAGCTCGCGCCTCGGCCAGGGCCAGCGGCCCACTTCCCGCAGGGAGCTGTCGTCGATCTTGACCAGGACGATGTCGCCGCTCGCATTGTGCCAGTGGAGGCGGTTGCGGGCGACGCGGAGCCAGTCCTCGGCGATCTCGCCGAAGCCGATCAGGCCGAACACCAGGCCAGCCACCGCCGTCCACAGAAGCAGCTTCCACGGCGGCGGTTCGGCGATCGTCTTCCCGCGCTTCGACACTTGAGCGCTCTTTCCTTCCCAATTGGCCTCACACGCATGCGCGCGAAAAGGTTAGGAAAGCGCTAACCGAGACAGAATTAACGGCTCGGCCACTCGACAGCCGGAAAGCGAGCCGCCACAAAAGCGCAGCTCGTGGGAGGGCTCATGGACTTCATCTCGATCCTGTCGATTTTCGTGCTCGCCTGTTTCGTCGGCTATTACGTGGTCTGGTCGGTGACCCCGGCGCTCCACACGCCGCTGATGAGCGTGACCAACGCCATTTCCTCGGTGATCGTGGTCGGTGCGCTGATCGCCGCGGCGGCCGCGGGAAGCCCCAGCTCGAAATGGCTCGGCCTAGTCGCGGTGGCGCTCGCAAGCGTGAACATCTTCGGCGGCTTCGCCGTCACCCAGCGCATGCTCTCGATGTACAGGAAGAAGGACCGCTAGGCCGATGCACACCGACCTCATCGTCGCGGTGCCCGCCTGGGTGCTCCTCGCATACCTGGTGTCCGGAGTCTGCTTCATCCTGGCGCTGCGGGGTTTATCGAGCCCGGAAAGCAGCCGTAGGGGCAACATTACCGGCATGATCGGCATGGCGATTGCCGTGCTGACGACGCTAGTTACGCACATTCCATATACGGGATTTCCCAAGGGAATTTCATGTCCCGCGGGAGCGAACTGCTTTGGCATATCCGCACCTGACTTAAATGCGATCATCGAGATTGCCGCAGCCATTGTGATCGGAGGCACGATCGGCCTGATCACCGCGCGCAAGATCCAGATGACGGCGATGCCGCAGCTGGTCGCAGCCTTCCACAGCCTCGTCGGGATGGCGGCGGTGCTGGTCGGGGCGGCGGCCTACCTCAATCCCGAGGCGTTCGGAATCGCGGTCCGGATCACGCCCATCTACGGGCCGTCGGTCGTCAACATCCTGCCCGTCAGCAGGATTGAGATGGGCCTCGGCGTGGCCATCGGCGCGATCACCTTCTCCGGCTCGGTGATCGCCTTCCTCAAGCTCAACGGCAACATGTCGGGCAAGCCGATCCTGCTGCCGCTGCGGCATGTGATCAATCTCGGCACCTTGGTCGCCATCCTCGTCCTGATCGCCTACTTCACCCAGGACCAGGCGCCCTGGGTCTTCTTCACCGTCATGGGGCTCAGCTTCGCCATCGGGTTCCTGCTGATCATCCCGATCGGCGGCGCCGACATGCCGGTCGTGATCTCGATGCTGAACAGTTATTCGGGCTGGGCCGCGGCGGCGATGGGCTTCACGCTCCACAATACGGCGATGATCATCACCGGAGCGCTGGTCGGAAGCTCGGGCGCGATCCTCTCCTACATCATGTGCCGGGCGATGAACCGGAGCTTCTTTTCGGTCATCGCCGGCGGATTCGGGGCGGTCGCGAGCGGCGGCGAGGCGGCGGCGATCGACCGGCCGTACAAGCGCGGCTCGGCCGAGGACGCGGCCTTCCTGATGGGTCAGGCGGAGCAGGTGATCATCGTCCCGGGCTACGGGATGGCGGTCGCGCAGGCGCAGCACGCGGTGCGCGAGATGGCGGACCTGCTGAAAGCCAAGGGCGTCACGGTCAAATATGCGATCCACCCGGTGGCGGGGCGTATGCCGGGCCACATGAACGTACTGCTCGCCGAGGCCAACGTCCCCTATGACGAGGTGTTCGAGCTCGAGGACATCAACAGCGAGTTCGCCCAAACCGACGTTGCCTATGTGATCGGCGCTAACGACGTGACGAACCCGGCGGCGAAGAACGACAAGACCTCCCCGATCTACGGAATGCCGGTGCTCGACGTGGAAAAGGCGCGCACCTGCCTTTTCGTGAAACGCTCGATGGGCGGCGTCGGCTATGCCGGCATCGACAACGAATTGTTCTACAAGGACAACACGATGATGCTTCTGGGCGACGCCAAGAAGATGACGGAAGAGATCGTCAAAGCGCTCGGGTGAGCCAGGCTGGCACGGTTTGGTCGTGACAGCATTAATTTTGCGCTAAATCAGGCGTTTACGCCTTGTCCGCGGCCCCAAGTTGCTGGACAATCTCGCGCGGGCGATTCACCGGAAGGGGGCGCGAACTTGCGCAAGCTGGGCATCATTGGGGGCACGGGCTGGACCTCGACCGCGCTCTATTACGAACATATCAATCGCGGCATCGGTCAGCGCCTCGGCGGCCTGCATAGCGCGCGGCTCGCGATGGAAAGCCTCGATTTCGGCGAATATGCCGCGCTCGAGCAGGCCGGGAAGTGGGATGCCGCTGCGCAGATGAACGTCGACGCCGCGAAACGCCTCGTCGCGGGCGGCGCGGAAGGCGTGCTGATGGCCTGCAACACCAGCCACAAGTTTTACGACATTGTCGCGGCCGCGATCGACGTTCCGCTGCTGCACATCGCCGATGCCGCAGCCGACCGGCTCGTCGCCGAACGCCGGACAAACGTCGCCGTGCTCGGAACGCGCTTCACCATGACCGAGGACTTCATCCGCGGGCGGATCGAAGCGCGCGGGATCACCCTCGTACCCATCGAGGAGACCTGGATCCGCGAGGTCGACCGGATCATCTTCGACGAGCTCGCCGCCGGACGCGTCGTCCGGGACAGCCAGCGCAGCCTCAAGACACTCATCACCGAGCTCGCCAAGCGGAAGACCCAGGCGGTTCTCCTCGCCTGCACCGAGCTGGTGTTCGCCGTCGACTGCCGCGCCAACGTCATCCCCGTCTACGACACGACCGCCATCCACGCCCGCGCCGCCGTCGACTGGATGCTCGCCGACGAGGAAGAGGCGAGGGCGGCGGCCTAAACCGTCATCCCGGGCTTGACCCGGGACCCGCCTGATCTTCGCGCCCTCGCAAGGAAGGCAGGCCCGTGACGGAACGGCACCGTCACCAAGGCCGGGGTGACGATTATGGGCATCGGCCCTATTTCCCTTGTGTGAGCAAGGCCGACCGCCCCGACCATCCGCGATCTTCGGAGCGCTTCAACGAGGATCAGGCGACCTATGCCGTGCGCGGCTCGGAGCAGCCCGACCTCGAAGCCGGCGTCGCCGCGATCCGAGAGGTGCTGAAGACGCTTCCGCGGCGGCCCGGCGTCTATCGGATGCAGGATGCGCGCGGCGACGTGCTCTACGTCGGCAAGGCCCGGGTGCTGAGGAACCGCGTGACCAGCTACACGCAGGTCGCCAAGCTGCCCAAGCGGCTGCAGCGGATGGTTTCGCAGACGCGCTCGATGACCATCGTCACCACCCGCACCGAAGCCGAAGCGCTGCTATTGGAAGCGCAGCTGATCAAGCGCTTCCGTCCGCCCTACAACGTGCTTTTGCGGGACGACAAAAGCTTCCCCTTCATCCTCCTGCGCGAGGATCATGCCTTTCCGCGAATCCAGAAGCACCGCGGCGCACGGCGCATCAAGGGGCAATATTACGGGCCGTTCGCGAGCGCCGGATCGGTCACTCGGACTCTTAACGCGCTTCAGAAGCTGTTCCTTCTAAGGAGCTGTTCCGACAGCTATTTCGAGAACCGGTCGAGGCCGTGCCTGCTCTACCAGATCAAGCGCTGCTCGGCGCCCTGCGTCGGGCGCATCGGTGCCGAGGCCTATGACGAGCTGGTCGGGGAGGCGAAGGAGTTCCTCGCGGGCCGGTCGACGGGCGTTCAAACCCGGCTGAGCAAGTCGATGGCGGAGGCCGCCGAGCGGCAGGACTTCGAGCTGGCAGCCGTCTATCGCGACCGGCTGCGCGCGCTGACCTACATCCAGGGCAGCCAGACGGTGCACGCCGAAGGGCTCGGCGATGCCGACGTCTTCGCGCTCGCGTGCAAGGGCGGGACCGTGTCGATCCAGGCCTTCTTCATTCGCGGAGGTCAGAATTGGGGGCATCGCGCCTTCTTCCCGGTGCATGTGAACGACGTTCCGGAAGCCGAGGTTCTGTCGAGCTTTCTCGTCCAGTTCTACGAGGACATGCCCCCGCCGCGGCGAATCCTGGTCGATCGTCAGCTCACCGATCAGGCATTGATCGAGGAGGCGCTGTGCGAGCGCTCGGGCCACAAGGTCGGGATCGAAATCCCGCAACGTGGATCGCGGCGCAAGCTGGTGGAGCAGGCGACCCGCAACGCCGAGGAGGCGCTCGACCGCCGCCTCGCGGAGACGACGACCCAGGGCAAGATCCTGCGCGAGCTTGCGGACACGTTCGAGCTGACCGACGTGCCCAAGCGGATCGAGGTTTACGACAACAGCCACATCATGGGCACGAACGCGACCGGCGCGATGGTCGTCGCCGGGCCCGAGGGTTTCCGCAAGAACAGCTACCGCAAGTTCAACATCAAGCGCCCGGAGACGCAGCCGGGCGACGATTTCGCGATGATGCGCGAGGTGCTCGAACGGCGCTTCGCGCGGCTGGAAAAGGAGGACCCGGACCGGCAGAGCGGCGAATGGCCGGACCTGCTGCTGATCGACGGCGGCAAGGGGCAGCTGTCGGCGGTGTGCGAGGTGATGGAGGACATGGGGGTCCACGACGTGCCCGTCGTCGGCGTGGCGAAGGGCCCGCACCACGGACGCGAGGGCCGCGAAATCTTCCACCTGCCGGGCGGGCGCGAGATCACGCTGCCGCCGAACTCCGCGACATTGTTCTATCTCCAGCGCTTGCGCGACGAGGCGCACAGGTTTGCGATCGGCACCCACCGGGCGAAGCGCGCCAAGAGCCTGACGACCTCGACGCTCGACGATGTGCCGGGCATCGGGCCGACGCGGAAGCGTGCGCTTCTGATGCACTTCGGAACGGCGCGAGCGGTCAAGGGCGCGGCGCTCGAGGACCTGGAAAAGGCTCCGGGGATCAGCCGGGCAACGGCCCGCCAGGTCTATGATTACTTCCATCCGGCCGGCTGATGCGCCGCGAAACCACCGCCATCGTCTGCGCGCTGAGGAATCACGGCGAGCATGGCGCGATCGTCCGGCTGATGACCCCCGACCATGGGTTGGAGGCGGCCTATGTCCGCGGCGCCCGGGGACGCCGGATGCGGCCGGTGCTGATAGCCGGGAATGTCGTCCAGGCGCAGCTGTCGGCCCGAACCGAAACGCAGTTGCCGCAGGCGGCGGTGGAACTGGTCCACAGTCGCGGTCCGCTGCTGTCGGAGCCGCTGCCCGCCGCCGCGATCGAATGGGCGACCGTTCTCACCGCGACGGTCCTACCGGAGGGACAAGCGTATCCGCGGCTCTACCAGGCGCTCGAGGGGCTGCTCGATGCGATCGAGGCGGCGCCCTCGGCCAACGGGTGGGGCAATGCGCTCGTGCGCTACGAGCTTCTGCTGCTCGCCGAGCTCGGCTTCGGGCTGGACCTCGAGCGCTGCGCGGTCACGGGCGCGAACGACGGGCTGGTGGCCGTCAGCCCGAGGTCGGGACGGGCCGTAAGCGCGGCCGAGGCCGAGCCTTATCCCGGGAAGCTGCTTCCGCTCCCACGCTTCGTTCGCGAGGGCGGCCCGGCCTCGTGGAGCGAGATCGACCAGGGGCTTTCGCTTACCGGCCATTTCCTCGGCCGAGACCTGATCACCGAGCGCTCGCGGCCGCTCGCTGATGCGCGCGCGCGCCTCGTCGAACGGCTTCGTCGCGCAGGCGGCCTTGCCTAGTTGTCTGCGCAATAGCGCCCGCTAAGGTGACGCCGTGACCATCGACGCGCTCGCAATGCTGTTCCCGAACGTCGCGGTCACGCGCGGCATCGCCGTGCGGGTGGCGGTGAGCTTCCTCGCAGAGCAATCGGACCCTTCCACCAACCGCTGGTTCTGGTCTTATCATGTGCGGATCGAGAACGGGTCCGAGGTCGCGGTCCAGCTGCTGTCGCGAAGCTGGCTGATCGTCGACGGGCGCGGGACGGTCCACGAAGTCGTCGGCGAAGGCGTGGTCGGGGAAATGCCGCTGATCGCTCCGGGCGCGAGCTTCGACTATGTCTCCGGCTGTCCGCTCGACACCGGCAGCGGAGCAATGAGCGGGAGCTACCGGATGGTCGACGAGAATGGCGCGGCCTTCGATGTCGAAATCCCGCGGTTCGACCTGCTGAGCACCTGACCCGGCCTTTTTTTCCAAATTCAGGAGCGGTTTAGGCTCTGGATGGTTATTGGGCCGTTCCGGAGGTTCTTGCCAGGACGCCGAGGATTCGGGCTTAAGGGGCACGATGTTCAATTTCGCTCCTCGACGCGACAGCGGCCCCGCCGGCGCGCGCGGGTGGCGCGCCTATGCGGTCGGCGACATTCACGGGCGACTCGACCTGCTCGAGAGCCTGCTCGACAAGATCCACGACGAGATCGCGGGCCGCCCGGCGCGCAAGATCCTCATCGTTTTCGTCGGCGATCTGATCGATCGCGGTCCCAATTCGGCACAGGTCGTCGAGCGCCTGCGCACCTACAAGCACCCGCGCACGCGGCCGGTCTTCCTCCTCGGCAATCACGAGGAAGTCCTGCTCCGGATTCTGCGCGGAGAGTCGGACCTGATCACGAAATGGCGCTGGTTCGGCGGGACCGAATGCCTCGCCAGCTACGGCGTCGACGCTTCGAGGCTGACCGGGATGAGCGACGAGGATTCGCTCGCGCTGATCCGTGGCGCGATCCCGAAGGAGCATGTCGAGTTCCTCGAGACCTTCGACGACAGCTGCCGCTTCGGGGATTACCTCTTCGTCCACGCCGGCATCCGGCCAGGAGTCGAGATCGATCAGCAGCGCCAGTCGGATCTGCGCTGGATCCGCGAGCCGTTCCTGTTCGACGACACCGACCACGGCTTCGTGGTGGTGCACGGCCACACCATCCGGCCCGAAGTCGAAATCCGGCCCAATCGCATCGGGATCGACACCGGCGCCTATCGCACCGGCGTGCTCACAGCGCTCGCAATCGAAGGCTCGGACAACTGGCTCCTCGACACGCGGTCCGCCGAGCAGGAGGCGGTTCCATGCTAACCTGGTCCATTTTGGAGATTAGTCGCTCTACATTCGGGCGATTTTGGAATAGGGGGCGCCGACGTCTTCGGAGGAATGATCGTGTTCGCTGATCTTGCCCCACGTCCTGTTGCCGTAGCTCTGCCTATCGCCCTTGCCATCCTGGCAGCGGGTTGCGCGGACACCCGGGGAGGGAAAATCCCGTACGGGCTCGATCTCGGAACGCCCGATCCGCCCAAGATCCAGTATCTCGATTCCAACTACAAGATCGCGCCGATGGACAAGCTCACGATCAAGGTCTTCAAGGCCGATGAGCTGTCGGGCGATTATGCGGTCGACCTCGCGGGCCACATTTCGCTTCCTCTGGTCGGCGAGGTGGACGCGGCGAACCTGACGACGGCGGAGCTGGACAGCAAGCTGACGAGCTTGCTCGGCCAGAAATATTTCGAGCATCCCGACGTCAGCGTCGCAATCAAGGATTCGACGGCGCATGTCGTCACGCTCGACGGCGCGGTCCGGCAGCCGGGCCAGTATCCGATCGCCGGGCCGATGTCGCTGATGCAGGCCGTGGCCATCGCCCGGGGCACCGCCGACGACGCCAATTCACGCCGGGTGGCGGTGTTCCGCACGATCGGAGGCCAGCGCCAGGCTGCCGCCTTCGACCTAACGTCGATCCGGCGCGGCGAGGCGAAGGACCCGGCGGTCTATGCCGGCGACATCATCATCGTCGACGGATCGAGGATCAAGGAGATCGAGAAGCAGATGCTGTCGACCGTGCCGCTGCTCGGACTCTTCAGGCCGGTGATTTACTAGGTGAGCGGCGGCGCAACAGACAGGCGAGGCGAGATCCAGTGAATACGACGCTGCCCGTACCGAACGAAGGTCAATGGACGATTGGCCCATATGCGGGCGACCAGCAGCTTGGCCCCGGCCAGCGTAATTATTCGGCGGCGACCATCCTCGATTTCGCGGCGCTCATGCGCATCGTCCATCACTGGCGCTGGCTGGTGCTGGGGGCCGTCGCGCTCGGGCTCGCCGGGGCGATCCTCGCGACCTTGCTGACCCGGCCGGTCTATCGTGCGTGGGTGACACTGCAGGCGAACCCGCCGCAGTTCGAAGTCACCAGCCAGTCGAAGGACGAACAGGTCGTCAGCGGCGGCGACTCCGCGAGCTTCGTTTCGACCCAGGTCGGCCTGCTCCAGAGCCGGAGCGTCGCCGAGCGCGCGGCGCAGGAGCTCAACCTCGCAAACAATCCCGACGTGGTTCCGCAGGAGCTCGACGCATCGAAGCGGCTGCGCGCGGCGACGTCGCTGGTGGCGGCGAATCTCAACGTCTCCCCGCCCCAGGTGGGCGAGCTCATCAAGTTCAGCTTCGATTCGACTTCGCCGCAGCTCGCGGCATCGGTCGCCAATGCGGTCGCCGACGGTTTCATCAACACTGCGATCCAGAGGCGCTACGAATCCTCGGCCTACGCCCGCAATTTCCTCGAGCGGCAGATCAACAAGACCCGCGGCGATCTCGAAAATTCCGAACGCGCGCTGGTCGCTTATGCGCAAGAGCAGGGGATCGTGAACACCGGAGGCGAGGACGCCATCGAGAAGGGAGGCGACACCAATTCGCTCCAGGGCGAAACCATGGTGAAGCTGAACAGCGCCCTTGCCGAAGCGACCGCCCGGCGGATCGCGGCGGAGGGGGCATACCGCCAGTCCCTGTCCTCCGGGCTGACCACCGACGTAACCGAAAACACCGAACAGCTGCAGCGCAATCTCGCGCAGCTCGAGGCCGACTACCAGCAGAAGCGCACCTTCATGAAGCCCGACCATCCCGAAATGGTCAGCCTGCGCTCGCAAATCGATGAGCTTCGCAGGCAGATTTCCGCCGAAGCCGGCCGAATCACGAGCGCGCGCTCCAACACCCTGCGTTCAGCCTATCAGGCAGCCTTGTCGGCCGAGCAGCAGCTCAAATCGCAGGTTGCCCAGCTCAAGGGCCAGGTGCTCGGTCTGCGCGGGCGCAACATCAAATATACGATCCTGCAGCGTGAGGTGGATACCAATCGCGCGCTCTATGACGCGCTCCTGCAGCGCTACAAGGAGATCGGAGTCGCGGGAGGAGTCGGGATCTCGCCCGTTTCGGTCGTCGACCGCGCGGACACGCCGCGGCTTCCGTTCAAGCCCGATTTGTTCCTCAACCTCCTCCTCGGCCTCGGCCTCGGCCTGGTCGCGGGAATGGCGGGCGCCATCGGACTCGAGTTCATCAACGACACGATCAAGAGCCGTGAGGACGTGCGGAAGAAGCTGGCGCTGCCCTGCCTGGGCGCGGTTCCCCGCACGCCCGCAAAGGACGCTTTCGTCGAGGATCTCAAGGATCCGACGTCGGTCATTTCGGAAGCCTATTCGGCCATCGTCGCGGCGCTTCGATTCAGCACCGAGAGCGGAATGCCGAAAGTCCTGCTGCTCACCAGCACCCGCTCGGCGGAAGGCAAGTCCTCGTCCGCCCTCGCGCTCGCGCAGAATTTCGCCCGGCGCGGCAAATCGGTGCTTCTGATCGACGGCGACCTGCGCAAGCCCGCCTTCAAGGCGGCGAGCGACAATGTCGGCCTCAGCAAGCTGCTGACAACCGACGACAAGGTCGAGGACCATGTCGTCGAGACCCAGCACGCCAACCTGTGGCTGCTGCCGAGCGGTCCGGTTCCGCCGAGCCCGGCCGACCTTCTTTCGACCGGCCGCATCCGAAAGATCATCACCGAGGCCAACGAACGCTTCGAGCTGATCGTCATCGACGGGCCGCCGACGCTCGGCCTGGCCGACGCGCCGCTGCTTGCCGCGGCCGCCGGCGAGGTCCTGTTCGTGATCGAGAGCGCCAAGACCCGGACCCGCGCGGCGGTCGAGGCCTTGAACCGGCTCGAAGCCACCGGCACACATATCCTCGGGGCCGTGCTGACCAAGGCGACGGATACCGGCGGAAGCTACGGCTACGGCCGCTACGGTTACGGCTATGGCTACGGTTACGGCTATGGCTACGGATACGGCCAGTACGGCTACGGCAAGGGCAAGGTGAAGCGGAACGAGATTCTGATGATCCCGAGCGGCGAAGACGAGCCGAACGATTCCGCTCCGGCCGAAGAATCCGAAGCCTGAGCTGCGGCGGGGGAACGGCGCCTTGATCGTTCGGCGCCTGATCGTGGTTGCGGCTGCGCTGCTCCTGGCTGTCCAGGTCGTCCGGAGCGCAGCAGTCGATGCGCTGGCGACGCTCCGGCCCGAGTCGGCCGCAAAGGTCTGGGCCGGCCACCCTTCCGTGGAGATTTCGCTCGGGCTTGCCTCGATCGGACGGGCGTCGGCGGAGCGGAAGCCGATCGCGAAGGGCGTTTTCTCGATGATCGACGACGCGGCAATGAAGGCGCCGCTGTCGTCCGAGCCGTTCCTTGTGCGCGGAGTCCAGGCACAGATCGCGGGTGACATGGAGGCGGCGCGGCGCGCGTTCCTCGCCGCGCAATGGCGCGACCCGCGCTCGATGCCCGCAGCCTATTTCCTGGCGACCTATTATTTCCGGTCGGGAAAGACCCTCGAGGGCCTGCAGGAAACGGTCGTGCTCGCGCGGCTGTCGCCGAGGGCGGGGGCCGCCGCGCCGTTCATCGCCGCTTATGCCAAGGATCGCTCCAACTGGCCGCTGATGCGCGAGCTGTTCCGCTCGCAGGATTGGCTGGAAGAAGGCGTTCTCACACAGCTCGCGGGAGATGCCGGCAATGCCGACGCCATCCTCGCGCTGGCCGACGCGAACCACCGCAAGCCCGGCAGCGGCTGGGTCCGGCCGCTGCTGTCGAGCCTGGTCGCGAGCGGCGACTATGCGCGGGCGCGGGCGATCTGGTCTTCGATCGGCGGCGGCCAAATCGGCGATTCGCTGATCTTCGACCCGGGCTTCGCCCAGCCCGACCCGCCGCCGCCGTTCAACTGGTCGCTCGCCTCATCCACAGTCGGGCTGGCGGAGCGCGAATCCGGCGGACGCCTACACGTCATCTTCTACGGCAATGAGGACGGGGTGCTTGCCGGCCAGCTTCTTCTGCTCCCCGCGGGAAGCTACCGGCTGCAGATGCAGCTCGTGGGCTCTCCACTGCACCCCGAGACCTTGCGCTGGTCGATCCGCTGCGACGGCAAGGACCAGCCGATCGCCATCGCCGGGCTCGACCAGGTCGCGAGGAGCGGGTGGACCTTCCAGGTCCCGGCCAGCTGTCCGGCGCAGCGGCTGGAGCTTTCGGGGCGGTCGGGAGACATCGCCCAGCAATCCGAGGCGACGATCACCGGCCTCCGCCTGGTCCGAGCGGGCCCCAATGCTTAGCCGCGCCCGGACCGCCGTCGCTCCTGCCTATCTGTTCGCCTGCCTGATCCTCGGCGGCAGCGCGCAGGGCATCTGGGCGAACATGATCCTGCAGCTGGCGGGCATCGCGATCATTGCCTGGGCGGCGATGAACCGGAGCGAGGAGCGCGTCGCACCGGCGGCGAGGCAGTTGCTGTGGCTTGCGGTCCTCGCCCTCGTCATCGTCGCGGTCCAGCTGATACCGCTCTCGCCGGACATCTGGGCCCGTCTCGGCCCACGCGCCAAAGTCGCGGAAGGGTTGCGGGCGCTCGGGATCCAACTCCCGCCGGAGCCGCTTTCCCTGACGCCCGCATTGGGACTCGATACCTTCCTTCGAATCATTCCGGCGGTTGCGATCTTCTGCGCGATGGTCCGACTGAAGGCGTACCGGCCGCGCTGGCTGGCCTTCGCGCTGATCGCGGGGACGCTCGCCGGGATTTCGCTCGGCGCGATGCAGGTCGCCAGCTCCGCCGGCTATTTGTACGAGGAAACCAGTCCCGGGCGCGGGGTCGGCTTCTTTGCAAACGCCGATCACATGGCGACGCTGCTGATCATGACCGTGCCCTTCCTCTCCGCGATCGTGGCTGCCGCACGGACGGCGAGCATGCAGCGTTATTCCGCCGTCGTCGCGATCGCCGCGGGCCTCGGAATCGTCGTCGTGGTCGGAATTGCGCTCAACGGGTCGCTCGCCGGCTACGGACTTGCGTTTCCGGTCGTCGCGGCGAGTGCGCTCATCGTCCTCCCGCCGAGCAGCCGCCTGCGCTTGTGGGTCGTCGGCCTCGCCGTCCTGCTGGCCGTGGGATCGGTCGCGGCGATCGAGACGACCTCGATTGGGTCGAACAGGATCGGCGAGCATGC
>Ga0207690_10001685_pt1 | contig 13618 bp, 11 predicted proteins | sample KBSC23metaG_FD_184315 | JGI IMG/M metagenome (GOLD analysis project Ga0207690, IMG submission 184315) | Corn rhizosphere microbial communities from Kellogg Biological Station, Michigan, USA - KBS C2-3 metaG (SPAdes) (version 2) | ecosystem: Host-associated > Plants > Roots > Rhizosphere > Soil ...
GATTCCGCTGGCGATCAGCGCCGTGCTGTTACTGCCGTTGATGCCCGGACCGCGACGCGCGCTGACGATTGCAGCGGCATTGCTGGTGGTTGCAACCGGCATCGCCTTATGGGTGCTGCTCGACCCGGTGGCGCCAAGTGTTGCGGTGTACAGCGACTCGAAGAAGTAATCGGCGGAAAAGCAGCCGCTTTCGGGCTTGGCGGCGACCGAGATTCGCCGCCCAAACAGGCGTTGACTCGCCACCGGCGAGGAATAGGCTGCCGATCGTTCGCGGCGAGATCGATGTGCGCAGCGATGTTGCGTTTGGAGGGTTGCTCGACCGTGTCTCTGATCCATCGCGTTGGTGCCCTTTTCATGGCGGGAGGCTGCCTGTTTCTCTCCACCGCCGCATCGGCGAAGCTCGGGGGCGCGATGTCCAGCGTCACCGAGGATCGCGGGCGAATGGCCGTCAGCATGAAGTCGGTCGCGATGGGGCGCTACACGCGCCACGAAATGACGCGTCCGAACGGCGGTTCGGTACGCGAGTTCACCAATGCCGCCGGAATGGTGTTCGCGGTGACCTGGTCCGGTCCGGGCAAGCCCGATCTCAGGACTTTGTTCGGACCGTATTTCTCGACCTTCCAGTCGAATAGCGTCGCGACGGCGCGACAGATGCACTCGCTGCGCCGTCCCCCGCAGGTCGCGCAGCGCGACCTCCAGATCCAGGCCGGCGGCCATATGGGTTGGTTCCACGGCGTAGCCTTCGTTCCCTCGCTGGCGCCGCCCGGCTTCTCGATCGACGATCTGGCGACACAACCATGAAGGTCGGCAAGCATCTCGGCGGGCTGATGCTCGCATTGGCACTCGCCGGGTGCGGGGGCGGCAGCACCGGATCCTCGTCGCCTACCGCTGCTGCGCCGACCCCGACGCCGAGTCCTACGCCGTCACCAACGCCGACTCCGACGCCCACGCCAACACCAACCCCCACGGCCAACACCGCCACGGTCACGCTGGATGCGGGCCCGGCCGCGCTCAATACCGGCGCAGGCGCCTATACAGCATTCAACGAGCCCTATGTCTCGGTCACGATCTGCGCGCCGGGGTCGACCGCGAACTGCCAGACGATCGACCATGTCATCCTCGACACCGGCTCGGTCGGCTTGCGTATCATCAAGCCCGTGCTCAACGCGGGCCTGCTCGCCGCGCTGCCGACGGAGACCGACGCGTCGAGCAATCCGGTCGGCGAATGCTATCAATATGTGAATTCCTATGCATTCGGGTCGGTGCGGATGGCGGATTTCTCGATCGCGGGGGAAAAGGTCGCCAACATGCCGTTCCAGGCGATCGGCGACAGCGGCATCTTCGCCAGCGTGCCGTCGAGTTGCTCCTCGGGCGGCGGCACCGCGATCGCGACGGTGCAGGATTTCGGCGCCAACGGGATCATCGGCGTCGGCACCACGACCACCGATTGCGGCAGCCTTTGCACGGTCAATGGCGGCTCTTCGGGTGCGATCTATTATGATTGCCCGAGCACTGGTTGCGGCACGGTCATCGCGCGCGCCGCCAACGCCGCCGCGCCGTTCCAGCAATTGCCCAATCCGGTCGCGGCCTTCGCCACCGACAATAATGGAACGATCATATCGCTGCCGGCGGTGGCGCAGTCGGGCGCGACCTCGCTGACCGGCACCGTGACCTTTGGCATCGGCACGCAGGCCGACAACAGCCTGAGCGCCATTAATGTCCTGCCGCTGACCACTTCGACGAGCCGGCTGGGGCCGGGGACGCTCACCGCCACCTACAATGGCAAGCAGCTGACCCAGAGCTTCGTCGATAGTGGCAGCAACGATTATTATTTCATCGATACCAGCCTGAACCCCTGTACCGACGCTGGCCTGATCGCCTTTTACTGTCCGCCAATGCCGACGCCGCTGTCGCCGTTGCTGACGGCGACCAACGGCGTGACCGCGAGTGGAGCGTTCGAGCTGTACAGCCCGCTGAACGTATCGGGATCATCGACCGTCGCGCCGGGGCTCGGCGTCAATCCGACGCTGGTCAAACCGCCACTCCCGTTCGCCAACAGCTTCGATTTCGGGGTGCCGTTCTTCTTCGGTCGGACGGTGTACACCGCGATCGAGGGCCGGCCCGCCGGCGGTGTTGGCGGGCCGTACGTGGCGTTTTGAGGCGGGCGTGATCGCGACCTCCCGGGCGCGCTACGCACTTGCGATCGATCCATCCCGAACCGCAAGATCGGTCGAGCAGGCCATCGCTATGAGCGACTAGCTGGCGCCGCCACGGAGGAAGGACGATGAAGGCGGCGCTTCAGAACTATCACGACCGGATGCAGCGGGTGCTGGACTATATCGACCAGCATCTCGACGGCGATCTCGATCTGGAAACGGTGAGCCGCGTCGCGGCCTTCTCCAAATTCCATTTCCACCGCCAGTTCACGGCGACGTTCGAACTGTCCCTGCACCGCTATGTCCAGCTTGCCCGGATGAAGCGCGCGTCGCACCAACTCGCCCATTGTAGCGCGGACAGCGTCACGGACATCGCGATGGACGCCGGTTACGACGCACCCGATGCCTTTGCCCGCGCTTTTCGGCAACGGTTCGGGCAGTCGCCCTCATCGTTCCGGAAATCTCCCGATTGGGAACCGTGGCTTGCGGCCTTCGGGCCTCTCGACAAAGCCAGGAGCAAGCTCATGCAACATAGTTTTACCCATGACGACGTGACGATCCGCGATGTGCCCCCGATGCCGGTGGCGATCATGGAGCACCGGGGCGACCGGGCGACGCTGGGCGACACGATCCAGCGATTCATCGCCTGGCGCAAGGCCGCCGGTCTGTCGCCGGCGACCAGCCCGACGATCAATGTCTTCCGGTCCGAGCGGACCCCCGCGGTCGCAGCCGATTACAGCATGGATCTGTGTGTTGGCACCGATCAGCCGGTAGCGCCGAACGAAGAGGGGATGAAGGCCGGCGTGATTCCCGGCGGACGCTGCGCGGTGCTGCGCGTGGTAGGCGCCACCAACAATATGGAGCCCGCCGCGCTGTTCCTGTATCGCGATTGGCTGCCGGCCAGCGGCGAGGAAGTGCGGGACTTTCCGATCTATTGCCGGCGGTATCTCACCTTCTCTCCGGACGTGCCGGTCCATGATGCGGTCGCGGAGTTGTTTCTGCCGTTGAAATAAGTGGAGCCCTCTCCCGCTTGCGGGTGTACCGGGTCGGTCATGCCCCCGGCATGACCTGAACAGCGCGGGGCGCTGTTCACCCGGTGCAGGTTGGGTGAGGGTCTTCTTTCTTCTTCCAAGCGTGTGTCGGGGCAGAAGAAGAAGACCCGCACCCTCCCGCTTCGCGGGCCCCTCCCTCTCCCGCAGGCGGGAGAGGGGTCAAAAAAAAGCCGCGGCGGTTTCCCGTCGCGGCCTCTTTTCGTCCGGTGATTGGACTTATTGATCCAAGAAACTGCGCATCTTTCGCGAGCGGCTCGGGTGCTTGAGCTTCCTCAACGCCTTCGCCTCGATCTGGCGGATGCGCTCGCGCGTCACGCTGAATTGCTGACCGACCTCTTCCAGCGTGTGGTCGGTGTTCATCCCGATGCCGAAGCGCATGCGCAGCACGCGTTCCTCGCGCGGGGTGAGGCTCGCCAGCACGCGGGTCACCGTTTCCTTCAGGTTGGCCTGGATCGCGGCGTCGACCGGGATCACCGCATTCTTGTCCTCGATGAAATCGCCCAGGTGCGAATCCTCCTCGTCGCCGATCGGCGTTTCGAGGGAGATCGGCTCCTTGGCGATCTTCATCACCTTGCGGACCTTTTCGAGCGGCATCGACAGGCGCTCGGCCATCTCCTCGGGCGTGGGCTCGCGGCCTTGCTCGTGGAGGAACTGGCGGCTGGTCCGCACCAGCTTGTTGATCGTCTCGATCATATGCACCGGGATGCGGATGGTCCGCGCCTGGTCGGCGATCGAGCGGGTGATCGCCTGGCGGATCCACCAGGTCGCATAGGTCGAGAATTTGTAACCACGGCGATATTCGAATTTATCGACCGCCTTCATCAGGCCGATATTGCCTTCCTGGATCAGATCCAGGAACTGCAAGCCGCGATTGGTGTATTTCTTGGCGATCGAGATCACGAGGCGGAGATTGGCCTCGACCATCTCCTTCTTGGCGATCCGCGCCTCGCGCTCGCCCTTCTGCACCATGTTGACGATGCGGCGGAACTCGGGAAGCGCCATGCCGGTCTGCTGCGAGATTTCCGAAATCTCGCCACGGATGCGGTCGACCGCGCCCGCTTCGTTCGAGGCGAAAGCGGTCCACTTCTTGTCGAGGGCGCCGACCGTAACCAGCCACGAATCGTCGAGCTCATGGCCCTGATAGCGGTTGAGGAAATCGGCACGGCTCACCTTGTGGCGCTCGGCCAGGCGCAGCATCTGCCCGCCCAAGGCGGTCAGGCGCCGGTTGAAGCTGTAGAGCTGGTCGACGAGATATTCGATCTTCGCCTGGTGGAACTGGACGCTCTCGACCTCGGCGGTCAGGTCCTCGCGCAGCTTCTGGTACTTGCGCTCCTCGGCTCCCGACAGCTCGCCACCGGCGCCCATCGCGTCGAGGCGTTGCCCCTGCATCTTGGAGAATTTCTTGTAGATCGAGGTGATGTTGGCGAACCGCTCGAGCGCCATCGGCTTGAGCTGCTCTTCCATCTGCGCGAGGCTGAGCGTGTTGTCCTCTTCCTCGTCGTCCGAGATGCGCGGCGCACGACGCTCGGTCATGTCGTCCTCGTCCTCGTCGGCCGCCTGGACCTCCTCGGGTTCTTCCTCTTCCTTGAAGCTGGCGCCGGCGGTCTTCTCGCTGATCTCGCCCGAATCGTCGTCCTCGGCGCTTTCGACCTGCTCGGCCGACGGGCCCTTGGACAGCATCGCGTCGAGATCGAGGATCTCGCGCAGCTGCATCGTGCCTTCGTTGAGCGCGCTCGACCAGTCGATGATCGCGTTGAAGGTGATCGGCGATTCGCACAGGCCCAGGATCATCGTGTCGCGGCCGGCCTCGATCCGCTTGGCGATCGCGATCTCACCTTCGCGGCTGAGCAACTCGACCGCGCCCATTTCGCGCAGGTACATCCGCACCGGATCGTCGGTGCGGTCGATCGTTTCCTTCTTCTTGGTCTCGAGCGCGGGGGCGTTTTCCTCGGACGAATCGACCGGATCGATATCCTCGTCCTCGTCCTTCTGATCCTCGCCGTCCTCGCCGCCCTCGTCATTCTCGACGACGTTGACGCCCATTTCGTTGAGCGCGGACATCACGTCCTCGATCTGCTCGGAGGACATCTGGTCCTGCGGCAGCATCTCGTTGAGCTGGTCGACAGTGATGTATCCGCGCTTTTTGGCGCGGGCGACCAGCTTCTTGATTTCCGCATCGTTGAGATCGATCAGCGGAGCGTCGCCCGTCTCAGCCGGTTCTGCCGCTTCCGCCATAGTCGTCTTCACCATCAAATGCCCTCGGTTTTACGCTGTGTGCGTAATTTTACGCGTCATTGTTCGCTTGTATCAGATTTGCAAGCCGCAGTTCCAAAGCTCGTTGCTCGCGCAACAGTTCCATTTGCCGTTGGAAAGCTTCATCCGACGCGGATATTTCCAGTTCGGATGTCGCCTGCGCCAGCGCCGCATCGACTTCGGGCCGCGCCACCATGATCGCTATCGCTTCGTCCAGATCGGCGCTGGCCCGCTCGGGCTCTGCACCATCCTGGGTAAAGGAATAGGGAGTGGCATCCGCTCTCAGCAGATCGGTGGTTATCTGACCAAGTCCTGATGAGCCCAATATGGTGATCAGACGCCGGCTATCAAGCGCCCGGTCCTCGAGCGCCAGATCGACCACGGCTTCGAACAATCGCCCCAACGCGCCGTCGGCTAATTTCAGGCTGCCCAGCACTTCCATATGTCGTGCAATTTCGGTGGGATGGCGGATCAAACCAGCCAACACTGCCTTGGCCAGCAACCGGTCGATCCCGGCGGCGCGGACCGCCTTGGCCTCGGCGGTGACCGGAGGGAGGGGAGGCACCCATTTGGTGCCTGGCTTGCGCGGCGTGAACTGGCGCGGGGTGAAATCGCGTTGCGGGCGCGCATACAGATCGTCGATGCGGCGGCGGAATTCGGCCTGATATTCATGGCGCACGTCGGGATCGGCGATCGCATCGGCATGAGTCATCAGCCGGCGCTTGAGTCCCGCGCGCTGTTCGGGCGTGTCGAGCGGCTCGGCAGTATGTTCGTGCGACCATAACCGGTCGACCAGCGATTCGGGTTTTTCGAGCAGCGCCTCGAACGCCGCGGGACCGCGGGCGCGGACCAGATCGTCCGGATCCTGTCCCTCGGGCAAGGTCACGAATCGCAGGCTGCGTCCGGGGGCGAGACCGGGCAGGGCGCGCAACGCCGCGCGGATCGCCGCTTTCTGCCCCGCCGAATCGCCGTCGAAACAGAGGATCGGCAGGTCCGAGAGCCGCCACAGCCGTTCGAGCTGGTGCTCGGTCAGCGCGGTGCCGAGCGGCGCCACCGCTTCGCCGAACCCGGCCTGGGCGAGCGCGATCACGTCCATATAGCCTTCGACCACGATGACGCGGCCGGACTTGCGGCTGGCGGGGGCGGCGCGATCGAGATTGTAGAGCGTGCGGCCCTTGTCGAAGAGTGGGGTGTCGGGGGAATTGAGATATTTCGGCTCGCCCTGGCCGATCACGCGCCCGCCGAACGCGATCACCCGCCCGCGCGCGTCGCGGATCGGGATCATCAGCCGGCCGCGGAAACGATCATACGGCTCCTTGTCGTCGACCTTGATCAGCATGCCCGATTCGATCAGCGCGGGGTCGCCATAGCTTTTGAGTTCCTCGCGCAGCTTCCCGCGCGAATCGGGCGAATAGCCCATGCCGAAGGCGCGCGCGGTCTCCGCCTTGATGCCGCGCTTCTCCAGCACCGCGCGCGCTTCGGCGCCGGCGATGCCGTTCAACTGATCGACGAAGAACTGCGCGGCATCGGCCATCAAATCGTGCAGGCCCTTGGCGCGCTCGGCGCGTTCGACCGACTGGCGGTCCTGCGCGGGCATTTCCATGCCGGCGGCCTGGGCGAGTTCCTTGACCGCGTCGATGAACGGCAGGCCCTGCTGCTCGGTCATCCAGCGAATCGCGTCGCCATGCGCCGAGCAGCCGAAACAGTGATAGAAGCTCTTGTCATCGTTGACGTAAAAGCTTGGCGTCTTCTCGTTATGGAACGGGCAGCAGCCCTTGAACTCGCGGCCGGCCCTGGTGAGCTTGACGGTCTTCCCGACCAGCGCGGACAGCAATGTTCGCGCGCGGAGTTCGTCCAGGAAGGCGGGGGTGAGACTCACCCGCGCATTATATCACGCTATTGGCGCATAGCCGTGCGGTTTGGCAACCTGGGCGCAACCCGAATTCGGCATTGCGAATCAGATAAGTATACGCTTATGTGTTGGCATGATTGAGAATGAGCTGTTCAAGGCTCTGGCCGACCCGACCCGCCGTGCGATCTTCGAGAAGCTGGCGAGCGGCGCCATGAACGCCAGCGCTTTGCGGGACGGCATGACCATCAGCCAGCCGGCAATGTCCCAACACCTCGCCGTGCTGCGCAGCGCGCGGCTCGTCCGCGAAGAGCGCCAGGGGCGTTTCGTGAACTATGAGGTCGATCCGGAGGGGCTGGCGCTCATCGCCACATGGCTGACCAGATACCGCGCTTACTGGCCCGCGCGGATCGATGCGTTGAAGATCTTGCTGAAGGACATGGAGCAATGAGCGATACCGAGCCCGAAAAGCCGGCCGAGGATCTGGTGTTCGAATACGAGCTCGATGCCCCGCCCGAAAAGGTCTGGCGCGCGATCAGTATCCCCGGTTTTCGGGACAAGTGGTTGCCCAAGGAGGATCTGGCCGATGCCGATCCGGTCTCCACCGCACCGGGCGAGGAAATCCGCTACGCGATGCGCGACGGCGAACCGCCGTTCCTCGAAAGCGTGGTTACCTTCCAGATCCGGCCCGGCGCGGATGGCGGATCGATCCTCAGGGTGGTTCACGGTCTGACCGATGCGCGGTTGGTGCCACGTAAGGTGCCGGCGGCGAACAATAACGGTCCTTGGATGATGCTCGCCGCCTGACGCCTCGGCTCACCAGCCAAAAATTCCAGCACATAGGAGTTCGCCGATGCGCGAAGCGATGCAACTCGTCCCCATGGTCATCGAGCAATCCAGCCGCGGCGAACGCTCGTTCGATATCTATTCGCGCCTGCTCCGCGAGCGGATCATCTTCCTGAACGGGGAAGTGAACGACGCCGTGGCCGCGCTCGTCTGCGCGCAATTGCTGTTCCTGGAAGCCGAAAATCCCCGGAAGCCGATCCAGCTCTACATCAATTCGCCCGGCGGCGTCGTGACCAGCGGTCTCGCGATGTACGATACCATGCAATATATCCGTGCGCCCGTTCATACGCTCTGCATGGGGACGGCGCGATCGATGGGATCGTTCCTGCTGATGGCGGGCGAACCCGGCGAGCGCGCCGCCTTGCCTAACGCCAGCGTCCTCATCCACCAGCCGTCGGGCGGCTTCCAGGGACAGGCGTCGGACATGCTCATCCACGCCGAGGAAATCCTTCGCACCAAGCAGCGCATGACCCGGCTCTACGCCGAGCATTGCGGCCGCACCTATGAGGAGTTCGAGGTCGCGATGGACCGCGATCGCTTCATGACGGCGGAAGAAGCGATGGACTGGGGGTTGATCGACCGCATCCTGACTGAACGGGAGGTGGGTACGATGGAGGTCGACGGAGGTGTCTGAATTGCGGGGTTCGCGAGAGGGTCGGTCGATTAGAGGCTTATATTCCTGTCGTCATCCCCGCGGAATCCTCCCGTCACCCCAGCGAAAGCTGGGGTCTCTGGCGGTGACGCAAATGCCGCTTGAGATCCCAGCTTTCGCTGGGATGACGAGTTTTGGAAATGGATCGCTTTTAAGAACAGCGGTTTATTTTGGTTCTCGACCTGTCTCCGGATTGGGCGCTTTACGACAACGCCGCCTTCACCAGCCCACTGGCCTTGGACATGTCCAGATTCTGCGCATGCCGGGCCTTCAGCTCCGCCATCACGCGGCCCATGTCCTTCATGCCCGACGCGCCCAGCTCGGCCTTGATCGCCTCGATCGCCGCGCTGGTCTCCGCTTCGCTCATCTGCGCGGGCAAAAACCGTTCGATCACGTCGATCTCGCCTTGCTCGACATCGGCGAGTTCCTGGCGACCGCCCTTCACGTACATCTCGATCGATTCGCGGCGCTGCTTGACCATTTTCTGCAGCACTTCGGTGACGAGCGTGTCGTCCTCGGTCGGCTGCGCCTTGACGCGTTCCTCGATGTCGCGGTTCTTGATCGCGCTCTGGATCAGGCGGATCGCGGCGGTTCCCTGCTTGTCTCCGCCTTTCATGGCGGTGACGAGGGCGTTCTTGATGTCATCTCTTATCATCAGGCCCACATAGCGACGCCAGCCGGTTGACGCGAGGGGGGTAGGGGTCTAGCTGCCGGGCCTTAGCGACATCGCTGCCCAAACCAACGGAGTGCCCGCCGACGATGGCCGACGCCAAGCCTTTTGCCGTGCCCGAAGGGGCGACCGGATGCCTCGTATTGGCATCGGGCGACGTGTTATGGGGCAGGGGCTTCGGTGCCGAGGGCCAGGCGGTCGGCGAGGTGTGCTTCCACACCGCGATGACCGGCTATCAGGAGATCATGACCGACCCGTCTTTCGCCGGTCAGATCATCACCTTCACTTTCCCGCATATCGGCAATGTCGGCGCCAATCCCGACGATGTCGAAGCGAACCTGCCCCACGCGCTCGGCATGATTGTGCGCGAGGATGTCACCGCGCCCTCGAACTTTCGCTCGGTCGAGCGGCTCGACGACTGGATGAAGCGCCACGCCCGCGTCGGCCTGTCGGGGATCGATACGCGGGCGCTGACCAAGCGGATTCGGACCGGGGGCGCGCCCAACGGCGTGATCGCGCACGCCGCCGACGGGAAATTCGACGTACCGCTGCTGCTCGACATGGCGCGCGCCTGGCCAGGGCTCGAGGGCATGGACCTGGCAATCGCGGTCACCACCGAGATGGATTACGGCTGGGAAGGCGGCGTGTGGCGGCTGGGGTTCGGCTATGGCGGTGAAGGCCGCGAGGATAACCGCCCCCACGTCGTCGCGATCGATTACGGCGCCAAGCGCAACATCTACCGCAATCTGGTCAAGGCCGGCGCCAAGGTCAGCGTCGTCCCCGCCACCGCGACCTTTGACCAGGTGATGGCGCTCAAGCCCGACGGCTTGTTCCTGTCGAATGGCCCGGGCGACCCCGCCGCTACCGGCGAATATGCCGTGCCGGTGATCAAGCAATTGCTCGAGACCAACATCCCGCTGTTTGGCATCTGCCTGGGCCACCAATTGCTCGGCCTCGCAGTCGGCGCGACCACCACCAAGATGTTCCAGGGCCATCGCGGCGCCAACCATCCGGTCAAGCGCCTCTCTGACGGCAGGGTCGAGATCACCAGCATGAACCACGGCTTCGCGGTCGAACGCGACAGCCTGCCGGCCAATGCGCGCGAGACGCATGTGTCGCTGTTCGATGGCTCGAATGCCGGGTTGGAACTGACCGATCGGCCCGCGTTCAGCGTGCAATACCACCCCGAAGCGAGCCCTGGCCCGCAGGACAGTTTCTATCTGTTCGAGCGGTTTGTGGGGGGGCTTGATAAGGCTGCGGAGACCGTTTGATGGCTACAATACGCAAGCTCTCGATCAAAATCCCTGATCGGATTTCGAAGCAGTCGGATACCGATGCGACGATCGCGCTTATTGAATTTGCCGACGAGAAATTCGTGCAACTTGATAGTGTTGGATCGAGCGACCGTAAATTCGTGGGCAAGCGTTCGCAGAGTATGCGTTTGACCAGGCAGGCATTCGATCAGTTGGTCGAAATCGGCAGCAAATATTTCAACGAAAAGAACTAGATGCCCAAACGCACCGACATCACTTCGATCCTAGTCATCGGCGCCGGGCCGATCGTCATCGGCCAGGCGTGCGAGTTCGATTATTCGGGCACGCAGGCGATCAAGGCGCTGCGCGAAGAGGGTTATCGCATCGTCCTGGTCAATTCGAACCCGGCGACGATCATGACCGATCCCGATCTGGCCGACGCGACCTATATCGAGCCGATCACGCCGGGTGTCGTCGCCAAGATCATCGAGAAGGAGCGGCCCGACGCGGTGCTGCCGACGATGGGCGGGCAGACCGCGCTCAACACCGCGCTGGCGCTCGCGCAGGACGGTACGCTCGAGAAATTCGGCGTGATCATGATCGGTGCCGATGCCGAGGCGATCGACAAGGCCGAGGATCGGCTGAAGTTCAAGGACGCGATGACCAAGATCGGTCTCGAAAGCGCACGCTCGGCGATCGCGCATTCGGAGGCCGAGGCGCTGGAAGGGCTGGAGAAAGTCGGCCTGCCGGCGATCATCCGCCCGAGCTTCACGCTCGGCGGCACCGGCGGCGGCGTCGCCTACAACAAGGACGAGTTCATCGACATCGTCCGCAAGGGGCTCGACGCCAGCCCGACCACCGAGGTGCTGATCGAGGAATCGTTGCTCGGCTGGAAAGAGTACGAGATGGAGGTCGTTCGCGACCGCAAGGACAATGCCATCATCGTCTGCTCGATCGAGAATATCGATCCGATGGGCGTCCACACCGGCGATTCGATCACCGTCGCGCCCGCGCTGACGCTGACCGACAAGGAATATCAGATCATGCGCAATGCGTCGATCGCGACGCTGCGTGAAATCGGTGTGGAAACAGGCGGTTCGAACGTTCAGTTCGCAGTAAATCCGAAGGACGGTCGCCTCGTCGTCATCGAGATGAACCCGCGCGTGTCGCGCTCCTCGGCGCTGGCGTCCAAGGCGACCGGCTTCCCGATCGCCAAGGTCGCGGCCAAGCTAGCGGTCGGCTACACGCTCGACGAGATCATCAACGATATCACCGGCGCGACCCCGGCCTCGTTCGAGCCGACGATCGACTATATCGTGACCAAGATCCCGCGTTTCGCCTTCGAGAAGTTCAAGGGCGCCGAAGCCGTGCTGTCGACCGCGATGAAGTCGGTCGGCGAGGTGATGGCGATCGGCCGCAACATCCACGAATCGCTGCAGAAAGCACTGCGCGGGCTCGAAACCGGGCTGTCGGGATTCAACACGGTCGACCGGCTGGTCGGTGCGCCGCGCGACGAGATCGAGGCGGCACTGGCCGTGGCGACTCCCGACCGGCTGCTGGTCGCGGCGCAGGCGCTGCGCGAAGGCTTCACCGTCGCCGAAATCCACGCGATCGCCAAATACGATCCGTGGTTCCTCGAGCGGATCGAGGAGATCATCGCGGCCGAGAACGAAGTGATCGCCAACGGCCTGCCGCAGGACGCGCCCGGCATGCGCCGGCTCAAGTCGATGGGCTTTAGCGACAAGCGGCTCGCCTATCTCGCGGTACAGTCGGTCGGTTTACGCGACCGTTTCCCGGCGCGCAGCGGGCTGATCCACGAAGCGGTCAAGGCGATGGCTGGCGGGGTCAATGAGGACGAGGTGAGGGCGCTGCGCCATCGCCTCGGCGTGCGCCCGGTGTTCAAGCGCATCGACACTTGCGCCGCCGAGTTCGACGCCAAGACGCCGTACATGTACTCGACCTATGAGGCGCCGAGCTTCGGCGCGCCCGAGTGCGAGAGCCAGCCGTCGACGCGGCGCAAGATCGTCATCCTGGGCGGTGGTCCGAACCGGATCGGGCAGGGGATCGAGTTCGACTATTGCTGCTGCCATGCCTGTTTCGCGCTGGCCGACGCCGGGTTCGAGACGATCATGATCAATTGCAACCCGGAGACGGTGTCGACCGATTACGACACCTCGGACCGGCTCTATTTCGAGCCGCTGACCGCCGAGGATGTGCTCGAGATCCTTCATACCGAGCAGCAGGCGGGCGAGCTGGTCGGCGTGATCGTCCAGTTCGGTGGCCAGACGCCGCTCAACCTGGCGCGCGCGCTCGAGAAAGCGGGCATCCCGATCCTCGGCACCAGCCCCGATGCGATCGACCTGGCCGAGGACCGCGAGCGCTTCGCGGCCCTCGTCAACAAGCTCAAGCTGCATCAGCCCGCCAATGGCATCGCGCGTAGCCGCGACGAGGCGGTCGCGGTCGCCGAACGGATCGGTTACCCGGTGCTGATGCGCCCGAGTTATGTACTCGGCGGCCGCGCGATGGAGATCGTCGACGGCACCCAGCAGCTCGATGATTACATCCAGACCGCGGTCCAGGTATCGGGCGATTCGCCGGTGCTGATCGACCAATATCTGCGCGACGCGATCGAGGTCGACGTCGACGCGATCTGCGACGGCACCGATGTCGTGGTCGCCGGCGTGCTCCAGCATATCGAGGAAGCCGGGGTCCATTCGGGCGACAGCGCCTGCTCGATCCCGCCCTACAGCCTGCCCGACGCCATCATCGCCGAGATCGAGCGGCAGACCGATGCGTTGGCGCGCGCGCTAAACGTCGTCGGCCTGATGAACATCCAGTTCGCGGTCAAGGACGGCAAAGTCTATCTGATCGAGGTCAATCCGCGCGC
>Ga0207690_10001687_pt1 | contig 13611 bp, 21 predicted proteins | sample KBSC23metaG_FD_184315 | JGI IMG/M metagenome (GOLD analysis project Ga0207690, IMG submission 184315) | Corn rhizosphere microbial communities from Kellogg Biological Station, Michigan, USA - KBS C2-3 metaG (SPAdes) (version 2) | ecosystem: Host-associated > Plants > Roots > Rhizosphere > Soil ...
CGGATTCAGCCTCCCCGCAGGCCCGGGGGCCGATGGTTCAGAAATACTTTTCCTACACGCGCCCATTTGGTTCATCATGGCCGACTCACAAAAGAAGGAATTGGTTCATGGTGCGTCGCGTGGCAAAGGAAATGACGGTCGAGGAGTTCGACGATTGGTGCAAGGCCGGGAAGAAATTCGACGAAGTGTCGGAGGCCGCCGACGAGGTTGGCGGGCCGCGCCTCTCGCTGGTGCCGCTGCCCGAGCAGAACGAGGCCTGGCCGACCGACCTGCTGCCGCCCGCCGTTCAGGATGAGGACGGCGGGCCGGTCACTCCGATGCCCTTCGACGGCATCCCGCTGGAAGACAGCCGCAAGCGGCTCGCCGGCTGGAGCGCGGAGCGCCAGAGATATTTCCTCACGGTGCTTGCCGAGACCGGGCAGGTCCATCTCGCCGCCGCCGCGGCTCGGCTTTCGGTCCGTTCGGCGCAGGCGCTGCGGGTGCGCTCGCCGGCGTTCAACGCGGGTTGGCGCATGGCCGAGCAGATGGCCGTGGGCGCCTTTCACCGATCGCCTTCGACCGCGCCATCAACGGCCGGATCGAGCAGGTCTATCAGGATGGCGAACTGGTCGCCGAGCGGCGCGTGCCCAGCGACAAGCTGCTGATGTGGTTGCTCGCGCGCCTCGACCCGAAGCGCTTCGCACTGCCGTGGGAGCAGCGCGGCGATGCCGATCCGCAGGCGGAAGCCGCCGGATCTTTCCAGGGCCTGCTCGACGGGCTGGGCGATGTGCCGGCCTGAATCGTCGCCGTCACTGCGAACATTCGTGAAGTTTCGCCCGCAGCCATGCCGAGGATAAACTCGGCCAAGCCGCAGGCGCTCCGTGCCGGGCGACGCCCCGCGCCGCCCGTCGCGCTCACTTACTTCCGGTACACCTGTTCCTGCAGCAGCATGTTGCCGCCGAGGTGGCGGAACTTGGCGCGGGCGCCGCTCTGCGTGTCACCCTGACGGTCGCTCGACTGCAGATAGGCATTGATCTCCTTGTTGCGCGCGTCGTCCTCGGCCGGCGTCGTCGGGCGGTCGGCGATGGTCACAAGGTAGAGGTCGGGCTCCCCGGTGCGCTTGTTGACGTTGGAGAGGATGTAGGACGCCTTGATCCAGCCCTTCGACTTCTGGAAGTCGATCGACTTGCGATACAGGCCGGCGAGATGGTCGGCATAGTCGCCGAAGTGGCCGTCATCGATCGTGATTTCGGAGACCGTCCAATAGTCGCCGCCCTTGACCGGGAAGTCCTGGGCAGCCGCCGGGAAAGCGAACAGCATCGATGCCGCGCCGAGCGCGGCGATCATGGTCTTGCGCATGTGATTGCCTTTCTTGCCGCGAACGCCTGGAAAGGCTCTCGCGCACGGGGCGGCGTCGCCGGATCGGCGGAAGCGCCGCAAGTACGGCGTCGTCCCGGACCGGCCTTACGCCCATTATGCTCAGATACCTAACTTATTGCGGGCCGCTGCAATTGCCGTCAGTCGCTTGAGCGGTTGCGCAAGATCTTCTCCATCGCCTTGCCCTTCGCCAATTCGTCGATCAGCTTGTCGAGGTAGCGGATCTCCCGCATCAGCGGCTCTTCGACCTCCTCGACCCTGACGCCGCAAATCACGCCCTTGATCGCCGACCGCGCCGGATTGAGCCCCGGCGCCTCCGCGAAAAAGGTCTCGAAGTCGGTTTGCTTGACCATCTGCGCTTCGAGCTGCTGCTGCGAATATCCGGTCAGCCAGCGGATGATCTCATCGACCTCCGCCTTCGTGCGCCCCTTCCGCTCCGCCTTGGCGACATAGTGCGGATAAACGCTGGCGAAGCTCATCTTGTAAATTCTGTGGGCCATGGCCCACTTATCCGCGCTACGCCCTCACTTGAACAGCAGCTCGCCGAGGTCGAACACCACCGCATTGATCGCGAGTGCGAAGAAGATGATGCCGACGACTGCGAGCCTGATCTCCCACTCGCGCGATTCCCACCACGCATTGTGCGACAGCCCCGGCGCCTTCTCCGCACGCACCGGATCGCGCCGGATGCGCGACGCCCGCGCCTCCGGCTGCAGTTCGACACTCTTCTTGCCAGGCTTCAACTTGCTCACGCGATCCGCACTACCGCCCCGGTGGTAACTATCCGGTTAGCAAGCCGCCGGCGGGAGCACAGCTTCAGCGCTCAAGCGCGCTTGCGCGACCTCGCGAACAGGTCCGCCTCGTTCTTCCGCCGGGCGCGCTCGGTCACCTCCGCGGTATTGTCCGCCCCGGCGGCATTGCAGCGGCGGTGGGTGAGGCAGAGGCTGTCGAGAGCCGGCGGCTCACCGTCGGGCGTCGGCGCGATCTCCTCGACCTTCGGGCCGAGATCGTGTCCGGGCGTCAGGTCGAACCGCAACGGCCGCCGGCAGCGCCGGCACTCGTCGCCGTCGCGGCTCCTGAGCGCGGCCACGCGCGCCGCCTCCTCCTGCTCGCGCTTGTACTTCCAGGGGTTCACGTAGCGGGCGATGATCGAGCGGCTCATGGCCGGAGCCATAACGCACAGCCGTTACCGGCTGGTTTACCGCGCATGCCCACTTATTCTTGAGGAGCGGCTGGTGACGAAGTTGTGGTTTGGACGGATCCTTGCGCGGCCTTCGCCGCTTTCTCCGCCTTCACCTGGTCGGCGATGGCCTTGGCGGCTTTCTCCGCTTCCTTCGCCTCGCGCTCGCGCTTGGCTTCCTGATAGAGCTTGTATTCGCTTTGGGTCGGGTCGGTGGCGAGCGCCTGTCCGACGTTTTCACCTTTGATGGCTTTGTCGATCACGTTCGCCGCCGCCATCGCCGCGCCGACGACGTTGAAACCCGCCCCGCCGCGGCAGCCCATCGGGCCGACGGTCGCGCAGCTCTGGTCGACGTAGGTTTCGTGCGGGTTCCTGGGCGGACCGGGATCGCCCTTCTTCTTCATCCGCTTGGCCGCGAGCACGTCCGGGTCGATGCGGTAGCCTTGCGGTCTGATGGCGCAGACGACGATCTCCTTCGAATTGGGATCGGCCTTTTGCTGCGCGCACTGCTGTTCGGCGGTCTTTGCCGGCGTGATCGCGGCCTTGGCCGGCGCGGGAGCCGCCGGACCGTAGGCCAGCCGGGAAGAGTCCGCCGGCGCCGCGCTCGCCGCCTGAGCGAGAAGGAAAAGCGCGGCGGGCAGGGCGGCCATGGCTGGCATCTCTTCCACCGCTGCTGTCCGCGGCATGAACGGGTGCGGGCGCTGGGTAAACTTACCGGCGCAACAAGCGCGGCGGACAAGCGTATAAGGGCCTCGTCCGCTAAGGATCTGAAAGGAGCAGCCACATGCATCGTGCGTTGCTTGGCTTATCGGCGCTCATCGCCGTCACTACGCCTGCCGCCGGGAGTGCGCAGCAGTTCGACAGTAGCTCGGCCGGGTTCACCGGACGGGTCGCGAGGCCGCCTTCGTTCGGCGACTTCTGCCGAGGCGATTTCCGCGGTGACCGAGACCGTGATCGTCACCATCGCCGCGGCGCCTGCCGGACCGACGTGGTGATGGATTGGTATGGCGGCGAATGGGCGCTGTACAACAACCGCAGCTGGGAACCGGACAGCTACAATGACTGGTGGCACGACCGGCCCGAGCGCGCCTATCCGCGCTGGATGACCCGCAACCAGGATTGCGCCCGGCGCTGGTACAGCGGGGACACGCTGACCTGCTAGTGCGGCAATAGCGCGTAGGTCCGCCGGAAGGCGTGGACCTCCGCGGCGGTGTAGGCGCTCCCCGCGGCTTTGGGCGCAGGGTCGGGAACGCCGGTGAGGAAATAGGCGATTCCGCGGCCTCGGGCGCGGTCGATCCACAGGCCGCTCTTCATGTTGTAAGCGTCGCCCGCATGGCCGACGAGGATTGCGCCACGAGTGCCCATGTCGTCCGCGCAGCCGGGCATTCTGTTGGGGATCTGGTGGCTGCCGTTGCCTGCGCTGCAGTAGAACCCGCCCTCGGTCGCGCCGTTGTTACCGTCGAAGCGCCATGTCTGGGAAAGCAGGGTCTCGACCGCCTGACGTGAGAGGATCCGAACCCCTTCAAGCGTGCCGCCATTCAGCAGCATGCGTCCAATTCGGGCCAGGCCGCGGGCGGAGATTCGGAGCCCTCCCTGCGGCGCGAACAGTGAGCCGTTCTCGCCGAGCTTCCAGCGGCCGAGGTCGCACGGGTCGCCGTCCTTGACGAACACCGGGCAGGCAGGGCGCTTGCCGTGCAGGTCGTCCTTCACCGGCTTACCCTCCGGCGTGTCGAGCTCGACCGCCCGCGCCAGCGCGGCGTCGCTGCAGGTCGGCCAGTTGAAGCAGGCGTCGAGCTTCATTGGCTCCAGCACCTCGCGCCGCATCCAGACGTCGAACCGCTCGCCGGTCACCTTCTCGATGATGGAGCCCATGACCGGGTAGTTGAGATTGACGTAGGCGAAGTGATTGTCGCCGGGGCCATGCTGCGGGTCCCAGTTCCTGGGATCTGTCATCACCTTCCGCAGCGACGCGCCGAGCGGGATCACATAATCGTCGTCATGCTCGCGGATCGAGCTGGTGTGCGTGAGCAGCATCGCGACCGTGATCGGCCGGTCCGGAAAAGTGGGATTGCGGAGCGGCCAGCCGAGCCAGCGCGAGACGTCGGAATTGAGGTCGAGTTTGCCTTGGTCGACCAGCTTCATCACGCCGATCGCCGTGACCATCTTGCTGACGGACGCAACGCGGACCGGGTCGTCGATCGTCACTCGCCGACTGCTCTGCGGGTCAGCAATGCCGTCGGCGAAGCTGGCGAAATCTCCGTTGCGGTCGAAGGCGACGCCGACTTCGGCATGGACCGGCTGCGACATAGCAACTGGTGCCGTCGCGCAGCCCGGAAGGACCAAGGCAAGTGCTAGTGTAACGCCCCGCATCTTGGCCTACATAGCGCCCATGGCGGACGACACGAAAGCAGCAAGCGCGATCCCGACGCTGGAGGATTGGCAGCACTGGACGCTGGTGATGGGCCGCGCCCAGCAGATGCTGATGGAGTTCTGGGCGGAGAGCATGAAAAAGGACCAGCCGTTTCCAGCCTGGTCGCCTGGAGCATTCGGCTTTGGCGATGCTCAGCCCGCGACTGATCCCATGGCGCTGATGAGCGCCGGCGCGCAGGCCTGGGCGAAGGGGCTGGAAACCTGGGGCAAGATGCTCGGCGGCGTTCCAGTCGTTCCTCCGGCGGACGAGAAGGATCGCAAGGACCGCCGCTTCGCCGCACCCGAGTGGCGCGAAAACCCGATCTTCGATACGATCCGGCAGACCTATTTGCGCGTCTCGGACCAGCTTCTCGGAACCGTCGATGAGATCGAGGGTGTCGACGAGGAAACCCGTGAGAGGTTGCGCTTCGCGACTCGCAGCTTCGTCGACGCGATGAGTCCGTCGAACTTCGCGCTGACCAATCCGCAGGTGTTGAAGCGCACGCTCGAAACCCGAGGTGAAAACCTGCTCAGGGGCCTCGCCAACATGCTGAGGGACATTGCGGCTGGGCAGGTGACGCAAACCAAATCGGGCGTCTTTGAGGTTGGCCGCAATCTCGCGACCACGCCGGGCAAGGTCGTCAAGCAAACCCCGCTCTATCAGCTGATTCAGTACACGCCGACCACGGACGAGGTGCTGGCAACGCCGCTCGTCATCTTTCCGCCGTGGATCAACCGCTTCTACATCCTCGACCTTTCCCCTGAGAAAAGCTTCGTCAAATGGTGCGTCGACAACGGCATCAGCCTGTTCATGGTGAGCTGGAAGTCGGCGGACGAGAGCATCGCCGACGCGACGCTCGACGATTATGTTGAGGGCCAGATCGACGCGATCGACGCGGTGCGGGATGTGCTGGAAGTGCCGAGCGTCCACGCCATTGGTTATTGCGTCGCCGGCACCACGCTCGCCGCGACGCTCGCTTACCTTCACACCAAAGATGAGCAGGCTAAGGTCAAATCCGCGACCTTCCTGACTGCGCAGGTCGACTTCAGCGAGGCCGGCGACCTCAAGCTCTTCACCGGCGATGAGACGAGGTCGCTCCTCGACCAGCTGACCAGCGAGAAGGGCTATCTCGACGGCCGCTACATGGCCGCGACGTTCAACCTGCTGCGCGGACGCGATCTCATCTGGAACTACGTCGTCAACAATTACCTGCTTGGCGACGAGCCGCCACCGTTCGACCTGCTTCACTGGAACTCGGACACGACCAACCTGCCCGCGCCGTGGCATCGGGACTATCTCGAGAGTTTCTACAAGGCGAACAAGCTTGCGGAGAAAGGTGGGATCAGCGTCGCCGGAACGCCGGTCGACATCGACATCGTAACGACCCCCACCTACGTGCAGGCCGGCCGCGAGGACCACATCTCTCCGCCGCAAAGCGTATGGAAGATCATGAACCATTTCGCTGGGCCGAAGCGCTTCGTGCTCGCCGGCTCCGGCCATATCGCGGGCGTGGTGAACCCGCCGGCCGCGCAGAAATATCAATATTGGACCAGCGAGAAGCCGAGCGGGACCCTCGATGAATTTATCGGGAGTGCGGCCGAGCACAAAGGCTCCTGGTGGCCGGATTGGCTCGAGTGGATCAAGGCGCAGGATCCGCAAATCGTTAAGGCGGAGGGCGCACGCATTCCCGGCAAGGGAAAGCTGAAGGCCATCGAAGATGCGCCGGGGAGCTATGTCAAAGCCCGTTGAGGGGCTCACGATCCGTCTCGCTCAGCCCGACGAGCGCGAAGAACTCGAAGCGCTGCAGCGGCGCGCGTCGCTCGCCTTGGCGGAGTATCGCGAACAGCTCGAGGCCAATCCTGAGGCGATCCACCTCCCGCCGGCCCAGGTCGCGAATGGGCAGGTGCTCGTGGCCGAGCTCGACGGTCGCATCGCCGGATTCGCAGCCGTGGTTGGCGGCGAACTCGACGGATTGTTCGTCGAGCCCGATCTGTGGCGGCGCGGCATTGGTGCGGCACTAGTCGACGAAGCGACCCATGAAGCCCGACGGAAGGGGTTGGCGCTTACCGTTATCGCCAGCCCGTCGGCTCGCGAGTTCTACGAGAGCTGCGGCTTTTCGCTAGAAGGAGAAGCGCAAACGCGGTTCGGGCCGGCGCTCAGGATGTCGAAGTAGCTAACAAGTCTCATACTTCCAGTTCCGCCGCTTGCCCTCGGCGAGCCATTCGACGGCAGTCGCGATGCGTTTCTGCCGCGTTGCGTCCTGCTTCGCTTCGGCGATCCATTCGAGGTAGTCGCGCTGCGCGCTTGGCGGAAATCCGTCGAGCGTGGCCTTGGCCTTCGGTGCTTTTTCGAGCGCCGCTGCGAAATCCGGGTGCATCGCCGGAGCGGGCTTCGGCTCATGCTTGTTCTTCCTTGGCGCGGGTGCGCTCTTTGCCAGCTCGGCCGCTTCACGGATCAGCCGGTCGAGCTCGGCATCGTCCGGAAGATCTCCGACCGACTTGAGCTTGCCGAACTGGCCCATGGCGTCGGCATTCGAGTCGTTTCCGCGAAGCTCCTGTCCGCGCCAGAAATTGAGTGCCGCATGCGCTTTGAACGCGGCCGTGATCGCGACGATCTTCCCGTCCACCGTGTAGGCGGGCATGCTCCACTTGATCGCTTCTTCCGCGTCAGGAAGCACGGAGTGGACACGTTCGCGGACTTTCTCGAGGATCGGACGGGCGAAGGGCTGCGCCTTGGCGATGTATGCGTCGATGCGCCGATCGCAGCTCACAATATCCCTCCGCCGAGCATCAACCGGACAACGCCGATCACGATGACGAGCAGGTTGAGATTGCGGCCGGCCGTTCCTCGCGAGATCACGCCAACGGCGGCCCCGACAATTGCAAGCGGAATGATCAGCCAGTTCAGCCAGCCGAGGAGCGGCAGGAATGCGACCAGAGCGCAAATCAGCGCGACGAAGCCGATGATCAGCGAAGCGAGATTGAACATGCCATCGACCGTAGCATCATTCCGGCGGCTGCGGCAGCCGTGGGGCCCTGAGGAGCGCACTGGCGTAGAGGGCAAGCGCAATCCAGATGGCAGGGAAGGCAATCAGATGCGCAGTCCTGAGCGGCTCGCCGTAAGCGAGACCGATCGCGAACTGCAGCGTTGGCGCGATGAACTGCAACATGCCGAGCGTCGAGTAGGGCAGGCGTCTCGCTGCCGCGGTGAACAAGAGGAGCGGGGTCGTGGAGACGATTCCCGCGAACAGCAGCATTCCGGTTTGCGCTCCGGTGGAACCCATCACCGGCACTCCGATGAAATGGCGACAAGTTACCCACACAACCGCCAGCGGAAAAAGAAGAGCGGTTTCGATGGCGAGGCCGGTGACGGCATCCGCCGGAACGACCTTTTTCAAAAGGCCGTACAGGGCGAACGTGCCGCACAGCGTAAGGCTGATCCACAGCTGCCCCAGGGCGCCTGCCGCCAACACCGAAATACCCGCCGCGGCGATCGCGACAGCGACCCACTGCAATCGGCCGAGCCGTTCCTTCAACACGAATCGCCCGAGCAGGACGTTGGCGAGGGGGTTCAGATAATAGCCGAAGCTCGACGCGAGGATGTGGCCGCTCGTCACGGCGTAGACATAAAGCAGCCAATTACACGCGATCAGAAGCGCGGTGAGGATCAGCATGCCGATCGTTCGCCGGTCGGTGGCCGCCGCGCGCACTTTGGGCCAGCTGCGCGAGAGCAGGATCAAGAGCCCGAGCAGCGGCATCGACCAAAGCACGCGGTGCGCGACGATATCGAAGGGCGCCACCGCCGCGAGCAGTTTGAAGTAGATCGGAAGCACGCCCCAGAGTGCGTAAGCGAGCAGCCCGAGGATAAAGCCCGTGCGGGGATGCTGGTCGGTGGCGGTCCGGTTCGCGTTCATTGCCGGTGCGCCTAGCGGCGGTGAAGTGAGCATGAAAGATAATGGTGAGTACCGTGTTGGTTGAAACCCGGTCACACGGTGTCAGTTAGCAACCACGGCTTCAGCGGAGGGCCGGAATTCCCGTGACGCGACTTTGCACCCTCATCCTGATGAGTAGCGCGCTCGTTGCGTGCCTTTCCGGCTGCACGACCACGCCCAAACCGCCGCCTGGAGTCCACCCCAGTGTCGAGGTCGGGCCCCCGCTCAAGTCCGATGCCTGGAAGGCTATCGCAACGGCCGAGGACAAGGATCGGCTGGCGCGTCTCGGCCTAGCCTGGCAGGAAGCACTGGACGAAGCCAAGCGGACGAATCCCGCCGACCTCCGCAAGGAGGGCAAGCTGCTGCTGCCGCGGTCGGCGCTTCCCCGACCCGCTCCTACGCCCGGAAGCTACAATTGCCGGCTGATCAAGCTCGGCAAGGCGACGCCGAAGGGCAAGGCATTCGAAAGCTTCAAGCCCTTCTTCTGCTACGTCGAGGTCGAGGATCAGCTTTTGACCATCGTCAAGCAGACGGGCAGCCAACGGCCGGCAGGCAGGCTATGGGAGGACGACGATGCTACGCGGCTGATCTTCCTCGGTAGTCTCGCGCTGGGGAATGAGGACCAGCCGCTCGCCTACGGCGACGATCCAAGGCGCAACATGGCGGGGGTGCTGGAGCGGATCGGGCCGTTCAAATGGCGGCTGGTGATTCCCTGGCCGCAGAGCACGTCCAAGCTCGACGTATTCGAGCTCACTCCGGTGGATTTCACGCTGCAGCCGCAATGACCGAAGCGGGGTTGCTGGCTGACTCGGGGGAAGTTCGAGCGATCCTCATCGCCTCGGCGCAAGCGGGTCAGGCGATCAGCTATGCGGAGGTACTGGAGCTGTTAGGACACCAATTCAGCCGGCCGAAGATGCGCCAGCTGTGCAAGGTGCTCACCTATGTCGACGACGAGGCGGAGGTGCGCGGCGAGCCGGAGCTTGCGGTGCTTGTGGTGAGGCAATCGGACGGGCTGCCGGGGCAGGGCTGGTGGGTCGGCGGGGCGAAGAAGCACGGCTACAATGGCCTGTGGGAAGGGCCGAAAGCCGCGAAGCTGATCCGCAAGATCCAGCGGCAGGCGTTTGAATATTGGGCGGGACGCGGCGCCTAGCTTTCGCTAATCGCCGGCCATTGTGACTGAAGCCCGCACCTTTACGGTCAGTGATGATGACGACGGCATTCGGCTCGATCGCTGGTTCAAGCGGCATATGCCCGATGTCAGCTTCAACATCGTGTCGCGCTGGGCGAGGACAGGGCAGCTTCGGCTGGCGGGCAAGCGCGCTGTGCCGGGCGACCGCGTCGAGGCGGGCCAGGAGATCCGCGTGCCCCCGGTCGAATCCGCGCCATCGCGTGCAGCGCGGCCACAATCGAGGCGCAATCCGCTGACCGAGGACGAAGAACAGTTCGTCCGCGACATGGTGATTTACGAGGATCCCGGCGCCTTCGTGCTCAACAAACCTCCTGGCCTCGCCACGCAGGGCGGAACGAAGACCCACCAGCATCTCGACCGGCTTCTCGATGGCTTGGCTGCGGAGGGCGGGCGGCCCAAGCTGGTGCATCGCCTCGACAAGGATACGTCGGGCGCGCTGCTGGTCGCGAAGACCGCGCGCTCAGCCGGGCATTTCGCCAAGGCCTTCTCCGGCCGCACCGCACGCAAGGTCTATTGGGCGATCGTCGTTGGTGTGCCTGACGCTGAGCAGGGCGTCATAGACGCGCCGCTCGCCAAGCAGCCAGGCACCGGTGGCGAGAAGATGCATATCAGCGAGGAGCATGGCCTCCCGGCCAAGACTCGCTGGCGGGTGATCGACCGCGCCGGCAACCGGGCTGCCTGGGTCGAGCTGCAGCCGCTTACTGGGCGCACGCACCAGTTGCGTGCGCACGTGGCTGCAATTGGGCACCCGATCGTCGGCGATGCGAAATATGGCGGAGCGGAGGCTTTCCTCACCGGGGGGATCAGCAGGAAGCTCCACCTTCATGCTCGCCGTATTCGGATCGATGCCCCAGACGGTGGAACAATCGACGTCACGGCCGAGCTGCCGCCGCATTTCGCCGAGAGCCTCACCATGCTGGGGTTCGATACCACTGCAGGCGACGCACTCCCACTCGACGAGCCCAAACCAGCGGCATCGCCGCAACGCAAGGTGGCAGCCGCGGCCAAGCAGAGGCGCCGTGAGCGGCGTGGCGAACGGCGCGCTCGCGGATCCCCGGGGAAGGCAAAGCGGCGATGAATGAAATGGATGCGCTCTGGCGCAAGCGCCTCTTAATTTATTCGGCGGTACGTTTCGGCGGGCTTGCGATCTTTTTCCTCGGAATTGCGATCATCTACACGAATCTGGTGCGGCCCGGCGGAGCGCCGCAGCTGGGCGCGATCGTTGCGATCATGGGCGTCATTGACGCGCTCTTCGCGCCTCGGTTGCTGAAAAAGGCCTGGGACGAGCAGGACCGGCTCGACAAGTGAAGCGATTCTGGAAGGACGTCAGCGTCGAGCCGGCAAGCCCGGGCTGGACGATCAAACTTGACGGACGACCCGTGAAGACGCCTGCGCGAGCAGCGCTGATTGTTCCGACGGAGACGTTGGCAAACGTGATTGCCGAAGAATGGCGCTCCGTAGAAGGCGAGATCGATCCCCGCGCGATGCCGCTGACGGGGTTCGCCAACGCTGCCATTGACCGCGTTGAGCCCGACCGGAAGGCGTTTGCGAACGGACTCGCGCGATATGCCGAGGCCGATCTCGCCTGCTACCGCGCCGAAGGGCCGCCCGCGTTGGTCGACCGACAGCAGGGGCATTGGAAAAAGCTGCTCGGCTGGGCGCGACGGCGCTACGACGTGGATTTCGCGACCACGTCGGGCCTGATTCATGTCGCCCAGCCGGCGGCGACGGTCGAGCGACTGAGCCATGCGGTCGCGGCCCTCGATCCGTTTCGCCTCGCGGGCGTGTCGCCGCTGGTGACGATCGGCGGCTCGCTCGTCGCCGCACTTGCGGTGCTGGAGAAGGCGATGGCTCCGGATAAGGCGTGGGAAGCGGTCAGCGTCGATGAGCGGTGGCAGCTCGAGCAATGGGGTGCTGATGCCGAGGCCGAAACGGCATTGGAAAATCGCCGCCGCGACTTCATGGCCGCGGCACGCTTTCTCGATCTTCTCGACTAATGCGCCGGACCAATCAGGTCCCGAACGAAGGTGACAAGGCCGATCCGGCGGGTGCGCTTCAAGCGCTCGGCGGCGACGATCGCCTGAACTTGCGCCAGACACTGGTCCATGTCGCGGTTGACGAGCACATATTCATATTCGGGCCAGTGGCTGATTTCCGCCGACGCTCGCGACATACGGTCGGCGATCACTTCGTCGCTGTCGGTGCCGCGGCTACGTAGGCGACGTTCTAGCTCCTCCATCGACGGCGGCAGGATGAAGATAGAGACGAGGTCCTCGCCCATCGCCGCCTCGAGCTGCTGAGTCCCCTGCCAGTCGATGTCGAACAGGATGTCGCGGCCGCGGCGGAGCGCGTCCTTCACCGGTGCCTTCGGCGTGCCGTAGCGGTAACCGAACACCGGCGCCCATTCGACGAACTCGTTCTTCGAAATCATCGTGTCGAAGCCCGCTTCGTCGACGAAGTGGTAATCGACGTCGTCGTCCTCGCCGGGCCGCTTCGGACGGGTTGTTGCTGACACCGACATCGTCACGTCTTTGTCCGCGTCCAGCAACATCCGGGCGATAGTGGACTTGCCGGCGCCCGACGGGGACGAAAGAACGATCAGGAGGCCGCGCCGTTGGCGGGTCGGCTGGTCGGTTTTGGGGTCCATGGCCGCTCTTGCTTCGGCTGAGCCGTGCCCGTCAAGCGACCGAATGGTGCGCTGCACAAAAAACCTCTTGAAATGCTGCGGCGCAATGTTTATTGTGCACTGCAACAAATTAGAGGAATGCAGGGAATGGCAGACGAAACCAAGGTTGAAGCACCGGCTGCCCAGGAAGCGGTCGCCGAAGCTCCGGCCAAGGTCGCCGTGGCCGTCGCGGAGACGATCAAGACGGTCGCCAAGGAGGGCGAGAAGGCGGCGAAGCGCACCCGCGCCGCGACTGCCCGCCGGGCGAAGCGTGAGGCCGTCGTCGAGAAGGTCCAGAAGGTCAAGGCAGCGACCCGTCGAGTTGCCCGCAAGACACGTACCGCCGCGCGGAAGGTTTCCGCCGCGGCCAAGGAAAGGAATGAGACTGTGACCAAGACTGTTTTCAACGGCTTCGACGCCGTCCCGGCCTTCGCGCCGTTCCAGACCATCTTCGCCGAGGCGAATGAGCGCAGCCAGGAGTTCGCCAAGAAGGGCCAGAAGGTCGCCGAGGAGCTTGCCGACCTCGCCCGCGCCAATGTCGAGGCGGTGGTCGAAGCCGGCCGGGTCGCGGCTGAAGGCGCCAAGGCCATCGGTCAGGACGTCGTGGCGACCAGCCGCGATGGGGTCGAGCAGGCGGCGGACGCAATTCGCTCGCTCGCCGAAGCCAAGTCGCCGACCGAATATCTGCAGCTGCAGGGCGAGTTCGCGCGTGCGTCGTTCGACCGCGCCGTCGCTGAGACATCGAAGCTGACCGAGTCGCTGGTGAAGCTCGCCGGCGAGGCGTTCCAGCCGCTTTCGAACCGCGCTTCGGCCAATGCCGAGCGTTTCAATACCCTCGTTGCCTGACCCTCTCCCCTCCTAAAGTCAGGACAACGATTGT
>Ga0207690_10001690_pt1 | contig 13604 bp, 11 predicted proteins | sample KBSC23metaG_FD_184315 | JGI IMG/M metagenome (GOLD analysis project Ga0207690, IMG submission 184315) | Corn rhizosphere microbial communities from Kellogg Biological Station, Michigan, USA - KBS C2-3 metaG (SPAdes) (version 2) | ecosystem: Host-associated > Plants > Roots > Rhizosphere > Soil ...
GCGCCTGGGCAACGTCTGCTACCTGCAGGACGCCGACGTGGCCACCTACAACCTGGCCGGCGGCCAGCGCGTGACGCAGTGGTCGTTCGGTTGCGCCGGCAACGACCCGGCGCAGTGGGTCAGCTTCGGCGACGCCATCAACGGCGCCTACTCGCCGATCAACGACGCGCATCACTTCGGCGGCGTGGTGCACGACATGTACTCGAGCTGGTTCGGCGCGCCGCCGTTGCGAAACGACGACGGTTCGCCGATGCAGCTGTCGATGTGGGTGCACTACGGCGTCAATTACGAGAATGCGTTCTGGGACGGCCGCGAAATGGTCTTCGGCGACGGCGACCAGTATTTCTACCCGTTCGTGGTGCTGGACGTGACCGGTCACGAGATCAGCCACGGTTTCACCGAGCAGCATTCGGGCCTGGAATACACCGGCCAGTCCGGTGGCATGAACGAGGCGTTCTCGGACATGGCCGGCGAGGCGGTGAAGTATTTCGACCGCGGCAGCAACGACTTCATGGTGGGCGCGGAGATGGTCAAGCCGGCCACCGTGCCGCTGCTCGGCATGGCGGCGTTGCGCGACATGTGCACGCCGAGCAACGACGGCGCCTCGATCGACAACGCCGCCGATTATCGCGACGGCCTCGACGTCCATTACAGCAGCGGCGTCTACAACCGTGCGTTCTGCACCCTGGCGAAGGCCGGCGGCTGGAATGCCCGCAAGGCATTCGAGGTGTTCCACGACGCCAACGCACTGTACTGGCAGCCGGCGGAAACCTTCGACAGCGGCGCCTGCGGCGTCGAGCAGTCGGCGCTGGATCGCGGCTACAGCGAGGCGGACGTCGTCGCCGCCTTTGCGGCGGTCGGGGTGACCTGCCGGGCCCCGTAAGCACGCGCATGCAACGGCGAGCGGTCGTGCATGGCGCGACTGCTCGTCGCCACCGCGAAATTTCGATCAAGACAACTGTCTGCGCCGCCGGGCGAGCCAACGCTGCGGCCCTGCAGACCATGGAGAGGACCCTCAATGAACAAGATTCACAGCAAGATGTGGAACGCGTCGCTTGGCGCCGTGGTCGTCGCGCCCGAGCTGGCCGCCGGCTGCAGTCGCAGCAAAAAGGCTCCGCGTCGTACTGTCCTGTGGGGCGCCGTCGCCCTGGCTGTCGCGCTGCCGCTGGCATCGCCGACCGCCCGGGCGGCGACCGCCGCCGCTTCGTGCACCTATACCATCGACGGTGTGACCACCACGGTGCCGGCCAGCCCGGTTGGCGACGGCACGTTCAGCTGCGGCGTCAATGCCGTGGCCTCCGGCGACAACGCCAGTGCGGTCGGTTCCAATGCCAGTGCCACGGCCGACTCCAGCACGGCGGTGGGCGGCATCTATACCGACACGGACGGCAGCACCTATGCCACCGAGGCGAGCGCCTTCGGCGCTACCGCGGTCGGCGCCGGCGCCGGCGCTGCCGGTGCGGACAGCACCGCGATCGGTTCGCTGGCGTACGCCACCGCCCAGGGTGCGTTTGCCGGCGGCAGCAATGCCGGTGCCGACGGCTACAACAGCGTGGCGCTGGGTGCGAATGCGCAGGCGTCGGACCGCGGCAGCATCGCGATCGGCGGCGGCGATCCGGACCCGACCAACAACTACCTCGCCACCGAGGCGCAGGGTGAAGGCTCGATCGCCGTCGGTTCGCTGGCGGCGGCGGAAGGCCGTGGCGCGATGGCGCTGGGATACCAGAGCGTGGGCATCGGCGACAATGCCACCGCGACCGGCAATGGCGCGTGGGCACAGGGGGCCGGCGCCACGTCGGTGGGCGCGGCGGCATATACCGATGCCGACTCGGCCACCGCGCTGGGCAACAACGCCGCCGCGCGCGGCCAGGGCGCGACGGCGGTCGGCGCCGACAGCTACGCCGAAGGCGCGTATGCGATCGCCATGGGCGCGCAGGACAGCAGCGGTTATGGCGGCGCGATCGGCCAGCAGTCGCTGGCGTTGGGCTTCAACAGTGGCGCATTGAACTCCGGTGCCATGGCGTTTGGCGGCTACAGTGTGGCGCAGGGTTTCCTGTCCACCGCGCTGGGTTACGGCTCGGTGGCGGCCGGTGACTTCTCGCTGGCTGCCGGCGTGGGCGCGGGAAGTGACGGCGTCGGCACCGTGGCCCTGGGCGACGGTGCCTGGGCCATGGCCGACAACAGCGTGGCGCTGGGCGCCAATGCGGTGGCTGACCAGGCCGACACCGTCTCGGTCGGCAGCGTCGGCGCCGAGCGCCGGATCGTGAACGTCGCCGACGGTATCGACTCCACCGATGCGGTCAACAAGCAGCAGCTGGACCAGGTCAATGCCCAGGTCGATACGAACACCCAGGCGATCGGCGTACTGGATGGTCGGGTCAGCAGCATCGAAGGACAGATCGGCAACCTGCAGCAGGATACGGCGCAGCTGGGGGCCGTCGCCGTCGACACCGCCGGAAACGGCAGTGACGACGCCTCGGTCGCGGCGGGCTCGCATGGCGTGGCGATCGGCGCCAACGCCGCGGTCGGTGGCGACCACGGCACGGCTGTCGGTGGCGACAGCCATGCGGCCGGTCCGAACGACACCGCGATCGGCGGCAATGCGAAGGTGAACGCCGACGGCAGCACGGCGGTCGGTGCGAACACTGCCATCGCGGCAGCGGCGACCCATGCGGTGGCGATGGGCGAGGGCGCATCGGTGAATGCCGCGTCCGGCACGGCGGTCGGCCAGGGCAGCCAGGTGAGCGCGGCTGGCGCGGTGGCGCTGGGCCAGGGTTCGGTGGCTGCGCGGGCCAACACGGTGTCGGTGGGCACGGCGGCGAACAACCGGCAGATCACCAACGTGGCGGCCGGCACCCAGGCCACCGATGCGGCGAACTTCGGTCAGGTGCAGGACGCGCTGGTGACGGCAAAAAATTATGCCGATGTGAACGATCAGCAGACGTTGAGCCAGGCCCAGGCGTACACCGACCAGAAGGTGGCGGGCTTCGTCAGCAGCAGCGACCTCGGCTCGTTGCGCAATGAGGTGAACGGCCGATTCCACACGGTCAACCAGCGCCTGAGCCGGGTCGGCGCCATGGGCACGGCGATGTCGCAGATGGCGTTCAGCACGCAGGGCATCGACGCGAAGAACCGGCTGGGTGTGGGCGTGGGCGGCTACAGCGGCGAGGCGGCGCTGTCGGTGGGCTTCTCGCGCCGGTTGTCGGCGAAGGCGAACCTGACCTTCGGTGCCGCGGTGAGCGGCAACGAGGCATCCGGTGGCGTCGGCGTGGGCATCGGCTGGTAAGTCGGTCCCGGCGGGCCCGGAGCAGACCGGCGTCCACCTGGGCGCCGGTTTTTCGGGATGTCGGCGAGCATCAAGCATCACTCGCATGTCGCCGGCCGGATGTGATAACTATGGCTCTTCCCGTTTCGCTGCAGGGGGCGTTGACGGTTTCGCAGGTATCGTGCGGGGTGGAGGATGTCGGTAGTGACTGAGCCGGCGGTCAGCGGGACGGGTATGACCGTGAACGATCGCGAGGCGGAAGTCTGCGCGTGGCTGGTCGCGCGTGGCCGCCTGAAGGACAGCGACCTCGGCCGTGCCCGTCGCCTGCACGAGGAATCCGCCGAAGGCACGCTGACGGCGCTGATGGCGCGGCTCGGGCTGGTGTCCGAGCGCGACCTGGCCGAGGCCTGGGCCGATTTGCTGCAGGTGCCGCTGCTGGCGGCGCGTGATGCACCGGAGCTGCCGCCAGCCGATCTCGATGTGTCGCTGCGCTTCCTGAAACAGCAGCACGTGGTTCCGGTGCAGGATGACGCGTATGGCCTGGCCCTGCTGGTGGCCGATCCGGCCGATCCGTATCCGCTGCAGGCGGTGGAACTCGCCGCCGGCCGACCGGTGGCGTTGCGGGTGGGGTTGCGCTCGGAAATCGACGGCCTGATCGAACGTTATTACGGCTCCGGCCGTTCGGCGATGGGCACGATCGTGGAGAACCTCGACGGCAGCGCCGCGGAAGAGGACGACGTCGAGCACCTGCGCGATCTGGCCTCCGAGGCGCCGGTGATCCGGCTGGTCAACCTGATCCTGCAACGTGCGGTCGAGCAGCGCGCCTCGGACGTGCACATCGAGCCGTTCGAGAACCGCCTGAAGGTGCGCTACCGCATCGACGGTGTGTTGCACGAAGTCGAGGCGCCGCCGTCGTCGTCCACCGCCGCGGTGATTTCGCGCGTGAAGATCATGGCGCGGCTCAACATCGCCGAACGGCGGCTGCCGCAGGACGGCCGCATCCAGCTGCGCGTGCAGGGCAAGGAGCTCGACCTGCGCGTGTCGACCGTGCCGACCAGCTTCGGCGAATCGGTGGTGATGCGCATCCTCGACCGCGAATCGGTGGTGTTCGACTTCGCCTCACTCGGCTTCACCGACAGCTTCCAGCAGCGTTTCGTCGACGTGCTGGAAAAGCCGCACGGCATTTTGCTGGTGACCGGCCCCACCGGCTCGGGCAAGACCACCACGCTGTACACCGCGCTCAGCCGGATCAACACCAACGACGTGAAGATCATCACCGTCGAGGACCCGGTCGAGTACCAGCTCGAAGGCATCAACCAGATCCAGGTGAAGCCGCAGATCGGGCTGGATTTCTCCGGTGCGTTGCGCTCGATCATGCGCCAGGACCCGGACGTGATCATGATCGGCGAGATGCGCGACCTGGAGACCTGCCGCATCGCCATCCAGTCCGCGCTCACCGGCCATCTGGTGCTGTCCACGCTGCACACCAACTCGGCGGCCGGTGGCATCACGCGCCTGCTCGACATGGGCGTGGAGGATTACCTGCTCGGCTCCACCATCAACGGCATCCTGGCGCAGCGGCTGGTGCGAAGGCTCGATCCGGAAACGGCGATTGCGTACGAAGCGTTGCCGGAAGTGGTCGAGCAGTTCGAGCTGCACAAGTACACCGACGAGCGGCCGATCCGCCTGTGGAAGCCGGGCTCCAGCGCGGCCAACCCCAGCGGCTACCGCGGCCGCCGCGCGATCATGGAGTTCCTCACCATGAGCGACCCGTTGCGCCGGCTGGTGATGCAGCGCGCCAGCGAGGGCGACATCGAGCGGCAGGCGCGCAGCGAGGGCATGCGCACGATGTACGAGGACGGCATCGCCAAGGCGGTGGCCGGCATCACCACGCTGGAGGAGGTCCTGCGCGTCACGCAGGAAGGCTGACGTGGCGCAGTTCCGTTACAAGGCCGTCAACGACGCCGGCGAGACGCTGCAGGGCCAGATGGAGGCCGCCAGCGTCGAGGAAGTGATCGGCCGCCTGCAGGACCAGGGTCACACGCCGCTGGAAGCCCAGCCGGCCGATGGCACCGGCGGCGGCAGCGGTTTTGCGGCGCTGTTCCGGCGTGGCCCGTTCAGCGGCGACCAGCTGGCCCAGTTCACCCATCAATTGGCGACCCTGCTCGGCGCCGGTCAGCCGCTGGACCGCGCGCTCGGCATCCTGCTCGAACTGCCCGAGGGCGAGCACGCGAAGAAACTGGTCGAGCGCGTGCGCGATCGCGTGCGCGGCGGCAACAGCCTGTCCTCGGCGCTGGACGAGGAGCACGGCGTGTTCCCCAGGCTGTATGTCAGCCTGGTGCGCGCCGGCGAGGCCGGCGGTTCGCTGGAAGAAACGCTGCGCCGGCTGGCCGATTACCTGGAGCGTGCACAGCAACTGCGCGGCAGCATCGTCAATGCGCTGATCTATCCGGCCTTCCTGCTGGTCGGCGTGCTCGGTTCGCTGGTGCTGCTGCTGGCCTACGTGGTGCCACAGTTCGTGCCGATCTTCGAGGACATGCAGGTGCCGGTGCCGTGGATCACTGCCGCGGTGCTGGCGCTGGGCAACGCGCTGCAGGCGTGGTGGTGGCTGATCGCGCTGCTGCTCGGCGGCGGCCTGTTCGCCTGGCGCGCGCGGCTGCGCGATCCGGCGCTGCGGCTGGCCTGGCATGCCCGGCTGCTACGGCTGCGCGTGGCCGGCCCGCTGCTGCTGAAGGTGGAAACCGCACGGATCGCGCGCACGCTGGGCACCTTGCTGAAGAACGGCGTACCGTTGCTGAGCGCGTTGACCATCGCGCGCCAGGTCACCAGCAACCGCGCGCTGGATGCCGCGCTGGAGGCGGCGCACGAGCAGGTCAAGGGCGGCGCGGGCCTGAGCCTGGCGCTGGGCCAGTCGAAACTGTTCCCGCGGCTGGCGCTGCAGATGGTGCAGGTAGGCGAGGAAGCCGGCCAGCTCGACACCATGCTGCTGAAGGTCGCCGACACCTTCGAGCTCGAATCCAGACGCGCGATCGACCGCCTGCTGGCGGCGCTGGTGCCGGCGCTGACCATCGTGATGACCGTGCTGGTGGCGATCATCATGGCCGCGATCCTGCTGCCGCTGCTCAGCCTGACCAGCAATATCCAGTAGACATTCCATCCGCATATCCGAGGTGATTCCCATGCAGCGCAGACAGCCACGACGATCCGGTTCGACCGCCGGCTTCACCCTGCTCGAAATGCTCGCGGTGATCGTGCTGATCGGCATCATCGGTGCGGTGGTGGTGACCCAGGTCGGCAAGAACGTCGACAAGGGCAAGTACGGCGCCGGCAAGGCGCAGCTGACGACGCTGAGCCAGAAGATCGAGAACTACGCGCTGGACAACGGCGCACCGCCGCCGCAACTGGAAGGGCTGGTGACGAAGCCGGCCAACGCGCCGAACTGGCAGGGCCCGTACGCGAAGGCGTCCGACCTGAGGGACCCATGGGGCCATGCCTTCGGCTACCAGTCCCCCGGCGAACACGGCAGCTTCGACCTGATCTTCTACGGCCAGGACGGCAAGCCGGGCGGCGACGGTTACAGCAAGGACGTGGGCAACTGGCAGTAGGCATGTGAGAGCCTCGCGCGCCCACGGCTTCACCCTGCTGGAGATGCTGGCGGTGATCCTGCTGGTCGGGATCGCCGCGGCAGCGGTGTCGATCTCGGTGACCCAGGGACTCGCCAGTGCGCGCGTGCGCGCGGCCGGCAGCGAACTGGCCGGCGCGTTGCGGGCAACGCGCGCGCAGGCCATCGTGCGCGGCGAGGAACAGCATTTCGACGTGGACACCCGTGCCAACAGCTACGACGGCGCGAAGCGGCAGGATGTGCGCCTGCCGAAAGGCCTGCGCGTGAGCATCACCAGCGCGAAGGAAGACCAGCCGAACGACCACACCGGGCGCATCCGCTTCTTCCCCGACGGCAGTTCCACCGGCGGGCGCATCACCCTGCAGAGCGGCCGGCGTGAATGGCACGTCAACGTGTCGTGGCTGACCGGCGAAGTGCGCGTGGTCGATGCGGTGGCGGCGCGATGAACGGCGCGCGCCCGCAGCGGGGCTTCAGCCTGCTCGAGGTGATCGCCGCGGTCATGCTGCTGGCGATCGCGTTCACCGCGCTGATGAAGGTGGCCGGCGCCTCGATCGAGCTGAGCCACAACGCGGCCGAACACAGCGAGGCGGCGATGTGGGCACGCAGCCTGCTCGACAGCGCGTTCGTGGGCGAGCCGGTCCGGCCGGTCAGCCGCTCCGGCCGTTTCAATCCGCAGTACCGCTGGCAGCTCGAGGTGACCCCGTGGAACCCGACCGGGCCAGCGTCAGCGGGGGCGCCGCTGCAGCTGTACCAGCTGGACCTGGTCGTGTCGTGGGGGCCACCGGCGCATCCGCGTTCGGCGCACTTCCGCACGTTGCGGCTGGGCACGCCGAACCAGGCCGGCAACGCGCAGGCGTCCCGATGAAACGCGCCGCCGGCTTCACCTTGCTGGAAGTGCTGGCCGCGCTGGTGCTGCTGGCGCTGCTGCTGGTCGGGGTGTACGCGGGCATCCGCACCGCCACCCATAGCGTGCGCTCGGGTACCGCGGCGATCGAGCGGATCGACCAGGTGCGCTCGGCCCAGCAGTTCCTGCGCCGCGAACTGGCGCAGAGCCTGCTGCAGCCGATCGGCCACACCGAGCACGGCGAGCCGATCTATTTCGCGGGCAGCGCGCGCGAGATGCGTTACGTGGCGCCGCTGCCCGGTTATCTCGGCAAGCTGGGCCCGCAGCTGCAGCGGCTGCAGCTGGTCGACGACGGTCACGGTGCGCTGCGGCTGGAGCTGAGCCTGGCGCTGCTGCCGCCGGACGGCCAGCCGCCACAGCCCCTGGGCGAGCCGCAGGTGCTGCTCGACCACATCCAGGGCGGAGGCTTCCAGTATCGCGGCGTCGACCCGCAGGGCGCCGCGCTGCCGTGGTCGCCGGCATGGGCCGACGGCCGCCTGCTGCCGCAGCTGGTACGGGTCGAACTGCAGATGCCGGGCACGCAGGACTGGCCGCAACTGGACGTGCCACTGCGGGTAAATCCGGTGCAGACTGGCTTGCCGCAGCTGCGCATGCGCGGCGGGAGCATACGATGAAGCGTGGGCCACGGCGGTTACCGGCCAGCCAGCGCGGGGTTGCCCTGCTGCTGGTGCTGTGGGCGTGCACGTTGCTGGCGATCCTGCTCGGCGGCTACGCCGCACTGGCGCGCACCGAAGGCCTGCAGGCGCGCTACCAGTTCGCCCAGACCCAGGCGCACTACGCCGCCGAAGCCGGCCTGATGCGCGCCGTCTATGGTCTGCAGAACCCGCAGCCGGAGCAGCGCTGGGTCGGCGATGGCCGGGCCTACACGTTCCGCTACGACGGCGCCACAGTCAGCGTGCGCGCGATCGACGAAGGCGGCAAGGTCGACCTCAACGCCGCCTCGCCCGAGGTACTGCAGGGCCTGTTCCAGGCCGCCGGGATGAAGCCGGACCAGGCACAGGCGCTGGCCGGCCGCGTGGTCGACTGGCGCAACCCGGTCGGCCTCGAAGGGGAGGCCGCCAGCCAGCGTGCCGCCTACGTGGCGGACGGGCGCGACTACGGCCCGCGCAACGGCCCGTTCGCCAGCATCGAGGAACTGCAGATGGTGCTGGGCATGACGCCGGCGCTGTACCGGCAGGTGGCGCCGGTGGTGACGATCTGGGCCGGTGGCGCCAGCCCGGACCCGAACACGGCGCCGCCGCTGGCGCTGGCGGCGATCCCGGGGATGACGCCGGAGCAGCAGCGGATGATCGCAGCCGCGCGGCAACGGAACGCGAACGACCCGCAACTGGTTCTGGGCAACGGGACGACGCATAGTATCCAGTCCGAGGCCACGTTGGCCGACGGCACGCGCGCGATCCTGCGCGCCACGGTGCGCCTGCAGGCGGGGCAGGCGCAACCCTACGCGGTGCTGCGCTGGCAGGAGGGAGAGGCAGAATGAGTACGGCAACGCAGTCGCTGCGGCCGTGGGTGGAACGTGTACGCCACGGCTGGCGTGCCTCGCCGCTGCCGGGATTCCTCGGCTGGTGGGGCGGCGAGCTGCGCGGCATGCTGCCGCCGCGCTGGCGCGGCTGGTTCGGCAGCGGCGCGGACTGGCACCTGCTGCAGCACGCGGGTGGGCAGTGGAGTCTGCGCCGCAGCGGCCATGGCGACGTGCTGGCGAGCTGGAGCGATGCCGCCAATGCGGCAGCCGGGGAAGAACGCATCGCGCCGGTTGCGCTGGAGGTCGCCCTGCAGCGCGTGGACCGCGAGGATCTGCGGCTGGCGCTGCTGCTGCCGCCGGCGGTGGTGCTGCGACGCCCGCTGGCGCTGCCGCTGGCCGCGCGCGACAACCTGCTGCAGGTGGCTGGTTTCGAGATGGACCGGCAGACCCCGTTCGCCCTGGCGCAGGTGTACTACGCCGTGCGCGAGCTGGGCACGCCGGCCGCACCGGGCCGCTTCAACGCGGAGCTGGTGGTAGTCACCCGCGACACGCTGGATCCGCTGCGGGCGCGCCTGCACGCGCAGGGCATCGCGGTGGATGCGGCGGACCTGGCGGTGGGCGATGGCCGCCTCGGCGTCAACCTGCTGCCGCCGGAGCAGGTGCCGCATCGCGCGCGGCCGCGCCGTCGGCTGAACCTGATCCTGGCGGCGGCCTGCGTGCTGTTGCTGACACTGGTGCTGGGCGAGTGGCTGCACAACCGGCAACTGGCGCTGACGCAGATGCAGGCCGAGGTCGAGGCAATGCGCGGCGAGGCGCAGCAGGTGGCCGCGTTGCGCCAGCAGTTGCAGGACAATGCCGGTGCGGCCGGCTTCCTGGCCCAGCGCAAGAAGAACACGGTGGCCATGCTCGGCCTGCTGCAGGACGTCACCGCGCGCCTGCCGGACAGCGCGTGGCTGGAGCGCTTCAGCGTCGACAACACCGGCCAGCTCGGTTTCCAGGGCCAGAGCCCGCAGGCCGCCAAGCTGCTCGACGTGCTGAAGGATTCGAAGCTGATCACCGACGCCAGTTTCCAGGGCAGCATCCAGCCCGACCCGACCACCGGCAAGGAGCGCTTCTACCTGACCGCGCGCGTGAACCAGCCGAAGTCGGCGGCGAACCCGGCTTCCGGCGGGAGCGCGCCATGAAGCTGGCGGCGATGAATCCGCGCGACAGCCGCATCGCGGCGATCCTCCTGTTGCTGCTGGCGCTGGGGCTGGCCTACGTCGTGCTGCTGCACTGGTGGTTCGTGGCGCCGCTGCAGCAGATCGGCGGCGAGATGGCCGACCTGCGCGACACGCACAGCCGCTACGCCGCGGCGATCGCCGAGAAGCCGGCGCTGCAGCAGCGCATCGCCGCGCTCGGCGCCGGTCAGGCCGCCAGCAGCGCGTTCCTCGCCGCCGCCGATCCCAACACCGCCGCGGCCGATCTGATGCAACGCGTGGTTGACGTGGTCGCCGGCAACACTGCCGGCGGGCGTTGCGTGGTGAGCCAGAAGATGCCGCTGCCGAACCCGCCGGTTTCGGCCGGCGAGCCATACCGCAAGGCGGCCGTGAGCATCAGCCTGAGTTGCGACATCGAGCCGCTGGCGGCGGTGCTGCAGGCGCTGGAGCAGGGCACGCCGTATCTGTTCGTCGACGACCTCAGCATCTACCGCAACCCGGTCGCCGCGCAGCAGGACAGTGCCGCGCCGCTGGAGGTGCAGTTCACCCTGTCCGGTTACGTGCGCCCGGCGCGCACCGCACCGGCGCCGTCCGGCCGTTCGCCCGATGCCGCGGGAGCCACACCGTGAACGCCGCCAACCAGCGTCAGCTGACCCCATGGCTGGTCGCGCTGGTGGTGCTGCTGGGCGCCGTGCTGCTGTCGCTGCTGGCCGGCGTCGGCCGCGGCGCGCAATGGGAGCAGCCGCGGGTGCTGGCGCCGTTGCCGCCGGCCGGCAATCCCGCCGACCTGCCGCAACCCGTGCCGTTGCAGCAGTTCGCGCTGGTCTGGCAGAAGCCGCTGTTCAGCCCCGATCGCAAGCCGGTCGCGCACGCCGCCGCCGGCGGCAGCAGCCTCGGTGACCTCGAACTGACCGGCATCATCCTTACTCCCAGCCTGCGCATGGCCCTGCTGCGCGACCGCAACGGCGACCGGCAGGTGCGCCTGCGCGAAGGCGAAGCGCTACCCGACGGCAGCGTGAAGCTGGTCGAGCTGCGCCCGCGCTCGGCGCTGTTCGACTCCGCGGCGGGACGCACCGAACTGAAACTGCCGGCCGGTGCGCCGATCGACCAGCCGCGGGGCGGAGCGGACGCACGCGGCGAGGCGGCGGCGCCGGGCGATGCCGGAGCGCCGGCGGCCGATCGCAGCGGCTCCGGCCAGGCCACGATCGTGCCGATGCGTCCTGCCACGGTGGCGGCACCGGAGTCTGCCAGGGAATCGGCCGCCGAGCGGCTGCGCAAAAGCATCCAGAAACGTCGGGCGGCCCGCGCGGCGGCGACCCGCGAAGGAGAACGTTGACCCATGTCCCGCACGCTCACTCAGCACATCCTGCGCACGGCCACGCTTGCCCTCGTGGTGGGCCTGGCCGGTTGCGCCAGCCTGCCGCAGCCGCATGACAACGGCGCGCTGCAGCGCGAGGCGATGGCCGGTACGCAGAATCCGGTGCCGGCGCCGCTGCCGTTGAACAACCAGACCGGCAGCCGCGGGGCGGCGGCCACCGCCGAGGTCAGCCACGGCAGCGGCCAGTTCATCCGCCCCGGCGCATTGGCCACGCCGCGGCCGGCCGCCGGCGGCAACGGCGCGGTGACGTTCAACTTCGAGAACCAGCCGGTGCAGTCGGTGGTCAAGGCGATCCTCGGCGACCTGCTCAAGCAGAATTACACCATCGTGCCCGGCGTGCAGGGCAACATCTCGTTCTCCACCGCCGAGCCGGTCGATTCCAGCCAGGCGCTGCCGATCCTGGAAACCCTGCTGTCGTGGACCGGCAACGCGCTGGTGCGTCGCGACGGCGGCTACGTGGTGATGCCGCAGAAGGACGCGGTGGCCGGCAACCTGGTGCCCAGCCTCGGCGCCGCCGCGCCGCAGGGCGGCCTGCAGGCGCGGCTGTTCCCGTTGCGCTACATCTCCGCCAGCGAGATGCAGAAACTGATCAAGCCGTTCGCGCGACCGGACGCCACCTTGCTGGTGGACCCGGCGCGCAACCTGCTGGTGATGGCCGGCACGCCGCAGGAGCTGGCCAACTACCAGAGCATGGTGCGCACCTTCGACGTCGACTGGCTGCGCGGCATGTCGGTGGGCGTGTTCAACCTGCAGTACGCCAAGGTCGGCGAGCTGATGCCGAAGCTGGACGCGATGTTCGGCGAGCACGGCAACACCCCGCTGGCCGGCATGCTGCGCTTCATCCCGATCGAGCGCACCAACGCGCTGGTGGTGATCAGCACGCAGAGCGACTACCTGCAGGAAGTCGGCGACTGGATCGCCCGCATCGACCGCGGCGGCGGCAACGAGCCGCAGCTGTTCGTCTATGACGTGCGCAACATCAAGGCGTCGGACCTGGCGCGCTACCTGGCGCAGATCTACGCCAACGGCGCCGGCGCTGGCGACAACGGCGGCCAGGTCGGGCCGGGGCTGACCGGCGCCACCCTGGGCAGCGCCGACAACGCCGGCGCGACCAGCATGGGCAGCACCGCCGGCGGTTTCGGCAACCCGGCCGACGCCTCGCGTGGTGGCGGGCAGGTCAACGCCGGCATGGGCAGCAGCGGTTTCGGCGCCACCGGCGGCCGCGACAGCGGCAGCGCGGCGGGCGGCTTCGGCAGCGGCTCGACCGCTTTCGGCAGCAACCCGACCGGCGGCGGCAACGGCGCGGCCAGCGAGCAGCAGTACAGCTCCAGCGACGGCAGCGTGCGGATCAGCTCGGTCGACGGCAGCAACCAGCTGCTGGTGCGCGCGCGCCCGTCGCAGTGGGAGGAGATCAAGACGGCGATCAGCAAGCTCGACAACGTGCCGCTGCAGGTGCAGATCGAGACGCGCATCCTCGAGGTCAGCCTCACCGGCGAGTTCCAGTTCGGCGTGCAGTGGTACCTGGAAGGGCTGACCGGCAGCACCACGGACAGCAGCGGCAACATCATTCCCGGCCAGCCGTACCGGCACCGCCAGCTCGGCCTGGGCCAGGGCGGCAACGCATTCCGCGGCGAGCCGTTCTTCTACTCCTTCCTCAACAGCGACCTGCAGGTCGCCGTGCGCGCGATGGAGACCAGCGGCAACACCAAGACGCTGTCGGCGCCGTCGATGGTGGTGATGAACAACCAGGTGGCCAGCATCGCGGTCGGCAACC
>Ga0207690_10001691_pt1 | contig 13602 bp, 2 predicted proteins | sample KBSC23metaG_FD_184315 | JGI IMG/M metagenome (GOLD analysis project Ga0207690, IMG submission 184315) | Corn rhizosphere microbial communities from Kellogg Biological Station, Michigan, USA - KBS C2-3 metaG (SPAdes) (version 2) | ecosystem: Host-associated > Plants > Roots > Rhizosphere > Soil ...
CGGACCGCGGCCCCCGGCGCGTCACCGATTAGGAAAGGCTCGACAGCGGTCCGTCGACGGTCGAGCGGGTGCCGACTTCGGCTGCCCCGGCGCTGAGGCGAATCACCGACGGCGCCGCCCACACGCGCGGCGCGGCGCGATTCTCGCGAGAGTCGTTGGCGCGATGCATGTCTTTGTCACGGTTCATCAATCTGGCTCCCTTTGCGTGCCCTCTAAAGCCGAGGCGCGCGCGCGATGCAAGCCCCCGCATTCTCCATGACGCCGGGCCTCGCTCCGCGCCGCTCTCCTCATAGGAAGAAATCGGTGCCGGCGAGCGGGTGGGCGTTCGTCGTATGCACGACGATGGTGATGTCGGTGACGCCGTCGCCGTTCACGTCCCCCTGCACGGTCCAGATGTCGTGGGCGGCGTCATACTCCGCCCTCAACTCGCCGGCGTGGTTGGTGAACGTGCCGGAGCCGATGAAGGTGAAGGCCTGGTCCCCCGCCTGCGTCGTGTCGGCGTCGATCTGCGCGAGGTTGATCTTGTCGCCGAGCGTGAAGTCGGTGATCCGATCGACGTTGGCGCCGATCGACTGGGCCACGTCCGTGAACACGAAGACGTCGTTGCCGGCGCCGCCGGTCAGCGTGTCGGAGCCGAGCCCGCCGTAGATCGTGTCGTTTCCGGCGCCACCGGTAAGGGTATCGTTGCCGCTGCCGGCGAGGATGTTGAAGGCACCGTCGGTTTCGGCCGAACCATCGAAATAGAAGTCGCCGATCGTCTGCGCGCCGTAGATGTTGAGCGTCTTGCCCGCCGCGACGGCCAGATCGTTCGTCTCGATATGGTAGACGTTCGGATAGGGGTTCGAGACGTCGCGCGGATCGCCGCCGTAGAGGACGATCGTCTGGATGTTGACGAAATTGCCCCCGAGCGTGCCCAGCGCCGAAGCGGCGGAGAAATTGTAGCTGCCGTCGAGGCCGAGCTGGTTCTGAGCCCCGCCGCCGCCGTCGACGAAATCGGCCTGGCTGAATTTGCCGGGTCCGAAATAGAAGCCGTCGCTCCCGGCGCCGCCGACGAAATGGTCGTTGCCGAGGCCGCCGTACATCAGGAAATAGCCGTGGGTTTCGGCGGATCCGTCGAAGCTGGCATTCTCGCCGACCTGCAGATTGCCGCCGTAGATCGACATCTTCTGGTTGGTGGCGAGATTGCCGTCCTTCCAAGTGATGTCGTAGCCGACCGGGCCGCCGGTGCTGGTCATCAGGCTCAGCACCTCGACGCCGACCATGTTGCCGCCGAGGATCGTGACCGCGCCGCCGCCCGTATAATTGCCGCGGATGCCGACCGTGTCGGTGCCGGCGCCGCCGTCGACCTTGTCGTTCTGGTCGTAGGCCGCTCCGAAGTAGAAGGCGTCGTCGCCGCCGAGGCCGAAGCCCGAGTCCGAGCCGCCCTGCGTGAAGTCGAAATAATCGGCGTGCGGCGTGCCGGTGACGACGTCGTTGCCGTTGCTGCCTTCGAGATGATCGGCGGCATTGGCGACGCCGTCGATCGTCACCGTGACGGAAGCCGTGCTGCCGTCCTGGGTGGTGTAGCTGAAAGAGTCGACCGCCTGGGTGTTGGAAGCGCCGGTCTCCCCGCCCGCCGTGGAGGTGAGCGTGTCGTACTGGTGGTTGGGATCGTAGGTGAGCGTGCCGTCGGCGTTGAGGGTCAACTTGGCGCCCGACGGAAGCGTGATCGTCTGGCCGCTGCTGATCGCATTGCCGTTGATCTTGGTGACCGCCGGCGGCGGGCCGTCGGGATCGCTGTCGTTCGCGGTCACCGGGACGATCACCGTGCTGAGCTCATCCGTATTCGCCTGATCGTCGTTGAGCACCGCGGGGCTGTCGACCGCCGTCACGTGCACCGTTGAGGTGGCAAGGTTGGAGGTGCCGCCGTCGCCGTCGGTGAGGACGAAGCTGATCGTCCTGTCGCCGCTGGTCATGCCGTTCGAATAATCGGCGTAGGCGACCATGTGCAGGACGTTCTGGACGTCGGACGCCGTCGCCGAGCTGGTGAAGGTGATGATCAGCGGATCGGACGGATCGGTGCCGCCGCTGACGGTGGCGATGAGCTCGGCGCTGCCGTTGAAGAGCTGGCCGCCGGCATCCGGATCGAGGCCCACGACGATCAGCTGGTCATATTGCGTGCCGCCGCTGGTGAACTGGACGGTGAGCGTCGCGCCGTCGAAGTCCGGCGAGTCGACGTCGACCACCGTCCCGGCCGGGGCGAGATGCAAAGCGGGATCGCCCTCGTTGAAGCTCAAGTCCGTGTCGGTGCCGAGGGCGGCACCGTTCAGGTCCAGTACCGGCGCATCGTTGACCGGGTTGATCGTCTCGTCGAGCGTCACGATGCCGGCCGACCAGGCGGTGGTCCCGCCCGTGGCGCCGGCGCCCGACAAGTCGATGTGGGCGCCGTCGGTGATGGAAACCGTGTTGTCCGCCAGGTGGACCGTGAGCTGCGGCGCGGCGCCGTTATAATCCTGGGCCGGATTGAAGCGGATGGTGGTCCCGGCGCTGAGCGTCAGCGCCGATGCGTTGCTGACGGAGCCGATGTCGGTCCACGCGGCGCCGTTCCAATATTGCCATTGGCCGATCGACGGAGTCGACAAATTGCCGGTGATGGCGATGCCGCCCATCGCCCCCGGGAACGAGCCGCCATACGCCGACTGGTTGTCGGTCTGGTCGGAATAATGGCCGCCGAACAGGCCGCCGACCGTGTCTCCGGTCGCGCTCGGCGTGTCCTCGTCGATCGCTGGCGCGGTCGCGCTGGAGCCGTTCACGACGGTCGGCGCGTCGTTCACCGCCTTGACGTGGATGGCGACCGTGTCGACGTCCTGGCCCGCGGGGCCGTCGCCGCTATTGCCGTTGTCGTTGGTGGTGATCGACAGCGAGTCGGTGCCGTTGAAATCGCCGGTCGGGGTGTAGACGAGGCCGTTCAGCGCGGTGTTGATCGCCGCCTTGGTGCCGCTGAAGGTCATCGTCGCGTCGCTCGTCCCGTCGCCGGTCGAGAAGCTGAGGTTGGCCGTCGTGGAGAGGTTGAGCGTCCCGTGCGCGACCGAGAGGGTGACGGTGAGGCTGCCGCCGTCGTCGTCCGCATCGGAAACGCTGATCAGGTTTGAATTGGCGGCATTGAAGGTCAGCGCGCTGTCCTCGTTCGCCTGCTGCGTCGTCCCCGGCACATTGTTGACCGGCGCGTCGTTGAGGCCGGTGACGTCGATCCCCTGCGTCTGGGTCGCGGTCAGCGCGCTGTCGCCGAAATAGCCGGTGTGGTGGCCGTCGTTGAAGGTGAGCGTGATCGTGCCGCTGGCGTCGGCGACGTCGTCGCCGGCGATCGAGAAGGTCCAGTCGTCGATCAAATCGTTCAGCACCGCCGGCGTCGCGTTCGCCGTCAGGTTGGTGATCTGGAGATGGGTGGTGCCGAAGCCGGTGATGTCGCCGATCGCGACGTTGCCCGGGCCCATCAAGGTGAAGGTGCTGTTGCCATTGTCGTGGATGACGAAGTTCGAACCCGCCTTGAGGTTCAGCCCGCCCGGCGTCCCCGTCACGGCGATGTCGATGCTGCCCGTCGAGAAGTTGGTGGGGTTGTCGGGATCGGTCAGCACCACGCCCTGGAGGATGGCGACGGCTGGGCTGTTCTCGGTGAAGGAGACCGACGCGTTGGTCGGCGCGCTGAGCTGCGGCGCGTCGTTGGCGGCGGTGACGTTGTAGGTCGCATCGGCACTGGCAGTGCCGCCATCGCCGTCGGTCAGCACGTAATGGAGCGTGCGCACCGCCGATGAGGGGTCGTCGTTGATGAAGGTGACGTCGACCGCGCGGGCGACCCAGCCGGCCGACAGCGGGGTCGAATTGGCGTTGAAGGTGATGACGAGCGGCGTCGTCATGTCGCCGGCCGTGTAGGTCGCGACCACGGTGCCGTCGAACAGGATCTGGTTGCCCGAGGTCGTGACGGTGTGGGTGTTGCCCGGATCGCTGAAGTAGCTGCTCACGTCGATCTGATCGCCCGACTGGCCGTTGGCGGTCAGCGAGACGGTGAGGGTGCCGGTGTCGAAGTTCGGCGAGTCCACGTCGGTGACGACCGCCTGGTAGGCGATGCCGCCGGAGCCGCTCGGGTCCTGCTCGAACAGGCCGTTGTTGGCGCCGGTGCCCGGCTGGCTCGAGTCGAGGTCGAGGGTCGGATTGTCGTTGACCGCGGTGACGTGCACGATGGTGTGCGCGACCGTCGAGCCGCCGTCGCCGTCGGTCAGGGTGAAGGCGACGGTGCGGTCGAGCGTGCTCGGGTTGTCGCTGGTGTTGGCGTAGCCGAACTGGTGGATGACGGCGTCGACCATCGCCGACGTCGCGTTGGCGTTGAAGGTCACGACCCGGTCGACGCCGACGCCGCCGGCGTTGAGCGTGCCGATCTGGGTGCTGCCGTAGAAGACGTTCGCGCCGCTGACCGAGATCTGGCCCGGCGTCTGGGCGTTGAAGAAGGTGAAGACGATGCGGTCTTCGGTCGCGACCTTGTTGCCGGAGACGGCGACGGTGAGCGTCGCGCCGGCGAAGTCGTGGCTGTCCGGATCGGTGACCAGCGCATTGCCGGGGCCGGGGACGACGACCGTGTTCGGCGCCGTGGCGCCGGTGTCGAGATAGGCGAGGGCGTCGTTCTCGACGTAGGTAATGGCGTCGCCGTCGAGATTGGCGATGGACGGATTGTCGTTCACCGGGATCACGTTGATGTGATCGGTGAAGGCGGCCGTGCCGCCCGAGCCGTCGGTGAGGGTGAAGGTGACGGCGTGGTCGCCGCCCACTGGATCGTCCGACGTATTCACGAAATTGAGGTCGGCGATCAGCGCCTGGACCGCGGCCGGCGTCGCGAAGCTGTTGAGGTCGATCGTGTAGCCGGTCGGGGTCTGTGTGACCTGGCCGAAGATGTTCCCCTGGTACGCGACCTCGCCGGTGCCCTGGTTGAAGACGATGTTCGGATCGTTTCCGAGGACGACGGCGTCGCCCATATCGCCTGAGGCATCGAAGATCGTCAGCTTGCCGCCGTTGAAATTGGCGTTGTCGACATCGCTTACGGCGATCGTCGCGGTCAAGGCGTGCGGCGCGCCGTTCTCGGTGTAATTGAACGAGGTGCCGGTTGCGGTGAGGACAGGGTTGTCGTTCACCGCCGTAATCGTGTCGCCGAGGGCGACGGTGCCGGTCGAGTAAGCGGTGGTGCCGCCGGTCGCCCCGGCCGCCGAGAGGTCGGCGGTGGTGCCGGTCGTGACGCTGCCGGCGCTGTTGTCGATGAGATGGGTGGTGAGCGTAGGCGCCTGGCCGTTATAATCCTGGGCCGGGTTGAAGCGCAGCGCCGTCGACGGGGCGAGCAGCAGGGCCGCGCCGTTCGAGACGGCGCCGACGTTCACCCAGCTGGCGCCGTCAAAATACTGCCACTGCCCCGTGCCCGCCGATGAGCCGTTGGCGGTGACGGCGACGCCGGCGAAGCTGTTGGCAGCGGAGCCACCGGTGACCTGATCGGTGGCATCCGAGAAATGGCCGCCGAACAGGGTCGTGACGGTCTGGCCCGTCGCGCTCGGCGTATCCTCCGCGATTGTCGCCGCGGTGGCGGTGGTGCCGTTCACGACCGTCGGCGCGTCGTTCACCGCGTTCACGGTGAGCGCGATGTCGGTGGCGCCGGTATCTTGCCCGCCGTTGGCGATACCGTCGGCGTCCATCGTCGAAATATGAAGCGTGTCGGCGCCGTTGAAGTTCGCCGCGGGAGTGTACTTCAGCCCGTCGAGCGTCGCGTTGACGTCGGCGAGCGTGCCGGTGACGGTCAGGGTGCCGCTGCCCGCGCCGGTGACGTTGGCCGCGCCCGACGCGGTCGCCGCGAGGACGCCGTGGCCGACGGTGAGCGTCGCCGTATAGGGTGCCGCGCCGTCGATGTCGGTGACGATGATCGCGTTGGCGGTGCCGGTCGAGAAGGTGATCGAGCCGTCTTCGCTGCCGCTGCCCGCCGTCGCGCCGCTGTAGGCCGGCGCGTCGTTCACAGCCGTGATGTCGAAGGTGATCGTGTTGGGCGACTGGTCGGTGTCGACGCCGCCATTCGCCACGCCGCCGTCGTCCTGCACCTGGAAGGTGAAGCTCGCCGCGCCGGTGCCGTTGACGTCCTGCGCCGGCACATAGACGAGGTGCCCCGCCGCGATGTCGGCGGCGGAGACGAACTGGCCTGTGGTGATCGCGGTGCCGAGGGTGCCGGTGCCGGCACCGTCGAGATCGAGGTAGAGGGTGCCGCCGGTCGGCAGGGTGGTGATCTTCACCGCCTGCAGATTGTCGTTCTCGAAGCCGTTGGCGCTCGCGCTGAAGCCGAAGTCCGAGGTCTGGAGCGCGTAGGCATTGTCCTCGTTGATGGTCACGGTCTTGTCCGCGCCCACCGGCTCGTCGTTGATCGCGACGACGGTGAAGGTGGTCGAGTAGCTGCTCTGGTCGGTGCCGCCATGGGCGTTGCCGTCGCCGTCGGTGAGGGTGACGGTGACGTTGCGGGTGCCGCCGATCGGTTCGCCGGCCTGGTCGCCTGCAAAGACGTGGCGGACGAGCTCCTGGACGGTGGCGGGGGTCGCGTTGGCGTTGAAGGTGACGGTGAACGTCCCCGTATAGGGGAAATTGAGATAGCCGCCGGAGGCGACGCCGATGGCGACGCCGTTGACCAGCACGTTGTTCGACCCGTCGATCTCGAGCACGCCGTCCTGGTAAATGCCGATCGAATCCTCGCCATTGTAGCTGGCGATCGAGACGACGAGGCTGCCGCCGTCGAAGTCGGTGCTGTCGATGTCGGCAACCACTGCGTCGGCGCCGACGTCGATATGCATGTCGTCGAACTGGTCTTCGGTCTGGGTGTTGGTGTCGCCGTCGAGGTTCGTGATGGTCGGCGCGTCGTTGGTCGGCAGCACGTCGAACGTATCGGTCGCCGTCGAGGTCCCGCCGTGGCTGTCGGTGATCGTGTAGTCGAACGAGGCCGGGCCGGTGTAATTGAGGTCCGAGGTGAAGGTGACCGCATGGGTCACCGCATCGTAGCTGACGCTGCCGTGCTGGGCGTTGCTCGCGCCGGTGACGGTGATCGTGTCGCCGGCATCCTGGTCGCTGTCCCCGGCGAGGAGGGTGGCTTCCGAATAGATGGTCGGCTCGTCCTCATAGGCGTCGGCGAGCACCTCGCCGACCGCGACGGGGGCGTGGTTCGAGACGTCGATGTTCAGCGTGTAGGTGTGCTGGGTCGGGTCGAGGTCGACGCCGCCATTGGCGGTGCCGCCGTCGTCCTGCACCTGGAACTTGAAATTGTAGGCGTTGCCCGCGGTCCCCGCAGCCGCGTCGTAGGTGAAGCCGCCCGCGGCGATGGTGGCGGCCGAGACCAGCTGGTTGGCGGAGATGGCGACGCCGTTGACCTTGAGCACGCCGCTCGTCGGCAGGACGTCGACCTTGACCGCCAGCAGGTTGTTGTTCTCGAGATCGGTATAGCCGTTGGTGAACTCGGCGACGGTGAACACGTGGGTCGCGGCCTCGACGACGTGGAGCGACTCGTCGGCACCCGAGGGCGCATCGTTGACGCTGTTGATCGTGAGGTTGATCGCCTGGTTCTGGGTGGTTCCCGAACCCGTGCCGGTCGCGACGATGCCGTTATAGGTGTCGGCCGCCGAGATCGAGATCTGCGCGGCGCCGTTGTAATTGGCGTCCGGCGTGTAGTGCGTCGTCCCCAGCGCCGTGTTGATCGCGCTCAATGTGCCGTGGAAGGTCATCGTCGCGTCGGCGGTCCCGTCGCCGTTGGTGAAGCTCAGCCCGGTCAGCGTCGTCAGGGTCAGCACGCCGTTGGTCGAGGTGAGGGTCACTTCGTAGACGCCGGCCGGGGCCAGCGCGGCATCGACGTCGGTGATCGAAATCCCGGAGACCAAGGTCGAGCCCGCATCCTCGTTCATCGTGGCGGTGGCCGGGGCGAGGATGCCGACGGCGTCGTTGACCGCGTTGATCGTCACCGCCGCATTGGCGGTCGCAGTGGCGCCGTGGCTGTCGGTGATCGTGTAGGTGAAGGTGTCGGAGCCATTGTAATTGGCGGCCGGCGTGTAGGTGACGGTGCCGTCGCCGTTGAGCACCGTGGTGCCGTGGGCACCGTTGGTGACGCCGGTGATCGTGAACGTATCGCCGTCCGGATCGCTGTCGTTGCCGGTGAAGTCGGTTGCCGCATAGGTCTTGGGCGTGTCCTCGTCCGTCGCGGCGAGCGTGTCGTTGACGGCGGTCGGCGGCGCGTTGACCTGGAAGCTGAAGTCGAGCGTGTTGTTGGTGTCGTTGCCGGGGCCGTTGGTGACCTCGGTGTCGAAGGCGAGCGTGATCGCCATGCTGGCGACGTCGCCGCCGGCCACGTTCGTGCCGTTATTGTCGTTGTCGGTGTTGTTGTCCGGATCGAGCGCGCCGTTGTGGGTGACGAGCGTGTTGAGCGGCTGCCCGACGGCAAAGTTGGCGGCCGGGATGACCGCGACGTAATCGCCCGGCGCCAGGCCGGTGAAGCTGTAGAGGCCGCCGCCGGCCGTCGTCGTCGTCGCGACGAACGTATCGGTGCCGGCGTCGTAGACGCCGTTGGAATTGGTATCGACGTAGAGCTTGACGGTGACTCCGTTGATGCCGGTGTCGCCGGCGTTGAACGTGCCGCTCTTGTCATTGTCCTTGAAGACGAGGTTGCCGAGCGTCAGCGTCGCTTCGGTCAGGGCATTGGTGGTGACGGTGCCGGCGCTGTCCGTGCGCGACGTGTTGAGCCGGCCGATCGTCTCGCTGGCGGTGATCGGCGTGGCGAGGCCCTGCCACGTCATAGTCGACTGGCCGCTCAGCGTCGGCGCCAGGCCGGCCGCGAAGGCGTTGACCGTCGCGCGGTAGCTGATGTCGACGTCGGTATTGGCGCCGAGCGTCGGGATCGTGACCGGCGCGAGCGCGAAGGCTTCGTGGTCGATCGCCGTGCCGTTGGCGGCGCTCACGTCCGCGCTGGTCGGCAGGCGCCGCTCGCTCGGATTGATGTAGCCGTACATGAGATCGGCGGTGGCGAGCGGGCTGTAGAGGTCGCTCAATCCGATCTGGTGCCCGAGCTCGTGCTCGAGGACGGTGAGGAGATCGATATGGCCGGCGGCGGCCGAGCCGGCGGCGGCGGTGAGGTCGCTGCCGGTGCCGGTGAATTCGGCGTCGTCGCCCGGCGTCGCGTCCACGAACCAGCCGTAGCCGGCGCCGTTGGTGGAGATCTGGACATGGCCCGGCGTGGAATCGCCGACTTCGAGGCCGGCAATGTTGCTGATGGTGACGGTGACCGCCTTCATCGCCGCGATCTGCTCCGGCGTCGCGCCGGCCAGCTCCCAGCGGTGGATCGCCGCCGAAACCATCTGGTCGAGCGCCGCCTGGGTGAGGGCGGAGGTGACTTCGCTGGGCGGAGTCGTGGTACCGCCCGTACCGCCGCCCGTGCCGCCAGTCCCACCGGTGCCGCCGGTACCACCCGTGCCGCCGCCCGTACCGCCGGTCGTGTCGGACGGATCGGTGGTGACGCTGGGGTCGCTCGGCGCCTTGTCCTGGACGAAATCCTCCCAGCCCTGGCCGCTCGGCGCGGTGACGGTGAGCGGCACCGGGTCGACGAACGCCTTATTGCCAACGCCGAAGCCGTTATAATTCGCCACCGGGTTGGCGTTGGTGAAGACGTTCGCTTTTGGCCCGGTCAGGAACGCGCCGATGACGGCCGGATCGGTCGAGCCCGGCGAGGTGAAGCCGGGCATGTAGAAGGTGTTGCTGCCGGTGGTGCCGTCGTAGGTGAGGCCGGACTGACCGTTCGCCGTGGCCGCGAACGTGACGTTGTTGCCGCTCATGTCGAGACCCGTGGTCCCGAACGCGGTCAGGGCCGACCCCGCCGCCTGGATGTAGACGAAAGCCGGCTGGTTGGCGCCGAACTCGGACGCGAAATTGTTCTTGACCGTCGCCTCGACCCGCTCGGTGCCGGTATTGTCGTCGGCCGAGGAGCGGATGAGGATGACGCCGCCGGCGCTGTTCGTGTCGTAGACGTGGTTGCCTTCGATGCGCAGGTCGTACTTGTAGGTGCCGGCGCTGCTCTGCTTCCCGTCGATGCCGCCGAAGAACAGGCCGCCGTTGAGCGAGCCGGTCGTGCCGAGCGCGGTCTGGTAGCCGCCGCCGAGCGTGCCGACCGTATTGTTGGTAACGACGCCGGTGACGGCGCCGGCCGTGCCGTTGAAGCCGGCGAAGATGTTGGCGCCGTTGGCGCCCTTCAGGACGTTGCTGTCGATCGTGTAGTGGACGATGCCGTTGCCGGCGTTGGTCGACTGGAGGCTGCCGGAAACACGGATGTTGGCGGCGCCTGACGTCTGCGTCTGCAGATTGTTGAAGACGTTGTTCGAGATGGTGATCGTCTGCACCGTCTGAGCGTCCGAAAGGATGTTCAGGTTGGTGTCGTGCGAGCCGTTATAATCGACGCCGGTCGACGAGAAGTTGAGGGTGGTGGTGCCGCCCGTTTCGACCTCGACATCGTTCGCGCCTTGGGCGCCCGCATCGGTGTTGCCGAAGATCGCGCTGTGGTTGGCGCTGTCGTTCACCGTCATGTTGAGGGTGCCGGAGCCGTAGCTGGTCACCGACAGATTGTGGACGAAGCCGCCCTGGATGTTGTTGCCGGAAAAGAGCGCCGTGCCGGTGAGGCCGGTGCCGCCGCTGCTCTGCGTGCCGAAGCGGATCGCACCTTCGAGCTGCGCGGCGTTGGTGCCGAACGTGCCGGTGAGGTTGCTGTCCTTCAGCGTGAAATTGGTCACGGCCTCGCCGCGGATGCCGTAATTCGTGAAGGCGCCGGTGAAGTTGAGGTTCGACAGGGAGACGTTCGAGACGTTCTCCATGTAGATGCCGGTGCCCGTCTGCGCCGCACCGCCCGCGCTGCCGACGTCGGCGCCGCCGATGGCATTGAACACGCCGCCCGAGCCCGCCGTCGATCCGGTGCCGGTGACGACGAACTGGCCGCCCGCGCCGGTGTTCTTGAGGAACACGCCGGTGCTGGTGCCGCCATTTGCAGCGATGTCGTGTAGCGTCACGTTCGAGGTGACGCCGTCGATGTTGAGCGCGCGGCCGCCCACCGCCGCGATGCTGTTGTTCGCACCGGTGATGTTGAGCGCGCCGCCGGTGCCGGTGCCCTGGGCCGCGCTGAACGCGGTGCCGGTGGTCGAATCGACGTTCAGATTGCCGCCGCTGAAGCCGACCGTCGCACTGTTGTTGCTGATCGCGACGCCGTTGCCGATGCCCGAATTCACGACGACGCTCGAGCCGGAGAAGGTGACGGCGCCGTTATTGCCGTCGATGACGACGCCCGAGGCACCCGTCGTCGTGGTGACGCCGACGGTGCCGTTGAAGGTGACGTTGGCGGCGCCCGCGGCGGTGGTGTTGCCGCTGATGTCGATGCCCTGGTTGCCGTTCGTGATCGCCGCGATGGTCGTGTTGCCGAAGGTGAAGGCGGTGCTGCTGCCGGTGCCGATGTGGAGGCCGTCGCCGGCCGCGCCGGCAACGTTGACCGTCGTCGCGCCGAACGTGCCGCCGTCGACATTGTCCATCTTGATCGCGCTACCGACGACGGCGGCGCTGCTCGTGAGCGAACTCAGAGCGACCGTGCCGACCGTGGTGTTCGTCATGTCGACGATGTGGCCGGTCGTGGTCGAGATCGAGCCCGACGCGATGTTGAGCGTGCCGCCGGTGGTGGTGAGGGCGGCGCCGGTGGTCGTGGTGATCGCCGCGCCGCCATTGAAGTTGGCGGCGCCTCCGGCGAGGGTGAGGGCGGCGGTCGCCCCGGTGGTGAGCGTCGTCGCGCCGGTGAAGGTGGCGGTCAGGCCGGCGGCGGCGACGTCGATGCCGCCGCTCGTCTGGGTGCCGGTGATGGAGGTGGTGCCGGCGACGGCGACCGTGCCGGTGACGCCCTGGAGGTCGATCGCGCCGCCCTGGCTGACGCCCGAAAAGCCGGTCGAGGCCGCGCTCTTCAGCGCAACGTTGAGGGTGCCGCCCTGGTCGATGTCGATGATCTGGCCCTGGCCGCCGATCGCCATGTGGTTGATGGTCAGCGCGCCGACCGTGGCGCCGCCGTCGGTGAGGCCGGTCGCGGCCGCCGTGGTGCCGGAGAGATCGACGCCGTCGATCGTGTTGCCGCTCGCCAGCGTGATGCCGCCGGCGCTGTGGTTGATGGTCGAATCGGTGGCGCTGCCGGTGGTGATGGCGTGGCCGTTGACCGTGTAGGTGCTGCCGTCGCCGTAGAGGATCTCGCCCGTCTTCATGACGAAGGCGGCGGCGGTGGTGACGGTGCCGTGAAGGACGACGGTGTCCGTCGTGTGATCGACCGCGCTCACCGAGGCGAGGTTGTTGAATGGATTGCCGAACGTGCCGTCGCCGCCGCCGGCCGCGCTGCCGTCGACATACCAGACGAGGCCGGTGACGCCGAGATGCACGGTGGCGCTGCCGACGATGCCGCTGCCGTCGCTGATCGAATAGGTAAAGGCGGCGGTGCCGGTGTAACCGGCCGCCGGGGTGAAGGTGAAGGTGCCGTCGGCGCCGACGTTCACCGAACCGGCGGTGAGCGCGTTGTTCGCCGCGTCCTTGACGGTGATGGCGCCGCCGATGCCCACGCCGTTCACCAGCGCCACCGAGAGGCCGGTGCTGGTGTTCACGTTCGCGCCGTCGCCATGATAATCGTTGGCGAGGAGGCCGGGTCCGATGCCGCCGGTGCCGAAGGTGGCGGGGGTGTTGCCGGTCAGCGCATAGGTGTCGCCGGTGGTGACCACGATCGTGCCGGCGACATAGGTCGTGTTGGCGGTCAGCGTGTCGTTGACGACGAGTGTGGTGAGCGGCGTCGCCGTCGCGTTCGAGATGACGATCTGGGTGAGGAGGACGTCGCCGGGGCTGACTTTGGCGTCCCCGTTCGAATCGTTGAACAGCGACGAGAAGCGCGAACCGATGACAGCCATGTCGAAAAATCCCCTCGGGGACTCGTCACGCTACGACAGCGCGCGCGTCTCCCCCCAAGAGACATGCATCGCAGAAACCTCCATTCCGGTCCAGCCGGAATCCTTAACTTTCGTTGCTTTTGCGTAGTTTCCGCTTCGATTACCGCACAAAGGCGGTCATTCGCGGAAGGCGTTTTCCGTCAGGCGCGTGATCGGAGTCAAAATATACTGCATAATCGTGCGCTTATCGCCCAATAACGCGACGTCCGCGACCATGCCGGTACCGATCGGCAGCAGCCTGCCATTCCTGTCTTTCAGGGCATTGGAGGTGGTGCGCACCTGGATTGTGTAGAAGCTCTCGCCGGTCTTCTCGTTAACCACCACGTCCGGCGCGATCGCCGTCACGGTGCCGAACAAGGATCCGTAGATCGAGCTGTCATAGGCGCTGACATTGACCCGCGCCCGCTGGCCGATGTGGACGGAGGCGATATCGGCGGGCTTGACCTGCGCCTCGACCAGCAGGCTGTCCTGCGACGGCACGATTTCGAGCAACGGCGCGCCCGGCGCGACGGCGCTGCCCAAGGTCGTCACCAGCACCCGGTTGACCTTGCCGGCGAGGGGCGCGCGGACGCTG
>Ga0207690_10001693_pt1 | contig 13591 bp, 12 predicted proteins | sample KBSC23metaG_FD_184315 | JGI IMG/M metagenome (GOLD analysis project Ga0207690, IMG submission 184315) | Corn rhizosphere microbial communities from Kellogg Biological Station, Michigan, USA - KBS C2-3 metaG (SPAdes) (version 2) | ecosystem: Host-associated > Plants > Roots > Rhizosphere > Soil ...
GATCAGTTCGCGGCGGCGATGGCTGAGTGTGGACGGGTCAAGAACTACCGTCGGCAGACCCTCTGGGACTTCCTGGGAGTCACCGAGCACCACGCCAAGGTCCAGGCCCGCAAGAAGAAGCAGGAACTGCTGGCCGAGGCAGTAGTAAGCACGATGCCGAAGGGTGAATGGCTCCGGCTGCTACAGGGCTCCGCAACCGCCCTGGCCGGGATCTCGATCGCTTTGGAAAAGGTACGAGACGGCAAGGTCAACGTGACCGCCGAGGAAGTCAACTCAGCCCTCACCGCACTGGAGAAGGCCGGACGGCTGATCTTCCAAGCCCGCAAATCCATTAAGGAGAACCTGATCAATGAGCACCAAGCGCAGTGATTACCTCCGCGCCGACCAGGTCCAGGTGGACCCGAAGGTTCAGCGCGAGATCGACCCGAAGGCGGTCAAGTCGATCGTCGACAACTTTGACGAGAGCGCCCTGGGCGTCATCTCAGTCTCGGAGCGTGTCAGTGGCTCCTTCTTCGCGATCGACGGTCAGCACCGCGTGGCCGCCCTGCTCGCGATGGACATGGCCGACTACCTGATCGAGGCGGAGATCCACACCGGTCTGACCGTCGCCGATGAGGCCCGGATGTTCCGGCTGCGCAACAAGCGCACCACGGTCACCGTGATGGACCTGTTCCACACCCGGCTTGCCGAGGGTGACCTGGTCGCACTTGGGATGAAGGGCATCCTGGACGAGCTCGGCTGGCACGCCATGGGCAACCGGTCCGGCAAGGCGCACGGGACGTTCCGTTCCATCGCCGCCCTGGAGCGTCTGTACCGCGCCGACGTGGACACCGCCGTGCGGACCGTGTCGATCCTGACCAAGGCTTGGGGTCACCGCCCCGAGAACATGGTCTCCCCGATCCTGTCGGGCCTCGGCAACGTCCTGCTCCGCTACGGGGACGGCGTGGACACCGACTCGATGGTGGACAAGCTGTCCAAGTATGAGGGTGGTGCCGCCAACCTGTGGGGCAACGCCCGAGGCTTCCGGCAGACCGTCCGGGTTTCGGCCACCGATGCGGTGTCCGAGGTGATCGTCCGGGCGTACAACGTCGGCAAGCGCAGCAACGCCCTGCCTAACTGGCGGTGAATTTTCCACGGCCGGTGCCCTCGGATGTGATGTCCGGGGGCACCAGCCTATCCACAAAGGAGGTGTCCCGGTGTCGAAGTTTTGGCTGCTAGATATCGATGGCGTGGTCAACGCGGTCGGTACCACAAAGACTCGCGAGGGAGCTTGGCGGGACTGGAAGGAGCGGACCGTCAACGGCTACAAGCTTGCCGTGGCTGATGCCATCAAGAATCTGCTGTGGGACGCCTACTACTCGAACACGACGATCCTCTGGCACACCACTTGGCAGGATTCGGCGAACAAGGTTGCCAACAAGTTCCAGATACCGAACTACGACATCGCCGACGCACCGGAGTACGAAGCCTGGAACCGGTTCAACGCCAAAGCCTGGTGGAAGACTCCGGCAGTCAAGCGGATGCTGGACCAGGGCCACAAGATCCTCTGGACGGATGATCAGATCGACTTCTACGCTTCCACTGATCCGGCCACTTCGGAGATCCTGGAGCATCAGAATCTGACCTACATCTGCCCGGATGCCCTGACCGGTCTGAACAAGACGGATGTGGACCAGATCCGGGCGTTCCTGGGTGGCCATTCCGCACCGCGCACCCCACCGGCCAGTGACCGGGGTCAGTTGATGACCGAGGCCGAGGCTGCCATTGCGGCGACCATCCGGGCTGAGGCTCAGCGTAGTTGGGCGGCACGGCTGATGGACGTGGCTACCCGGCCGACCTCGGGCAGCGGCTACACCTGGACGACTACCACGGGTACTAGCTCCAGTAGGCGAACCGGTGCGAACACCTTTGGTGAGTGGCTGGACGAGGCCGAATACTTCTGAAACAACGAAGGCCCCCCAAACGGACGATCCGTGGGGGGCCTTTCGTATGGGTATCTAACTCTTGCGCCGCATCGTGCCGTTACCGGCGCGGATGATGGCTACGCGAGCGTTCTGCTCCCCGATGACATCCTCGGTGATCTTCTCGCCGTTCAGCGTGTACGTCACGGTCCAGACCACGTTGTCCGGGGTGGAGTTGCCGCAGCAACCGGGCATCGGTCATTCTCCTTTCAGGGCTGCAAGCTCGGAGCCGAGCTTCGCCTGGTCAGCAGCGTAGAACGCTGCCAGTTCGGCGACCAGGTCCTCATTATCATCATCCTTTTGGACATCCGGTTCAACGGGTTCGCCGATGCTGAACTCGTCGTAGACCATGCCCGCAGCGATCAGCGAAGTCTGCTCGCCATCGACCACCTCGGTGATCGGGAATCCGGGCACGTTGACGGCCAGGGCGGCGATCAGTTCAAAGTGGTTGCCGTTAGCCCGGTCTGGGCGCCAGTCGCCAGAGATCGGGGAGCGCAGCAGTTCCGCCTTGCGCTCGTCGCTCACTCCAGGAAGAAGGACTCCAGAGAACCAGCCGCCGTGCTCGCCGTCGACAACCCGGCCGATAGCGACGGCGGTGCAGGAGTTGTCGTAGTGGGCAGCAGCAGGGACCATGCCGAGCTTCCCGTCGGCATGTCCGCCAGCAAGAGTGATCTTGCCAACCTTGAGAGGCTTCCCGTCGGAAAGGACGACGGTTCCCTTGTGGAAGTGCTCATAGCCCACCTTAGAGCGTGGCGGCTCGACGCAGACGTTACCGATGCCGGTGTGGCAGACACCGTGCTGAAAAATGTGCCCGGAGACCCGGTAACCGTTGACCCGGATCGTCTGCGGACCGGCCGGTTCCGGCTGCTCGAAGTCCTCAATCATCGGGGCGAGCGGGCCACCACCGGCAACCAGCCCGTCGTCGGCCAAACCGTGCTCGCTGTTGGCCTGGTTGAGGATTCCCCTGGCCGTGGCGGTCAGCTTGTCCTTGTCAGCGCTGGGGATGTCGGCACCGGAAACCCGGGCCAGGGCGTTACGCACAGCCGACGGGATGATGGTCAGCTTGCCGTCGACTGGCATAGCAATCGGGAACTTGTAGGTGCCCTTCTGGTCGGTGGGCAAGCTGTCGTCCTTGTAGAGGAACGCTTGAGCGTACTTGCTCATGTCGTCCCCGGCCCAGGTGTCCAGGGCGCGCAGGGCAGCCCCCTTGTCCCAGGTGGCGTTGGCCGAACCGATGGGAAGGTCCCAGGAGGTCCGGATCGAGAAAGCGGTGTCCATGCTCAACGAATCCTTCCTTTGCTGCGGCGGCGCACCCTGGTTCCATGGTGGCTCCAGGCGTTCCCCGAACGCTTCTGACATCTTCTCGTACATTCGGTTGATGATCGGTACGAGAGCATCTTTTTCGGCTTGTGGCACGTTCGGCAGACCACCGTGCGCCCCGTTGATCAAGGCGGCGGCGGCATAGATGGCGTGGTAGATCATCGTCATCTCGCCGTCGATGATGTCCCCGATCGGCATGCGGTAGGTCCGTACATCCATCGGGCTACCGTCGTTGGCCTGCCACAGGAACGCCGACTGCATCTTCTGCACATCGGGCTTCCGGCTGCCCTGACCGGCCCATGCCGCAATCCGGCGAACCGCATCATCAGCATCGAACTCGGCGTTGCGTTCCGCGATCGGGAACGACTGCCAGCCATCCTTGTTCGGAGTGCCGACCGACCCGAACTCCAGTTCCGGGGCACCCAGGCGGTGGTAGTACTCGTAAGAGCGCCACAGCGAGGATGCGACCAGCGGGCTGACCAGATCATCGTCATCGAACAGTTCCAGGCGCAGGTCGGAGAATGCCGGGATCTGCACCAGCGTCATACCGGCGATCTCACCCGAAGATACCGACAGCGCCAGCTGGCCATCAGGCTGCTGGACACCCTTGGCGATCATCGAACCAAGGTCAACCGAAGGACCGACCAAGCCCTCCTTCGCCAGCAGCTTTGCCTGGGTGACGTACGGGAACAAATCCTCGGGCAGCCATTGGCCGTGGCCGTAGACCGGGTTCTGGCCCAGGTTGATCGAGTCAACCGAACCGACGATCCGGGCACCCATGTGTCCAGGCTGCTTCTCTTCCTGCCACATCATAGGTAGGGGGGTATTTCGGTTGGTCAGCGAGCCTGATTCGAAAACCCGACGGTCGCCGGTCATTTTGCCGATCGGAGCGATCGGACCACGCCACTTCGAGGTCACTGCTGCACTCCAATCAGCTTGAGGTTGCACCGGCAGTTGCAGACCTGGTCGGCGGGTGCCGAAGGGTCGCCAGGACAGAGCATCGGAAAGCCACCGACCATGAACTGCTTCGCGATCGGGATGGTGGTCTTGTCGACCTCCACGTGGTCGGGGCGGACTTTCTCATCATCGAGGGAGTTCCACTGCTTCAAGATCGGTTCCCGCTGGTTCGCCTGCATGATTTGCCCAGCCGCCTGGACGGCCAAGTTAGCCGACCGGTGGACCTCGGTCACCGCTATCAGTTTGGCGCGGTTGGGCCAACGGTCCGAAGCGGTTACGGAAAGGATGTGGTCAATCCGGGCCGCGATCTGGCTCTGATTTTCACCAGCGGCAGTTCCTTGCGCGATCTGGTCCACAATGAGTTGGTGCACCTCGTTGGGGATGTTGACCAGCAGGTTGCGGGTGGTTTCCATTTGGTAGTTCAGCCATTCGGACTTGGCCACATCAGTCATTCGGATCTCGTCGCTACCCAAATCGGTGACCAAAGTGGTAATCATTTTGTTCACCAAAGAGGTCCACAGTCCAGTGGCCGCATACATGGCATCCGGGTCCGGGCGACCACCGGTCCGGCGAAAACCAGCCAATACCAAAGTGGTGACGCGCCCCAACCAGGTGCTGAAAGCGTCAAGCACCTGGCGGTAGAACCGGTCCTCCTGGTCCCGGCTGGCCATCAGATGATGCCTTCATGGCGGAGCCGATCCATCCATCGATCCGGGGTGTGCAGAGCTCCGTTGACCAGCAGGTCGGCGCAGTAGCGGCGCAGACAGTCGGAGATTTCGTCGCAGTTGTACTGCTCGCCCATGAAGCCGATGGCGAAGTCGACCCGGTCGAATGCTCCGAGCAGCAGCTGCTTGGCGTGGTCGGCATCCCGGACTGTGATCTTGGTGTGTAGCTGCTCTGCGGGGACCTCGCCCCAGCGGCCACGGTTCGCCCGGTCCAGCAACTTCTTGCCCGCCCGCTGCATCGCCATCTCCGCGATGACGTTGGTGGAGGCGACCAGGGCCATCTCCAGCGACAGGGTTGCCGAAGCGGCCAGAGCCTCGGTCCCGGCTGGCTTGTTGGTTCCCTGGCCAACCGGCGCGGGTGCACTCGACCGTTCGGGCACCACACCCAGCGGCGGGGTGGCGGTGCGGTCCGGTGCCGGTGGTGGCGGCGGCGGGGTGAACGTCGAGGTCGGCAGGATGTCGTCAGTAATGCCAATCATGTCCCGGAACGGCTCGGACAGGAACTGGCTCGGGTCACGCAGGGCCAACTGCTTGCCGAAGACTTCGGCCTTCTCCTCCGCCGACATGGCCTCATCGTCGCGGAAGTAGCCAGCATCGCGGACTGCTTCCTCCGAGATGATGCCTTCCTTGTAGAGGGTGACCGCATCCGCCAAACGGGTGGGACGTGGGGTGAGTCCTGCGGTGTCGAACCAGTAGGTGTACTTCTTCGGGTCCTTGCCGAGCACCTTCAAGGCCGGGGCCAGATACGCCTTCGTCAGCGCCTGGCAGACGCGGGTCATGATCGGCTCGATGTGGACCTTCACGCCGTTCTCGTCAACAAACCACGCCGACCAGTGGTTCATCTCGCCCTGGCCGGTGACGGCTTCCTTCGGCAGGTCCATGCCAACAGCAAGCCGGTCAATCGCCTCTTTACGAAGCGCCAGTGCTTGCTGGGACAGTGGGCTGTCGAAGGTCATGTACTTGAGCTTGTCCAGCGCCTCTGGCGGGAACTCGGCCAGAATCGGCAGCATCGCCAGCGCGGAACCCTCACCCTTCAGGGAGGCTTCGCCAGCCTCAGCCAAACGGGCGAACAGGGTGTCCGAAGCGTTCCATGGCTCATCCTTCGGCCAGTCAGGTGGCGGGTCCATACCGGCCGGAATGGCCAGCAGGCCCGCACCGAACAGCCGGGAATCAATCTGGCTGAAAATGAACCTGGTCAGGCGCTCGATCTCGACCAGGATCTGAATACACGCCTTGCCCGGGCTGTCGGCCAGCCATACCCGGCGCGGATGTGGTGTCCACACTCGCAGCAGCATGTCGATGTTGTCGCGGATGGCCACGGTGCCGAAGCCGAAGTCCGCGATCACGGAACCAGCCCAGCGCTGGAGCTCGGTCGGGGACACCACAAACCACTGGTCGCCGAGCATCGAGTTCATCCGCTCGGCGAGGCCGACGATGTAGAACTCCCCGGTGACTGTGAAGTTGATGCCCATCAGGCGCAGCAGTTCAGACTTGTTGGCGGGACCGCCGAGCATGTTGTCGGCCAGCGCCTGGACCTGAACGTCTTCGGTTTCGGGGCCGACCTTGCCGTTCTCGTCGACTTCGGCGACGTAGATCCGCACCCGGGAGCACATCGCCCCGACCCAGTTGGCGGAGAACCGGAACTCGGGCACCAACTCGTAGAGCCGCCACAGTTCCCGCTGCCATGCCTCATCCCGGCCCAGGGCGAAGTTCCGCCAGGACACCAGGTCATCGACTGTTACTTCTACCGCCGAGGCAATCAGGGAGGTCTTGGAGGGCTGCGCCTCCTTCGCCTTTTCGACGGCCTCCCGACGGCCTAGCAACCTAACCATTAAGGCGCTCCGATCCGGCCACGAGAGTTGAAGCTACGAAAGACATTGCCAGGGCGATTGCCATGATCATGAGGTAGTCGCGGGCGTCCGACCAGCCATAACCCGCGAACCACCAGAAGAATGGGGCGGCTGCGAAGCTCAGCCACATACTGATGCACCAGGGGCAATGCACCAGGAATGTGAACCAGCCCTGCTCACCGTTTCGGGCGACCACCGCCTTACGCAATGGTTGCCCGATGAAATCCGAACTGATCAGCTTGCTTCCCCTGGCCACGGCGAGGGTGATGAGTAACAGACTGATCCAGATCGGCATGCGATCAGGTTAGCCGAATGGTGGACTCCTTTACACCGTTCGGTCACTAGTGGCAACCAAAACAGCCGAAACTCCTTAGTCCTAGTAGTCGAATCCAGAACCGGGAGTCCAACTTGTCGCAGATAGCGAGTAGATGTCTTCCTGACGCTTGCGGTACTTTTCGACACTCATCACGGAGACCGTCTTGCGCTCCAGGGACATGAGGTATCGGCAACCATGAACGAGAGCATCGACGCGGTCCGGCGAGTGCTTTCCGGTGTCCGGGTTGAAATTGATCATCTGCTTTTCAAGCGTTTCAAGGACACCAATGTGGTGGACCCGACGCTGCTCATAGCGCATGGCGACCGGTTCAGCCCGGGTCTTCTTGCCGAGGCGACTATCGACAGCCTTCATGGGCGGCTGGCTGCCAGCTGGGAAGAGACCTGCCCCGACCAGTTCAAAGTAGGCGTCTCGCAATACCTCCGAGAGGTAAACCTTGCCCAGGTTCGACTCATAGACGAGTTTGTCGGCTCCATACTCCGCGACGGTTTTCCATGCGAGGACGGCAGCTGCCCGGCCGGACACCGGAGTGGAGCGATCCGCCAGGACATAAAGGTCGTTGTCAGTATCGGCGGCAACGACGACCATGCCGAACTCGTCACCTTCACCCGTCAGGTTGGGGTCCACACCGACGACTATCCGCCTGATGTTGTCTGGAATGTCGTCCATCCGGCCAAGCATGATGTCGGACCGGTTGAACAGCATCGAATTCGAATCGTCGAGAAGATCGCCGTATAGCTCCTGCTTGCCGATTTCGGTTCCGGCGTAGCGCTTCTCCAGTTCGGCGATGACGTGGGCGGACAGGTTCGACTTGTTGTCGAAGGTGCTACCTCGGACTACAGAGACGGAGCCGTCGTCCCGGTCCACCCATTCCCGGATCAGCTGGATCGGCTTCGGGGTGGTGGTGACGAAAACTCGCGGGTGGTCATCGTAGAGGTCAGCACGCATGGACGGCATGATGCCTTCCATCCAGGACTCCGACGGGCGTGGCCATTTTGCGATCTCGTCAAGCCAGGCACCTGCGGCGTTGTAGCCACGGCCCACGTCGGCGGAGTCCGCGCCCTCGCAGTAAATCTTGGTCCCACACTCGAAGACGATCATGGGCTTCGGGGATTTGATGTAGCGATAGTCCTTGTTGCGGATCATCTTCTTGCGGTCCAGGACGCGCAGGATGCCAGCGGGTCCCTCCACACAGATGAGGCGGGCATCCGACAGCGTCTCGGCAATGATCAGGTATTCGGTGGGTGTACCTGACCGATCGAACGGGTGATCCAGGGCGCGCTGCACCAGCCATTCGGAACCGGCCCGAGACTTACCGAAGCCACGGCCCGCCAGGGCAAGGTGGACGAGCCAGTCGCCTTCGGGCGGGATCTGTTCTGGGCGCGCCAGCCACCACCACTCGCCCCGGTCAATCTCTTCCAGGGTCTGCTGGTCCTGCTGGAGCAGCCAATCGTCTCTCGTACTTTTAGGTAGTGCCGCGAAACGTTCGGCTAGCGATTTACCCATGATCGGATGATACGCAGTCGGTTGACTGGCAACATCCCCCCGGGTGTACCGTATTGACATCAACTACACACCGGAGGCCCGATGGACGATCAAGACTATGAGCAGACCGGCCGGGATCTGCTCCACAACTACGGAGCCTTCAAAGAGTTGAGGGGCCTACTGGGCGTCACCCTCAACCGGATGTCCGTGATCACCGGCGTGAACAGCAAAACCCTGGAGTCCTGGGAAGCCGCAGGCCGCACCAGCATCGTCCGGGCAAACACCGCCATCAAGATCGGCAAGATTTACCAGGAGGTCCTTCGATGGGTGGCTGAACTCGATCAAGAAGGTGTCCGGCTGACCCAGCTGATGCCCTGGCACGACGTGGCACGCAGCTTCGGGGTCGCCCCAGACTCCTACCGGCTCAAGGAAAAGTGTCAGGAGGGAGCGCTAACGTGTCGGGACCTCGGCAGCCTCGGTGTTTACGTTCCCCGGGTTGAGGTCGAAGCACTCAAGAAAGCAGGCTTCTAATGGTTTGGCTCGGACCCACCCACAAGAAGGAGTTCTACGACCGGTGCGCCACGGCCTACGAGTACACCTACGGGCAGCCGAGCCCGATGGCTGGCGAGGACGAGAAGGTCAAGGACCTGTTCAGCGAATTCGTCGACCGGGTGTTCCTGATTGCTATCGACGAGCACGCCAAGGCTTTCGGAAAGTACAACCGATGACCGAACCTCGGACGTTTTCGGTGCGGTGCAAGAACCCGAAGTGCGGGGCACTCCTGGACAAGATTTACGTGGACGCCGGTTTGGCCTACCACCCAAAGTGTGATCCGACAGCGGAACTCGACGACCGCAACGTGGAGTTGAAGGACAAGCTGATCCAGCTGATCACCCTGGTGGACCAGAATTCGATCCGGTCCAAGCAGCGGATGATCGGCCCGTCGGAGATGGGTGTTGAGTGTGACCAGCGGCTGGCCCGGTCTATCGCCGGACTGCCTGAGATCAACTTCAACTGGGACCCGTGGGCCGCGATTGTGGGGACCTCGATCCACTTGTGGCTGGAAAAGGCTGTCCCCGAGTTTGTCCGGCTGACCAACGATGAATGGGTGCGGTTCTGGGAGACGGAGATGAACGTCCTCCTAGACGACACCGTCCCCGGCCACACGGACATCTACGACCGGCTGACCGGTGATGTCATCGACTACAAGGGTGCCAGCCCCGATGCGATCAAGGGCTACATCAGGGGCAAGCAGCCCCGGGTGTCCTACCGGGTGCAGGGTCACCTTTACGGGTACGCCCACGAGCAGGCGGGCCGCAAGGTCCGGGATGTGGTGCTGGCATTCCTGCCCCGCCAGGGCAAGCTCACCGGCATCTACATCCACCGGGAGCCCTACCAGCGGGATGTCGCCCAGGCGGCTCTGGAGCGGTTCTACCGGGTCACCAACACTCTGATCGCGGAGAACATCCCGGCCACTGGCCGCTGGGATCTGATCGAGATGACGCCGAAGGACTGCTGGACATGCCCTCACTTCAAAGACATGGCAGGCGGTAAGCCAACCGCCGAGGGATGTCCGGGCAATTCCTTGGCTGACATCGAGGAGCGTCAGGCCGCCGCCGATGCTCGCTTTGCCCGGGGGCTTCTCGGTGAAGGCTAGATATCTAAAGCGCCTGCTAGCTAGCTTTACACGCACCAATGATCAAGATTGCTGGATCTGGAAGGGGATGATCAACGGTCACGGGTACGGCCAGTTCTATGCCGCACCGCTGGGGAGACCGTCGGCGCACCGGGTGGTCTACGAATTGAACGTCGGGCCGATACCCAAAGGTCTAGTTCTTGATCATCTGTGCAGAAATCCCCCATGCGTGAATCCGCTTCACCTGGAGCCTGTGACTCGGGGTGAAAACACAAGGCGGGGTCTACTGGGTGGAAAGACTCATTGCCCCCTAGGCCACCGGTACGACGTGACCAGATACAAGATCAGGAAAGGCAAGAGCACGCCATATCAGGCTTGCCGGACCTGCGAGAAAGCAGCAATGGCCAGGTACTACGCCAGAAAACAAGGAGAGTCATGAGTGAGTTGAACGAAGCCAATAACTGGCTGATGGGCGGAGGCTCCGGTGTCCGTTCGGCCAAGTGGGGCGCGAAGGACCGTGATGACGACAAGGTGCCCGGCTTCATCGAGATGGGCGAGATCGTCGATGTGAAGATGGTCGTCCAGTACGTCTACGACGCGGACAAGGGAAACATCACCAACGAGGTTGCCACCTGGGCGGACGGCACCGAGAAGAAGCAGATGCGGATCATCATCCAGACGGCTACCCGCGACGACGATGAGGATGATGGTCGCCGTGCCATCTACGTCCGTGGTGGAGACTTGAAGGCCCAACTCCAGGAGGCGATCCGGGCTGCCAATGCGCAGAAGGTTGGCCTTGAGGCTGGTGGCCGACTGGCTGTGAAGTTCTTGCAGTCGAAGAAGATCAATGGCAAGTGGAACAACTTCTGGGAGTGCCGCTACAAGGCCCCGGACAAGGTGAACGTGGACGAGTTCATGGGCACCGGACCGTCGGTTCCGACCCCGGTCCAGCCGGGCTACCAGCAGCCGGTTCAGCAGCCCATCTACCAGCAGCCGGTGGCGGTCCCACAGGGGCTGCCGATGCCGCAGGGCTGGAACGATGTCCAGGCCCAGCCGCAGCCGACCCAGGTTCCGGCAGGCCCGCAGCCGCAGGTGGATCTGAACGCCCCGTGGGATACCCAGGTCCACAACAACCAGGGCAACCTGTCGGCGTTCGAGCTCGCCACCCAGCGGGCGCAGCAGGCGAATGCGGCCCTGAACCAGCAGGCCGCCCAGCAGCCGCAGCCGCAGCATGTCAGCGGTGACGACTTCGAGAAGTTCGGCTTCTAGGTCTGGATAGCACTGTGGCCGCCCCGGGGAATTGGGGCGGCCACAGCTTGCAACCAGAAAGGAGAAGCCATCGTGAGCCTGGGGGCGCTAGATGACCTGGGCGGAGGATCAGTCCACCCATACGGACGATCCTAGCTGATGGCCCTTCCGGAGTTAAGATGAGCGAACCCGTCGGGCGATCATCGGACATGAAAAAGGGACCGGAGTGAACCAGTCCCTTTTTCACCTAGCAACAAGGTAGGGACATGGTAACTGACTTAACCCCCCGGGTGCAAATGCTGACAGCGGCTCTGGACTGGGAGCGCCAGGGGTTCTCGGTGGTGCGCGTCCGCACTGATGGGTCGAAACGACCGGTCGGGGAGTGGAAGGAATTCACCCAGCGCCGGGCCACCGTCGAAGAGATCACTGACTGGTTCAGCAATGGCGACTACGGTCTCGGCCTGATCATGGGTGCGATTTCCGGTAACGCCGAGATGCTGGAGATCGAAGGCCGGGCGATGACTACCGGCAACATGGAGCAGCTTGCCGCACAACTGCGCTACCACGGTGTGGAAGATGTGTGGTTCAACCTGAACCAGACCGGCTATGCGGAATGGTCACCGTCTGGTGGCCTGCATCTGATCTACCGGGTGCAGGGACTTGAGGTTCCCGGCAACACCAAGATCGCCAACGCTCTGAACAAGGAAACCCTGGCCGAGACCCGGGGCGAGGGCGGTTTTGTCGTGGTGGCACCAACGGGTGGCAACTGCCACCCGAACGGTCAGCCATGGCGGACCTTCTCCGGTCAGCCATCAAGCTGGATGTGGGTCGATGCCACCCAGCGGGATGCGATCTTCACCTCCGTCCGTAACGCCATCAACCAAATGCCGGACCGTCCCGTCTACGAGCCGAAGCCGGTAGTCCAGCGGACCGAGAGTGACCTGCGTCCAGGCGACGACTTCAACAACCGGGCCAACTGGTCAGAGATCCTGGAGCCGAACGGGTGGACCTTCCATTCCCAGCGCGGCCCGGAGACGTTCTGGACCCGGCCCGGCAAGCACCCTCGGGATGGGCATTCGGCCAGTAGTGGCTATTCAGCTGATGGCGATCGGCTGTTCGTATGGTCATCTGGTACCGACCTGGACATGGAATGTCCGCTGTCCAAGTTCCACGTCTACGCCCACTACAACCACAACGGGGACTACGCGGAGGCGACCCGGGCTTTGGCCGCCGAAGGCTTCGGTACGCAGACCGGCTTCGTTCGCAACGACGACTTCACCATATTCTTTGGCCCGGTCACCGACGATTTGAAGACGGACCACGTCCAGGCGCCTCGGGTGCTTCCCAATGATGATGACTGGGACCCCTTTGGTGAGGATGATGACCAGCCGCAGCGGGTGATTGAGGCCGAAGAGGAGCCGCAGCCAAACCGGTTGCGGGGCACCTTGGCGTCGGCGTTCAACATCAAGCCGGTGCGCTGGCTATGGGAAGGCCGGGTGCCGATGGGTGAAATCACCCTGGTCCCGGGCCGTGAAGGCGTCGGCAAGTCGATCTTCCTGGCGAAGATGGCCGCCGACATCACCAACGGCACCCTGGTCGGGGAGTTTTTTGGCAGTCCACGCATGGTCGCCTACATCGCCTCGGAGGACTCGTGGAACCACACGCTGGCCCCCCGGTTCCTGGCGGCCGGTGCCAACATGGACATGATCATGCGGATCGACATCGACCCGCAGTCCGGTGAAGCAGGTTGCCCGATCCTGCCGAACGACTGTGTCGAACTGGCCCGCTTCCTCAAGGCCAACAACGTCGGGGCACTGATGCTCGATCCGATCGTCTCGCTGATCAATGGCAACCTGAGCACCTACAAGGCACCTGAACTGCGCAAGGCGCTGGAGCCTTTGCGTCGATGTGCCGAAGAAGCCAACGTCGCAGTGCTAGGACTCGCCCACTTCAACAAGTCCGGTGGCGGGGACGTGTCCAGTCAGGTAGCTGGTTCACGTGCCTGGCTGGAGGTCAGCCGTGCGGCCATTTCGATTGCCCGGATGGACAACGAAGACCGTGAGGATGACGTTGAA
>Ga0207690_10001699_pt1 | contig 13551 bp, 6 predicted proteins | sample KBSC23metaG_FD_184315 | JGI IMG/M metagenome (GOLD analysis project Ga0207690, IMG submission 184315) | Corn rhizosphere microbial communities from Kellogg Biological Station, Michigan, USA - KBS C2-3 metaG (SPAdes) (version 2) | ecosystem: Host-associated > Plants > Roots > Rhizosphere > Soil ...
CCCGCCGAGGAGCCGGGCGTCCACTCTACACGGCCCTCCATCCCCGCCAGCGAATAGTCCGCCACGCCGCCGACATCCTGCAGGGCCGCGTTGAGCACCAGCTGCTGTGGGCGGTGGAACATGGGAAACTGCGATACGCCCATGCGCTTCGCCTCGTCCGGCGTAATCTCGGCGGTGTAGCGGAAGGTGCGGCCCGCGCCCTTGCTGTAGAAGAGCGCGCCGGAGTAGGCGTTGGCCTCCAGGCTCCCGGTCCAGGCGTCGCCGCGCGCGTTCATGGCGAGCTTCACCGGCACGCGGCCGGGAAGCCCTGAGCCCACCGGCAGGCCGGACTGTCTCCAGGCGACCGGCTGTCCGACGCCGCTCGCCACCACCTTGCTGGGCGTCCAGTCGATGCGGCCGTCGAAGACGCGCGAGCGGACAACGCCGCCGCCGCTACCGTTGCGGGTGGTGATGCGCGCCTGGAAGGGCGCCCCGTCCGCGCCGACGAAGCTGACCTTGCCGTTCAGGGCCATGGCCTTCGTCCCGGCGTCGCGGCCCTTCAGCGCGGCGTTGAAGGCGATCTTGCCGGCGAACGGCCCCACCCGGCCGGTCCCGCTGGCGCGGACGTGGTTGAGGTCGCCGTCCACCGCCATCTCGCCGTTGGTCAGGTCCATGCCGATCGCGACGTCGCGGATGATCGAGTTGCGGATCGTGCCGGTGTAGCGCGCGCCGTAGTCGGACGGCTGGACGTGGAAGAGCATCGGCCGGGTGATGGTGATCTCGAGGTCGGCCGGGCCGCTAAGCCGGTCCGGCGACATGCCGGTCGGGCCCATCAGCTCCAGCGGCGGCATGTTGATGAGGGTCAGCATGTCGCCGATGTCGCCGCGCGTACGCGCCTTGAAGGTCGCGATCGCCCCCCTCGGCTTGAAGCGCGGAATGGTCACGACGCCGTCGGTGAGCTGCAGCTTGTAGAGCTGGCCAGTCGGCATCACGAGATCGAGCCGGTCCCCCTGCACCACGCCTGTACCCACCGCATGCTCGATCGGCGGCAGGGTCGGCGCGACCTTCAGCACGCCCTCGCGGTAGGTGAAGGCGATCCGCAGCATCCGGTTGTCCAGCCGGTGACGGTCGATCTGGCCGGGTGGAATATCGGCGTGAACCGACGAATTCGTCACCCGCGCCGACAGCAGCCTGGGCTGGAGCCATAGCCGCGCGCCCTCGGCGATGTGCTCGGGCCAGAAGGCGAAGACCTGCGGGATTCCGATCTCGCCGCCGACGTCGATGTCCGCCTTCATGCCCCAGGAGGCGTCGGGGTTGGCGCCGCGATAGAGGACGGCGCTGATCTTCACCGGCTGGCCGGCCATCAGGACGCGCAGGTCGCTGACCTCCAGCCTGCCCTTCTCGGGCACAAGCGCGCCCACGAGCGTCATGTTGTCGAGCGTCTGCGACTGGGCGTGGGGCGCGATGGTCAGGAAGCTGTGGTCGCTGGTCAGGCGGTATTCGACGCGGGCGGGCTGGCGGTTTCGCTCCGGCACGAGCCACATGCGGCCGACAACATTCAGCTGCGTCCGCGTCGCGTCCAGGCGGAAGGCCTGCAGGACCACCTGCTTCGTCGCCGGGTCGTAGCGGGTGACGGCGTCGGCGCCATTGATCGGCTGCACGATCTCACCGAAGCGCCAGGTTCCGGCGCTGGCTTGGCCAGTGACGTCAGCCGCGGTGATCCCACGGTCGGCCGCATAACCGACCTGCGCTTGCCCCTGGATCAGCGAATCCAGCCCCGAGATGCCGCGGGTCAGGCCGCTGGCGGGAAAGATGCGGGCGGGGTCGAAGTCGCTTATGGAGCCTGACGTGGTGAGCTGCTTCAAGCCGACTGTCCCTCGCAGCGAGCCGTTGATGACGGCCCGGTGGAGGCCTTCGTCGATGGTCAGCTGGTTGTCGGCAAAGAGGCGGCCGTGCTGCTTGCTGAAGACGACCTTCCGGATGGCTGCGTTCCAGCGCACCGGGCCGGCCACCTCCCGCATCGTGACCGAGCCGTTCTCGAGGTCCGCATAACGGAGATAGCTCAGCGGCCGGTCTCGGCGCGGCTTGCCTGTCAGCGAAAAGACCAGCGTGCTGAGCTTCAGCGGCGGCGGAGGACCCGCGGCGTCGTAGCCCAGCTCGAACGCGCCCTGCGGCGAGGCGCTGATGGCCGCGAAGAAATCCTTCACCACCAGGTGCGAGGGAGCCGGCGCCAGCAGGCCGAGGGAGTCGATGCCGAGGCCCGCTTCGACCAGCCTGGCGCGCAGCACAGGTCGGGCCTTGCCGTCGATCAGCGAGACGTTTGTCATGCGCAGACCGACGGCGTTCGAGCCGGAGAACTTCACGAGCTGGACATGATCGACCTTGGCGCGGCCGCCCGCGACCTGTCCGGCCAGCACGGTCTCGACCGCGCCACCCAGCACGTCGGCGTTCATGGGGCCGAAGGAGAGCCGCACTAGCAACCCGGCCGACAGCATCGCCACGACCAGCGCGGCCGCCGCAAGCGTCATCAGCCCCTGCCTGACGGCGGGCTTCAGCATGCGGCCCCCCTCCTCTGTCTGTCGCGCCCTATAGACGAACCCGTTCCGACGCATCAATTGTCGGCGCTAACATGTACGCACGATGAAGGAAAACCGATGGCGGACCTGAAGGCGGGCGACCGTGCCCCGGATTTCGACCTTCCCACCGATAACGGCCAAGTTCGGCTGTCGGACCTGAAGGGCAAGGTCGTGGTGCTCTACTTCTATCCAAAGGACGACACCTCGGGCTGCACGGCCGAGGCGATCGGGTTCTCTGAAGCCGCCGAGGATTTCCGCAAGGCCGGCGCGGTGGTGATCGGCGTCTCGAAAGACAGCGCCAAAAGCCACGGCAAGTTCCGCCAGAAGTACGACCTGAAGGTCGAGCTCGGCGCCGATCCGGAAGGCGAGGTGGTCGAGCGCTACGGCGTCTGGGTCGAGAAGAGCTTGTACGGCCGCAAGTACATGGGCATCGAGCGCGCCACCTTCCTCATCGACCGCGCCGGCGTCATCCAGCGCGTCTGGCGCAAGGTGAAGGTCGCCGGCCATGTCGCCGAGGTGCTCTCGGCCGTGCGCGAGATCGGGTAGCGCCGAATCACCCAAAGCTTGCCCGCTTAGTTAATTTTGGGGCATATGCCATCCCTTCTGAAACGGCGGGTTCCGGGGGGCATGCGCGTCGTCCGCATATTCAATCGCGTCCGTGAGCGTGTGATCGCCCTCTTCCCGGAGCGGCATCTCTACGTGCGCTCCGGCGGCTCGATGCGGGCCTATGTGCTGACCACGAAGAAGCAGCTGATGCTCGCCTCGGGCGTGGCGGCCGCTTCGCTGTGGATGGGCGTATGCACGGCCGCGATGCTGGTCAACGCTATGGCGCTGACGAAGTCCGACCAGGAGCTGGCGCATACCCAGGCCCGCTACGAGCGCTGGATCGCGGACCGGCAGGCCCGGCTGAACAGCGCCGTCGCCCAGCTGAACCAGACCAACGGTTCGGTCGCCGATCTCGCCTCCAACGTCGAAAAACAGCACGAAGCGCTGGCCCTGCTCTTCACCGAGTACCAGGGCGCGCCGGGCGCGGCCCAGGCGCTGGCCCCCGCCCGCTCCCGCCTGGTCGGCACGCCGGTGCAGCGGCTCGAAGCCGTGCAGGAAGACCAGGAACGGCTGATCACGGCCGCCGAGACCTTCGCCAAGACCCGCGCCGAGCGGCTGCGGCTGGCCTTCCGCCTCGCCGGCCTCGATCCCCACCACTACGTCGCCACCAGCGGCGGCCTCGGCGGGCCGCTGATCGAGGCGAAGGACCCGCGCGCGCTTGGCGCCATCCTCGACGTCGATGACGACTTCGCCGTGCGCGTGCAGCACGCGGCGACCGACATGTCGGACGTCCAGGCGCTGTCACAGGCCGCCGGGAAGTTGCCGCTGTCGCGGCCAACAGACACCGCGACCAGCAGCGGTTTTGGCGTGCGCATCGACCCGTTCACGCACGAGCCGGCCTACCACCCGGGCCTGGATTTCTCCGGCGCGATCATGACGCCGATCCATGCGACCGCTCCTGGCATCGTGTCCTTCACGGGCGTGCGCTCTGGCTACGGCAACACGATCGAGATCGACCATGGCGCGGGCTTCAAGACGCGCTACGCCCACCTCTCCACGATCTCGGTGCAGGTCGGTCAGCGCGTGGCGCTCGGCCAGCGCATCGGCGGGATGGGCTCGACCGGCCGTTCGACGGGATCGCACCTGCATTACGAGGTGTGGGTCAACGGCCGCGCCCAGAACCCGGCCCGATACGTGCGGGCCGGGGATGAGCTCACGTCATAGTTCCTTCTCCCCTCGCGGGAGAAGGTGGCAGCCGAAGGCTGACGGATGAGGGGGCGCACCGCCGTTTCAACCGCCGTCATTCGCTGAGACTTCTGAGAACCCCCTCATCCGACCCGCTTCGCGGGCCACCTTCTCCCGCGAGGGGAGAAGGCTTCTAAGCTTCCACCGCATCTCTGGTCGCCCCGACCTTTTGCGCCAGCGCCGCCCCCATGAATTCGTCGAGGTCGCCGTCCAGCACGCCCTGGGTGTCGGAGGTCTCCACGTTGGTGCGCAGGTCCTTCACCATCTGGTACGGCTGCAGGACATAGCTGCGGATCTGGTGGCCCCAACCGATGTCGGTCTTCTGGTCCTCCAGCGCCTGCGCGGCGGCCTCGCGCTTCTGCAGCTCGATCTCGTAGAGGCGCGCGCGCAGCATCTTCCAGGCCTCGTCGCGGTTCTGGTGCTGTGAGCGGTGGATCTGGCTGGCGACGGCCACGCCCGTCGGGATGTGCGTCAGGCGAACCGCCGAGTCCGTCTTGTTGATGTGCTGGCCGCCCGCGCCGCTCGCCCGATAGGTGTCGGTGCGCACGTCCGACGGGTTGATCTCGATCTCGATGGTCTCGTCGACCTCCGGGTAGACCCAGACGGAGGCGAAGGAGGTGTGGCGGCGCGCATTGGAGTCGTAGGGGCTGATGCGGACCAGCCGGTGCACGCCCGCCTCGGTCTTCAGCCAGCCGTAGGCGTTGGTCCCCTTCACGTGCAGCGTCGCGGACTTGATGCCCGCCTGCTCGCCGGGCGTTTCTTCGACCAGCTCGGCCGACATGCCATGCGCGTTGGCCCACCGCGTGTACATGCGAAGCAGCATGGAGGCCCAGTCGGCGGACTCGGTTCCTCCCGCGCCTGAATTGATTTCCATGTAGCAGTCGTTGCCGTCGGCCTCGCCCGACAGCAGCGCCTCCAGCTCGGCGCGGGAAGCGCGGTCGCGGATGGACTTCAGCTGGGCGCGAGCGTCCTCCAGAGAGGCCTCGTCATTTTCGGCGTCGGCAAGCTCTGCGTACTCGACCGCGTCAGCCAGGTCCCGCTCCAGCGAACGCACCGCCTCGACGGAGGCGGCCAACCGCTGGCGTTCGCGCATCAGCACCTGGGCTTGCGTCGGGTTGTCCCAAAGCGTCGGGTCCTCGACGCGCGCGTCGAGTTCGTCGAGCCGTCTTAGCGCCGGCTCCCAGTCAAAGACGCCTCCTGAGCAGTCCGATCGACTGCTCGATGTCGGCCGCGGCGGCCTCGACATCCGGTCTCATGTGCACACTCCAATGCGGGGGCGCGCAGATAGCGCGCGGCCCTCGTCAGTTCAACACCGTCAGTAAAGACCGTTCAGCAGATCCGGCGTCTTGGGCGGCGGCGTGACAGGCATGGGCCCCGGCGCCGGCAGGCCCGGGATCGGAAGCGGCGCGCCGGGGGTGATCGCAATCGGCGGCGGAGCCCTTGGCTCGTCGCCCGGCCGGAAAGCCTCGCGGATGCCGTTGATCACGGCGAAGCGGGTGTTCTTCGGCGCCTGGAACTCGGCCGGCGGCAGGTCCTTCAGCGCCTCCTGCATGAACTCGATGAACACCGGCAGCGCCGCGACCGCGCCGGTCTCATTGTTGCCGAGCGAGCGATTGTCGTCGAAGCCGATGAAGACGCCGGTGACGATCTGCGGCGAGTAGCCGACGAACCAGGCGCTGCGGTAGTCGTTGGTGGTGCCCGTCTTGCCCGCCAGCGGACGGCCCAGCACGCGGGCCTGCACGCCGGTGCCGCGCTGTATCACGCCTTCCAGCATGGTGGTGATCTGGTAGGCGACGATCGGGTCCATGATCTCCTTGCCGCCGGGCGCGAGACGCGTGCTCTCCTCGCCCGTGAAGCCCATGGTGCAGCGCGGGCACGGGCGGTCGTCGGCGCGGAAGATGGCCTTGCCGTTGCGGTCCTCGACCAGCTCGATCAGGTGTGCGTCAGGCAGGCGTCCGCCATTGATGAAGGCGGTGTAGGCGGCGGTCAGCTGGAACGGCGTTGTCTCGCCCGAGCCCAGCGCCATGGAGAGCACCGGGTCCATGTGCGGCGTGATGCCGGCATTCTCGGCCATGGCCGCGATCTTCTTCATGCCGACGCCGAGCGCGAGGCGCACCGTCATGGTGTTGCGCGACAGCTCGAGGCCCCGCCGGATCGGCATCGGGCCGTAGTACTTCTTGTTGTAGTTCTCCGGCGACCAGACTTGGCCTTCCGCCGCGCCCGGCAGGCTGATGCGGGCGTCGTTGACGTAACTGGCCGGCGTGTAGCCGTTCGAGAGCGCGGTGGCGTAGACGAACGGCTTGAAGGCCGAGCCCGGCTGGCGGTGCGCCTGGGTCGCTCGGTTGAACTTCGACAGCGAGAACGAATAGCCGCCGACCATGGCCAGCACCCGGCCGGTGTAGGGGTCCATCGCCACCAGCGCGCCGTTGACGATCGGGACCTGACGCAGGCGATAGCCGCCGCCGGACTCCGCGGGCTCGACGAAGACCAGATCGCCGACGTTGAGGCCCTTGCCGGCCTTGGCCCAGGCGGCGTCCTCGGAGACGAGATTGCCTTCCGGATAGTCCTTGGCCGGGATGACATGGACCGTGCCGCCGGACATTTGCGAGATCACGGCCGCGCGCCAGGCGCGGCGCTCCGACGGCGGACCCTTCTTGAGCGCAGCCTGCTGCCAGCCCGGCGCGATGGCGCTGACCCGCCCCCAGGCGCCGCGCCAGCCATGGCGACGGTCGTAGGTCTCGAGCCCATGCATCAGCGCCACGCGGGCGGCCGTCTGCAGCCGCGGATCGAGCGTGGTGCGCATGTAGTAGCCGCCCTCTTCCAGCTTTGGCAGCTGCTGGGAGCCGCGCCGGCGGACCTCTTCCACGAAGAAGTCGGCGTCGCGATACTTGGCGCGGGCCGGCGCGAGCTGGACCTTCAGGTCGGAGGCCTTGGCGCGCTCGGCGGCCTCGCGGTTCGCCCAGCCGTTCTTGACCATCTCGTCGAGGATCCAGTTGCGGCGTGCGATCGCCTGCCGCTTGCGCCGGATCGGCTGGTAGTTCTGCGGGCCCTTGGGCAGAGCGGCGAGGTAGGCCGCCTCCTCCAGCGTCAGCTGGTTGATCGGCTTGCCGAAGTAGTTGTAGGCGGCCGCGCCCACGCCGTAGCTCTGATAGCCCAGCCAGATCTCGTTGAGGTACAGCTCGAGAATCTGCTGCTTGGTCAGCACCTGCTCCAGCTGGTTGGCGAGGATCGCCTCCTTCAGCTTGCGGCCGACGGTGACGTCGCTGTTGAGCAGGATGTTCTTGGCGACCTGCTGCGTGATGGTCGAGCCGCCTTCCAGCCTCCGCCCTTGCAGGAGGTTGAAGACGTTGCGCAGCATCGCCCGGCTCATGCCCTGCGGATCGACGCCGCCGTGGCGGAAGAAGTTGTGGTCCTCGGCCGACAGGAAGGCGTGCACCAGGTAGGGCGGCATCTGGTTGTAGGGCACGAAGATCCGCCGCTCCTTGGCGAACTCCCCGATCAGGGTGCCGTCCCAGGCATAGACGCGCGTGGACGTGGGGGCGCGGTAGTTCGCCAGGTCGCTGGCGTCGGGCATGTCGTGGATGAGCCAGGCCGTATAGATGGTCGTCGCCAGCCCCGCGGCCCCGATCAGGATCAGGACTGCCAGACCCAGTGTCCGGACCCAGTTCTCGATCGGTTTCAAAGCCAGCGAACCTCCGCGGGACACCCTCCCCGCATCCGTCCTCTAGCGCGAGCCGCGCCGGGCGCCAACTCAGCGGGAGGCGAGCTTCATCTGTCCGGCGAAGTACTCGTCGATGGCGTCGCCCACGGCGTCCATCAGCTGCTCGCGGCCATCGGCGCTGACCATCCGCTTCTCATCGATGGGGCTGGTGACGAAGCCCATTTCCATCAGGACGGCTGGCACGTCGGGCGCCAGCAGGACGACATAGCCCGCGTCGCGGTGGCTGCGGGGCAGAAGGTCGGTTTCGTCGCTGACGTGCTCCAGCAGCGTCTCGGCGAACTGGGCCGAGCGGTTCTTGGTGGCGCGCTGGGTCAGGTCGAGCAGGATTTCACCGACGGTCTTGCCGCCGCCGGGCCAGCTCGCCTTCATCAGCCAGTCGTCCTTGCTCATCACGCGCGTTGCGCGCTCCGCGCCCTTCTCGGAAAGCGTATAGACGGACAGCCCGTGGAGGCTGGCGTCCTCGCCGGCGTCGGCGTGCAGCGAGATGAAGAGGTCGGCGTCGGCGCGCCGCGCGATCTTCACGCGGGTTTCCAGCGGAACGAAGACATCCGAATCGCGGGTCATCACCACCCTGTAGCGGCCTGACGCCTCGAGCCGCGCCTTCAGCGCCCGGGCGGCGGCCAGCGTGATGTCCTTCTCGTCGGTCGTGACGCCGTGGGCGCCAGGGTCCTTGCCGCCGTGGCCGGCGTCGATGACGATGACGCGCTTGCGCGGCGCCTGAGGCTTCACGGCGACCTTGGGAGCGCTGGAGGCCTTGGTCAGCTTCGCCTGCGGCAGGCCGTCCGGCGCCTGCAGATCGACCACGTAGCGATAGTTGGTCACGCCGTCGCTGGGCGGCAGCAGAAAGCGCCGACGCACGATGGCGCTCGAAGCGAGTTCGATCGTCAGCTTGCCGTTAGCCACCGACCAGCGGCGCACCAGCCCCTGCCCCTGGCCGTCAGCGCCCTCGGGGAGCTTCACGTCGGACAGGGCGATGACGACCTTGCCGTTCGAGCCGTCGGACAGGACCTTGCCGCTGGCTGCCTTGCCGAGGTCGAGAACCATGCGGGTCGTGGTGGCGTCGCCGCCCAATCGGACCTTCAGGAGATCGCTGCTGACGGAGCTTGCCGCAGCCTGGGCGACATGGGCGGCGCCAAAGCCGATCGCGCAGGCGGCGATGACGAGCAGGGCCGCAAGGCCTCCCGCTCCCAAACCCCTGAACGCAGCAAACAGACGCGCACGCATAATCCGTCCCCAGCCCTTCGGAACAAACCCGGAGGGTGAACGCAGATCGTAGCCAATCCGTTAAGGATATTGCAGCCCACCCGCGCTTTCCTTTCCCGGTGGTTGTGACTAAAGTCCGCCCCGCGCGACCGGCCGTTCTGCATTTGTGGAATGCTTTTGGCGCAAGATCGCCTGCGTCGGGCGCCCATTTTGGCAGCGACGCACCATCGAATCCGCGCCTCTTTACCGACGGCGCGACCAGGGAATGAACCCATGGGCAGCGCTCACGCCCCCATCCGGCAATCGGCCAACCGCGCTATCGCGGCAGGCGGAGCCGTGACGCGCGCCCTCCTGACCAGCCGGCGCCCGGACTTCGCGTCCGCCGCGCGCCGTGGAGACCACCTTAATGTCAAAGAAGATGCTGATCGACGCAGCGCACGCGGAGGAAACCCGCGTCGTCGTCGTAGACGGAACACGTGTTGAAGAGTTCGATTTCGAGAGCCAGTCCAGGAAACAGCTCCGCGGCAATATCTATCTCGCGAAAGTCACCCGGGTAGAACCGAGCCTGCAGGCCGCCTTCGTCGAGTACGGCGGCAACCGGCACGGCTTCCTGGCCTTCAACGAAATCCACCCCGACTACTACCAGATCCCGGTCGCCGACCGCGAAGCGCTGATGCGCGACGAGTTCGACGACGAGGACGACCATCACCACGGCAACGGCCACGCCGCCGATGACGACGATGTCGAGACCGCCGGCGACGAAGACGACGTGATGGAGGAAGAGGTCGCCCGGCGGCGCCGGCGCCTCATGCGCAAGTACAAGATCCAGGAGGTCATCAAGCGCCGCCAGATCATGCTGGTGCAGGTCGTCAAGGAAGAGCGCGGCAACAAGGGCGCGGCGCTGACCACCTACCTGTCGCTGGCCGGCCGCTATGGCGTCTTGATGCCCAACACCGCGCGCGGCGGCGGCATCTCGCGCAAAATCACCACCGCCACCGACCGCAAGCGGCTGAAGACGGTCGTGCAGAGCCTGGACGTGCCGCAGGGCATGGGCCTGATCGTGCGCACGGCCGGCGCCAAGCGCACGAAGGCCGAGATCAAGCGCGACTACGAGTACCTGCTGCGGCTGTGGGAAAACATCCGCGAGACGACCCTGCACTCGATCGCGCCGGCGCTGATCTACGAGGAGGAAGACCTCGTCAAACGCGCCATCCGCGACCTGTTCGACAAGGACATCGACGCGGTCCTGGTCGAGGGCGAGGAAGGCTACAAGGAAGCCCGCGACTTCATCCGCATGCTGATGCCCTCGCAGGCCAAGAAGGTTCAGGCCTATCGCGAGCCAACGCCGCTGTTCGTCGCGCACAAGGTCGAGGACCACCTGGCGCAGATCTACTCGCCGGTCGTGCCGCTGCGGTCCGGCGGCTACCTCGTCATCAACCAGACCGAAGCGCTGGTCGCCGTCGACGTGAACTCCGGGCGCGCCACCAAGGAGCGCAACATCGAGGCCACGGCGCTGAAGACCAATCTGGAGGCGGCCGAGGAAGCCGCCCGCCAGCTGCGGCTTCGCGACCTGGCCGGACTGATCGTCATCGACTTCATCGACATGGACGAGGCGAAGAACAACCGCTCCGTCGAGAAGAAGCTGAAGGACTGCCTCAAGGACGACCGCGCGCGCGTGCAGATGGGCAAGATCAGCCCCTTCGGCCTGATGGAAATCAGTCGCCAGCGCCGCCGCACCGGCGTGCTGGAAGGCACCACCCATATCTGCCCCGTCTGCGAAGGCGTGGGCCGCGTGCGCTCGACCGAGTCCAGCGCGCTCGCCGCCCTGCGCGGTGTCGAGCGTGAAGCGCTGAAGGGCGGCGGCGAGGTTACGTTGAAGACGCCCCGCGCCGTCGGCCTCTACATCCTCAATGAGAAGCGGCCGCACCTGACCCGCATCCATCAGCTGCACGGCCTCTACGTCACGATCCAGATCGACGACGCCATGGCCCACGCCGACTACGAGATCGAGCGGACGTCGCTTGGCCAGCATTCCTCGCACGAGCTGGAACAGACCCCGGCAGTCACGCGGGTATATGAGCCCGAGGACGATTTCGAAGACATCGTCGAGGAAGAAGACGAAGACGAGGAAGAGATCGTCTCCGAGGCCGACGAGGAAGCGGAAGAGCGTCCTGCGCGCGCCCGTGAGGATCGTGAGGAAGGCGATCGTGGGGGACGCCGCCGGCGTCGCCGTCGCGGCCGCCGTGGCGAGGACCGCGAGGACCGTAAAGAAGGCGCAGCCCCCGCCGAGCAGGCAGAGGCGCCGGCTCACCCCGAAGACGATGAACACGGTGAGGAAGGCCACGGTCGCCGTCGCCGCCGTCGAGGCCGCCGCGGCGGTCGCCGGACTCGCGAGGAAGGCCGCACTCAGGACGGTTTCGCCTGGACGCGCCCGCGGGTGCCGTTCGGCGAAGACCCCTTCGTCTGGCACGACCCCGCCACGCTGGAAGGCGGCCAGATCGCCGTAGCCGCGGCGCCCGCCAACGACCAGGCGCCCTCGCCTGCTCCAGCAGCCGAAGCGGCGCCTGCGCCCGTGGCGCAAGCCGCCGCCCCGACCGAGGAAATCTGGGTCGAGCTGCCGGCCGAACCGGACGGCGGCAAGAAGCCTCGCCGTCGTGGCGGCCGCGGCAAGGCCAAGGCCGAACCGGAAGCCGAGGCCGCCCCGGAACCCGTCGCCGCGCCCGAACCGCCGCCGGAACCGCAACCCGAACCGGTCGCTGCTGAAGAGCCCGCGCCCGCAAAGCCGAAGCGCTCGCGCAAGAAGGCCGAGCCGGCGCCTGAACCCGCTCCAGTGGTGGCCGAGACCGCTCCCGAGCCTGTCTCCGAGCCGGCGCCGAAGCCCGCCCGCAAGCCGCGCGAGCCCGACGCCGCCGAAATTTCGACGCCTCCGTCTGTTCCAAGGAAGGGCTGGTGGCGGCGCTGATGGCGAGTCGCTAGGATGACCTTTGCGCGGGGGCGCGAACTGGAGTTCAGGGTATGACCCTACCTGTTTGGCCGTCCGCCAGTCGGGTCCGTTTTTCAGGCAGGATGGCGGCCCTCGCCGCCGCCCTCGTCACCCCCTTCGTGGCGCTTCCGGCCTACGCGCAGGACGAGCAGCGTGGGCCCGCGCTGCTGCGCGACACCGAAATCGAGGCGATCCTCCACCACGACGCCGACCCGATCCTGACGGCGGCGGGGCTGGACCCGAAGAACGTCCGCATCTTCCTGATCGGCGACAAGGAGCTGAACGCCTTCTCCACCGCCGGCCTGATGATGGGGATCAACACCGGCCTGATCCTCAAGACCGAGAACCCCGATCAACTGAAGGGCGTCATCGCGCACGAAACGGGCCACCTCGCCGGCGGGCACCCGTCTCGCCAGGACGAGATGATGAAGGCGGGGCTCAAGCCCATGCTGCTGACCATGGGCCTGGGCATCCTGGCCATGGCGGCGGGCGCGCCCGACGCGGGCGCCATGCTGCTCGGCAACTCCAGCTACTTCGGCGAGCTGGGCGCGCTGGGTTATAGCCGCGAGCAGGAAAGCCGCGCCGACCAGGCCGCGGTTGGCTTCCTTGAGAACTCGGGGGAGTCCGGCAAGGGCCTCGTCGATTTCTTCGACAACTTCCGATACCAGGAAGTCTTCGACGAAGCCCGTCGCTTCCCCTATTTCCAGAGCCACCCGCTCTCGTCCGAACGGATTGAGCTGCTGCGCTCGAAGGTGGAGGCGCAGGCCCACTACAAGGTCGTCGACACGCCCGAGGAGATCGACGAGCACGCGATCATGAAGGCCAAGATCGATGGCTTCATGACCCCGCAGCAGGCGCTGATCGACTACAAGGAAACCGACACGTCCTATCCGGCCCGCTATGCCCGGGCGATCGCCTATTACCAGATGAAGGACCCCGACCGGGCCCTGAAGCTGCTGGACGCGCTGATCAAGGACTATCCGGACAACCCCTATCTCTACGAACTCCAGGGCCAGATCCTGTTCGAGTTCGCCCGCGCCAAGGAGGCGGAGGCGCCGCAGCGCAAGTCCGTCGAACTGAAGCCCGATGCGCCATTGCTGCACATCAACCTGGGCCAGACGCTGATCAGTCTGAACGATCCCCAAAAGCGTAACGAAGGCATCGCCGAGCTCAAGAAGGCGACCATCCAGGAGGACGACAACTCCGTCGCATGGCGCCTGCTGGCCGAGGCCTATGACGCCAAGGGCGACGAAGGTCTGGCCAGGCTGGCGACCGCCGAAGCCTCGTTCGCCGACGGC
>Ga0207690_10001708_pt1 | contig 13507 bp, 15 predicted proteins | sample KBSC23metaG_FD_184315 | JGI IMG/M metagenome (GOLD analysis project Ga0207690, IMG submission 184315) | Corn rhizosphere microbial communities from Kellogg Biological Station, Michigan, USA - KBS C2-3 metaG (SPAdes) (version 2) | ecosystem: Host-associated > Plants > Roots > Rhizosphere > Soil ...
TGGCGCAGTTCAGCGTGTCGACATAGGCGGTTTCCGTCACCGCCGCCTGGCCCGATCCGGGCTTGGGAGTCGTCGTCTTGGTGAAGACGTTGCCCCAGTCGTCATAGGCGAGGTCGATCCGGTCGCCCTCGGGCTGCGTGATGCTCACCGGTCGCGAATTCGGGTCGAAGCCGTAGGAGGTGGTGCGCCCGAGCGCGTCCGTGACGCTGGTCAGCTCGCTATGCTGGTGCACCGGCGCGGGGCTGTCGAACGACCCCATCGAGTCGGTGACGACGTGCATCGCGTAGGTCTGGCTGTAGCCGTTCGGCCCCGTCACCGTCAGGCTGTCGTAGAGCCAGCTGCCGCCGGCCGGATCGGTCCTGAGGTTGGTGTAGCTGTAGTTCCACGCGACCCCGTCATGCGTCACCGATGCGACGATTCCGCGGGCGAGGGCGGAATAGGCGCCGGGAACGCCGGCGACCTGCTCGGCCGCGACCGCCTCCCCGGGCAGCGTCAGCGATCCGTCCGACACCTCGACCGGCGCGCCGAGGCCGTTCGAGCAACCGGCGCAGACGAAGGTGCGGCCGAGAAGGTCGGTGACGTTGTTGCCGCTGTAGGTCAGCCGGCCGAGCGGCGTCGCCGGATCGGAAGCGGCGTAAAGCGTCGCCTGCGCGGGGACGTCCCAGCTGTTCTGGCTGAAGTCGTTGCCCTGATAGGTGATGGTTATGCAGTAGCCGAGGCTGCTCGAGATCATGTTCGGCCGGTACCAGGTGCGATTGAGGGTATCGCCGGGGATCGTCGCCGTGTCGTACGAGTAGGTGATGGTCTCGCCGTTCGGATAGGAGACGTGCGAGGCATAATATTGCATCTTGCGCGGCGGGCCGAGATTGTCGGCATATTTGAGGTCGAAGACGTAAACGGCGCCCGTGCCGGCCTGACGGTAGTGGCGCCCGGTCAGCATCCCGCCGCTGCCGGTCACGCTCCCTCTGCCGCCGGTGCTCGTGCAGTCGCCGCCCGAGCAGGTGAAGGCATCGGCCGCGCCGGCGCCGGTGTGGATCGAATAGCTGCCGACCCCGCCGTCGCCCCCCGCGCTGACCGTGCCGCTGAGGTAGGGCGCGGCGTTCTGCACCCGGTCGAACCTGAGGTTGGGCGCCGCCGGCACCGACAGGGTCGGGATACCGAGGACGAGCTTGCCGCTCGTCAGGTTCACCCCGTTCGGGTCTTGCTGGACCCGCAGCGGGCTGATCACGCTGGGCAATTCGGGGGCGGTCTGCGCATGGGCGCCGGTGGCGGCGCCCGCGCCGAGCGCGGCGGCGAGGACGAGGGCGACGCCGCGCGAGAGGCGGCCGGCCGCTGTGCGGGGGCGGCTCACGAGCACACTCCCGAGCTGGTGATGGTGATGGTGACCGAACCCGTGGCGCTCTGGCCGATCGAATTCTGCACGGTGTAGCTGAACGTCGTCGTGCCGGTGGGGCCGGCGGAATCATATTCGATCGTGCTCGCGCTGATCACCGTCGCGGTACCCTTGGTCGCACCCGAGACGCCGGTGACGGTGAGCGGCGTGTGCCCGCCGGGGTCGGTGTCGTTGGCCGTGAGGTTGACGTAGACGGTGCCGCACTTGCCGACGCTCGCGCTGTCCGCATTCGCGACCGGGCCCGACGGAGGCGGTGGCGGAGGCGGCGGTGGAGGCGGAGGCGGAGGTGGCGGAGGCGGCGGCGCGGAGCCGCAGGTGCCGCCGGTGCCGCTCGCGGCGCCGGTCACGGTGTAGCAGGACCGGTTGCCCGCCGGATCGTAGGCGATGTTCGTCGCCAGCCCGTTGTTGACCGTCCCGCTCGACGTCGTCGCCACCAGCCGCCCGAGCGCGTCGTACGTGTAGGTCGTCGTCTCGCTCGCCATTGCCGCCGTCGCCAGCGCGCACGAGGACGTCGCCAGGAACAGCCTGGCGGCCACGGTCGTCCTTCGCATCGAAAGCCCCTTTTGATGCCCTGACCTTCAGGTGAGCATGGCCACTGGAGTCGAGTCAATACGGTTCGGGCACGATGTCTTTGCGCCGTCTTCGGCACGTCTTGCCGGCCGCCCTTCGACGGCTTTGGAGAGCCTCGCACTTCGCCGGAAGGGGCGTGCGGCTTGCGCCGCCGGCCGGGTTCGGGGAAGAGGCCGCGTGGACATGCCCGCGCCCGCTTTTCCGCCCGCCGCGATCGAATGGCGGGTGACGCCGGGGCTCAGCCCCTATGAAGAGACGCTCGCCGAGATGGAGGCGCGGGCGGCGGCGATCCGCGCGGGAGAGGCGGCGGAGCTGGTCTGGCTGCTCGAGCATCCGCCTTTGTTCACCGCCGGGACCAGCGCCGATCCGGCCGAGCTGTTCAACCCGATGGGCTTTCCGGTGTTCGCGGCCGGGCGCGGCGGGCGCTACACCTACCATGGGCCGGGGCAGCGGGTGGTCTACGTGCTGCTCGATCTCGATCGGCGCGGGCGCGACGTGCGGCAGTTCGTCCATGCGCTCGAGGCATGGGTCATCGCGACGCTGGCGCGGCTGGGGGTGGAGGCGTTCGCGGTGCCGGAGCGGATCGGCATCTGGACGCGCGGGCCGAAGGGAGAGGCGAAGGTCGGGGCGATCGGGGTGAGGGTGCGGCGGTGGGTCACGTTTCACGGCTTTGCGGTGAACCTCGCCCCGGAACTTTCCCACTTTTCAGGCATAGTGCCCTGCGGTATTGCCGACTACCCGGTGACCAGCCTCGACGAGATGGGAGTGTCTTGCGGACAGGAGCGTTTCGACCTGGCACTGGCAGCGGGCTTGTGCGATTTCCTCGCCGCTCTCGAGGCAGGGGCGCGGGAGGCTTGAGGGCCCGACCCGTTTTCGATTAGTATGCGCAACCGATTTGGGCGAAAAGAGGGGCCACCCCACCAAATCCTCAATCTAGGGAGTTTCTAAATGCGTGACCTCTTCAAGACCGTCATGACCGGTTCGATCGTCGCCGGCGCGGCCCTGCTCGTCGCGGCTTGCGGCGGCAGCAGCGACACCACCACCAACAACACGACCAACTATGCGACGGACGACGCGCTGATGGGCAACGACATCGCCGCTCCCGACGCCGCGATGAACGGCGCCGCCGGCGCGAACCTCGGTGCGCCCGCCGCGACGACGAACACGTCGACCACCACGACGACGACCAACACCACCGGCACCGGCAACACCACGACCGGCGCGGGCACCGGCAACACCACCGGCATGTAAAGGCCGGCGGCAACGCCATTCGGGAAGGCCGTCCGGGCGACCGGGCGGCCTTTTCCTTTGGGCCCGAGGCCGGTTCGTTGCGGCCCCGGCTGACGGCGGCCCCCTGCTTCGTCCGTGCGACGCCCTTCGCGTTTTTCCGCGCCTGCCTCGCCGCAGGCTTTTCTCCGGGACGCGAGGCGCTTAAGCGGATGGCGGGCCGTGCGCCCGCCGCGACGAAAGCCGCTCCTGCCACTGGGCGGGCGCGCCGCCGGCGGCTAGGCTCGGCGCGCGACGGGGTCGAGTGAGGGACAAGTGATGCGTACAGGGATGCTTTGGGCGGGAACCGCCGCCGCCTCGGTTTTCGCCATGGCGCCCGCCCGGGCGGCGGCGCAGCTCTTCTTCTACAACCCGGAGATCAAGAGCGGCCCGATCGATCCGTCGGACCCGCTCGTCGGCGAGCCGCTGCCCGGCGCCACGGCCGCGGAGCAGCGCGCGAACCTCCTGTGGAACCTGCGCGCGGCGCTCAACGTCGCCGCCCTTCAATGCCAGCCCGACAGCCATGGGCCGGAGAAGAAGCCGAGCTTCATGCGCGCGGCCGACAATTACAACGGCTTCATCGCCCACCATGCCGGGGAGCTCGCCTCCGCCTATCAGGCGCTCGGCAAATATTTCCTGCGCACCAACGGACCCAAGGGCGCGGCGCTGTTCGACCAATATTCGACCCGCACCTACAACGGCTTCTCGACCACCAGCGTCTACGGCTTCTGCCAGATCGCCACGGCGGACCTGAAAAGCGGGCTGAGGGTACCCAAGGGCCAGCTGGTGCCGTTCGCCGCCGCGCATATGCGCGAGCTTCGCAACAGCCTTGCGCCGTCGGCCGACCGGCCGCTCGTCTACAATCCCTATCTCGTGCAGGTCGCCACGCTGCCGAACCTCACCGACGGCTGCTGGAACGGGAGCGACGAGCTGCTCGTCCAGTGCGGAGGCACGGGCATGGCGGGCTCCGACAAGCGCAAGAAGCGCCGCGGCTAGGGCAGGCCGAGGAGCTTGTGGGTCTGGAGGCTGAGCTTCCAGCGCGGATGGTCCATGACATAGGCGATCGCCGCCAGGATTGCCGCTTCGCGGTCCGCGCCGTCCATCGGCTGGATCAGGAAGTGGCGGAAGTCCCAGGCAAGCAGCGCCTCCGGATCGATCCCGTCCTGCGGCCAGACCAGCTTGAGCTCGTCGCCGCTGCGCTGGACGATCTCGGTCCCCGCTTTCGGGCTGATGCAGATCCAGTCGAGACCCGGGGCGGCGGGCAGCGTGCCGTTGCTTTCCATCGCGACCTCGAACCCACGTGCGTGGAGCGCGTCGAGGAGCGGCCCGTCGAGTTGGAGCATCGGCTCCCCGCCGGTCACGACGACCAGGCGGCGCTCCGCGGCGCCCCACAGAGCCGCGGCGCGGTCCGCCAGCGCTTCCGCCTCGTAGCGGCCGCCATTCTCCCCATCGGTGCCGACGAAATCGGTGTCGCAGAAGCGGCACTGGGCGGCGGCGCGGTCCGCCTCGCGGCCCGACCACAGGTTGCAGCCGGCGAAGCGGAGGAAGACGGCGCGGCGGCCGGCCTGCATCCCCTCCCCCTGCAGCGTCAGGAACAGCTCCTTGACGGCGTAGCTCATGGTGCGTCGGCGTAGCGCGTCGGATCGGGCAGGCGCGCTTCCTCGAACCCCCTGGCGCGCAGCCGGCACGCGTCGCAGCGTCCGCAATGAAGACCGCCGGGAGCGGGATCGTAGCAGGACCAGCTGAGGCCGGCGTCGAGGCCGAGCCGCGCCGCCTCGCCGGCGATGTCGGCCTTGGTCATGTGCTGGAGCGGCGCGCGGATACGGAAGGCGGGGCCGCCGTCCGCGGCCTTGGTGGCCAGAGCCGCGAGGCTCTCGAACGCGGCGATGAATTCCGGACGGCAATCGGGATAGCCCGAATAATCGAGCGCATTGACGCCGATGAACAGGTCGCGCGCGCCGGCCGCCTCCGCCCAGCCGAGGGCGAGCGAGAGCAGGATGGTGTTGCGGGCCGGGACGTAGGTGACGGGAATAGACTCGCCGACCCCCTCCTTGGGGACGGGGATATCGGCGGTGAGGGCCGACCCGCCGAAGGCGCGCAGATCGAGCGGCAGAACGACGTGGCGGGCGACTCCCACCGCCGAGGCGACGCGCGCCGCCGCCTCGAGCTCGATGCGGTGGCGCTGGCCGTAGTCGACGGTGAGAGCGAGGACGGCGAAGCCCTCCTCGCGCGCCAGCGCCGCGGCGACCATCGAGTCGAGCCCGCCCGAGAGGAGCGCCACGGCGTAAGGAGGCGTGCTGGACATGGCGCGGCAGCTAGAGGCGCGGTGCAGCGACCGCAAGTCCGCCCAAAAGAACGGGCCGCCCGGTGAGGAGCGGCCCAGTTGCGGCCGTGCGGCCTGCTAGGGAGGAAAGCGTGCCTGCAGAAGCGGACACCGTGTGGGTATAGCGAAGGCAGGGTAAACAGGCCCTTAATGCGGCCCGCCGGCGCGCCTCCTCAGCAATCGGAGAGCTTTCGCGCCGTCGCACGGTAGGAAAAGGGCCGTCCGTCGACGAATCCCTGCGTCTCGATCGTCGCCGCCCGGGAGGTTTCGACGCGCACGCTGGTTCGGCCGAAGCCGCGCGCGGGACAGACATATTCGACCGTCGCCCCCCGCTCGTCCGCCTGGACGAGTTCCTGGCGGCAGCCCGCCGCGCCGTGCTCGATCTGGAAGAGGAGCTTCCTGTCCCCAAGGCACAGCGACCGCTCGAGCGATGCCTGGCTGGCGCTGCGGATCACCCAGTGCCCCTGTTCGAGCTTCAGGAGCGCGTCGGCGGCCCGGCTGCCGGCAAGCGCCAGAGCGGGCGCGGCCGCCGCTGCCGCCAGCGCGAGCGCCGCCGTTCCTTTCCCCCACCGCCACATGCGCCCTCTTATAGCGCATCGAATGTGACGGAATCGAGCGGCGTCGCGGCGGCGGGCCTGCCGAACGCCGTCTCAGTCGCCGAAGTCGCTGAGGGAAATAGGGAAAACCCGCGAGCAGAATTCGCAATCCACGCTGATGAAGCCGTCCTCGTCGACCATGCCGGCACGCTCGTCCGCGGCGAACCGGCCGATCACGCCCTTGATATATTCGAAGTTGCAGCGGCAGCCCTTGGCGAGCGGCACCGTCTGCAGCACCCGCACCTCCTCCTCGTGAAAGAGTCGCCACAGCGCCGCGTCGAGCGGCAGGTCCGCATCGGTGAGCTCGTTGCCGCGGATCGTCTCGGCGAGGATGCGCACATGCTCCCAGTCGGGATGGTCGAGCCGAGTGTGGATGCGGTCGCGCCCCTCCTCCCCTTCCGGGAGGTGCTGGACGAGGATGCCGCCGGCGACGCGGCCGGTGTCGTCGACGGCGAGGCGGACGACGCTCGGCAGCTGCTCCGACTGCGAGAAATAGCTCTGCGCGGCCTCGGCGAGCGACGCGCCTTCGAGCGGGACGATGCCCTGATAGCGCTCCTGCGCCAGCGGGTGGTCGAAGGTGATGGCGAGATAACCCTTGCCGAACAGGGCATGGAGGTCGCGGTGCGTCGGCAAGGCGGCGAGCCGCGCGGAATCGAAGCGGACGTAACCGCGCAACGCCCCGGCCTTGTAGTCGCAGACAAAGAGATCGACAATCCCCTGCTCGGTCTGCGCCTGGAGCGTGAGCTGGCCCTCCTCCTCCTTGAGCAGCGAGCCGAGCAGTGCGGAGAGGACCAGCGCTTCCGAGAGGGTCCGCGCGATCGGCGCGGGATAATCGTGGGCCGAGAGGATGTGATCGAGCAGCGGCCCGAGCCGCACGATGCGGCCGCGCGCGTTGCGGGCGGGGATGGTGAAGCCGAGCGCCTCGTCGAGATTGGCCGTCGCCTCGGCCTCGAAAAATTGGGAAGAAGACATGGCGGCGATGTGGCAACGCAGCGCGGCGGTTCAAGCTCCCCCGCGCTCAGGCCGCCTGCGGCACCTCGTAGCGGCGCGCCGCTTCGCTCAGCCGCTCGACGAATTCGGTGATATGCGCCTCCTGGACGATCAGCGGGGGAAGGACGCGCATGACGTTGTCGCCGGCGGCGACGGTCAGCAGGCCGTGGTCGCGCAGATAGGTGACGAAGGCGCGGCTGTCGGCCTTCATCCTGACGCCGAGCATCAGGCCGAGGCCGCGGACGCTTTCGAACAGATGGTCGTGATTGGGGATCATCTGCTCGAGCGCACCGCGCAGGCGCTCGCCCATCCGGTTCACATGGTCGAGGAAGCCGGGCTCGAGGATCACGTCGAACACCGCCTGGCCTGCGGCCATCGCGAGCGGGTTGCCGCCATAGGTCGAGCCGTGGGTGCCGACGACCATGCCCGCGGCCGCCTTTTCGGTGGCGAGGCACGCGCCCATCGGGAAGCCGCCGCCGATCCCCTTGGCCGAGGCGAGGATGTCCGGCTCGATGCCGTAATGCTCATAGGCGTAGAGCTTGCCGGTGCGGGCGACGCCGCATTGGACCTCGTCGAACACCAGCATCAGGTCATGCTCGTCGGCGAGGCGGCGCAGGCCTTGGAGAAATTCGGCGGAGGCCGGGCGGATGCCGCCCTCCCCCTGCACCGGCTCGACGAGGAAGCCAGCGGTGTGCGCGTCGATCGCCGCCTCGGCGGCGGCGAGATCGTCGAAGGCCACGACGACGAAGCCGGGGAGAAGCGGGGCGAAGCCGTCGCGCAGCTTCGGCTGGTCGGTCGCGCTGATCGTCGCCATCGTCCGGCCGTGGAAGGCGTTGCCGAAGGTGATGAGGACGTTCTTCTCCGGGTGCCCGTGATGGTGGTGGTAGCGCCGCGCGGTCTTGATCGCGCACTCGACCGCCTCGGCCCCCGAATTGGTGAAGAAGACGGTGTCGGCGAAGGTGTTCTCGACCAGCCGCTTCGCGAACGCCTCCCCCTGCGGCGAGCCGTAGAGGTTGGAGACGTGCATCAGCGTCGCGGCCTGGTCCTGGATCGCCTTTGTCAGATGCGGGTGGCCGTGGCCGAGCAGGTTGACCGCGATGCCGCTGGCGAAATCCAGATATTGGGTGCCGTCCTCGCCGTAGAGATAGACGCCCTCGCCTCGCACCGGCCGCACCGGCGAGCGCGGATAGACGGGCATGAGCGGCGTGATGGCCATTGCGACGGCTCCTCGACGATGGGGAAGCGGCGCTGCCGCCGCTTTGGCCAGCCTCTAGAGACCGCGCGTCCGGCGCGTCAACACCGCGCCCTCAGCCGTGGGCGAGGTAGCGGTCCAGCTCGGCCTGGATCGAATCGAGCCGTTGGCGCAGGCGCACCCGCTCGCGATAGCTGCGCGGCGTGTGATATTGGAGCTGCTGCTCCATCCGCGCGAGGGGCAGCGACAGCCGCTCCGCCTGGTCGCGGGCGATCAGGCCCTTCTGGAACGCCTCGGACACTGCCGCGCGCAACTGGACGGTGCGCTCCCCGATGCCGCTGCTGATCGCGTCCTGCCCATAGGCCGGCGGAGGCGTGCTCATCGGCGGCAGCGGCGCAGGCAGCCGCTGGGCGGCGGCGGGCGCGGCAACCAGGAGCATGAGGGCGAACGGCGGGCGGATCTTACGCATCGCTAACCTCCTCTGCGGCGATGGAAAGCTACGCCTCCGCGCGGGGACTGTAAATCAGCTCTTCAGCTTCCAGCCGCGCCTCAGGAGCGCGTAGCAGACGATGCCGAGGGCGATGTCGATGGCGAGCAGCAGGCCCGCGCCGAAGCCGACGGCGGAATCGGCGACGCCGAGGAAGCCGTAGCGGAAGCCCGAGATGACGTAGAAGAAGGGGTTGGCCTGGCTCACCGCCTGGAAGGCCGGGGCGAGATTGTGGATCGAGTAGAAGGTGCCGGAGAGCAGCGACAGAGGCGCGACCACGAAGTTGGTGACGGCGGCGGCATGGTCGAACTTCTCCGCCCAGATCGAGGTCAGCAGGCCGAAGAAGGCGAGCATCGCCGCGCCGAGGACACCGAACCACGCGATCGCCCACAGCGCGTGCGGCGTCACGTGGACGCCGGGCCAGAGCAGCATCGCCAGCCAGACCGCGAAGCCGACGAGGATCGCGCGCGTCACCGCGGCGCCGACGAGCGCGGCGATAAGCTCCCCGGTGGAGAGGGGCGGCATCAGGTAATCGACGATGTTCCCCTGGATCTTGCCGACCAGCAGCGAGAAGCTGGCATTGGCGAAGGCGTTCTGCAGCATCGCCATGACGATGAGCCCAGGCGCGATGAAATCGGCGAAGGGGATAGGGGCCGGGCCGATGTCGACGGTGCGGCCGGCGCGGCCCAGCGCGACGGTGAAGATGACCAGGAAGAGGAGCGTCGTGATCGCCGGCGCCCACACCGTCTGCAGCTGCACCTTGAAGAAACGCCTCACCTCCTTCACATAGAGGGTCCTGAGGCCATACCAGTTGACGTTCCGGATCGTCGGGACGCCGGGATCGGCCCGGACCCAGCTTGAAGGCTGCTCGTTCATCGCGTCGTCGCTAGTGGCGTTCGCAAGGCCGGGCAAGCCGCGAAGGAAAGACATCGAATGTCGTGGACTGACGAGAGGATCGAGCGGCTGAAGGGCCTGTGGATGCAGGGCATGACGGCGAGCCAGATCGCCGAGGAGCTCGGCGCCGTCTCGCGCAACGCCGTGATCGGCAAGGCGCACCGGCTCGGCCTCCAGTCGCGCCCCTCGCCCGTCAAGCCGAACGAGGACGGCAGCGCCCTCGCCGGAGCGCCCGCGGCTACCGAGGCCGAGAGCGCTCCGTGGGAAGAGCCGGCAGCGCCCGCGCGCCCGGCGCCGGCCGCACCGGCAGCCGCCGCCGCTGCCCCGCAGGCCGCGCCCGCGAGCGACAACGCCTCCGCGCAGCCCGCGACGCCAGCCGCCCCGCCGCAGCCGCCGCAGCCCCTCGTACGCTCGATCGGCCCAGGCGGGTTCGTCCGCCAGTCGCCCGGCGAGCAGCAGGCGCCGATCCCCCCGGCCCCGCCGCGGCGCCTGGTGCCGGCCAAGCCGAGCCCGGAGATCGCCGACAAGACCAGCCTGCTCGATCTCAACGAGAAGATCTGCAAATGGCCGATCGGCCATCCCGGCGAGCCCGATTTCCACTTCTGCGGATCGCCGGCCAATCCGGGCTTTCCTTATTGCGTGGCGCATTGCGGCGTCGCCTACCAGGCGCAGATCCCGCGGCGGGACCGGCGCCCGCCGCCGCCGCTGCCGTTCGGCGGCCCCCGCATCCGCTGAGGCTGCGCGGACCTGCGGCGCAGCTGGAGAGTTCCGCCTGCGTATTGACCTGGGTTAACGGCTTTTCACGGAACGCGGCACCGCGGGACTCGTTTTTCGGCTAAGAGAATAACAGCCAAGAAAACAGTCCCGATCATGTCCCACGAAGAAGTCGATTACTATCAGCGGCGCGCCGAAACCGAGGTCGCGCTGGCGCAGCAGGCGCAGCACCAGGCGGTGGTGCGCGTTCATTATCAGCTTGCTTCAGCATATCTCGATCGCATCCACGGCGACGCGCCGCGGTCTACCGGCGGTCTGTTCGCCAGCTGAGGCTCAGGTCCACAAGGTGAAGCTGAACGCGGCCCCGCCGAGCGGCGAGGCTTCCGTCCAGATGCGCCCGCCATGGGACTCCACGACGGTCCGGCTGATGGCGAGGCCGATGCCGGTGCCGCCCGCCTTGGTGGTGACGAACGGCTCGAACAGCCGCTGCCGGTCCTCCGCCGCGACGCCGGGCCCGCTATCCTCCACCGTTACCCGCACCCGGTCGACGGCGAGGCGCGCGGTGGCGATGCGCAGGCGGCGGGCGAAGGGCTCGACCTCGCGTAGCGCCTCCACGGCGTTGCGCAGGAGATTGAGCAGCAGCTGCTGAATCTGCACGGGATCGACCAGCACCCGGTCCGCCGCAGCATCCAGATCCAGCGCGCAGGCGATATCCTCCGCTTCCGTCAGGGCGATGGCGCAAGCGTCGCGGGTCGCGGCCGACAGGCTGACGATCTCCCGCTCGGCGTCCGCGCCTTCCATCTGGCGGCCGAGGCGCCGGACGATGTCCGCGGCCAGCCCCGCGCTTCGCTCCGCCCCCGCCACGGCTTCCGCCAACGCGGGATCGGCCAGCCCTTCGGCCGCGAGGCGATTGCGGATGCCGCGGGTGAAATGGGCGATTGCGGTGAGCGGCTGGTTGAGCTCATGCGCGATCGTCGAGCCCAGGGTCTCGATGGCCCGCTCGCCCGACTGGTGGGCCAGCGCATGCTGGGCCCGGCTGAATTCGATCGCGGAGCGCTTGCGGTCGCTGACGTCCTGGGTGAGGCCGACGATGCGGCTGCGGCGCCCCTGGGCGTCCTCCACCGTCTTACCGATGGCGAGCAGCCAGCGCCACCGCCCGTCGGGAAGGCGGACGCGATATTCGATGCTGTGCGGTTCGCCGCTCGCCACCCCCGCGTCGATCGCCGCGAACACGCCGTCGCGATCCTCCGGATGGACCAGGTCCCCGTAGCGATCGAGGCTCATCGCCTCCGCCTCGTCCGCCGTCAGCCCGTGCAGCGCGCGGCCCCGCTCGCACAGATGCACCCGCCCGCTCGCCAGATCGATGTCCCAGACGGCAGCGCCCGCGCCCGCCTGTGCCAGGGCGAGCAGCTCGGCATCCTCGCGCGCCCGCGCCTCGGCGGCCTTGCTCTCGGTGACGTCGCTGACCGCGCCGACCATGCGCAGCGGGGCACCCGTCGCAGCGTCGCGGTCGACGACGCGGCCGCGGACCTTGGTCCAGCGCCAGCTGCCGTCCGCGGTGCGGATGCGATATTCGCAGACGAAGCTGTCGGTGCGGCCGTCGAGATGGTCGTCGAGGCGCCGGCGCCACTCGGCGCGGTCGTCCTCGTGCATCAGCCGCTCGAAGCGCTGCAGGCGGTCCGGCACGGCATCGGGCACGAAGCCGAGCCGCTCCACGAGGAACGGCGACATGCGGATTTCACCGGTAACCACGTCCCAGTCCCACGCGCCGTCCCCGGCGGCTTCCAGGACCAGCCGCAATTTCTCTTCATATTGAAGCTTCACCGCCTCGGAAGCGATCGGCGCGTCGGCTGCGGCCGGCTCACCGGGAGCCGCGGGATCGAAGCCCGGCAATCCCGCATCGATGGCGATTCGCAGCGCTTCGGGGAGCGCCGCCGTGCCCAGCGCCGTCATCATATTGGCGCGGTGCATTTCGACGGTGCGGGGGCTGAGATCGAGCCGGCGGGCGATCGCCTTGTTGGAAAGGCCGCTGAGCAGACCCTGCAGGACCTGGCGCTCGCGGCGGGAGAGGCGCTCGACGGCGGCCGCCGCCGCGGCCTGGGCGCTGCGCCGTCCCCGCCCCTGCTGCGCCCCCGCGAGCGCGCGCTCGACCGCGCTGACCAGTTCGGCTTCTCCCGTGGGCTTCTGCAGGAAATCGACGGCGCCGAGCTTCATCGCGCGGACCGCGGCGCCGAGATCGCCATGCCCGCTCATCACGATCACCGGCAGGGTGGCGCCGCGTCGGGCAAGCTCCTCCTGCACCTCGTGCCCGCCAAGATCGGGCATGCGCAGGTCGAGCAGCAGGCAACCGGCGTCGAGCGGTGCGTCGCGCAGGAAGTCCGCGCCCGATGCGTAGAGCCGCGTCGAAAAATCGTGGCTCGAGAGCAGGTAGGACATGGCCGCGCGGACTTCCGCGTCGTCGTCGACGATATGTACGAGGCGGGACAAGGGTTTAGCGGGCAAAGCTCAATGGATGCAGCAGCTTAGATAGGAAGCCGGCCGCGGATTTCGAGTCGCCGATACCGTATTGCCCCGGTATTTCCAGGCGCCGCCGAAGCGGGCACAAGGCTCGCAGCCCATGTGGCAGCCGGCGGTTTCTCTGGTCCCGCCGGCCGGCGGCGGCCCCACCCCCCCACGAAAGGGCCGCCGCCACCCCCCTCCCCGCCGACGCTTCCGATCCGGGCCCGCGCCCGCTACAGGCGGGGCATGGACCTCGAGGACCAGCTCCGCCGCTATTTCGGCACCGCCGACCCGTCGCAGATCGCCAGCGCCGCGCTTCCCGCCGCCATCGAGCGCATGCAGGTCGACCTCGGCCTCGAGAAGGACCGCGGCCGCCGCTTCGCGCTGTGGGCGCTGCTCCACATGTTCGGGGCCGCCCCAGATCTCGACATCGCCTTCCCCGACCCGGCCGACCGCGAGGCGGCGCGCAACTTCATGGACCTCGCGGCCCAAGCCGGGGGAGAATGACCGCGCCGCTTGGCAGCACGAGTCTTCGCCGCCTATATATTCGCCATGTCAGACCTGTTCGCGTCCACCGCCGCCC
>Ga0207690_10001709_pt1 | contig 13494 bp, 11 predicted proteins | sample KBSC23metaG_FD_184315 | JGI IMG/M metagenome (GOLD analysis project Ga0207690, IMG submission 184315) | Corn rhizosphere microbial communities from Kellogg Biological Station, Michigan, USA - KBS C2-3 metaG (SPAdes) (version 2) | ecosystem: Host-associated > Plants > Roots > Rhizosphere > Soil ...
GGCTTCACTGGCGGTCAGCGTGGCCGCACCGCGCACCGCCTGTTCGGCCCACTGCGCGTTGCGCCCGCGCAACTGCGCCAGCGAGCGGATGTAGGCGATCGCATCGTTCATCACCTTGTGCGACTCGGCATCGTCGCCTGCCGCCGCCTCGTCTTTGGCGGCAGAACCCGCCGACGCCGGCTGCTCGCCGGTTTTCGGCAGCGGCATCGGTGTGGCGCCGCCCAGTTGCACCGGCGTTGCCGCGCCCAGGTGCGTGGCCGGCGCCATCGCGGCGATCTGCCCGGCGTACAGGATGTATGTTCCGGCCGACGCTGCCCGGGCACCGCCCGGGGCGACATAGACCAGCACCGGCACCTTGCTGGCCAGCATGCCGGCAATGATCTGCCGCATCGAATCGGCCAGCCCGCCGGGCGTGTCCAGCCGTAGCACGATCGCCACCGCGCCATCGGACACGGCGCGTTTCGAGGCATCGTCGAAGTACTCCGCGGCAGCCGGTCCGATCGGGCCGTCCAGTGCGACTTGCGCCACCATCGGCCGGAATGCCGCGGGTTGGGCGACAACGGCCGCCATTACCGTAACCACCGGCAGCATGCAGCAGGACACGATCCATGCCACCCTCGACCAACGCTTCATCGGACCCGCCTCCAGGCGATTCGTCATCGACGCGGCCATCGTAGCGCGGACGGCGCGCGCAAACTTATGATCCGCAGCTACAGGGGGCAGCCCCTTCCAGGGAAATCATCATGCCAAGAATCGATGTAGCTTCCGTCGCAGAACGCAGGGGCTCCGGCTACCCGCCGCCGTATGCGGCTAGCGCCGGCGAACGCCGCAAGCAGGCGCTGGGCGACGCCGGCGGGTTGACCGATTTCGGCGTCAACCTCACCCACTTGCCGGCAGGCGCCTGGTCCAGCCAGCGCCACTGGCATACGCATGAGGACGAATTCGTCTACGTGCTGTCAGGCGAGCTGGTCCTGGTAAGCAACGCCGGCGAGCAATTGCTGCGTGCTGGCGATGCTGCCGCCTTTCCCCGGAATGTCGCCGACGGCCACCACCTGATCAATCGCAGCGGGGAGATGGCCGTCTACCTGGAGATCGGTTCCCGCTCAGACGAGGATACCTGCACTTATCCCGACGTCGACCTGCATCTCGAGCGGGGTTCCGACCACTACTCGCACAAGGACGGCACGCCCTACCGCTGATGCCCGCCTCACTGCCCACCGGACGTCTTCGGAGGATTCACTGCCGGCGATTCGCCGGCGTAGTCCCGCCGCGGATCTCCGGCATAGGGCGAAACCTGGCACTTCGCCTGGGTGTGCATGTCATCGCGACAGGCCTTGGAGCCGAGCGTACTCAGATAGCCCACGTACTCTCCTTCCGAAAGCCGATGGTCGCGATTCGCATCATATTGATCAAAATGCGCCCGCAGTCCGGGCAGCTCTTTCGGAACCTCGGAGCGACTGATGACCCCATCACCGTTCTTGTCGACATTGGCGAAATAAAGCGGTGAATCGGCGGGGTTCCCCACAGCGGCATCCTGTGCCGAAACGGCTGAAGACAGCGAGGCGCCAACCGCCATGACCGTGCAAAACGCCACGAAACCGAACTTGTTCATGATTCACTCCATCGAGTCAGATGACAATGCGGACATCGTCCTGGATTTGTGCGATTCGGCACACCTGCCGGGTGGCAAACGGCTCGTCGGCAGCATCATTGCCTGTCCCTCCGGCTGACGGCCAAGTCCAGCATAACCCACACCACGCGGGCGCAACCCATGGCTTCGCGACAAGCGCGCAACTCAACCGGACCGTAGCGACATCTTCGCCGCCGGTGTCGCGCCCACAACAACAGCTCAACCATCCTGCAACGACCACTCCGTCAGCACCTGGTAATCCGGTTGGCCGACCACGCTATGGACCAGCGCGAACCGTTCGACCTGCCATGTCACAGGCTCGATCGGCGTGATGTCCAGCCGCGGGCCCTGGCTGTAGGCGACCGTGACATGCGGCGTGAAATCACGTGCCACATGGCGGCCCTGCCCGGCCAGCACCACGGCGTGGCGCAGGTCCTGCCATAGCCGTTGCAGCGGCTCGGGCACGCCCGAGCTGCGCAGGACGCACGGTGGCTGCCGTCCCTGAAAGCTGGTGGCCTCGTACAGCACCCATTCGAATGGTGACATGCGCAGCTTGCGCGCAGCAGCCACTGCCGCACCGACCACGTCCTGCCGCAGCAGCGCGTGGTCCCCGAGAAAATGCAGCGTGGCGTGATAGCGCGTGGGGCTCACCCAGCGCGCGCGCAGGCCGGGATGGTTGGCCTTGAGTGCCTGCGCCGACTGCGCCAGCCGCGCACGCGTCGCCGCATCCGGCAGCAGCGCGAAGAACAGTCGGTGCACCCGGACGGATTCGCCCCCGGTGCCGCCAAACAGATCGACCTGGGGATGGTCGGGAGGGTGCGGTCGAATGGTCATCTGCTGCATGCAACGCGTGGGGTACATGGCCGGGTGGAAGCAGGCATCCCGTCCTCGTGGCCGACGAGGATGCCACACCACTCCCGTCCCTGCGTCAACGTCCGCCTGACGACTTCATGCAGCGCCGTCCGCCCCCCACAACGCCCCCATGCCCACTGCCAGTTGCAGATCATCGAGGTCGACCACCTCGCTGACGGCATGTGCCGACTCGTCGCCGCGCCGACGTATCGGCATGCCGGTGCGCAAGCCATCGTGCGTGGTTATCGATGCCACCTTTGGCATGTGCCCGGTCGCGCCGCGCTGGGTGACCACGGCAATGCTGCCGTTGCGCAGGCGGACGCCGGTGCCGGGGGGATAAACGCCCAGCGTCTTGATGAACAGCGCCGCCAGATGCTCGTTCACCGCCACGCCTTCATTCAGGAACAACCACCGCAGCGCCACATTCGGCAGCATCGCCGGCCGGGAATCACGAGAGGAAACACGGGCGCAATAAACATCCGCCAGAGACAGAAGTTGGGCCGGCAAGCCGATCGCATCACCTGCCTTGCCGGCGGGATAACCGCTGCCGTCGGGGCGTTCGTGATGGTCCTGCACGATTTCCAGCCATAGCGCATCGGTCACCCCGCGTCCGCGCAGCATCGCGACACTGCGTTCGCAATGGCCCCGCACCGCGGCCTGCTGTGCGCCGGTGAGCGGCCCATCCAGCACATGCAGTTCCTGCTGCAGTTCGAACATGCCGATATTCATCGTCAGCGCGGCGGCCACCGTCACCGCCAACTCCGCCGGGGCCAGCTTCATCGCCGCGCCCGTGATCTGGCAGGCAATCGCCACGTTGACGGCGTGGCGAATGGTGTAGAGACCCTCGCGGCGCATCAGGATCGAGGCCAGCGCCACGTCCGCGTTCATCCTGCAGGCGCGCCGCACCATGCCGACCACACGCGACACCCCCGCCGGGAAATCCGGCGGCGACGGCGCGATGAACAATGCCTGCAGATGCTGCCGGGCCGAGAGCACGAGCGCCAGGGGCGAGGTCCTTGCAACCTCTTTCGCGGCACCATCGGGCAGCGTGTCCGCCATCAGCGCGTGCTGCATCAGCTTCTCGATCTGCCTGCCGCTGGTGACCACGTGCCCCTCGCACAGCAGCAACGTGCCCTTGCCGTCGTAGACGTTGCAGGGCAGCGGCTGGCCCACCTGGAGTTCCGATGGATGGATAAGGCGCCTAGGCACATCGAACCTCGCGAACCGATCAGAAGCCGCCGGACGGCATGGTGCCTGGCAGCGCCGTCCCCGAACCCCATCGTTCCCGCAGTGCGCCCCCGCACACCGCCCGCAGGCCCGCGGACCTGTACATGGCAAGTCGGCCGGGCGCACGGAAACTTGAGCCGGATGCCGGCTTTCCCGAACCGCCGCCGTTATCCGCTGCGGTTCCCGCGAAGAGCCATCAACCGCCCGCGGTGCTTGCCGAAGCCGGCACGGCGGGCAGCACCTGGCCCGTCAGCGCCGCGCGAATTGCGCGCAGCTGGGCCTTGATTCTCGCCGCGTTGGCGGGCCCCACGCGCAACAGCAGCTTCTGCCCGGTCGAGCGCGCTTCCAGCGCAGGATCGGTGTAGACGTAGAATGCCTTCGAGCGCACCAGGGGCGGCGGCTGGGTCGGTTCCGGCGCGGCCAGCAGGTCATCGATCACCACGATCAGGCGATCGTTGAAATATCCCTTCGGGTAGCCCAGTTGCCGGTACGCCTGCTGGAACAGCGGATAGGCGTGCACGTACCAGGCCACCAACGCCTGCGGATCGACGGCATCGACGATCTGCATGTACGGCGCATAGCGCGCGTCGTTGCGTTCGCCGAGCACGGCGGAGCCGGCGGCCTCGCCGACGACGAACGCCCCCTTCGGCACATGCGCCGGCAGCGTGAACACGGCCAGCCCATCGTGACGCGGCAACGCATCGATGGTCGCCACGATGCGCGCGATCAACTGTTGGCGAACCAGCAGCGAAGACAGGTCGTTGCCGCCGGCCAGCGTGGCGAGTGCAGCGGCCACGCGGGCGTCGCTGTCGTCCAGTGCCGGCAACGCGCTGGTGGAAGCCGTCGCCGGGGCGATTTGCGCCTGTTCGATCGGGTACCGGGCCGTCGGCGCGGTCGCCGGCGGGACAGCCGATGCCGCGGTTGCCGGTACCGACGGCGGCGGTGCACCGGCATGCATGGCCTTGCGTGCGAGGTATATCCCTGCCACCACGATAGCCGCCACCACGACCACCGCCGCGATCCAGCTGCCTGTCGATGTCTGCTTGCCCACGATCGCCCCTTGTTGTCGAGTGTTCGGTTTGGACTTGCCTGCGCGCGATTTGTTCATCGCGCTAGCCGGGTCGGCGCAGTACACCGTACCAGCTTGCCGGTCAAGCTCGCTGCGACACGGGTCCAGGCATCATGCACGCACGCAGCGACAGGGCCCAGGCTTTCGATAACAAACAGGTCACGCAACGACAACGTCACAACCGCTAAACGATGAACTGCGCAAACCCGCCTCGCCTGTGCGGATATCCGGCCGACCGACGCCATCCGCGCGGCGGGCGCCATGCCGGATGTGGAGGGCCGTCCCATGAAAACCCGATGCGTATTCAGCACCTCCGACCTGACCGCGGCACGCGCCGCGATGGCCGCGGCGCGCGCGGCCGGCATCGACGACAACGACATCTCGCTGGTCGCCCGCGAGGACATCGAACTGGAAAAGATTCCCGACCATTTGATGCAGGGGCGCAACGATTTCTATCCCGCCGCGGTGCGCGGCGGCGTCTGCGGCGGCGGTACCGGTCTGCTGCTCGGACTTATCGCGGTCGCCGTGCCGCCGCTGGGCGTGACGCTCGCCGGAGCCGCGGCGATGACCATTGCCGGCGCCGCGTTCGGTACCTGCATCGGCGAGATGGTCGGCTTCGAGGTGCCGGACGTGGTCAGCCGCAAGTTCAAGGACGAGATCGCGGCCGGGCGCATCCTGGTGGTGATCGACGCCAGCAAGGACAAGCTCGGTGTAGCCGAGTCCGCTGTCGCGCGCACCGGCGCCACGCTGCTGCCGTTCCACGCGCATACCGCGCTGACCTGACCATCCGCTCAAGCCTTCAGCCGGTAGCCGCTGCGGAAGATCCACCACACTGCGGCGAGGCAGATCGCGAGAAACACCAGGGTCATGCCCAGGCTGACCCCCACGCCGACGTCGGCGACGCCGTAGAAGCTCCAGCGGAATCCGCTGATCAGGTAGACCACCGGATTGAACAGGGTGACCTTCTGCCAGAGCGGCGGCAGCATGTGGATCGAGTAGAAGCTGCCGCCGAGGAAAGTCAGCGGCGTCACCACCAGCAGCGGTACCAGCTGCAGCTTCTCGAAGTTGTCCGCCCAGATGCCGATGATGAAGCCGAACAGGCTGAAAGTCAGCGCGGTAAGCAGCAGGAACGCCAGCATCCACAGCGGATGCTCGATCTGGAACGGCACGAACAGCCGCGCGGTGGCCAGGATGATCAGGCCCAGGATGATCGACTTGCTCGCCGCCGCGCCGACGTAGCCGGCGACGATCTCGAACGGCGACACCGGCGCCGACAGGATCTCGTAGATCGTGCCCACGAACTTCGGGAAGTAGATGCCGAACGAGGCGTTGGAGATGCTCTGCGTCAGCAGCGACAGCATGATCAGCCCCGGCACGATGAAGGCGCCGTAGCTGACCCCGTCGATCCCGTTCATGTGCGAGCCGATCGCCGCACCGAACACCACGAAGTACAGCGAGGTGGAGATCACCGGCGAGACGATGCTCTGCAGCAGGGTGCGCCAGGTGCGCGCCATCTCGAAGCGGTAGATCGCGCGGACCGCATGGATGTTCATGCGTGCTCCCTCACCAGGCTGACGAAGATGTCTTCCAGCGAGCTCTGGCTGGTCTGGAGGTCCTTGAAGTCGATGCCCGCCTCGCCGAGCCGGCGCAACAGCACGTCAATGCCGGTGTGCTCGCCCTGGGCGTCGAAGGTATAGACCAGCGCGTTGCCGTCGGCCGACAGCTCCAGCGGATCATCGGCCAGCGCGGCGGGAATGCTTGCCAACGGGTTCTGCAGGTGCAGGGTCAGCTGCTTGCGGCCGAGCTTGTTCATCAGCTCGGCCTTGTCCTCGACCAGGATCAGTTCCCCCTTGTGGATCACCCCGATGCGATCGGCCATCTCCTCGGCTTCCTCGATGTAGTGGGTGGTCAGGATGATGGTGACGCCGGTGGCGCGCAGTGCGCGCACCATCGCCCACATGTCGCGGCGCAGCTCCACGTCGACGCCGGCGGTGGGCTCGTCCAGGAACAGGATCTGCGGCTCGTGCGACAGTGCCTTGGCGATCATCACGCGACGCTTCATGCCGCCGGACAGGGTGATCAGCTTGCTGTCCTTCTTGTTCCACAGCGAGAGATCCTTCAGCACCTTCTCGATATGCGCCGGGTTCGCCGGTTTGCCGAACAGCCCACGGCTGAAACTGACGGTGTTCCACACGGTCTCGAATGCGTCGGTGGTCAGCTCCTGCGGGACCAGGCCGATCTTCGCGCGCGCCGCGCGGTAGTCGCGCACCACGTCGTGGCCGTCGGCCAGCACGGTGCCCTCGCTGGGGTTGACGATGCCGCAGACGATGCTGATCAGGGTGGTCTTGCCCGCGCCGTTGGGGCCCAGCAGGGCGAAAATCTCGCCTCGGCGGATCTCCAGATCGATCTTCTTCAGCGCATGGAATCCGGAGGCGTATGTCTTGCTGAGTTGGCTTACGGCGATGATCGGCTGCACACGATTTCCTCGGCATGGAGCGGCGGCGGGGAGCGCCGATGGTATGCCCATCCGCGTTGTCGCGGCCAGCCCGACGCCGCATTCCTGCCGTGACTCTCCCTCGACGACGCGGCCGTGGTCTTGCTAAGGTCGAAAACTCGCCGCTGGAACCTGCATGAACTCGATCGAAGTAGCGTTGGCCATGCTGCTGGCCGTGGTCGGCAGCGGCTACCTGGTGCGCATGCTGCCGTTCTCGCTGCCGCTGCCGCTGGTGCAGATCGGGCTGGGGGCGGTGATCGCCGGCGTGTTCAAGCATGGCGTGGCGCTCGATCCCGAGATCTTCTTCCTGCTGTTCCTGCCGCCGCTGCTGTTCCTCGACGGCTGGCGCATCCCCAAGGACGGGCTGATGCGCGACCGGGGCGCGATCCTGGCGCTGGCGCTGGGCCTGGTGGTGTTCACCGTGGTCGGTGTCGGCTTCCTGATCCACTGGCTGATTCCCGTCATGCCGATGGCGGTGGCGTTCGCGCTGGCCGCGATCGTGTCGCCGACCGATCCGGTGGCGGTGTCGTCGATCACCGCGCGCGTGCCGATTCCGAAGCGGCTGATGCACATCCTCGAAGGCGAGTCGCTGCTCAACGACGCCACCGGCCTGGTCTGCTTCCGCTTCGCGGTGGCGGCGGCGGTGACCGGCAGTTTCTCGCTGCTGTCCGCGTCGCTGACGTTCCTGTGGGTGGCGCTGGCCGGGCTCGGCGTCGGCGTGTTGTTCACCGTGGCGGTGAGTTTCGCCCAGCGCTGGTTGTCGCGGCACTTCGGCCAGGAGGCCGGCTCGCCGATCCTGATCAGCCTGCTGATCCCGTTCGGTGCGTACCTGCTGGCCGAGCAGGTGCATGCCTCCGGCATCCTCGCCGCGGTCGCGGCGGGCATCACCATGAGCTACGTCGAACTCAGCGGCCGCCTGCTGGCGACCACGCGGGTGCAGCGCACGGCGGTGTGGAACACCGTGCAGTTCGCCCTGAACGGCATCATGTTCGTGCTGCTGGGCGAGCAGTTGCCTGCCAGCCTGCAGGGCGCCATGGAGTCGGTGGCGCAGAGCGGCCATCGCAATCCCTGGTGGCTGCTGGTATATGCGCTGGCGATCAACGTCGGCCTGGCGCTGCTGCGCCTGGCCTGGGTCTGGATCTCGCTGCGGCTGAACGTGCTCAAGGCACACCACCGCGGCGCCCCGGTGAGCCGGCCGCACTGGCGGTTGCTGCTGGCCACCTCACTGGCCGGCGTGCGCGGCGCGATCACCCTGGCCGGCGTGATGACGCTGCCGCTGCTGCTGCCCGACGGCACGCCCTTCCCCGCGCGCGAACTGGCGATCTTCCTCGCCACCGCGGTGATCCTGCTGTCGCTGCTGGCCGCCAGCATCGGCCTGCCGCCGCTGCTGAAAGGCCTGGAATTGCCGCCGGAACCGGCGGTCCAGCGGGAAGAGAACCTGGCTCGCCGGACCGCCGCCACCGCGGCGATCGCCGCCGTCGAGAAGACCCAGCACGAACTGCTGGAAAAAGCCCCGGCCAGTGATGTCGATACCTACACCAGTGCGGCCACTCGCGTGATCGCGCTGTACCAGCACTGGCTGGACGAGGACGCCTCCAGCGAGGACGAAGCGCGGCAACTGCGCAGGGCCGACATGGCCGAACGCGAACTGCGCCTGGCCGCGCTGCAGGGCCAGCGCGAGGCGATCTTCGAACTGGCTCGCCACCACCGCGTCTCCGACGAGGTCTCGCGCCGGCTGGTGCGCGAGATCGACCTGCAGGAAGCACGCTACCGCTAGCACCGATCCGGACGCTCCAAAAAAGGAAAGCCGCCGGATAACCGGCGGCTTTCCAGACGACTGCGCCGGTCACCCGGCGCCTCCCGAATTACAGCGAGAAGTCGTAGGTGACACCGAACTGCACGTAGCGCGGAGTCTGGAACGACAGCGGACGCTGGTAATCGTTCGCAGGATCCTCGCCACCATCAACCTGCGACAGCGTCTTCTGGCTGTTGAACAGGTTGAACACGGTCACCGAGAACGCCAGGTTCTGGTTCGCGCCCGCCCACAACGGACGATACTGCGCGTTCAGATCGGCCTTGAGCGTCCACGGCAGGCGACCGCGCGAACCACGCGGGGCCGGCTGGTTGTTGCACTCGAAGTACGAAGCGCCGTACTGGATCGCGTCCACCGGGTCGAAGCCGATGCAGTTCTTCGGACGGCCCGAAGCGATCGCCAGGTTGGCACCGAACAGCCATTCCTTGTTGAGCTGGTAGAAGCCGTAGGTCTTCAGCTGGTGGGTGCGGTCGTTCGGCAGCGGGCCGTTGGAGTACTGCATGATTTCCGGCGCGTCCCAGTCCTGCGTCACCGACGGATCGAGCTGGCCGATGTCCGACTTCAGCTGGCCTTCGGAGTTGCCGTAGCTGCGCGAGAAGGTGTACTCCATGCGGGCAAACCAGCTCTCGTTGAAGTGATGCTCCAGGTACAGGTCCAGCGAGTAGTACTTGCGCTTCAGCGGCGGGAACTTCACTCCGGCCGGCGTGGTGAAGTCTTCCATGGTCAGCTTGAACGGCACCAGCGTACCCTGCCCGTCCACGTCCACCAGGAAGGTGTTCGGCACGCCCGGGTTGAACAGGTAGCAGCCCGGAATACTGGCGTTGGTGATGTCGATGTTGTTGCGCGCAGCGTACTTCTCGAATGGACGCGAGTCGCAGAAATCGTCGATCGAGCTCTTCAACTTGCGCATGGTCGCCTTGGCGCCGAAGCTCCAGTCGTTGTTGATCGCCTTGTCGAAGCCCAGGATGTACTCGTCCTGGTAGTACGCCTTGATGTTCTGCGCAGCCACGGTCTTCGGATTCAGATCCGTGCCATCTTCGCCATTGAGGTAGATCAGGCTGCCGGCGGGAACCAGGTTGAGCGGCTCGCCGTTCGCGTCCACGCCGTTGTAGGTGAAGTACTGGCTGGAGTACAGCGATGCCGAAGCACCGCGAATCGCCACGTTGGACGGGATCGCCAGGTGGTAGCGGCCCGCGTTCGCATACACCTTGAAGGTGGAGTCGCCAAACACATCCCAGGTCACGCCAAGCCGGGGCGCAAGCTGATGACGCTGCTTGACGTAGACGTCGCCGGCACCGTTGATGTTCTTGAACTGCTCGTTGCGCAGACCAAGGTAGGCCATCCAGCGATCAGTAACCTGCCAGCGATCCTCGATGAACTGCGCCTCCTGCTCCACCTTGACGCTCGCGCCGGTGATGAACGTGCGCTTCTCGACGAAATACGGGGTGCCGGGCGGCACGTCCGGGAAGATGTCGGGACGACCCGAAACATTGCGCACATTCTGGTAGCGCCAACGATAGCCGCCCTCGTACTGGAGACCGCTGCGCGACTCCAGCGTCTGGTTGTCCACACCGGCACGCAGGTCGTGCGAGCCCAACTGATACTCCACGTCGAAGCGCCAGCCATGGGTCTTGTCGTTCGCCCCCGGACCAAGCACGGTGCCATTGACCAGGCCGCAGCCGACGATCGGACTGGTGACCTTGGTGCGGGAATCAGTGATCCACGGGCAGTTGGGATTGCCTGCGTAGCCGAGCGTACGCCGGTGCGTCGTCTTGCTCGTGCCGTACAACGCGTTGACGGTAAGGCTGTCGGTGAGATAGCCGGTGTACTTGCCGACATAGACATCGCCACCGGGCGCGGAGCCGGCCAGTGACGCGGCATTCTTCAGTTTGTCGGTACCGATCAGGTCGCCGCGCGACTGGTTCGCATAGCTGTACTTGTACACCGTGCGGTCGGTGTCGGTCTGGTCCGACAACCCGGTGAACTGCACGATGTGGTTGTCGGTGATGTTCCAGTCGATCTTGGCCAGCCATTTCTTGGCCTTGGACACTTCATCGGTCGACTGCGGCGCCAGGATGGAGCTGGTCGACTTCCCGCTGGTACGGGTGAAGTCGGCTGCCGCGTACAGGAACAGCTTGTCCTTGACCAGCGGACCGCTGACGTAGCCGGTGTACTGCATCACCGTGCTCTCGTTGTCCCCGCGGTTCTGGTATAGCTGGCCATCCTTGCGATGGATGCTCTTCGGCGTGGAGCGCAGCGCATCCGGCGTGGCGTGCAGGCCGATGCCCGCCTTCCAGGCATTGCCGCCGCTCTTGGTGACCACGTTGATCACGCCGCCGGTGGAGCGGCCGTACTCCGCACCGTAACCGCCGGTGTAGATCTGCTGCTGGTCGATGGCGTCAAACGGAAGGCTGGTAAAGCCCAGGCCAGTCAACGCGTTGGTCACCGCGTAGCCGTTGATGTAGTACTGGTTCTCCGACGCCGACGCGCCACCGAAGGAGGCGACGTTGCCATAGCGCGAATCACCCTGCACGGTACCCGGGGCCAGCAGCGCGGCAGCGGTGACGTCACGCGCCAACGGCAGCTTTGCCAGTTGTTCGGCAGTGAGCACGGTACGCGAGTCGACCGACGATACGTCGATGGCCGGCAGCGCCGAGCCCACCACCGTAATGCCCTCCAGGTTTTTTGCACCACCTTCGCTGGCCGCCGTATCGAACGACACATCGGTACCCGAACCCACGCGAACCTGCACGTTCTCGCGGCTTCCCACCACTTGGCCATCACGCTTCAAGGTGACGGTATAGGTGCCCACGGGCAGCGATGTCGCGCGATAGCGGCCATTGGCCTCCACCGTTATGTCGCGACTCTGGCCAGTGTTCACGTTTTCCAGATGGACCGTCGCACCAGGGGCATTTCCGGCATTGCCGAAAATGACGCCCGAAGCGTTCGATTGCGCCATGGCAACCCCGCCAAGGCCCAGACTCATAGCTGCCGCCAGCGCTGTGTAACGCCACAACCTGGTACGGCCATACCGATCGACAACACTCATGTTTCTCAACTCCCCTGTGAAATTAAAGTATTGATGCGTGGTCTAGCTGGCCACCGCATGGTAGGAACCGAAAAAAATTGCGCATCCATGCCTCCCGGTGACAGTTCGAATCGTAAGTTCGAACGTTTTCCGAATATACGCCACTCAGGCACGCTCGCATAACATTTTTTGAACGACAAGAAAAACAATCAAAATCAAATATTTATATCTTTAAAAGCCCGCAAAGCGGCGTAAGCCTCAGCCGCTGATATCGTTCGAACATGCGAAATCCCTGCCCTCCAGGTAACGATCTTTTCACTCAGACAGAACATTCTTGCGGCGCGGACGCATCGGCCGGGGCGACCCCAAACCGGCGGCGGCGCAGGATCGCATCACTGCCGATGCATCCCGATCACCGTGGAAGGGGCACATCCACGCCATGGACCTGAACTGAAGAGGCGCACCGCGCGAGCTCATTCGGGCAGCTGGACCGCAGGGGCCGGAATCGTGGATAAATGCGATGGGCGTTCGTGCCCAGGCACGCCCTGAATGGCACGAGCAGGCCATGACGGACAGCGACATGACGATGAAGGTGCGCCATGCATTACCCCAATGGAGCCAGACCATGCGCATGTTTCGCCGGCTGCTGATCATGGCGGCCATGGCCATCACCTGGCCCGCCGCAGCCGCCACCTTGCCGAACCGGCCGGTGCCGTCGCTGGACCTCCACCGCTATGCCGGCCAATGGCACGAGATCGCGCGCCTGCCGATGTATTTCGAGCGCAAATGCCTGGATGCCGTCATCGCCACCTACACGCCGAACCCCGACGGCACCATCCGCGTCCACAACACCTGCCGCACCAGCAAGGGCCGGATGTCCGTCGAGGGAGTGGCACGGATGAAGGACAACCAGCCTGCCGCGCTCGAAGTACGCTTCGCGCCTGCGTGGCTGACCTGGCTGCCGGTGGCATGGGCCGACTACTGGGTGATCGAGGTGGACGCCGACTACCGGTGGGCCGTGATCGGCAGCCCCGGACGCAAGCATCTGTGGATACTCTCGCGTCAGCCCACGATGGATCGCGCACTGTTCCAGACCCTCAAGGAACACTCGCGCCAGCGCGGCTACGAGGTCGACCAGCTGATCATGACTGCGCCGCCGGATTGACCGCAGGGCGCGCGACGAAAATCTCCGAACGAACCCGATGCCTCAGTCGACCGGAAAGATCGCTGCTGGTGCCAGCCCGAGCCCCTGGCCGACGATCAGGCGCAAACGCGCCTTGAGCGGCTGCAGGTTGCCCACCGGCAGCAGACCCTGCGCGATCAGGTCGCTCTCCGCGCCTGCGCCGCGATAGGTGGAGGTCAGCACCGGCCCAGCCGCGCA
>Ga0207690_10001715_pt1 | contig 13462 bp, 7 predicted proteins | sample KBSC23metaG_FD_184315 | JGI IMG/M metagenome (GOLD analysis project Ga0207690, IMG submission 184315) | Corn rhizosphere microbial communities from Kellogg Biological Station, Michigan, USA - KBS C2-3 metaG (SPAdes) (version 2) | ecosystem: Host-associated > Plants > Roots > Rhizosphere > Soil ...
CGTGCTCGGGATCGAGCGTTACGCCAATCTGCCTGGCTTCGAGAATGCGACGCCGGAAACGGTCGACGCGGTGCTCGAAGAGGGCGGGCGGTTCGTCGCCGAAGTGCTGTTCCCGCTCAACCAATCGGGCGATCTCGAGGGCTGTACGCGCCATGACGACGGCAGCGTGACGACGCCCAAGGGGTTCAAGGAGGCCTATCGGCAGTTCGTCGAATCGGGCTGGGGCACGCTCAGCGCGCCGGCGGCGTTTGGCGGGCAGGAAATGCCGCATGTCGTGTCGACCGCCTTCCAGGAGTTCATGATTTCCTCGAACATGGCGTTCGCCATGTATCCGGGCCTGACGCACGGCGCGATCGCCGCCTTGCTGGTCAAGGGCAGCCCCGAACAGCAGCAATTGTACGTGCCGAAGATGGTGTCCGGCGAATGGGGCGGCACGATGAACCTGACCGAGCCGCAATGCGGTACCGATCTCGGGCTCATTCGTACCAAGGCCGAACCGCAGGCCGATGGCTCCTACGCGATCACCGGCACCAAGATCTTTATCTCGGCCGGCGAGCACGATTTGACCAGCAACATCATCCATCTGGTGCTGGCCAAGACCCCGGGCGCGCCCGACAGTTCGAAAGGCATTTCGCTGTTCGTCGTGCCAAAGATTCTGGTCAACGAGGATGGCTCTCTCGGCGAGCGCAACGCGGTGTCGTGCGGGTCGATCGAACACAAAATGGGCATTCACGGCAATTCGACCTGCGTGATGAATTATGACGGCGCCAAGGGTTGGCTGGTCGGCGAGGAGATGAAGGGGCTGGCGGCGATGTTCATCATGATGAACGCCGCCCGGCTCGGCGTGGGGCTGCAAGGCCTGGCTGTCGCCGAGACGGCTTATCAGAACGCGGCCCAGTACGCGCACGACCGCCGCCAGGGCCGCGCTCTGACCGGTCCGGCCGAGCCCGGCGAAAAGGCCGATCCGCTATTCGTCCATCCCGATGTGCGCCGCATGCTGATGGACGCCAAGGCGCTGACCGAGGGATTGCGCGCGCTCTGTCTATGGGGTGCGCTCCAGGTCGACCTCGAACATGCCGCGGCGAGCGAGGAGGAACGGCTGCTCGCGGCCGATCTGGTCGGGCTGCTGACCCCGGTGATCAAGGGCTATGGCACCGACAAGGGTTACGACATCGCGACCAATGCCCAACAAGTCTATGGCGGACATGGCTATATTCGCGAATGGGGCATGGAGCAGTATGTCCGCGATGCCCGCATCTCGATGATCTACGAAGGCACCAACGGCGTGCAGGCGATGGACCTGGTTGGCCGCAAGCTCGCCGCCAATGGGGGACGCGCGGTGCAGACATTGTTCAAGGTGGTCGGCGAGGAAGTCGCGGCGGCGAAGGGTGATCCGGCGACCGCCGATTTCGCCGCGCGGCTGGAAAAGGCCAATGGCGAACTCCAGGCCGCGACGATGTGGTTTCTGCAGAACGGCATGACCAATCCCAACAATGTCGGCGCGGGCGCACACAGCTATATGCATTTGATGGGCATCGTCGCGGTCGGGCTGATGTGGCTGCGGATGGCGACAGCGGCATCGAAGCTGAAGGCGGCGGGAGAAGGCGCCAGTCAGTTTGGGGCCGCGTTCCTCGACGCCAAGCTGACCACCGCGCGCTATTACGCCGAGCGCATCATGCCCGACGCCGGCGCGCTGCGCCGCAAGATCGAAAGCGGGGCCGAGGCGCTGATGGCCTTGCCGCCGGAGATGTTCGCGGCGGCTTGAGCCGCCGCCCCATGGCAAGTCAGGCGGCTCGATTCCATCGCAGCGTAAGCGCCGAATAGGGCGGTATCGTCGGCAGAGATCCGCTGTTCAGCGCGATTGGCTCGATCCGGGTATGCGCCTTGTCGTCGAGCGCGGGCGCTGACAGCAAGTGTCCAGAACTCGGCGGGGTCGAGAAACCGAGCCCGTCCGCGAGCTGGATCGCCACCGGTGTGCCGGACTTGTTGATGATCGCCAGCAGCCGCGTCCGACCGTTTTCGGCCAGATAGGCGGTCGCATTCAGCGTCTCGACGATAGGACACGCTCGGAGGCGAGCGCCGAGGAACGGTGCGAACGAGGCCATGCCGTAATGAAGCGGGCGCAGCACTTGGCCGGATGGGCTCGACGCGACCGGCGTGTAGAAACCTTCGCCGCCACCATGAAGGTTGATGCCGAGATAGCCCGCGCTGGCAGTCTGCAAGGCGTAATCGAATCCCCATAGCGCCGACGCGAAGGCGTCGCTGACGCCCGCTTTGCCACCGCCGAAACACGAATTGCCCTCGGTCATGCGGAACCGCATCCCCGTTTGCGCCACGATCCGCTTCACCGCGGCCATTTCCTGCGTCAGCTTCTCATTGCCGTTGGCGAGCAGCCTGTGCACGCCCATCCGCGGATCCGATGCCGGACCCATGCCGTAATAATGGCCGCTGCAGAACAGAGCATCGCCGCGCGCGCGCTCGGCGAACCGCGCCAGCCAACCGAGATTGAGCGCCACGTCCGGGCCGGCGAAGGGCGCGTTCGGCACGCGCCCACGAATCGCTCGGACAAAGGATCGATATTCGTCCCAATAAAGGTCGAACGAATAATCCTTGCCGCGCAGAAGCGGATTGCCGCCCCAGAAATCGGCCTCGTTGCCAAGCTGGAAGCACAATAAGCGCGGGCCGAGAATGCGATGGACATGGTCGGCTTCGTCGACGGCGCGCGCGATCGTGCCGGACCCGAAATTGAGGCCATAGATGCACCGCCAACCGGTCGCGTCGAGAAAGCCGCGCAGCGAGCGCAACGCCTCGGGCGTCATCGCACCGGCAATGGGGTGTGCCAGCGGCGGATCGAGCAGCTCCCATTCCCAATTGCGTTGCGTGGCGATCGCGCTTTCCTCTTTTACGCTACCGAAATCGGCGCCGGGCCGCCGCCATCGGCTATAGGCGCTGAGCGAGCCGCCGAAGCGCAACACGCCATGGGGAGCGATTCCGCGAAACGCCTCGATCAGCGGGCCGTTGCCGGGCGCGAAGAATGCGGGGTTGTAGAGTTGCGGCGTCTCGTAGCTCAGGCCCAGGAAATCTTCCGGAACCTTTACGCCCTCGGTTCCGGGCGCGCCGATGGTGATCGTCGACAGCGGCTCGACCCACGCCCGGGCAGGGAGCGCTAACACTCCGGTCATCGCGATAAAGGATCGCCGATCGAATTTCGCCTGCAACGAGCTGTCCAATGTTCGGTGTCGGCCAGAGATAAGCCAATTGGCGGCCGACTTGTCTAGCGACCGTTTGCATTTCTTCCAGCTCCTCTCCCGCTTGCGGGAGAGGGGAATTCCCTAGCGTATTCGCTGCTCGACCAGAAGCGCGGTACGGAAATGCGGGCGCACCAGCAACAGCAGCCACGGCGAGGGCCGGTCGAGATAGGCGATCTCGCGGTAATCGGGATCGTGCGGGAACGGCGCCGAGCCGTCGAACATCGCGCTGCTGATCTGGCGGAAACGATATCCGCCCACGGTCGGCTGGGCTGTGGTCAGCTTGCCTGCCATACCCAGCCGCGCCAGCGGATAGGATGCCCGGCCGACGATGTGATCCTCCGCGCTATATTGTCCGGGATGCGCGGCCATATAGGGTACGACCAGCTTGGCTTGCCAGCCTTGGTCGGGCGCGACCGCGATGGTGACGCTACCGCCAAGCAACACTAGACCAAGCAAGATCGAGACGCGCCGTCGCAGCCTGGGGATCGCCAGCGCCGCGTCGAGATAGAGCGCGAAGCCGATCGTCGCGGCGGCTATCACGAACAAATAGTAACGCGGCTGGGGCCTGAGTGTGAACACCCAGGTCACGATCACATAGCTGGCCGCGGCGAACAGCAGCAGTGACAGGGTCGCTATCTTCGGCCGGGGGATTGCTCGATCGCGGAAGAATGGCAGCGTGCTCAGCGCCCATCCCAGGATGACGAAGCCGAACGCCGGATCGATCAGGAAATCGCCCAGCGGATTGATCGCCCAATGCAGGCGCGTCGGACCCGCCGGGATCCACCGGCTGGCCAGATCGGGGTTGAGAAACGGGCTGCCGGCATAGGTCTTGCCGACCATGTGATCGCTGGCGATCAGGACGTGATGCTTGTCGACGTGCAGGCGGTAGAGCGGGTCGCCGGTCATCGCCCATAACCAGCCATTGTCGATCAGCAGCGGCAAAGCGAAACCGAGGCCGAGCAAGAGATAGGCACGCCGGGGCATTGCCGGGTCGCGCAGGAACGCCCAGCCATAGAAGAGCAGCACGAACGCCGCAGTCTCTCGCGTCAGCACCGCGCAACCGAGCATCAGCCCCGAGAGCAGCGACCAACCGACGCTGGCGCCCCCGCTCGAGCGCCGGGCATTGAGGAACGCCCAGATCGACGTCGCGCTGAACGCGAGCTCGAGCATTTCGGGGTAGCAACTGGTGCCCATGGCATGGATCACGGGCGACAGGATCACCAGCACCAGCCACAGCGCCGCCGCGCGACGTCCTGCCAGCCGCAATATCGTCGCCATCGTCACACCGACGAACAAGGCGTAGAACAAGCGCGGCACCAGCAGCAGCGAGTCGATCGACGGCCCGAACAGCTGGAAGATGCCGGTGATCGACAGGATCAGCGGGTGGCGCAGAGCCCAATGCGATGTGCCGATCTGGGGGCCGTGCGCGTACCAGTTGAGCGCTATGTCGAGATATTGCTGATCGTCGCTTGGTCCGCCGGCGAATCCTGCCGGATGAACGAACAACGACAATTGGGCGAGGGCAACGGAGAAAGCGATAAACAGGGCTGTGTGGTTACGATCGGCTCGTACGTGCCGCACGCGCAACGACCCTATGTTCGACGTTAGATCATGCATTCCCAATGGGCCCTGACATAAGCAACTCGCGCCCACGGCGATGCCTGCTCCATCGCCGCGTCGTTCATGACGCCCCAAAAGGAATGACGTTGCGGATCGCGTCCAACATCATTCTCGCGATGAAATGACTGGAAAACGCCCGAGGTTCCAGGTGCGGAGCCGTCAGGGCCCGCGCAAATCTAACAGTTCGGACGGTTTTAGCCGTACTCACCCATTGCTACGCGAGGAGATCCCGACGCGCGGCGCAATGGCCGCGCTGTTCGCGAGTGGATGACGGTTAAGGCCGCTCGGGAAGCGAGGCGGTCGGGCGCGGTGCCGGCGTACCGGCGGCCTTGGGCGCGGGAGCGGCATCGGCCGGTTTGCGGCGCACCCCATTGAGCCCATCAGGCACGATCGCCGCTGTCGGCTTCACCGAGAAGGTCATCGTCGAGGGCGCCGCGCCCGCCTTGCCCGGTATCGTGTCGGTCACCGGAGGCGGGGTGAGGGGGCGCGTCCCCGGCGCCGGCGTCGTCGTTGTCTGCGGCAGGCCCAGCACCTGGAGCTTCATGCACTCACCCTTGGATGCGCGCTTGAACTGCGCGCAGTTCCACAGCGCCTTTTCGTAGCCGTGTGCCTTGTCGCGCAGATAGCTGAACGACATCGTCGCGATCTGCGCCTGACCAAGCGGCAAATTGGCCGGTGTGTGCGCCTTGTCGGTCCAGGCCATCAGCTTGCAATAATCGCGCGCGCCACAGGCCTTTGTCGCCACCGCCGGGAAGGAATCCGCGCCGGCGCGGGCATCGAGCGTGACGAGGAAGCTGTTGGGGTCGATCGACAAGGGCGAGCCGTCTGCTTCGCCCGCCGTGGGGGCGCCGTTGATCTCCGCGGGATTGACGTTGGCGACGTCGACTTCGCCGACATGGGCGCTCGACAGACCGCCCAAGGCGGCGATGTTCGGCTCGGATCCCGAAACGGTCCTGAGGAAGGCAGCAGGCGTTCCCCACCAGCCGGTCCAGCGGAAGAACAAATGCGTCTTGACCGCCGCGATCTTGTCGAGGCTCGCGCTCCAATAGGGCACGACCCAGTCGGTATGGTAATGAGTCGCATAGCCGACCTTGGCGTAGACCGCGCCGTTCAATGCCGCGATCGCCACCTCACGCGCGCGTTTCCAAGCGGCGGGAGTGGGGCGCCAACGAGTCAGCGCACCGTCGCACGAAAAACTGAACTGGCATCCGGTGCTACGGTCCGATCCCTGGAACACCACGCCGCACACCGACTTGGGGAAAGCAGGATGGCGGACGCGGTTTAGCACGACTTGGGCCACTGCGCGCTCACCCTCCGTGTCGTCGCCTGCTTCGTAGAGTTGGGCGACGGCCAGACAGTCGATCGCGCGCAGCCGCGCATCGGTGGAGCCGGAAAAGATAAATGGTCGGGCGGCAGGATTGGGCAATGCCGAAAAGGGAACGTTGGCGTTGAACGCCTTGGCGTCATCCGGATCGACCGACTGGAACTGGACTGGTTCGACCGGCGGCAATTCGGTCGGCGGCACGACCCTTTGCGGCAACACTGCCACCCCCTTTGGAACCGGCCGCACGCGCGGCATCATCGTGACGATCGCGATTGGAACCGCCACCAGCAGGATCGCCACCGCGCCCAGGATCAGGCGCAGCGCGAGCGAGGGAGAACGGGTCGGCGAGTCGATCAAAAAATTCTACCTGTGGAGGAGGCGCGCACGCACTCGCGCGAAATCGCGCGGGCGCAGGCCCTTAGCGCAAAGCGTCCGCTGCCAAAACCCCGAAGGCTGGATTTGTTCCCCGAGAGGGGCCTTTCAGGTGCCGTTCGGCTCAGCTTTCGGGCAGGAAGTCCGGTACCGACAGATAGCGTTCGCCGGTGTCGTAATTGAACCCCAGCACGCGCGTGCCGGCGGGAAGGTCAGGGAGTTTCTGCAGGATAGCGGCGAGCGTCGCGCCCGAACTGATCCCGACCAGCATGCCTTCCTCGCGCGCCGCGCGGCGCGCCATGTCCTTGGCGACACCGGCATCGACTTTGATCACGCCGTCGAGCGCCTGGGTGTGGAGGTTTGCGGGAATGAAGCCCGCGCCGATCCCCTGGATCGGGTGCGGACCCGGCTGGCCGCCGGAAATGACCGGCGAGGCATCGGGTTCGACCGCATAGACTTTGAGGGTCGGCCAGGTCTTCTTGAGTGTCTCGGCGACACCGGTAATGTGTCCGCCAGTCCCGACCCCACTGATCAGCACATCGATCGGCGAATCGGCGAAGTCGCGAAGGATTTCCTGTGCAGTTGTCTGTACATGGACATCGATGTTGGCAGGGTTTTCGAACTGTTGCGGCATCCATGAATTGGGTGTCTGCTCGATCAGTTCGAGCGCGCGCTCGATCGCGCCCTTCATACCCTTTTCGCGCGGCGTGAGGTCGAAGGTCGCGCCATAAGCGAGCATCAGGCGGCGCCGCTCGATCGACATCGATTCGGGCATCACCAGGATGATCTTGTAGCCCTTTACCGCCGCGACCATCGCCAGCCCGACGCCGGTATTGCCGCTGGTCGGCTCGATGATCGTGCCGCCAGGCTTGAGCTTGCCGTCGCGCTCGGCCGCCTCGACCATGCTGAGGGCGATGCGGTCCTTGATCGACCCGCCGGGGTTGGAGCGCTCGGACTTGATCCACACCTCGCTATCGGGAAACAGCCGCTGGACGCGGATGTGCGGGGTGTTGCCGATCGTTTCCAGGATGGTGTTGGCCTTCATGGCGTGATGACTCCATGTTCGGGGGATGCTTCTAGGATTTCGGGCGGGTCGAACGACTTTGCAAGCCTGAGTTCGGGAAAGAGGCGCGCCCAGACGATCGTTATGACGATACAACCGATCCCCCCGAATACAACCGCGCCGACCGGCCCCAGAAGCGAGCCGAGCAGCCCGCTTTCGGCTTCCCCCAACTCGTTCGAGGCGGAGATGGTGAGTTGCGACACCGCGCTGACCCGCCCCCGCATTTCGTCCGGCGTATGGAGCTGGATCAGCGACGACCGGACATAGACCGAGACCATATCGGCGCAGCCGGCGACGATCAGCCCGGTCAGAGCAACGTAGAAAGCATGGCTCGGAAGGATCAGATGCGCGGTGCCGAACGTCAGAATCCCGAGTCCGAACACGACGACCGCAATCAGCATCTTGAGCCCGACATTGGTCTTCATCGGGCGGAACGAGAAGAATAAGGCTGTAGACGTCGCGCCGATGCCCATCCCTGCGGCCAGCAGGCCAAGGCCCTGGCTCCCGACATGGAGGATGTCGCGCGCGAATACCGGCAGCAAGGCGGTCGCGCCCGCGAGCAGCACCGCGAACAGATCGAGCGTGATCGAGGCCAGCACCAGCCGATTGCGTCGGACGTAGCGGAAGCCCTCGATGATGCGGTGAAGCGGGCGATGATCGGCTAACGCCTGGGGCTGAGGCACCTTGCCGATCAGGAAGATCATCCCGAGCGCGATGAGGAAGAGCGCGGTCGACGTGCCGTAGGCGGCATCGGGATGGATCGCATAGAGGAAGCCGCCCAGGCTGGGCCCGATGATTACGCCGACCTGCCAGGCGATCGAGCTGACCGCGATGGCCGTGGGCAGCACTTCGCGCGGGACGAGGTTGGGGGCGAGCGCGGAATAGGCCGGACCCGCAAAAGCGCGCGCTATGCCGATCATCACGGCCGCGAGGAACAGCACTGGCAGGCTTAGCGAATGGAGCCAGGTTAGCGTGCCCAGCATCACCGTCGTCGCCACCAACAGTCCGGTCGTGGCCCGGACGATCCAGCGCCGGTCGAACGTGTCGGCCAGCAGTCCCACGATCGGGGTCAGCAAGAACAGCGGCACGAATTGCGCGACTCCGATCATGCCCAGCAGGAAGGTCGATTCCTTGATGCTCAGGTGATGGACGTCGCGCGCGAGTCCATAAACTTGCCAACCGATAATGATCGCCATCGCCGAGAGCGCGACGGTGCCGGCGAAGCGCGACAGCCAATAGGCGCGGAAATTGGCAATGCGGAAGGGATGGTCGGCTGGGAACACTGCCTCGCCTTAGGCGGGCCACCCCGCTTTTCGCAACCGTGGCGTTGCTTGTCCGTTATGAAGTTTACGTCGTGGTCGCCAATACCGCAGCGCACGATTGAAACCTGCCGCATACCCGGCCTATAGGCCGCGCTTTCTCCCCTACGGAAACGAGGTTTCCCCAACGTGGCAAAAGCCCCTGCACGCGCGAAAAGCGAACCCCCCAAGGTCAATCGCGAGCGCCCCGACGAGCCCGAACCCTATCAGGCGTCGAAGGAGGAACTGCTCCAACTCTACAAACAGATGTTGCTGATCCGCCGCTTCGAAGAGAAAGCGGGCCAGCTCTACGGCCTCGGTTTCATCGGCGGGTTCTGCCATCTTTATATCGGCCAGGAAGCGGTCGCGGTCGGGCTCCAGTCCGCGCTCGATGGCGAGAAGGACTCGGTGATCACCGGCTATCGCGATCACGGCCATATGCTCGCCTATGGCATCGACCCCAAGCTGATCATGGCCGAGCTGACCGGCCGTGCCGCCGGCATCTCGAAGGGCAAGGGCGGGTCGATGCACATGTTCTCGACCGAGAAGAAGTTCTACGGCGGGCACGGCATCGTCGGCGCGCAGGTGTCGCTCGGCACCGGGCTCGCCTTCAAGCACAAATATTCGAACGATGGCGGCGTCTGCCTGGCCTATTTCGGTGACGGCGCGGCCAATCAGGGTCAGGTCTACGAATCGTTCAACATGGCCGAGCTGTGGAAGCTCCCGATCATCTACGTGATCGAGAACAACCAATATGCCATGGGCACCAGCGTCAACCGCGCTTCGTCCGAGGACCAACTCTATCGCCGTGGCGAGAGCTTCCGCATTCCCGGCATCCAGGTCGACGGCATGGACGTGCTGGCGTGTCGTGGGGCAGCCGAAGAAGCGCTGGCCTGGGTGCGCGCGGGCAAGGGGCCGCTGATTCTCGAGATGAAGACCTATCGCTATCGCGGTCACTCTATGTCCGATCCGGCCAAATATCGTAGCCGCGAGGAAGTCCAGGCGGTGCGCGACAAGTCCGACCCGATCGAGCATGCCAAGCAATTGCTCGAGAAACTGGGCGTCAAGGAAGACGAGCTGAAAGCCGCCGAGGCAGCGATCAGGAAGCAGGTGAACGAGGCGGCGGACTTCGCCGAGCAGACGCCGGAGCCCGAACTGGGCGAACTCTATACCGACGTGCTGGTGGAGTCGTACTGAGATGACGATCGAGATCAAGATGCCGGCGCTGTCGCCGACGATGGAAGAAGGCACGCTCGCCAAGTGGCTGGTCAAGGAAGGTGACACGGTCAAGTCGGGCGACATCATGGCCGAGATCGAGACCGACAAGGCGACGATGGAGTTCGAGGCGGTCGACGAAGGCACGATCGCACAGATCCTGGTCGCAGAGGGTACCGACAATGTGAAGGTCGGCACGGTCATCGCGACTCTTGCGGCAGAAGGGGAGGATGTGTCGAAGGCGACGCCTACACCCGCGCCCGCAGCAAAGGTTGTAGACCCCGAGGTCGCCCAGGAAGCGGCCGAGAGCGGCACGCCCGAACCTCACCTCGTCGAGACCGGCGCGCGTCAAATGTTCGAAGCCGCCAAACATGACGCCGAAGTCGCCGACCCCGACATTCCCGCCGGCACCGCGATGGTCAAGCTGACGCTGCGCGAGGCGCTGCGCGACGCGATGGCCGAGGAAATGCGCAAGGACGAACGCGTCTTCGTGATGGGCGAGGAAGTCGCGCAATATCAGGGCGCGTACAAGGTCACCCAGGGCCTGCTCGACGAGTTCGGCGAAAAGCGCGTGATCGACACGCCGATCACCGAATATGGCTTTGCCGGCGTCGGTACCGGCGCGGCGATGGGCGGCCTGCGCCCGATCATCGAGTTCATGACGTTCAATTTCGCCATGCAGGCGATCGATCACATCATCAACTCTGCGGCCAAGACCAATTACATGTCGGGCGGCCAGATGCGCTGCCCGATCGTGTTCCGCGGCCCCAACGGTGCGGCCAGCCGCGTCGGTGCCCAGCATTCGCAGAATTACGGCCCCTGGTATGCCAGCGTTCCGGGCCTGATCGTGATCGCGCCCTATGACGCGGCCGATGCCAAGGGCCTGCTCAAGGCGGCGATCCGCAGCGAGGATCCGGTCGTCTTCCTCGAGAACGAGTTGCTCTACGGGCGCACTTTCGACGTGCCGCAGGTCGACGACTGGGTGCTGCCGATCGGCAAGGCGCGGATCATGCGCGAGGGCAAGGACGTGACGATCGTCAGCTATTCGATCGGCATCGGGATCAGCCTGGAAGCCGCCGATGAGCTCGCCAAGGAAGGGATCGAGGCCGAAGTGGTCGATCTGCGTACCTTGCGCCCGCTCGATCGCAAGACCGTACTCAAGAGCCTCGCCAAGACCAACCGCATCGTCGTGGTCGAGGAAGGCTGGCCGACTTGCTCGATCGCGTCCGAAGTCGCGGCGTTCGTGATGGAGGAAGGGTTTGACGACCTCGACGCGCCGGTGCTGCGCGTGACCGACGAGGACGTGCCGCTGCCTTATGCCGCGAACCTGGAAAAGCTCGCGCTGATCTCGGCCGCCAAGGTCGTCGAGACGGTCAAGAAGGTCTGTTATCGCTGACCGACGACGCAGCGTTCGCCAAACCGTTCGGACTGAGCTTGTCGAAGTCCGCTGGCTCGGTAAACCCGTGCCACTCGCCTATATCTGGGCGAACGCAAGTTGGGGACGCGGTGACAGTGCGGGCGGGTAAGTAATGGTGTCGACCACGACCCTCGGCCTTGTCGGGGCGGCGCTCGCCCTGGCGATCGTCGCGACATGCTGGATCCTGTATACCGGATTGCGTGCCCGGGCGGCCGCAGCGGCGACATTGGCTGGCAATGACAAGCTGAGCGCGTTGTTGGCGTCGGCACCGGCGCTGGCGATGGTGGTCCGCGCCGATGGCCGGCTCGAACTGCCGGACCGGCTGGCCGACTGGCTCGGACTGGTACCCCCGCCCAAATACCTAGCGGAATTGGTGTCGCCAGGCACCGGCCTGACCAGCGAGGATGCGGTGCTGCTGGGCGATGCGGTCACCGCGGCGCAGAAGGCTGGCGAGCCATTCACGCTGACCATCCGCCCGCAAGGATCGACCCGCATGCTCGCGGTGCGCGGCCAGCGTGCGTCGCGCGAAGTGGGTTCGCCCGGTGGCGTGGTTGTCTGGTTCTTCGATTCGACCGAAAGCCAGGCGCAGATCGGGCAGTTGCGCGATGAAGCCGCCGATCTGGGCCAGGCGTTCGCGGCGTTGCGCGGGCTGATCGAGGCTGCGCCGCTGCCGATGTGGTATCGCGGACCCGACATGCGGCTGGCAATGGTCAATTCCGCCTATGTCCGTGCCGTCGAGGCGAGCGACGCCAAGGATGTCGTTTCGCGCCAGGTCGAGCTGATCGAGGGATCCGGGATCGGCGGTCCGCTGGCGAGCGCACTGGTCGCGCGCGATACCGACCGCCCCAACGTCCAGTCGATGCCGGCGACGATCGGTGGCGCGCGGCGCATGCTCCGCATCCACGACGTGCCGTTGCCCGCACCGCCGGGTGGCGTGGCCGGCTTCGCCATCGATATCGAGGATCTCGAACAAGCGCGCGGGGGGATGAAGCGATTCTCCGACGCTCAGCGCGCGATGCTCGATCGGCTGTCGGCCGGCGTCGCGCAATTCGCGGCCGACCGCAGCCTCGCTTTCTGCAACCAATCGTTTCAGCGCATGTTCGCGATGCGCAGCGAATGGCTAGCGGATCGCCCCGAATTCGACCGTGTGCTCGAACGGATGCGCGAGGCGAATCGACTCCCCGAGGTGCGCGATTTCCCCGGCTGGAAGGCGGAGCGCCGCGACTGGTTCCTGGCGGCGACCGGCGCGATCGAAGAGACCTGGACCTTGCCGGGCGGCGTACACCTGCGGCTGGTCGGCAATCCGTTGCCCGATGGCGGCCTGCTGCTGATCTTCGAAGACAGGACCGAGCAAGTCCAGCTCGCCAGCGCGCGCGATACCTTGCTCCGCGTCCGCACCGCCACGTTTGATAATTTGTTCGAGGCGCTGGGCGTGTTCGCGGGCGACGGCCGCTTGCAGATCTGGAACAACAAATTCCGGCAACTGTGGGAATTCGACGAGGAGTTCCTGACCAGCCATCCCCGCATCGACGCACTGGTTGAAAAGGGCGCGGCGCTGCTCGCGCAACCGGGCCGAGCAAGCGTGATCGCTGAGATCGTGCGCTCGGCGGCGGTCGGGCGACAGCAGCGCGGCGGCCGCGTGGCGTTCGCCGATGGCCGCCATTTCGAATTCGCCGGCGTGCCGCTGCCCGACGGCAACGCGCTGTTCACGATGCTCGATATTTCCGACAGCCGGCACATCGAACAGGCGCTGCGCGACCGCAACGAGGCGCTGGAAGCGGCCGATCAGGTCAAGACCGCGTTCGTTGCCAATATGAGCTATGAATTGCGCACCCCGCTGACGTCGATCCAGGGCTTCGCCGAAATGCTGGGCGAGGGCTATGCCGGCAAGCTTTCCAAACA
>Ga0207690_10001720_pt1 | contig 13452 bp, 7 predicted proteins | sample KBSC23metaG_FD_184315 | JGI IMG/M metagenome (GOLD analysis project Ga0207690, IMG submission 184315) | Corn rhizosphere microbial communities from Kellogg Biological Station, Michigan, USA - KBS C2-3 metaG (SPAdes) (version 2) | ecosystem: Host-associated > Plants > Roots > Rhizosphere > Soil ...
AGAAGCCCAGGCGCACGGGCGCCTCGGTCGTCGGCCCTTCGATCGCTGAATCCCACGTGCTCACGTTGACGTCGACGGGCAGCACCTCAACGCCGCGGCGCCGCGCGTCCTGCAGCAACTGCGACGGCGTGTAAAAGCCCATCGGCTGGCTGTTGAGCAGGGCGGCCAGAAACACGGCCGGTTCGTGTCGGCGCAGCTAGGCGCTCGAGTAGACGAGCAGCGCGAAACTGGCCGCGTGGCTCTCCGGAAAGCCGTACTCGCCGAAGCCCTTGATCTGCGCGAAGATCGACTCGGCGAACTCGCGGTCGTAGCCGCGCTCGAGCATGCCGCTCACCAGACGTTCGTGGTACGGCTCCAGTCCACCCTTGCGCTTCCATGCCGCCATCGCGCGGCGCAGCTGGTCGGCCTCGCCGGCGGAGAAGCCGGCCGCAAGCATCGCGACCTGCATCACCTGCTCCTGGAAGATCGGCACGCCGAGCGTGCGCGCCAGTGCCTTCTCCATGCCTTCCGACGGAAACGTGACGGGCTCCAGCCCTTGGCGACGGCGGAGAAATGGATGCACCATGCCGCCTTGCACCGGGCCCGGCCGCACGATCGCGACTTCGATCACCAGGTCGTAGAAGCACTGCGGCCGCAGTCGCGGCAGCATCGACATTTGCGCGCGCGATTCGACCTGAAACACGCCCATGCTGTCGCCGTCGCACAGCATGTCGTACGTCGCTTTGTCCTCAGGCGGAATGTCCTGCAGCTCGAACGTCTCGCCGCGTTTCTCCGAGATCATGTCGAGCGCGCGGCGCACCATCGACAGCATGCCGAGCGCCAGGCGGCCGATGCCGCGCATTCGCTATCAAGCCTTGTCGGAAGGGGCGCGCTCCTAGACTTTAGGTCTGGCGCAGTGTGGGCCGGGACGCCAGGACCCCGCACGGGAGACCGAACCTGACACATCATGAAAACGATCGTGAAGAAGCGCAGACGCCGCCCGGATGGATCGCGCAATCCCCAATGGCGGGAGCGTCGCTGTGGACGGGCAAGCGAGCGTTCGTCCTCAGCAATACCAGTCCCCAGCTCGGCCGCTTCAAAAAGATATTCTGAAGGCCATCAATATTTCGCCGTTTCGCGTGACCCTTTAATCGGGTAAACATGGGCTTGATAGTTGACATTTAATCGCTTTTAATTCGCAAATGTAACAAGTTGAAACAAACCTATTTGGCGCACTTGGCGGCCCAACCGCAAAAATTGTGTCAGATCACAATCAAAAAACGGAAAGAGGGCACGATGAAGAAAATGGGGTCGCTTTTATATTCACCATTCCGCGCTCAGATGCAGGGAATGGCCGGAATCTTGCTCGGCCAATTTATCAACGAGCTGTCTTTAAACCCATTTTCTCGGACCCGTGGTTCGCTTCGAGATATGTCGCGGACAGAACCTGTCGAAGCGACGGATCTATTGGCATCACGCTCCGCCGACTTCGACCATACAACTGGCCCCTGTTCTTCATCAATGTGGCCATTCCTACTCCGGGCGATGCCGCGCATTCGCTATCGAGCCTTAACCGATATCGGATTCGAACCAGCGCTTTATTTTAATGCGCTCGTCTGAAACCCCATAAAAATCGAGGGTGTCGATGAAACGACATTATCTGCCATTTCGGTGTGCGGCGATCATCCTCGTCGCATGCCTCATTTATACGATTCATTCCAGCGGTGGGCAAGTAGTCAACGCCAGGGCCCTGTTCTTACCAATTGATATTAGCAAGCCAGGTGCACATGTCCGAGCGCAAATCGAAGTGAAAAACTATTCGCTATACGTCTTTTATATAAATGCGCATTACAAAAACGAAGACGAGAGAAAGCGAGTATTCGAGCTGGTCGGAAGTGGAGCGAGACTCAAGAATGGGGGGGGATATGCGGAGCCCGGCCAAACTATCCCCGTTCACATTAAATTAAGAGATGCTCGCGGTGTCGTATTGTTGGATGTGGTAAATCAAACCAAAGGCAGCGTCGGCCACGGACTTGGGGAAAAATTCAGCGGCGAATATATTCGAGAAATAGATGAAATGAAATTAAACCCCGGAATCTATGATTTCGAGGTAGGTATTCAGAGAGAGAATGCCCAATTCAGAGGCATTGAATGTGCAATAACAATCGGTGTGCGTCCGCAGATTAACTGAATAATAGCCGAAATGGGGAAAAATCATGCCTTACACTGTAACCGTAAACACTGTTCCAGCGGGAGCTCCGGAAGTAGGTGGCGCCACGTCGTTCGGCGGGCATGCGTGGATTACGTTAGATGATGGCGTCACCGAGACCGATTACGGTTTCGGGCCAGAGAGCAGTGGTTCTCCGTGGGGCCAGGGAACAATTTACAATAACGACAGCAGTACATATCAAGGCGCGACTATCTATCAAAATACTTTTGAAGTGAGCGAGGCTCAATACCAAGCCATTCAAAATTTTGTGCAAAACCCGGCGGCCAGCGGATTTTCCTCATACTACAATTTCGATGGCAATAGCTGTGTAAATTTTGTGTGGGACGCTCTCTCAACCGTAGGGATTCAGAGCCCGCCTGCATCCAGCATTCCTCTGATGCCCGGGGCAAATGAAATCTTTTTCAATAATGCTATTGCATATTTTGAGGCCGGCAATATATCGCTGGACCTCCCAAATTTCGCGCCTAACATTCCGTCTTCAGTGCCAGATGGTGGACAAGTGAGCAATGGAGACTACGTCGGCCAAATTCTCCAGTTTTTCAACAGAGGCATGGTCGATCCATTGGTAATTGATTTATCCGGCAGTGGGATCCAACTCACTCCCTTGAATGATTCGAACGCGTACTTTGACCTGCATGATACGGGATTTGCGGTTCATACGGGATGGGTCGGACCGGAATCGGGGCTACTCGTTCAGGACAACAATCACAACGGGAGCGTTGATAACATTACCGAATTGTTTGGAAGTTCGACTAACGACGGGTTTACCGCGCTGGCCGCTCTCGACGCGAACAATGATGGAATCCTCGACGCGCAAGATGCCGGCTTCACCAGCCTCGACCTGTGGACGGATACGAATGGAAACGGGGCGACTGATCCGGGTGAGCTCCATTCGCTTTCAAGCCTTGGTATCGCATCGATCAGTCTGTCAGCAGCATCAGTGAGCCAGAACGTCGGTGGAAACGAGATCAGAGAAATTGCGACTTATACGAAATCTGACGGCACCACGGGCGAGATTGGAGAGGCATATTTCGACAATAGCCAACTCGATTCGCGCTTTACGGGTAGCTACCAGTTCAATCCGGCTGTACTTTCGTTGCCGAATTTGCGTGGCTATGGGCTATTGCCGGATTTGTACATCGCTATGAGCATCGATCCCACGTTGCTTCAGATGGTGCAATCGCTGTCCACTCAGAGCATCGCGGATGCCGCAAATTTTTCGTCGGACGTTCGCCAGATTCTTTACCAATGGGCTGGTGTTACAAATGTTGATCCAACAAGCCGCGGCGTTTATACCAACGCGCAGGAACTCGGCGTCCTTGAGAAGTTCGCCGGGGAGAGCTATGTCGGCGGCATCCACGGTAGTGGAAATCCATTCAGCCCGCATCAAGCGGAAAATATTCAGGCGGCCTTTGACCGCCTGATGGTGGGGGTGGAAACCAGGCTGCTTGTCCAGGGACCCCTTGCATCGATAGTTCCTAGTGCTGTGTATAACTACGATACAGATTCGATAGTTGGTGCGGTGGACTTCTCGGCGCTAATCGGCCAATTCTCAGCAAATGCTCCGGTCGCATCCATGGACGCCGAACGATATTGGAGCCGTCTTGGTCCCGTCATAGAGTCGCTCGGCGCCTGTCTCGGTGCAGAACAGCGCGTTGTAGAGGCAGCATTCCAAGCGCAACTCGATAGTTTTCAGCTCGCTTTCAGCGCAAAGCAAGCGTTAGACGGCAATGTGTTGCTCGGAGATGGCTCGACAGAAAATCTGTACGCGACTACCGAGGGCCGGCATTACTTCGATGGTGGAAGCGCGGTAAGACTCGAAACCAGCCATGGTGGCGGCGATACGTTTGTCTTCAATGCAGGTTACGGGAGCCTTGAGATCAATGAGCTCGAGTTCAATTCCAGCAACGTCAACGTGCTGAAGCTAGGCCCCGGAATTAGCGCGGCGTCGACCGTCGTGACGGCTGACAACGCAGGCAACATTTTCCTGCAAGACGGAATGACCGGCGACCGCATCCAACTCGACGGGATGCTGTCGGTCTATGGCACGCTGAGCGCCAGCTCTGGGGTTCAGCAGGTGCAGTTCGCAGACGGCACGACGTGGAGCGCGCAGCAGCTGGTGCAAATGGCCCATCAGGTGAACGGCACAACGGGCAGCGATACCTTGCGCGGCACGTACGGAGGCGGCGATACATTTGATGGCAAGGGTGGCGGCGACGTCGTAATCGGCAATGCAGCCAATGACACGTTTGTCTTCAACGCCGGCTATGGCAGCCTGGAGATCAACGAGCTTGACCTCCACTCAAGCGATGTCAATGTGCTGAAGCTCGGCCCGGGCATCAGCCCGTCGTCGATCGGCGTGACAGGCGACAGCAGCGGCAATTTGTATATCACCGATGGCACGTCGGGCGACCAGATCAAACTCGACGGCTTGCTGAGCGGGTCATACTACGGGATCCAGCAGGTCCAGTTTGCCGATGGCACGACATGGAGCCGAGCGCAACTCCTTAACGTTGCAACGACAGGGACCGCGGGCAACGACACGCTTTACGGGTCCAGCGCCGCCGATGTGTTCGACGGCAAAGGCGGTAGCGATCGAGAGATCGGCAACGGCGGCGGCGATGCGTTTATTTTCAATGCAGGCTACGGCAGCTTGGAGATCAACGAATTTGACACCAATTCGAACAACGTCAACATGCTGAAACTCGGTCCTGGCATCAGCGCCGCGTCGACCATCGTGACGGCTGACAACGCGGGCAACCTTTTCCTGCAAGACGGGACGGCCGGCGATCGTATCCAGCTCGACGGGATGTTGTCGGTCTATGGGACGCTGAGCGCCGCCTCCGGCGTCCAGCAGGTGCAATTCGCGGACGGCACGACATGGAGCGCTCAGCAGCTGGTGCAAATGGCCCATCAGGTGAGCGGTACGACCGGCGGCGATACCTTGCGCGGGACGTACGGTGGGGGCGATACGTTCGACGGCAAGGGTGGAGGTGATGTCGTCATCGGAAATGGCGTCAATGACACATTTGTCTTCAATGCCGGCTACGGCAGCCTGGAAATCAACGAGTTTGACGCCAACTCAAACGACCTCAACGTGCTGAAGCTTGGCCCTGGCATCAGCGCCGCATCGACCATCGTGACGGCTGACAACGCGGGCAACATTTTCCTGCAAGACGGGACGGCCGGCGATCGTATCCAGCTCGACGGGATGTTGTCGGTCTATGGGACGCTCAGCGCCGCCTCCGGCGTTCAGCAGGTGCAGTTCGCAGACGGCACGACATGGAGCGCGCAGCAGCTGGTGCAAATGGCCCATCAGGTGAACGGCACGACCGGCAGCGATACCTTGCACGGTACGTACGGTGGGGGTGATACGTTCGACGGCAAGGGTGGAGGCGACGTCGTCATCGGCAATGGTGCCAACGACACGTTCGTCTTCAATGCCGGCTACGGCAGTCTGGAGGTCAACGAGTTTGACTTCAACTCGAACGACGTCAACGTGCTGAAGCTCGGCCCCGGCATCAGCCCATCGTCGATCAGTGTGGCGGTCGACGGCAACGGGAATCTGTATGTCAGCGACGGCATATCGGGCGACCAGATCAAGCTCGACGGCTTGCTGAGCGGGTGGTATTACGGGATTCAGCAGGTCCAATTTGCCGATGGCACCACATGGAGCCGATCGCAATTGATCAATGCCGCCACGACGGGCACCGCGGGCAACGACACGCTTTATGGGTCAAGCCGCGCCGACGTATTCGATGGCAAAGGCGGTAACGATCGAGAGATCGGCAACGGCGGCGGCGATACGTTTATTTTCAATGCAGGCTACGGCAGCTTGGAAATCAACGAGTTTGACACCAACTCAAACGACCTCAACGTGCTGAAGCTTGGCCCTGGCATCAGCGCCGCATCGACCATCGTGACGGCTGACAACGCGGGCAACATTTTCCTGCAAGACGGGACGGCCGGCGATCGTATCCAGCTCGACGGGATGTTGTCGGTCTATGGGACGCTCAGCGCCGCCTCCGGCGTTCAGCAGGTGCAGTTCGCAGACGGCACGACATGGAGCGCGCAGCAGCTGGTGCAAATGGCCCATCAGGTGAACGGCACGACCGGCAGCGATACCTTGCACGGTACGTACGGTGGGGGTGATACGTTCGACGGCAAGGGTGGAGGCGACGTCGTCATCGGCAATGGTGCCAACGACACGTTCGTCTTCAATGCCGGCTACGGCAGTCTGGAGGTCAACGAGTTTGACTTCAACTCGAACGACGTCAACGTGCTGAAGCTCGGCCCCGGCATCAGCCCATCGTCGATCAGTGTGGCGGTCGACGGCAACGGGAATCTGTATGTCAGCGACGGCATATCGGGCGACCAGATCAAGCTCGACGGCTTGCTGAGCGGGTGGTATTACGGGATTCAGCAGGTCCAATTTGCCGATGGCACCACGTGGAGCCGATCGCAGCTCATCAATGCCGCCACGACGGGCACTCCGGCGGACGACACGCTTTATGGGTCAAGCCGCGGCGACGTGTTTGATGGCAAAGGTGGGAATGATCGCGAGATCGGCAACGGCGGCGGCGACACCTTCCTCTTCAATACCGGCTACGGCAGCCTGGAGGTCAGCGAGTTCGATTACAACCCCAGCAACGTCAACGTGCTGAAGCTCGGCCCTGGCATCAGCGCCGCGTCGACCATCGTGACGGCTGACAACGCGGGTAACGTCATCGTGCAAGACGGGACGTCCGGCGACCGCATCCAGCTCGACGGGATGATTTCGGTTTATGGCACGCTGAGCCCGAGCTCCGGTGTTCAGCAGGTACAGTTCGCAGACGGCACGACATGGAGCGCTCAGCAGCTGGTGCAAATGGCCCATCAGGTGAGCGGTACGACCGGCAGCGATACCTTGCGCGGGACGTACGGTGGGGGCGATACGTTCGACGGCAAGGGTGGAGGTGATGTCGTCATCGGCAATGGCGCCAATGACACGTTTGTCTTCAATGCCGGCTACGGCAGCCTGGAGGTCAACGAGTTTGACTTCAACTCGAACGACGTCAACGTGCTGAAGCTCGGCCCCGGCATCAGCCCGTCGTCGATCGGCGTGACGGGTGACAGCAGTGGCAATCTGTATATCAGCGACGGCACGCCGGGCGACCAGATCAAACTCGACGGCTTGCTGAGCGGGTGGTATTACGGGATCCAGCAGGTACAGTTTGCCGACGGCACGGCATGGAGCCGAGCGCAGCTCGTCAATGCCGCCACGACGGGCACCGCAGCGGACGACACGCTTTACGGATCAAGCACCGCGGACGTGTTCGATGGCAAAGGCGGGAATGATCGGGAGATCGGTAACGGAGGCAACGACACCTACGTTGTTCGAGCAAGTTATGGCGGCTTAACGATCGTGAACGGCATCCCGAACAATAACGTTGCTCAAGGGAATTTACTTGTTGACGGTGCGAATCCGGAGAATGTCTGGCTGCAACAAGTCGGAACTGACTTGCACGTCGATTTGATGGGGACCACGACAAGCGCAACGATCCAAAACTGGTTCGGAAGCTCGTATAGTGCTCTCGCCGAACTCACGGTCGCTGGCGGCGGAAGCGGTGGCGCGACGCTCGACACGCAGGTCAATCAATTGATACAGGCAATGGCCACGTTCAGCGAGAGCAATCCAGGATTTGATCCAACATCAAGCGCGAACCCATCGATTACCGATCCCACGTTACTCGCAGCGGTAAATACTGCTTGGCACCATCAATAGAATATCTTCCAAAATCGAGCGACTCTGCTACTGTTAATGGTGCAGAGTCGCTAGATGATCGAAATTTTCTTGAAAGAAGGTAGCCGACGCTTCCGCTCGTCATAGGGGTGCTCGTGACTGCACGACCCGAAAACTTCGCCGCGGACCCAGGGCTCGGAGCGCTGGTGCTCATCGCGCGCGTTCATGGTATTGCCGCAGACGCTGCGCAGCTCCATCATGCGGCGGCCCTCAAGAACGACAGGTTTGAAGAAGGCGATTTGATCCGGGCAGGTCGTTCACTTGGTCTCAAGGTACGTGCGGTCACAGTGACCGAGGATCGCCTCCCGAACCTGCCGATGCCGGCGCTTCTCCTCGACAATAATGGCGAGCACTGTGTCCTGGCGGGATGTGATCGGTCACGAGCCTTAATCCTCGAGTGCGGTGCGACTGCCCCGACGGTCTCCACGCCAGCCGAAGCCGTGTCAAGATCGAGCGGCAGAATCTTGCTTTTCGCATCCAGGGCGTCGCTTTCCGGCGATCTCGCACGATTCGACTTTTCGTGGTTTATTCCAGCCGTCGTCAAGTATCGACGCCTGCTGCTCGAAGTGTTGGCGGTATCGCTCATACTGCAAGCGTTCGGCCTCGTCTCGCCCCTGATGTTCCAGGTGGTCATGGACAAGGTTCTAGTCAATCGAGCCTATTCGACGCTGAACATTGTCTCTCTCGCTCTCCTCGCGAGCGCGATCTTTGAGGTCCTCCTGACGGGGCTGCGAAACTATGTTTTTGCGCATACAACCAATCGCATCGACGTAGAGTTGGGCGCAAAGCTCTTTCGTCACCTCGTGACGCTTCCGCTCGCCTACTTCGAGGCGAGACGCGTCGGCGATACGGTGGCCCGGGTTAGAGAACTCGAGAACATTCGGAACTTTCTGACAGGGCAAGCGCTGACTGCAGCAATCGATCTGGTTTTCTCGATCGTATTTCTTGGTGTGATGTGCCTGTACAGCGTTTGGTTGACCTTGATTGTTGCCATCTCGCTGCCTGTCTACGCGGGGATCTCAATGTTGCTGAATCCCATCCTCCGCGAGCGCCTGAATCAGAAGTTCGGCCGCGGCGCCGACAACCAGTCCTTTCTCGTAGAAGCGATATCCGGCGTCCAAACCGTGAAGGCGATGGCACTGGAACCGCAATTCACACGCCGTTGGGACAATCAGCTTGCTGCTTACGTCACCGCAAGCTTCCGCGTGAACGCGTTGAGCAACGTAGGCCAGCAGCTGATTCAATTGGTCGGCAAGTTGGTTACTGTTGCGACGTTGTTTCTCGGTGCAAAGCTCGTGATCGACGGCAGATTGACTGTCGGCGAGCTGGTTGCATTCAACATGATGTCGCAACGCGTTGCAGCACCCGTACTTCGATTGGCTCAACTGTGGCAGGATTTTCAACAGATCGGCATCTCAATGATGCGCTTGGGTGACATCCTCAATTCGCGCACCGAACTACCCCAAAGTCGCCAGGCGATGCCCGCAATTCGAGGCGACGTTCAGTTTTCTGACATCCGATTTAGGTACCGCCCCGACGGACAACCCGTACTCAATGGAGTGAGTCTTGTGATCCGCGCCGGGGAACTCATCGGAATTGTGGGTCGATCTGGCTCGGGAAAGAGCACGCTGACTAAACTGCTGCAACGGCTCTATGTGCCTGAGCACGGACGCATAACGATCGACGGACATGATCTTGCGTTAGCCGATCCGGCATGGTTGCGTCGTCAGATTGGCGTCGTGCTTCAAGAGAACTTCCTCTTTAATCGGTCCATTCGCGACAACATTGCGGCGACCGATCCGGGCGCGTCCTTGGACACTGTGATTCAAGCGGCGAAACTCGCCGGCGCGCACGAGTTCATCAGCGAGTTTCCGGAGGGGTACGACACAACGGTGGGTGAACATGGCTCAACGCTTTCGGGTGGCCAGCGGCAGCGCATCGCTATCGCGCGCGCCCTCTTGACCAATCCCAGGATCTTGATCTTTGACGAGGCGACCAGTGCACTCGACTTCGAGACCGAACGGGTTATCCAAAATAACATGCAGGCGATATGCCGCGGTCGTACGGTGATCGTCATCGCACATCGACTGAGCGCCGTACGTCACGCACATCGTATCGTCGCGATGGATAAGGGCCTCATCGTGGAGCACGGCAGTCACGACGAACTGATGACTGTCGGCGGTTACTACGCGCACTTAGTATCCTTGCAGGACCGGCAGCCGATATGAAATCGATTCGGGTCCAAGCGATTGGCGACTTGTTCCGCCGGTACGGCATGGTGTTCCGCGCTGCGTGGAGCATCAGGAAACAACTCGATACCCAGCCTCGTCCGGATCACGAGCTGCAGTTCTTGCCTGCGAACCTCGAACTGATTGAAACACCCCCCCATCCCGCACCTCGATGGACGATGCGGTTCATCGTTGCGCTGGTCTGTACCTGCCTCTTGCTCGCCGTGTTTGGTCGCTTGGATATCGTCGCAACAGCAAAGGGCAAGTTGATTCCGAGTGCACGGGTGAAAGTTATTCAGCCAGCCATAACAGGCGTGGTCCGGAAAATCCATGTACGCGACGGGCAGCGCGTTGGAGCCGGTCAGCCCTTAATTGAGTTGGACACGACACAAGCGGCAGCGGATGCACAGAAGTCTCGATCTGCGAGGATTGATGCTGCGCTGGCATCGGCTCGTGCACGTGCACTGCTGGCAGCACAACAAACCTCGACCATGCCACACGTGACCGAAGTTGATGGTGCATCGCCACAACAACTGGCCGATGCTCAACATTTCGCCGACGGTGTGTATCGGGAATATTCGGACAAGCTGGCGGGCGCTCGGGCTGAACTCATCAAGCAAGAGGCTGCCAGGATGGCCACTGAGCAACAGGTGGCAAAACTGCGCGCGACGTCGCCCTTGGCGCGACGTGAGGCGAACGACTACAAAGATCTGGCGGCCGATAACTATGTCGCGAAACACGACTATCTCTCCAAGGAACAAACAGCTCTCGAGCAAGAGCACGAGCTGGCTGCTCAGCAGAGTCACTTCCGGGAACTTGCTGCGGGTGTGGTCGAACAACGCGCTGCGATCGAGTCCATCATGTCTCAGTTTCGGCGTGAACAACTTGATGCGTTGGACAAGGCAAGTCAGCAATTTGCGCAGTCTCGTGAGGATGAGACGAAAGCCGAAACTCGGCAGCGCTTGTTGACGCTTTACTCGCCGGTCGCGGGAACAGTACAGCAATTGGCCGTCCATACCCTTGGAGGAGTTGTCACGACTGCCCAGGCTCTGATGGAGGTTGTTCCCGACGATGCCGTCGAAGTTGAAGCCAATATTGAGAACAAGGACATTGGATTCGTGAATGTCGGGCAAGATGCTGTGGTGAAAATCGAGGCGTTCCCTTACTCGCGATATGGATTCCTGATGGGAAAAGTGGTGGCAGTCTCGAATGACGCAATTCAGGATAGAGACAAAAAGCTGGGCCTGTCGTTCATGGCGAGGATTCGCCTTCCGTCCAGCCAAATGCGCATCGAGAATAAATGGATCGACCTCACACCCGGGATGCAGGTGACGACGGAGATCAAGACTGGCCGGCGTAGCGTTGCAGGTTATTTCTTGGATCCGCTTATGCAGAACGCTCAAGAGAGTCTCCGTGAACGGTGATCCGTCGAGCCAATTTCATGTTGATCCATGTTCCCGCGGCTATCGAGCGGGCTGCCTCTGCTGGCGAGACCGATTTTTCGGCTCGCACGGCATGGTTGCTGCGTTGTGCGCAGTCTTCTTGATGAATTTGCCGAAGGTCGCTTGTGCGTTCGATATCTTCGGTACGACGTCATCGATACCCGCGACACCGGCCGGAACTGTCATTGAGAATTTGCCCTGCCGGCTTGGTCCGCTTGGCGTGCCGCTAAAGCTCGAAGAAGCGATTGACCGGGCGCTGTGCAAGAATCCAAAAACCCGCGAAGCCTGGGCTAACGTGAAAGTCCAGGCGGCTGCCGTCGGGACAGCAAAATCCGCGTACCTGCCGACGGCGACGGCTTCGTGGCAGAAGGTCCGGGAGGATCAGATCACCGATGTAACCGGACATCCAGCCCTGAGCGTGGACAACCTCAGCACGATTCAAACATGGTCAGTGTCGCTGAATTGGGTGTTGTACGACTTTGGGGGCCGCAAGGCGGCATTGCGGAATGCAACGCAACTCCTTGCCGCGGCGCGTGCCAATCAGAACGCAGCGCTTCAAGAAATTTTCTCGACTGTTGCCACGGACTACTATGCGGCACAGGCCGCCGCCGGCAAGCTCGCTTCCGCTCGAGAGACAGAGCAAAATGCCCGTGATAGCTTCGTCGCCGCCGCCGCGCGCGTTCGGAACGGGGTCGCAGCGATTACAGACCAATTGCAGGCGCAAACGTCTTATGCACAGGCGACGTACAACCGAGCAAAGGCGGAGGGCGAACTACAGGCATCTCTCGGAACGATTGCGTCTGACATGGACGAAAATCCTGCTTTATCAATCAGCATCCCGGACGTGTTAGAAGGAGCAACACCCGATCGGGAATTCGTTGAATCGGCCGCCGCATTGATTGATGAAGCCGAGCGGCTGCATCCAAGCGTCGCTGCGGCCCAAGCGCAACTTGAGGCGGCGGTGGCCAAAGAAGAACAAACCCGGGCCGAGGGACTACCAACTATCAGCTTTGTCGGAAAGTACTCTCGGAACAATCAGCCTGCCACTTTAGGCCTCGGTCAGCCGCCGTTTCCGGCAACCGGCCGTGATTGGTACTTCGGCATTCAAGTCCAAGTTCCGTTGTTCGAAGGGTTCAGTCGAATCTATAAGACGCGCGAGGCGCATGCGCAAGTCGAAGTGCAGCAATCTGCTCTAGACAAAGCGAAGCAGCAGGTTGGATTAGATGTATGGAAGAGCTATCAATCGCTGAAGACAGATACTCAGAATCTGCAAAATACTGACTCGCTGCTCGAGATTGCACGGAAGTCGTTCGATGCTGCTCGACACCGTTATAACGCTGGGGTCGGTAACATCCTCGAGCTGTTGAATGCCCAGTCTTCACTATCGGACGCGACTCGCCAACGGATCCAAGCTCTAACCGACTGGCGCGCTGCAAGACTGCAACTCGGAGCGAAGATCGGAAGACTTGGGCTACCGGACGTCCGGCTGATCGAAGGCGAGTATGTCTCCGGCAGATTTGATCGTCAAACCAGCCGTTAGCCGAGGCCAGCAGTAAGGTCGTCCCGCAGTTGCTAGTCGTAAATGTCCTATTGTCGGTGTAGAGGGTTGGTGTTTGCGTCGATATCAGCAAAACTCCCGCGCCGTCGTCGGCAGGGCACCGAGGAGCTCGGTCCTGTCGACGAGCTTGCTCGCGATCAGATGCCGCACTTTACCTTCGGCCTGCCATACGCCGTACACGGCGAGCAGCGCGGCGCCGAGCGCTTCCTTCCGAAATTTTTCCAGCAGGCCGG
>Ga0207690_10001728_pt1 | contig 13424 bp, 10 predicted proteins | sample KBSC23metaG_FD_184315 | JGI IMG/M metagenome (GOLD analysis project Ga0207690, IMG submission 184315) | Corn rhizosphere microbial communities from Kellogg Biological Station, Michigan, USA - KBS C2-3 metaG (SPAdes) (version 2) | ecosystem: Host-associated > Plants > Roots > Rhizosphere > Soil ...
TTCCGCATTGATGTCACGGAAGTGCACCGCGAGATCATCGCTGAACTCATGGATGGTAAGGATGTCGCTCATGGCGCTCCAGGCCTCACAGGGTGGAAAGTATCCTAACTGTCGCCGGGGGCGAAGTGATCGGCGGGCAAGGCCCGAAACGAAAGGCCGGTGCGGTCATGCACGCCGCGATCCAACCGGGATCAGGGGATCCTGGCTCGGGACATGGTGTACAGGCGCAGATTCCGGTCGGGTCCGCTGAGCCCGTCTCTCGAACCGTGTCGATTCGCGCCTACGCCGTTCGTCGTTGCTCCGCGAAAGGCCCCAATCGACTACGGGCATCCCGGTTTCGCCAACCAGCGCAAGACCAAGGAGGAAGCATGACCGGCTCAACGGCAGCAAAGAGAAAGCTCGTGTTGAAGATGTCCGTCTCCCTGGACGGCTTTGTCGCCGGACCGAACGGCGAGGTTGACTGGGTGTTCCGGACATCGGGCGGCGACGACTCCACGGCGTGGGTGCTCGATACGCTTCGCGGAGCCGGCGTGCACATCATGGGCAGTCGCAGCTATCACGACATGGCGGCGTTCTGGCCCTATTCGGAGATGCCGATCGCAGCGCCGATGAACGACATCCCCAAGGTCATTTTTTCGAGGGCAGGGCTGAAGAACACACCGGTGGATCCGGCGCCGGCGCTCGCCGAAGCCAAGGCGCGCAATGCGCAGCGGCATGGCGTCACGCCGACCGCGGCGGTGCTGCAGTCCTGGGCCGAACCCACGGTGGCAGGTGGCGACCTCGTAGAGGAAATCCTCCGGCTGAAGGGGCAGCCGGGCGATTACATCCTTGCGCATGGCGGCGCCCGGTTCGCCCAAAGCCTGGTTGCCTCCGGCCTGATTGACGAATATCGAATGGGCATTCACCCGGTGGTACTGGGCCAGGGCCAACCGCTGTTCTCCGCGCTGCGCAGCCCGCTTGACCTGCGCCTGGTCAGCATGACCCCGTTCCGTTCTGGCGCCGTGGCAGCCGTCTACCAGCCGGCATGAACCGTCGCGCGCGCGAAGCCCAGACGCGCCTCAATAGCTCTTGCCGCGCGCCGACACCGGCCACACCACTTCGACCTTGCCGTTGCGCACGCCGACGTACCAGTCGTGCAGGTTGCAGGTCGGGTCGCAATGGCCGGGAACCAGCTTCAGTTTTTCGTTGATGCGCAGCGCGCCGTGCTTGTCCTCGATCACGCCGTGTTCGTCCGAGGCGCTGAGGTATTTCACATCGTCGCGGCCGTGGATGATGGGCAGGCCGCTGTCGAGCGACTGCACCTTGAGGCCCGCGTCGCAGACCGCCTGATCGGGTTTTGCGTGGCTCATCACCGAGGTCAGGATGAACAGCGCGTTCTCCCATTCGCCCTGGTCGATGCGCCGGCCGCCCTGGTCACGGATGCGTCCGTAGTCCGCATCCATGAAGGCGTAGCTGCCGCATTGCAGTTCGTTGTAGACACCCGAGTTCGACTCAAAATGATAGGAGCCCGTGCCGCCTCCCGAGACGAGTCCGGGTGTCAGCCCGGTCGCTCGCAGGCCGTCGACGATGGCCTTCACCACGGCGATCGCGTCGTCGAGCTTCGCTTTGCGCTCCGCGTAGCTTTCCAGATGCTGCATGGCGCCCTGGTACGCCTGGATGCCGGCGAAGGTCAGGCCCGACGTGGCGTCGATGGCTTGGGCAATTTCGATCGCTGCGCCGGGCGTGGCAACGCCGCAGCGGCCCGCGCCGCAGTCGATCTCGACGAGGCATTCCAGGGTAGTGCCGTGCTTTTGCGCCGCCGCCGAAAGTTCGCCCACGTTCGCCAGGTCATCGACGCAGACGATGATGCGCGCGCCGTAGCGCGGCAGGCGGGCGAGCCGGTCGAGCTTGCCCGGGTCGCGCACCTGGTTCGACACCAGGATGTCCCTGATGCCGCCCCGCGCAAAGACCTCGGCTTCGGACACCTTCTGGCAGCAAACGCCCACCGCATCGCCCAGGCGCTCCTGCAGCTTCTGCACATCCACCGATTTGTGCATCTTGCCGTGGCTGCGATGGCGCACGCCGTGTGCCTTCGCGTAGTTTCCCATCTTGATGATGTTGCGTTCCAGGGCGTCGAGATCGAGGACCAGGCAGGGCGTCTGGATATCGGCCTCGTCCATGCCCGGCAGGGCGGGGATGTCATAGCCGACGTCGTGGTCGATGAAATCCATCGTTGCGTTCACGGAAAACTCCGCAGTTCTCAAGTGGCTTGCCGGGATCGGCGTCGCTTCCCGCAATGATGACATTGACGCGCTGCCCGAAGAAATCCACGGAAACGGCTGCGGCTGGCCCGATGCGACATGCAGCATCGAGCCCGGTTTCCTGCCCTGATCGCAACCTTGGCGAGTGCCAAAACGGAGAAACGTCATGAGGCTTGGGGTCATTGCCGTGTGTCTGCTGGCGGCGTGCGCTGGCGCGCATGCGAAGACGATGCTCTGGCAGCCCGCCGCCGGGCATGCGCAGATACGCCTATGGCCCGGCACGCCCCCGGATGCCAGGCCCATGCCGGGGCCCGAGTACAGCGCGACCGGCAAGAAGTTGATCGGCGGCAAACCCATCACGGGCGTCTACAACGTGTCGCAGCCCACGCTGACGGTCTACGCCCCGACGGCGAAGAACACGGGAACCGCGGTGGTGGTGTTTCCGGGAGGCGGGTTCCACGGGCTGGCCATGGACCTGGAGGGCACCGATGTCTGCGACTGGCTGACGACCAGGGGCATCACCTGCGTGCTGTTGAAATATCGCGTTCCGAGCATCCCTTATGTCTGGCAATGCGATTGCCGTCCGCACAACCGCGAGCTATCGGTGCCGTCATTGCAGGACGCGCAGCGAACGATGCGGCTGGTGCGTGCCCACGCGGCGCAATGGCATATCGATCCGCACAAGGTGGGCGTGCTCGGGTTTTCGGCGGGCGGCTATCTGGTGGCGGAGATCAGCACCAACTTTGCGCGCCCCCTGTATGCACCCGTGGACGCTGCCGACACGGAAAGTGCCCGCCCGGATTTCGCCATGCCGATCTACCCGGGACATCTGGCGACCGATGACGGCAAGTTGAATCCCAACGTTCCGGTCTCCCGCGACACGCCGCCGACGTTCCTGCTGCAGGCCGAAGACGACGAGGTGGATGGTGTGGACCAGGCACTGGTCTACTACACCGCGCTGAAGAACGTCGGCGCGCCGGTGGAGATGCACCTGTACGCCCACGGCGGCCATGCGTTCGGGCTGCGGCCGACGGCGGATCCGATTACCCACTGGCCAGCCCTGGCCGAGACGTGGCTGCGCAGCATCGGGATGCTTCCCGCGGCGGATCGCTAGAGGGTCCGCGGAAACCACTGGCTGGGCATATCCGCCCTCGACGGCGGACATCATCGAAAAAGCGCGATGCGTTCCGCTCCGGGTTCCTGTGGCTGACGTCGGCGCGACGCGTCAATCGCGCGACTTGGCTACCACGCTGCCGTCGTCCGGATCGACCAGCAGGTCGACGTCACTACCGCTCCTGGTCCTGGCGTCGGCACTCCACAGGCCGTGCTCGTACTCCACGTCATGGACGTTCTGGTAGCCGGCCGCCGCCAGTTTGGCCGCGACCTCGTCCTTGTTGAGTCTGGACGGTGCGTCATTGACGTAAACCTTGCCGCTCACCGGCCCCACGGCGAGCTCGACCCATTGCTTGTTGCCGCCGCGGGCCTTGCCGCGCCATACGCCATCCTTGAACTTCAGGCCCTTGACCTCCTTGTAGCCGGCGTCGGCGATCGCGGTCTTGATGGCCTCCTCGTTCAACGCGCCGGCGGGCGGCTGGCTTGTCCACGTGGAGACCGTGGTGGTGGTTTGGGTAGTAGTGGTCGCCGATTGCGCGGTGGCAGGCATGTCCTGCGCCAAGGCGACGCTGCACACCGACAGGCCAATCAACAGGGGAAGCAGGCGCTTGATCATGGTGGGCTCCTTGGGTGCTGAAACGAAACGTGCCGCCGGCTCGTGCGGGCGCTGTTCGGATGGCGTGAGTGCGCGGGTGAGGCTCGATGCGTACTCAACGCCCACGATGGGAGCACCGTGGTCAGGACTGCAGCGTGAACGCGCGCGTGACTTCCGGGTGAAGACTTGGCGGCCATTCATGGATTTCAGCCGCCCGCATGCGTCGCCGCCGGCAGACGTCTGGACGGCCACATCTCGCGCGGGATGAAGGCAACGCGAAAGTGTCGGGAATCATGGGCTGCATCCGGCCGAGATAGACGTGACCGGAAAACGGAGACGAAGGTATCGAGTTGCCTCGACCACCTCCGTCTAGGTTGGTGGCTCAGCCTTCGCCCATGCCTTCGGCCGGTTCCGGCGCGGCACCGGCGCGGACCTTGTCTTCGATCTGCTGGCCGATCTTCGCGTCCACGCTTTTCCAGTACGCGAAGGCGCGCTCCAGCACCGGGCTGCGCACGCCGCCGAGCAGGCTGCCGGCGACCTGATCGATGAACTGCGCGCGCTGGGCGTCGTTCCACACCTCGCGCACCATCGTGCCGGCCTGGCCGAAGTCATCATCCTCGGCGTGCAAGGTATACGCGCTGCGCACCATCTCGCCGTCGGCTTCCCAGCCATTCTCGACCGGGCCGGTGTCGTCGGACCAGGCGCGGCCGCCGCTGTTGGGTGCGTGCACCGGCGCGCTGCCGCTGTGGTGGTAAGCCATCTGGCCGTCGAACATGTACGTGTTCACTGGTACCTTGGGCTGGTTCACCGGCAGTTGGTGGAAGTTGGTGCCGATGCGGTTGCGCTGGGCGTCGGCATAGGCAAAGGCGCGACCGAGCAGCATCTTGTCCGGCGACAGGCCGATGCCCGGCACCGTGTTGCCCGGCGAGAACGCGGCCTGTTCGATCTGCGCGAAGAAGTTGTCCGGGTTGCGGTTCAAGGTCATCGTGCCGACCTTGATCAGCGGGTAGTCCTTGTGCGACCAGGTCTTGGTCAGGTCGAACGGGTTGAAGCGGTAGTGCTTCGCCGCGGCGTATGGCATCACCTGCACCGACAGGTCCCACGCCGGGTGCTCGCCACGCCGGATCGCCTCGAACAGGTCGCGGCGGTGGAAGTCCGCGTCCTTGCCGGCCATGGCGGCGGCTTCGGCGTTATTGAAAAACGCCATGCCCTGGCGGGTGTGGAAGTGGTACTTCACCCAGAACTTCTCGCCGGCGGCATTGATCCACATGTAGGTATGCGAGCCGTAGCCGTTCATGTGTCGCCAGGTGCGCGGCAGGCCGCGCTCGCCCATCAGGTAGGTGACCTGGTGCGCGCTTTCCGGGTTGCTGGTCCAGAAATCCCACTGCATGTGGCTGTCGCGCAGGCCCGAGTCCGGCAGGCGCTTCTGGCTGCGGATGAAGTGCGGAAACTTCATGGGATCGCGCAGGAAGAATATCGGGGTGTTGTTGCCGACCAGGTCGTAGTTGCCTTCGTCGGTATAGAACTTCAGCGAGAAGCCACGCACGTCGCGCCAGGTGTCCGGGCTGCCCATTTCGCCGGCGACGGTGGAGAACCGTGCCAGCATGTCGGTGGACGCGCCTTTCTGGAACAACGCCGCCCGGGTGTAGGCCGAGACGTCCTCGGAAATCTCGAGCACGCCGAACGCCCCGGCACCCTTCGCGTGCGGCTGGCGCTCGGGCACCTTCTCGCGGTTGAAATGCGCCATCTGCTCCAGGAAATGCACGTCATGCAGAAGGATCGGGCCGTCGGCACCGATGCTCAGCGAGTTGCGATCGCTGATGGCCGGTGCGCCGGAACCGGTGGTGGAGCCGCCGGCAGGCTTGTTCTCGTCGTGGGACATGGGGATGCCTCCTTCTATTGATGGCTGGCCGGGTGTCCGGCGAGCGCGGGGTACCTGCGAGTCTGCCCATTGCCGGGCGGGTGTGCCATTTGGTTTTTCCAATCGGGACGATAGGCAACGCAGTGCGGAGAAAGCAGTGTCTCCTGAGTCTGTGGAAAGCGCGTCACGATGAGTGCAGCGCCAGCCATCCGATGGCGCGAGTCGTCACTCCGCGATCGATTCACGCGGGCACGGGTCGGTAAAATGGCGGTCTCGCAATGGCTGGCACGCACCCCATGAGTTCAAACATCGTCATCCGCCTGCTCCTCGCACTGTGCCTGGCTATCCCGCTGCCGTTGGCCGCCGGCGAACCGGCCGCGCCGACCATCGGTCAGCAGCGCGAAGCGGTGCTGTTCTGGCCCCAAGCGCAACGCGATGCGCAGTTCCGGCAGCTGTACAAGCTGTTTCCGAGCGACCGCGCCGCGCACGGCACGCACGTGCGCGAGTTGACTCCGGGTCGGCCGCTGGCACTGTCCGGACAGGACGCGTCCGCGTTTCTGGCCAACTACATGGACCAGCAGCACATCGCCGGCGTGATGGTGCTGCAGCATGGGCGCGTGCGCCTGCAGCGGTATGCGCTGGGCTTCGGACCGGAGCAGCGCTGGGAGTCGTTCTCGGTGGCCAAGTCGGTCACCTCCGCCTTGCTGGGAATCGCGCTGCAGCAGGGGCATATCCGCAGCATGGACGACACACTGGGCAGCTACATTCCGGAGTTGCGCAACAGCGCCTACGCCGAGGTCACGGTGCAGCAGTTGCTGACGATGACGTCCGGCGTGCATTGGAACGAGGACTACGCCGACGCCCATTCGGATGTGGCGCAGATGTACCGCGGCGCCTGCGTCGATGGCCGCGCGCACATACTGTCGTACCTGGCGAAGCAGCCGCGGCAGTGGCCTGCCGGCACGCACTTCAACTACAACACCGCGGAAACCGACCTGCTCGGCATCCTGGTGCAGCGGGCCACGCACCGTTCGCTGGCCGCCTACCTGTCGCAGACGATCTGGAAACCGTACGGCATGGCCGCCGACGCGTACTGGATCAAGGACGAGTGCGACGGCAGCGACACCGGCGGCAGCGGCCTGTCGGCCACATTGGGCGACTACGCGCGGCTGGGGCAGTTCATGCTCGACGGCGGCCGCATCGCGGGCAAGCCGGTGATCGCCAAAGCCTGGCTGCAGGGTGCGGTGCGCCGCCACGCCAGCGCCGATGAACCCGAGCGAGGCTACGGCTATCTGTGGTGGACCGACACCGACGGCAGCTACGCCGCGATCGGCATCTTCGGCCAGATGGTCTACGTCGACCCCGCGCGCCAGCTGGTGATTGCCCAGGCCGGATCATGGCCGCACGCCACGTCCCCGGCGCTGGTCGCCGCGCGACGCGAGTTCGTGGCCGCCATCAAGCGCGCCGTGGATGCCGACCCACAGAAACCCGAGCACTGACAGGCTCCTGCTTCGTCGGCGACAGGGCGCGCTCCCCGAGCATCCTGTATTCGGCGGCCGGCTTCCCCATGCGGCCGGCGGTGGGGTGGTGATCTTGGCTTCGTACTTGCGGAGCACGCGGCGCACCTTATTGAAAGCGGGGCGGGCTAATGCGATCCCGCTGCGGCAGCCGGGGCGGGCAGCGCCGGTACCGGCTGCAGGTTGTCGTCCAGGAAGCGCAACAAGCGCGAGTAGAAATCGTGCAGGTGTTCGGGATTGCTCAGCGCGTGACCCTCGTAGGGGTATTCGATGTATTCCATCGGACGCCCGGCACGCTTCATCGACTTGCGCATTTCCTTGGCGTACTTGTTTGGCACCCGGCCATCCAGGGCGCCATGGGCCAGCAGTACCGGGATGCGGATCCGGTCGGCCAGGTTGACCGGCGAGCGCGCCGCAAGGGCGGCGGTGTCGTGGCCCAGCACGCGGTCGAGGTAGTTCATGCCGTAGTCGTCGCGATGGATGTCGCCCCAACTGTATAGGCGGTTGAGGTCGTAGACGCCGGCCAGACCAATCGCGCACCGGTACAGCGCTGGTTCGCCGGCAGCTCCCATCAGCGCGGCATAGCCGCCATAGCTGGCGCCGTAGATGCAGATGCGCTGCGGATCGGCCAGACCCTGATCGATGGCCCAGCGGGTGGCATCGGCAATATCGTCCTGCATGGCCAGGCCCCATTGCTGGTAACCGCGCTCCATGAAGGCGCGGCCGAAATTCCCGGAGCCGCGGAAATTCACGCGCAGCACGGCATAGCCGTGCGTGGCCAGCAATTGCGTCTCCTCGTCGAAGCCCCACCCGTCGGCTATGTAGTAGGGACCACCGTGCACCATCACGACCATTGGCGCGGGCCGCGTGCCGTGCGTAGGCAGGGTGACGAAGCCATGCAATGGCAGACCATCGCGTGCATGCATGGCGAACGGTTGCGTCGGGGCCATGCTGGCGGCATCCAGCCATGAGCGGCTGTGGAATAGCAACTGCATCTTGTGCGTGGCGCGATCGAGCAGGTAGAAGGTTCCGGGGTCGCGATCGCTGGCGGCGTGCAGCACCAGCACGTTGCCATCGGCGCTGGCGCTGGCCACCTTGACCGTGCTGTCCGGCAGCGCCTTGTCCAGTGCACGATGCCACTTGGCGTCCTCGCTGTCCGGGTTCCAGTAGCGTGCCTGCGGCCTGCCCGGGCCGAACCATGCACCGATCGGTTCGAGCTGATCCATCGAGAAGATGATGCCGAGGGGGTCGGAAACGGCGTCCTGCAGCAGCACGGTACGTTGGCCGGTGGCGAAGTCGTAGCGTTCGATGACGTCCGGCCCATCGGTGCGCTCGGTGTCCAGGAACGCGCTGCGATTGTCACGTGAAATGCCCAGCGGCCTCGCGTCGACATGGCTGGCGTCGCTGTCGTTGAGCAGCGTCCATTTGCCGTCGTCCCGGCGCACGTACAGGCGCGCCCGCGCCTTGTCGCTCCAGCTCCACGCAAAGCGCACCGTGCCGGCGTGATCAGCCATGAAGTCGGTGTTGGCCGTGGGGGCCTGGGCGATGATCTCGCCATCATCCTTCATGCTATCGATGGCCACTCGGCGCACGCGATACACGCAGTCGCCTTTTTCGAACACGTCGCAGGTGCGTACGAGAACATGCTGGTCATCGCCGTCGATGGTGCCGATAAAATTTGCCGGCAGGATCTTCGGATGGGCCTGATCGAGTTTCAGCAGGTACAACGCGGGATTGACCACGGGAGACCAGTACGGACCCACACTGCGGTTTGCGGCAATCACCAGTTGGGTTGACCCCAGCCATTGCAGCGCCGCGACCTCGCCGCGCGATCCCGGATCGACCTGGGCCACGGTCTGGTTGTCGGCGCGGCGCAGGACGGTGATCTTGGTGCCGTCGTCGACGCGATAGGCGATCGCCAGCAACTGACCATCCGGCGATATCTGCACCCGCTCGTATTCCGCCCGTTTGAACAAGGCATCGACTGCCGGTGCCGCGGCCGGGGCCACCTGAACAGCCGCGGCCAGTGCTAAGGCAGCCAGAATACCTGCGAACATGAAAAGCTCCCCTTGCTGCTCACCCGCCCGCTCCGCGCACGGCGGCAATGAGCAAGTCCCCCCGGGCATTCTTGGGGAAAAGCGGGCCGGAGAAAAGGGGCGGAGGCAGGGAGTCGATTTGGCTGCCCTCCACCGCGTTCTGCGGTCACGTGCTGGCGGGCAATTTCCAGAAGCGGTTGACTCAACCTTCGTCGTGCCCTCGACCCCGATGGCCAGGCGCGACTATCCGGTCGGGCGCATGCAGCGTCTGGCAGCCCCCGCCATGGCCGTCGGATGGATGGTGAAGGTGGCCGATGAGGAATATCTTGTAGGGCGCAGTCCCTGGCCCTGTTCAACCATCTCCCAGAAAGGAAAACCCCGTGAGCACCAAAGCCTACGGCGCGCACGCCGCCGACAAGCCGCTGCAGCCCATCGACATCGAGCGCCGCGCACCCGGCCCGCAGGATGTGCAGATCGAGATCGCCTATTGCGGTGTCTGCCATTCCGACCTGCATACCGTGCGCTCCGAATGGGGCGGCACGCTGTATCCCTGCGTGCCCGGCCACGAGATCGTCGGCCATGTCAGCGCCGTGGGCGGCGAGGTGGACGGTTTCAAGGTCGGCGAGACCGTGGGCGTGGGCTGCCTGGTCGGCAGCTGCCAGCATTGCACGGCCTGCGACGAGGGGCTGGAGCAGTATTGCGAGAACGGCTTCGTCGGCACGTACAACGGCCCGACCCTGGACGCGCCCGGACACACGCTGGGCGGCTACTCGCAGCGCATCGTGGTGGACAGCAAGTTCGTGCTGAAGATCCGTCACCCCGAGGCGCAGCTCGCCGCGGTCGCGCCGCTGCTGTGCGCGGGCATCACCACCTACTCGCCGCTGCGGCACTGGAACGCCGGCCCGGGCAAGAAGGTGGGCGTGGTCGGCATCGGCGGGCTGGGCCACATGGGCGTGAAGATTGCGCATGCGATGGGCGCACACGTGGTGGCGTTCACCACGTCGGAGGGCAAGCGCCAGGATGCACGGGATCTGGGGGCGGACGAGGTGGTGGTTTCCCGCAACGCCGACGAGATGAAGGCGCATGCCAGCAGTTTCGACCTCATCCTCAACACCGTGGCCGCCAGCCACTCGCTGGATGCCTTCACCGGGCTGCTCAAGCGCGACGGCACCATGGTGCTGGTCGGCGTGCCGGAGCATCCGCACCCGTCGCCGAGCGTCGCCAACCTGATCTTCAAGCGCCGCGCCATCGCCGGCTCGCTGATCGGCGGCATCGCCGAGACCCAGGAGATGCTGGATTTCTGCGCGGACAAGGGCATCGTCGCCGACATCGAGATGATCCCGATGCAGAAGATCGACGAGGCCTACGACCGCATGGTGAAGAGCGACGTGAAGTACCGCTTCGTCATCGACAACGCGACGCTGGCCAACCAGGCCCGCGGGTAGGACCTGCACTGAACGGCTCCCGGTTGATCGGTGCTGCCAGGGTGCGAAACCGTTCCTGCACCCTGGGTGTGCTCGACCATGATGAACTCGTGTCATCAGGAGGTTGCGACCATGACGACGGCTATCGGTACCTGCTGGCCCGCACTGCCGTATGACGCGTGGAAGGACACCTACGCGACGCTGCACCTGTGGACGCAGGTGGTCGGCAAGATCGCATTGGCGCAGGCGCCACCGCTCAATCACTGCTGGGGCGTCGCGCTGCGGGTCAATGCGCGCGGCTTGACCACGCAGCCGCTGCCGCACGGTGATCGCACCTTTACGATCCAGTTTGATTTCACCGATCACCAGCTGGTGGTCGACGCGTCGGATGGCGCAAGGCGTACCCTGGCATTGCGACCGCGCAGCGTCGCCGATTTTTATCGCGAGTTGCTGGAGACGCTGGCTGCCATGCAACTGGCGGTGAAGATCCATCCCTTGTCGACGGAATTGCCGCGACCGATCCGGCTGGATCGCGATACGGAACACCACAGCTACGATGCTGGCTACGCGAATCGCTTCTGGCGCATCCTGGTGCAGGTAGAGCGCGTGTTTGCCGAATCGCAGTGCGCGTTCGTCGGCAAGTGCAGTCCGGTGAATTTCTTCTGGGGCAGTTTCGACCTGGCAGTGACGCGTTTTTCCGGTCGACGCGCGCCGCCGCGCGACGGCCCGGCGTTCGAGCGCGAGGCGTATTCCCACGAAGTCATCAGCCATGGCTTCTGGCCGGGCAGCGGGCCGCTGCTGGAGCCGGCGTTCTATGCGTATGCCGCGCCGGAACCGGCGGGTTTGAAGGATGCGCCCGTGCGACCGGAGGCGGCGTACTACCACCGCGAGTTCAGCGAATTCATCCTGCCGTACGAGGCAGTGCGCCAGGCGGATGCGCCGGACGCGATGATCCATGCGTTCATCCGCAGCACCTACGAGTCCGCCGCCGATCTGGCGCACTGGGATCGTGGCGCGCTGGAGCGGCAGGCCGGGGGGGTGAATGCGGTGCCCCGGCAACAGCTCGCTGGCCAGCTGAGCTTGTGCCCCCGCTTTTGCGAATCCCGGCTCTCAACAGACGAAGGTCTGGTCATCCCGAATTCCGGCTCCATAAAGTATCGCCCGCCGGCGGGCTCCTACGGGGATCGGTTCAGCCGCGCCAGTTTGCGTGCTGCTCCCAGAACGCCACGGCCCGACGATACGCCTCGCGGTCCAGCGGCACGCCCGAGCCGCCTTCTTCCACGCCCAGCGCATTGCGCAGCATGGTGATCGGCACCATCGGGATCTCCTGCGGTTCGGCGGTGTAGAGGCAGCCGACCACGCCCCAGTCGGCGTCGATCGGCGAGCCTTCCTTCGCCAGTTGCTCGCGGCTGTAGAGGACCGGCAGCAGATAGTTGGCCACGGGTGGATCGATGCCCTCGAACCAGCGCACCAGCACCGGCAGTTCATCGGTGCTGCGGGCCTCGTAGGCCGAGCGCAGCAGGTGGCGGTTCGCATCGGTGATGGGCGTGGCGGTGCAGCGGGTGCTGGTCCAGTTGTGGTGTACGTGCAGTCGGCAGAAAGGGGCGTAGCCGTCCAGCACTTTCAACGGCGCCTCGGTGTTGAGACGCTGCTCGAATTCATCGGCGCTGCAATCCTGGATGGCGCTGCGGCGGCGGTCACGCGGGAACAGGCGGGCGCGGGCGAAGGGAGTGAGGGCGATGGACATACCGGTCGACAGGCTGGGGATCAGTGTCTGAGGTTAGCGTGTCGAGGGAGTGGCTGATTTGTCAGGCCGAAAATCTGCAGGCGGGCATCTCGTCTTCAGAACCGCACGAATCCGGCGGATCCAGAACATTCCATATACGGGAACCTGGTTGCGAACGGGTGATTCCGCCCACCTTCATCGCCACCGCAGGAGCCCGCTTGCGGGCGACGCGCCGGGAAAGGCATGGCAGCCAGCGGGCTCAGGGCGTTCAGGCCACGAATTGCAGGCGGGCCAACTCCGCATACAACCCGCCTTCGGCCAGCAGGCTTTCGTGCGTGCCTTGCGCCACGATGCGGCCGCCATCCATCACCACGATGCGGTCGGCGCGTTGCACGGTGGCGAGGCGGTGGGCGATCACCAGGGTGGTGCGACCTTGTTCGAGTCGCGCCAGCGCCTGCTGAATGGCGGCTTCCGATTGCGCGTCGAGTGACGAGGTGGCTTCGTCCAGCAGCAGCAGCGGGGCATCGCGCAGGATCGCGCGGGCGATCGCGATGCGCTGGCGTTGGCCGCCGGACAGGCGCACGCCGCGCTCGCCCAGCTCGGCGTCGTAGCCGTGGTCCAGCGCGCTGATGAACTCGTGCGCTTCGGCGGCGCGGGCGGCCTCGCGCACTTCGTCGTCGCCGGCGTCCTGGCGGCCAAAGCGGATGTTGTCCGCGGCGCTGCCGGCGAAGATCACGGTCTCCTGCGGCACCAGCGCGATCGCGCCGCGCAAGCCGGCCAGGGTGGTGGCGCGCAGGTCGATGCCGTCGATGCGGATGCTGCCGCTCTGCGGATCGTAGAAGCGCAGCAGCAGGGCGAACACCGTGCTCTTGCCGGCGCCGGAGGGACCGACCAGGGCCACCGTCTCGCCAG
>Ga0207690_10001733_pt1 | contig 13405 bp, 8 predicted proteins | sample KBSC23metaG_FD_184315 | JGI IMG/M metagenome (GOLD analysis project Ga0207690, IMG submission 184315) | Corn rhizosphere microbial communities from Kellogg Biological Station, Michigan, USA - KBS C2-3 metaG (SPAdes) (version 2) | ecosystem: Host-associated > Plants > Roots > Rhizosphere > Soil ...
CGCCGCCTCCCATGGTCATGACGCCCGGCCTACGCGCCGCGCGCGTCCGCGTTTCTCTTCCGCCGTTCCAGGCCGGCCCCACGCCGGCTCCCATGCTGCGCCCGCCTGCGCGCGCCTGATTCCGGCGCTTGCCGGAAGCCCCATCCCCTTGAGTTCGTAGTGCAGCGCCAGCCGGCTCATTGACCGGCTGGGCGCTCGCGCTTGCCTGTTCTTCTTTTCAGGATGATTTCGGATGTTGTCCAATCAGGATGCGGCCCCCCCGTGCCCCGCAGCGGGCGCGCGCGCGTGTCGCTTTGTTTCTCGACGCTGTGTTCTTTCCGCCGTGCTGGCCGCGATGGCAGTCAATGCCCACGCGGCACCCCCTGCGTCTTTGGCGCGCAGTACATCCACATCGGCCGTTCAGCCGCAGCGTGACGAGGCGCTTCCGCAGCCGCGCTACGCCTTGCCGCAATTGCTGGAACTGGCCCGCGCCAACCACCCGGCGCTCGCCGCTTCACAAGCGCAGGTGCAGGCCGCGCAGGCGGGCATAACCACCGCACGCGTCTGGCCGAACCCCGAGGTAGAAGCCATGACCGGCCGCCAACGTGCCCGCATGCCCGGTGCGGCGGAAGGCCGCACCAACAGCGTGTCAATCACGCAGAAGCTCGATCTGCCATGGCAGCGCGCAGCCCGCACGCAAGCCGCCGATGCGGCGTATGAAGGCTCGCAGGCCACCGCCCGATCGCAGGCCCGTGATGTGGAGGCTAATCTCAAGCTGCGCTTCTACGACGTGGTCCGCCGCGAAGCCGAACAACGCAACGCACGCGAAGACGTGACGCTGGTCGAGCAGATCCGGCGCGGCGTCGCTGTGCGTGTCGAGACAGGCGAAGCCCCGCGCTACGAGCTCATCCGTGGCGATGCGGAGTTGCTCAACGCGCAACGCAACGAGCAGGCCGCCGCGCTGCGTGTGCAACAGGCGCTGGCCGAACTGCGTCGCGCCGTGGGTGCGGAGCTGCCGCAGACGTTTGACGTGGATGCCGGCGCGGAGACACCCTCCGTGGCGCACCTGCCACCGTTGGCCGACCTGGTGAGCATGGTCGTTGCCACGCATCCTGATTTGGAAGCCGACCGCGCTGCCCTGCGCGAGGCCGAAGCGCGTTTGGAGCACGAACGCAGCCAGCGTTGGCCGTCACTCGCGCTGCGCGGCTCGGTGGATCGCCAACCCGATCTGCAGGACAACCGCGTCGGCCTGGTGATGTCGATTCCGTTGTTCGACCGTCGTGAGGGCCCTGTGGGCGAAGCGGTGGCCGCACGGGAACGCGCGCGCGCCATGCTGCGTGATCGTGAACTGCGCACGCGCCAAGCGGTGGAATCCGCGTATCGCCAATACGAGATTGCGGAATCACAAGTCAGCGCGCTCGAATCCGGCGTGATCAAACAGGCCGAATCGGCCCTGCGCGTGGCCGAAGCCGCTTACCGCCATGGCGAGCGCGGCATTCTCGATTACCTCGATGCCCAGCGCGTCTTCCGCCAAGCACGCAACGACCTGATTGCCGCGCGCGCCGACTTGCATACCGCAGCGGTGGAACTCGACCGCCTGCGCCCGGAGGCCCAATGACACAGCCGAGCCACCGCACCGCATCCCGAATCCCTGAATCCTGCCTGACCATGCACCCACGTTCTTCTTTCTCTTCTTCGATCCGGCTGGCTGGCGTTGCCTTGGCGGCCATGTTGCTGCTGGGCGCCTGTGGCAAGGATGCCACTGACGACGCCAAGGCCGCGCAGCAAGCCGCCGACCCAAACCTCGTCGTTGCGCAACCCACGCTGGTGCAACGTCTGAAGGTTGCGCCGGTGGGCAAGCAGCCGATTGCCGAGCGCCTGCGCGTGCCGGGGCAGATCGCGTTTGACGAACAACGTGTCGCGCGCATTGGCGCCACCGTTACGGGCCGCGTGACCGAACTGGTTGCCACGCCGGGCCAGAGCGTCAAGGCGGGCGACATCCTCGCGCAACTGCACAGCACCGAGCTGGGCGCCGCGCAGCTCGCCTACCAGAAGGCCGCCGCGCAACGCGATCTGCAGGCGCGCGCGCTGGACCGCGCCAAGCTGCTGCTGGCCGCCGACGTGATCGGCTCGGCGGAGTTGCAGAAGCGCCAGAGCGAACTGGCGATGGCCGATGCGGAAGTGCGCGCGGCCGTCGATCAACTGCGCGTGATGGGGGTCTCGCCGGGCACGCTAACCAAGATGCGCACGGGCGGCATGTCGTCGATCTCGCCCGTGGTGGCGAGCATCAGCGGCACGGTGGTGGAGCGCAAGGTCACGCGCGGCCAGGTGGTGCAGCCGGCTGATGAGCTGTTCACCGTGGCGGACCTGTCGCGCGTGTGGGTCGTGGGCGAAGTGCCCGAGAACGCCGCCGCTGGCGTGCGCGCGGGCCAGGCTGTGGAGATCGACACCGGCGCCGGCGATCGCATTGTCGGCAAGCTGATCTGGGTGTCGGACATCGTTGACCCGCAATCGCGCACGGTCACAGTGCGCACCGAAGTCGACAACGCCGAGCGCACGCTCAAGCCGTCGATGCTGGCCACGCTGCTGATCCAGTCGCGGCCGGAAGAGAAGTTGGTGGTGCCGACGTCCGCCGTGGTGCGCGAGGACAACCGCGACTACGTCTTCGTGCGCGCCAGCGATAAGGACAGCGACTACCGCCTCACCCCCGTCAAGCTGGGCGACGAGTCGAACGGCGTGCGCCCGGTGGTGTCGGGTGTCCAGGCCGGTCAGCCCATCGTTGTGGAAGGCGGTTTCCATCTGAACAATGAGCGCAAGCGCGCCGAGATGGAGGGCGCATGATCGACGCATTGATTCGCGGCGCGCTCAAGCAGCGGCTCGTGGTGGCCGTCGTGGCCGCCGTGCTGCTGTTCTTCGGCGTGGACGCCGCGCGCAAGCTGTCACTGGACGCGTTTCCGGACGTGACCAATGTGCAGGTGCAGATCGCCACCGAGGCTGCGGGGCGCTCGCCGGAAGAGGTCGAACGCTTCGTGACCGTGCCGGTGGAAATGGCCATGACCGGCTTGCCTGCACTCACCGAGATGCGCTCGCTCAACAAGCCGGGGCTGTCGCTCATCACGCTCGTCTTTACCGACGAGACCGACGTGTACTTCGCGCGCCAGCTCGTAATGGAGCGGTTGATCGAGGTGCAGTCGCGTATGCCGACGGGTGTGACGCCGGTACTCGGTCCTGTATCGACGGGCCTGGGCGAGGTATACCAGTACACGCTTGACAAGCCAGACGATGGGGACAAGGAGCTTTCGGTGGAAGAGCTCACCCAGCGCCGCATCGCGCAGGACTGGGTGGTGCGTCCGTTGCTGCGCTCGATTCCGGGTGTGGCGGAAATCAACTCGCAGGGCGGCTTCGAGAAGCAGTACCAGGTGCTGGTCAACCCAGAGCGCCTGCGCCATCACGACGTGACGGTCAAGCAGGTGTTTGAGGCGCTGGCCGCCAACAACGCTAACTCGGGCGGTGGTGTGCTGCCGCACTTTGCCGAGCAGTACCTGATCCGAGGTGTGGGCCTGGTGCGCGACACGAACGACATCGGCGCCATTGTGCTGAAAGAGGTCAACGGCACGCCGCTGACGATCCGCGACGTGGCCGAAGTGAAGATCGGCACGGCGGTGCGCGCCGGTGCGGTGGTCAAGAACGGCGTGACGGAGTCCGTCGGCGGCGTGGTGATGATGATGCGTGGCGGCAACGCCAAGGAAGTCGTCGCCCGCATCCAAGACCGCGTCAAGGCCATCAACAACGACGGCATGCTGCCCGACGGCCTGAAGATCGTGCCGTACTACGAACGTTCTGATCTGGTTGATTCCGCACTGCAGACCGTCATCAAGGTGCTGGCCGAAGGCGTGGTGCTGGTGGTGATCGTGCTGCTGCTGTTCCTGGGCGATATCCGCTCGTCGCTCATCGTGGTCGGCACGCTGATTCTCACGCCGCTGCTGACATTCATTGCGATGAACAAGCTCGGTATCTCGGCCAACCTGATGTCGTTGGGCGGGCTGGCGATTGCGATCGGCTTGATGGTGGACGGCTCCGTGGTGGTGGTGGAAAACGCGTTCGCACATCTGGCCAAACCGCGTGACCCGAACGAGAGCCGCGCGCGCATCATCCTGCATGCGGTAACGGAAGTCGCGACGCCCGTGATCTTTGGCGTGGGCATCATCATCTTGGTGTTTCTGCCGTTGATGACGCTGCAGGGCATGGAAGGCAAGATGTTCGCGCCGCTGGCATTCACGATTGCGATTGCGTTGTTCTTCTCGCTGGTGCTGTCGCTCACGCTCACGCCTGTGTTGTCTTCGTATCTGTTGAAGCCGAAGGCGCACAAGCATGTGGAAGGCGAGCACAGCGACGACCCGCATGCCGAGCACGACGCGCATGACACGTGGCTGATTCGCAAGATGAAGAAGCCGTATTTGCGCCTGCTGGAACTGAGCCTGAGTAACGGTCGAAAGACGGTCGTCGTGGCCGTGGCGGTGTTCTTTGCCTCCGGCGCGCTGATGCCGTTCCTGGGCACGGCGTTCATCCCCGAGATGAAGGAAGGCTCGGTCGTGCCGGGCATCAACCGCGCACCGAACATCTCGTTGGAAGAGTCGATCCGCATGGAGATGGAGGCCATGCACCTGGTGATGCAGGTGCCGGGCGTGAAGTCGGCGGTGTCTGGCGTGGGCCGTGGTGAATCCCCAGCAGACCCGCAGGGCCAGAACGAATCGACGCCGATCGTTTCATTGAAACCGCGCGATGAATGGCCGAAGGGCTGGAACCAGGACGACATTGCCGAGGCCATGCGCAAGGCATTGCAGGTGCTGCCTGGCGTGCAGATCGTCATGGCCCAGCCGATTTCCGACCGTGTGGATGAGATGGTGACCGGCGTGCGTTCGGACGTGGCCATCAAGGTGTTTGGCGATGACCTGAACGTGCTGCGCGAAAAGGCCGAGGCGATTGCCAAGGTGGCGCAGGGCATCCAGGGTGCACAGGACATGCGCGTGGAGCGCATCACCGGCCAGCAGTACCTGCAGATCGCCATCGACCGTCAGGCCATCGCGCGCCACGGCCTGAACGCGGCCGACGTGCACAACGTGATCGAAACCGCTATCGGCGGCAAGGAAGCCACGGAAGTCTTCGAAGGCGAGCGCCGCTTCAGCGCGGTGGTGCGCCTGCCCGAGGCGTACCGCGGCAGCGTGGAAGCGATCCGCAACCTGATTGTGGCGGCACCCAATGGCGCGCAGGTGCCGATGGAGAGCATCGCCCGCATTGAAGTGACCGACGGCCCCGCGCAGATCAGCCGCGAGCTGGGAAAGCGCCGCGTGGTGGTGGGCGTGAACGTGCGCGACCGTGATCTGGGCGGCTTCGTCGCCGAGCTGCAAGGTGCCGTGGCGCAGAAGGTCAAGCTGCCCGAGGGCTATTACCTGGAGTGGGGCGGTCAGTTTCAGAACATGGAACGCGCCATGGGCCACCTGAAGGTGATCGTGCCGATTACGGTGGCCGCCATCTTCTTCCTGCTGTTCCTGCTGTTCAACTCCGTGCGCTACGCCACGTTGATCATCCTCGTGCTGCCGTTCGCATCCGTTGGCGGGATCATCGGGTTGTTCGTCACTGGGGAATATCTATCGGTGCCGGCCTCCGTGGGTTTCGTGGCGCTGTGGGGCATCGCGGTGCTCAACGGCGTGGTGCTCGTCAGCACGATCCGCAGCTTGCGCGAGCAGGGCATGTCGGTGGAGGAATCGGTGCGGCTGGGTTCGCGCATGCGTTTCCGCCCCGTGATGATGACGGCCACGGTAGCCATGCTGGGCTTGATCCCGTTCCTGTTTGCCACGGGGCCGGGTTCGGAAGTGCAACGGCCGCTGGCCATCGTGGTGATCGGCGGTCTGCTGACCTGCACGCTGCTTACGCTGGTGATGCTGCCCACGCTGTACAAATGGTTTGATGAGGAGGCCAAGGCATGAAGGAAATCCGCATCGTAGTGCGCCCGCAATTGCTGGAGCGCATGCATGAGGCGCTGCGCAGTTGTCCGGGTTTTCCGGGCATGACGGTGGGCGAGGTGAGCGGCTATCCGCCGGCAGCCTCACAGGCTGGTGTGCACTCCATCAAGGAAGACCTGACCGAGTTTGTGCCGCGTGTGCGCATCGAGATCGTGGCGTCTGATGCCCTGGCGAGCATGCTGTTCGAGAGCGCCATCAAGGTGCTGGAGCACGGCCAGACCGGCGACAGCGCGATCTGGATGACCGACGTGATCCAGGCCACCTTCCTGCATCGCACGGGTTGATGCCAGCATGAAAAACGGCGGACAACGTCCGCCGGAAAACAGGCGCCAATATTGCAGCGGGCCGTTTCCTGAGACGCCAGGAAGTGGCACGTTTGCTTTGGCGCTTAACGCTTGATGTCGGTCAGATGCTTCATGACGCCTTCGTAGCGGAACTTGTGGATCGGGCGATCCATCGACTGCATCTGCTGCAGTTGCACCGCTTGCGGGCGCAGCGAGCCGGTCGGCGTCACGGACTGCGCAGCCAGCGTTGCCACGGCCGGTTGCATGTTCTGGATGCCGACGATCTGGTCGTACAGCGCCTTGTCGATGATCTGCGCGTTGTACAACTGCGTGGCATCGCCCGCAATGTTGGTCGTGGTCGCCTTGTTGGAGATGGATCCGGCTTGTGCCAGCAGCGCGCTCCACAGCGTCGGGCTGTAGTTGGTCACGTAGTAATCCAGGCCTGTCGGGTTGGCCATCACAGCCGAGCATGTCGGCAGCGTGACCTGCGCGGTCTGCTGGTCCAGCACGATGGTCTGTGTCTGGCCAAAGTTGTCGCCATAGGCCAGCGTGAGCGGCACATTCCACTGATAGCCCGAGTAGACGTTCTTGTTCGGGAACGCCTTCTGCGTGATGGTCAGCACGTTCTGGTTGGTGGCCGGATTGCACTGCGCATCAATGCTGACGAGCGGCACGCCGGTCTGGCGCACGAAGCTGTCGCCCACCTTGCCGACTGGTTTGCCGCTGGCCGCTTCCAGCTCGGCCCACAGGCGCGGCGGCGTGCCATTGCCGAACTTGTACTTGTTCAGGTAGCTCTGCAGGCCGCGGCGCATGGCGTCCTTGCCGACGTAGTTCTCCAGCATCTGCAGGACGTGGCCGCCCTTGTTGTAGGCAAAGCGGTCGAGGAAGTCCATCGAGCCGGCATCGCTCAGGTTGTGCTGCACCGGCACCGAGGTCGATTGCAGGTCGAGGGTGTAGACGCGCTGCTTCACGGCCGCGTAGCCATCCCACGTGTTGCCTTGGAATTCGGGGTGCAGCGCGATCTTCGTGACGTTTTCGAACCAGTTGGCGAAGGATTCGTTCAGCCAGATGTCGTCCCACCAGTCCAGCGTGACGAGGTCGCCAAACCATTGGTGCGCCAGCTCATGCGACACCACCACGAACGAACGCGCCTTGCCCATCGAGTGGACGGTCGTGGGCGCGCCATCGGGCGGCACCAGCACTTGGTCGGCAAATTCGAAGATGGCGCCCCAGTTCTCCATGCCGCCAAAGCCGGCGTTCTTGTTGTTGTAGCTGTCGTTGGCGACGATGGTGTCCATCTTGTCGAACGGCAGCGGGATCTGGAAGTAGTTGTAGTAGTGGTTCAGCGCTTCCTTCGTGAACTGCATGCCGGCCACCGCGGAGTGCGCCTCACCAGGCGGCACCCACCAGCGCAGGCGCATGTTGCTGCCATCCAGCGGATTGGTGAACTGGTCTTCCAGGATGTCGAACTTGCCGCCGCCAAAGAACAGCAGGTAGGCAGGCATCGACGGCGTCTTGGCAAACGACACTTGCTGATAGCCATCCGGCAGCTTGGTGGCGCCGGTCTGGCGGCCGTTGGCCACGGCCTTCCAGTCGCCCGGAATTTCCGCCGTCACCTCAAAGGTGTTGCGGAAGGCGGGCTCATCCCAGCTCGGGAACCATTCGCGCGCGAAATTGGATTCGCCCTGCGTGACGATGGCGTCAGAGCTCTCACCGGTGGCCGCCTGCAGGCCGAGCTTGAAGATACCCTCTGCCTTGGTGAAGTTGATCGTGCCCGTCCACTCCATATGGAGCACATAGTTGCCGGGCTTGATATCGCCGGTCGGGTCGCGCAGGTCATAGAAGGCGCCTTGCGATTGCGGGACCGGTACCAGCACGCGCGCCGCGCCGTTACCGGATGTGGGCGTGAGCGTCAGGCGCGAGGCGTCGAGCTTCAGGTCACGCACGGCCAGCGTAACGGCGCCGGTCTGCTTGGTGACCTTGATCTCCACATCGGCACGGCCCGAGAAGCTGTTGAGATCGGCGCTCGGGCGGAACCACAGCTTGTAGTTGACGGGCTTGATGTAGTCCGGCAACTCCACCGGCGGCACCGACGCATCGACCGCGGGCGCCTGCGCGTTGCTGTTGCCGGTATTGGTATTGCCCTGCTGCTGCGAGCCGTTTGCGTCGAGCTTGCCGCCGGCCGGCGTGAGCGCGTCATCTCCGCCGCCGCCGCAGGCGGCCAGAATCAGTGCGGCCGCAGCCTGCGCCACGAGCGCCAGCTTGAACGAGCGACGCGCTGAAGTGGGTTGGGCGCTGCGCGCACGTGTCGTGGCCGTACGACGGTGGGTTGTCGAATCCCGCATTGCATTTCTCCTGAGATGGAAACGAATCGGCGGCCCGGGGCTCAAAAGAAAATCGGGGGGCGGACCGCAGAATCGGGACAAGGAATTACCCGCTTCTTGCGCGGTGTAAATCACAGCCCGCGCACGGGATGCACGGATTCTGGATGAAATGCTCCGCGAATCGAGACGAAGTTTTTTAATTCGCACCCCATGGCAGGCGGCGCCGTATTTGCAGTTTTCGGTGTGCTTATCCGGCGGATGGAGAGCCTTTCCCAGGGTGTTGGACACTTCTGCAACATGCGTTGAAAAAACGAAATACGTTTCGGGGATTGTGAAATCTTCTTAAAAATCGAAGCGGATATTTTTACAACGCTAGATAAAGAAAAACTGAATACGGCGCGCTTGAGGAAAATCCCGCTCGGGAACTTTCGCGACGTTTTGCAGGGTATTGCGCTGCAATAGCCGAGCGATGGTCACGGGGCGGGGTAGTCCTTCCGGATGAGGCAAGCACGATGCGCGGCATTGCGCAAAGCCGTTACGCTCACAGGGTTTGCGAAGTGTTTTCTCTAGAGCGATTCATGCAACTCGCGTCTGATAGCGTCAGCAGCCCGGCGGCTGTAGGGGTCGACCTGATCGACTTTTTCGATGTCACGCCGACCTCCTTGTGGTTGGAGGACTACAGCGATCTGCACCGCCTCTTTGCCCAGTGGCGCGCGGCCGGTGTCACAGACCTGCGGCGCTTTCTCGAAGAAGACACAACACGCGTGGCGGCGTGTTCAGCCTGCATCAAGGTGTTGCGTGTGAACCGGCGCACGTTGTCCATGTATGCGGCCAAGGATGCGGAAGAACTGACCGCGCGCCTGGCCGATGTGCTGCGCGACGACATGCTCGAAGCCCACGTTGGCGAGCTTGTGCAGCTCTGGTCCGGCGAGCCGTCGTTCGAGAGCCGCAGCGTCAACTACACGCTCGATGGTCGTCGCCTCGATATCCTGCTCAAGGGTGTCTTGCTGCCCGATCACGACCAACCGTGGGACCGCGTGCTCGTGGCCGTCGACAACATCACTGAGCTGGAAGACGCCCGCCGCCGCGCCGCCGCCAGCCAGCTCTACGCACGCGGGGTGTTCGAGCACGCGCCGGTGTCGCTGTGGGTGGAGAACTTCAGCACCATCAAAGGCTTGCTGGACGACGTGCGCATGCAGGGCATCACGGATTTCCGCACCTTCACCGACGTGCATCCCGAATTTGTCGAGCGCTGCATGCAGGAGATCCAGGTGCTGGACGTCAACGGCTTCACGCTGGAGATGTTCAAGGCGCGCAACCGTAGCGATCTACTCAGCCGCTTGCCCGAAGTCTTCCGCGACGACATGCGCCCGCACTTTCGTGAGCAGTTGATCGACCTGTGGGATGGCAAGCTTTTCCAGCAGCGCGAGGTGGTCAACTACGGGCTCGATGGCAATCCGCTGAACATTCACCTGCAGTTCTCCGTCTTCCCCGGCCGCGAGAAGGATTGGGACATGGTGCTGCTGGCGCTGACCGACATCACCGCACGCAAGAAGGCCGAGTCGTACCTCGAATACCTCGGCAAGCACGACGTGCTCACCAAGCTGAAGAACCGCTCGTTCTATGTGGACGAGGTCAACCGGCTCGAACGCAAGGGGCCTTTCCCCGTCACGGTCATCATGATCGACCTGAACGATCTGAAAACCGTGAATGACCAGCTCGGCCATGCCGCCGGTGATGCACTGCTGCGCCGCGCCGGCGAAGTGCTGGGCAAGGCCGTCGACAAACCGTCATACGCGGCGCGTATCGGCGGCGATGAGTTTGCCGTGCTGATGCCCGGCGCGGACACGCACGCAGGCGAGACGCTCATGGAAAGCCTGTGCAAGCTGGTTGAGCTCAACAACCAGTTCTACTCTGGCCCGGTGCTGGGCTTCTCAATGGGCTGCGCCACCTGTGACGAAGGCGGGCGCCTGGAGGAAACCTTGCGCGAGGCAGACGCCGCCATGTACGAAGATAAGCGCGTGCAGCACGAGGCCGGGCGTTCGGCGTAGATAAAGCGGTTTGTGCAAGCCGTGCACAAATCCTGTCGCTCAATTCGTCTGGCCCTGACCAAGACGCGCTGACAGACTGCGCTCCTGATCTTTTTCTCAGGAGCCGCTATGACTTTCCCTCTCTTCCGTTTCGTGAAAACGCTCGCTGCCGGTATGTCGCTCACGGCAGCTGTGGCTTCCAGCGCCGCCGCTGCGCAGCCCAATCCGCACCCAACTATCCGTGCCATGTCCGGCGCAAACCAGGTGAACCATCTGGACCCGACGACGACCGCACTGGTGGTCATCGATTTCCAGAAGGAATACTTCACGGGCCGCATGCCGATTCCGGACGGCGTACGGGCGATGGAGAACGCCAAGAAGCTCATCGCGTTTGCTGACAAGAACAAGATGCGGGTGTTCCAGGTGCAGCACGTCACGCCCGCAGGTTCAGCCGTATTTGCTGAAGACGGCGAGACCGTCAAGTTCCAGCCGGGCATGGAGCCGCGCAGCTTCGACACGCTGGTAAAGAAGACCACCGTGAGCGTGTTTCCGAGCACCAACCTGGAGAAGCAACTGAAGGACAAGGGCATCAAGACCATCGTGATTGCCGGCCTGATGACGCACGCTTGCATCGCCGGTGCCGCGCGTGATGCCGTGCCGCTGGGCTTTGACGTCGTGGTAGCATCCGACGCCACCGCAACGCGCGATATCACGCGTATGAATGGCGCGACGGTGGACCACAAGACGCTCCACAACGCGTCGCTGGCTGAATTGGAAGACACCTTCGGTTCCGTCATGACCACCTCGGAGATCACCAAGCTGCCGCTGCGTTGAGGCGCCTCCTGAAGTCTTTGAGCGGGCGCCAAGCCCGCTTTTTGCGCTTTTGATTTTTGTCATCGGGCCATGGACCAACTGTTTGCAATGCGCGTGTTCTGCTGCATCGTCGAGGCCGGCGGTTTCTCCGCCGCAGCGGACCGTCTCGACAGTACGCACTCATCGGTTTCGCGGCAGTTGAAGAATCTGGAAACCGAATTGGGCGTGCAGCTACTCAATCGCACGACCCGACGTTTTGCGCTCACAACTGCAGGGGAGCGCTACTACGCCTACTGCGTCGACATCCTCGGACGTGTCGAAGCCGCATCACACGCCATGGCCAACGAGCGCGAGCACGTCTCCGGCACATTGCGTGTGAGCGTGCCGCTGGCCATCGGCACGCTGGAGTTGTCCGACTGGTTGCCAACGTTTCAGCAACGCTATCCCGACATTCGCCTTGACCTGTCGTGCAGCGATCAAATGGTCGATCTCGTTGCAGAAGGGTTTGATGTGGCATTGCGCATCAGCGGCCCAATGGGCGATAGCAGCCTGATGGCGAAAAAGCTGGTCGAGTCCGATGTCGTGTTGGTTGCATCGCCTGCGTACATTGCAAGGCGCGGGCTGCCAATCACCCCGCACGATCTGACGGAGCATGAACTGCTCGGCTTCTCGCGTTCTCCGGCAACTGCCGAATGGCTGATCGCACCGGAGCAGGGTGAGCCGGTACGCATCTCTTTGGCGGGTCGCCTGGCGACGGACGCGATTCCAGCAACGTACGCGGCCGCTGTGTCCGGCATGGGCATCGCCGCGTTTACATGGAATACCGCGCAGCCCGGCGTGGCTCGCGGCCATCTTGTTCGTGTGCTGCCCAACTGCACGCTGGGCAAGCGCAGTTACTACGCGCTTTATCCGCAAACGCGGCACGTCTCACCCAGGGTGCGCGCCTTCGTCGACTACATGAGCGAGCACTACCGCGCGCAGTAGCAGGCACTCCGTGCCATTGAACGACCCTGAATCAGACCGTTCTGATAGGCCCGCAATCCACTCACCGCTACATTCGAACTCGTGCCAAATTGTGACGCGACCGCTGTGTCCGTCGCCGGCGCGATCTGAATTTTTGTTTTCGATTCTCCAGCGAGTGATGACGCCATGCGGTTTGACCTGCCTTCCCGTCTCGCACGCGAACAAGGTCGACCCATGGGTCACGAAGCTGCCGGACGTCGGGTACGACGGTCATGGTCTTGCGTGGCGCTGCTGTCCGGGTTCGTGATTGCGGTAACGCCCGTTGCGGTGTTTGGTGTGAGATCGATACCCAATCTCCCCGCGGCAACGCAATCCGCAGCGGCAAACGACCTGTTCGACGTGCCCGCCCAACTAGCGCAATCGGGCGCCCGTGCCGGCGACATTACGACCACGTTGCGCAATGCACTCGCGCAGGCGGATCTGCCGGGCGACCTGTCGCAACAGATTCTGCGTCTGCTTCGCAAAGAGGTCGACGTGGCGGCTCAAGCATCGCCGGGCGATTATTTTCGCGTCATCTACGAACCAGTTGACGGCGGCTGTTGCGCTCAGGAGGTCCGCATGACCGCGCTCGAAGTGCAATTCCAAGGGGTGAGTCACAGCGGCGTCTGGTTTGCCACGGACGAGCACCCGCGCGGTGACTATTACCGGTTTGATGGCACGCCCATGGCTGGGCTGCGTTTCACATTCCCCGTCTTGGCAACGCGTGTCAGCTCCACGTTTGGTGGGCGCGTGCATCCCGTATCGGGGGCGCGACATGTTCATTCCGGTGTCGATCTTGCTGCGCCAACCGGCAGAGCCGTGCACGCCTCGGCCGACGGTGTCGTCTCGCACATCGGCAACGAGCCGCGCGGCTACGGCAAATACGTGGTGATTCAACACGCGAATGGGTACACGTCTTACTACGCGCACCTATCCAAGGTCGAACGCGG
>Ga0207690_10001739_pt1 | contig 13369 bp, 12 predicted proteins | sample KBSC23metaG_FD_184315 | JGI IMG/M metagenome (GOLD analysis project Ga0207690, IMG submission 184315) | Corn rhizosphere microbial communities from Kellogg Biological Station, Michigan, USA - KBS C2-3 metaG (SPAdes) (version 2) | ecosystem: Host-associated > Plants > Roots > Rhizosphere > Soil ...
CGACCAGCAGAAGATCGTCGGCAGCCTGTCCGGCGGCGAACGCGGCCGCCTGCACATGGCCAAGACCCTGCTGCAGGGCGGCAACGTGCTGCTGCTCGACGAGCCGTCCAACGATCTGGACGTGGAAACCCTGCGCGCACTGGAAGACGCGCTTCTGGAATTCCCGGGCTCCGCGATCGTGATCTCGCATGACCGCTGGTTCCTCGACCGCATCGCCACCCACATCATCGCGTTCGAAGGCGACTCGCACGTCGAGTTCTTCCCCGGCAACTACAACGAGTACGAGGCCGACAAGAAGCGCCGCCTCGGCGAGGAAGGCGCGCGGCCGCACCGGGTGAAGTACAAGAAGCTGGCGTAAGCCACGCCCCGCTTCGGCGGGACGTGGCCTCAAGTTTCGACGAAGGCGAGCGCGGCGCTGTCGCGCGGAAGCTTCACCCACGCATGCCCGTCATCGACAGGCACGGTTTCTTCGTATCGTGGCGACCAGTTGCCGCTGCCATCCACCTCGTTACCCGCCAGGCGCACGTCGTGCACTTCAGTGATCGAGGCTGCCTCCAGCCGCCAGAGCCGCAGCCGCGACGCACGCGTGCCCGGCTCCAGCCGCACGACTGCGCCGTGATTGAGATCCTTGTTGAAAAGAGCCACCAGACGACGGTCACCCTTGTCGGCGGCGTATGCCGTAAGGTTGAGGCCGCTGGCCGCCAGCCGGCTCTCGACGAAACGGGCGCCACCGAACTGCTTGGCGAACAATAGGCCATAGTACAAGGGCCGCGTGTACCAGCCATGGCCCAAATCACCGGCGATTGGCGTGTAGTGCCAGCTGATCGTATCCATCCACGCCTTCATCAGGTCGCCGCCCCGTGGTTTCGCCGGCATGCTTTCTTCCAGCGACGTTCCCAGCGCAGGCATCGTGCCGCAATGGACATTGACGCCATGCACGCCTGCCTGAGCGCAGGCCAGGACGAAATCGCCGCCCCACAAGGCAGAAGCGAAGCTGTCGCTCACGCCAGGTTTGCCGCCGCCCCAGTACGAATTGACCTCGGTGAGCAGGAACGGCAGTCGCCTGGCATCGGCCACACGGACAACATTCGCCACGTCGGCAATGAATCCCGGGGCGTTTGACAGCAAACTGTCGATCGTGCTGGTTGGCTCGGACGCGCCGCCGCGATAGAAGTGCCGCGACAAGGCCGCGATGCCTTCCGCCTGGTCCGCGAACTTCAATACCCAATCGGAACCCGCTGAAGTGTCCGGCCCGGCGATCGGCACCGCCACCCGTTGCCGGATCGTCCTGGCACTTTCCCACCACAGAGCCATGTAGTCATCGAAGCTGAACGCACGACCATCGGGGCGCCGGTAGGCATTCGGTTCGTTGCCGATCTGGATCGCCAACAACTGATCGCCCGCAGCCCGTTGAACCGCCGCAGCCAATTCAGCCGCCATCGCCGGCGAGCCGCGAGACAGGTTCAGGCCGAAAATCAGCCTCCAACCCGTGGCCTTCAGGAATCCGCCGAGTTGCGCAAGCTGGTCAGGCGTCACCATGTAGGCGGCGAGGGGCGACTGCCCGGTCATCGGCAGCCTGTCCCGGTATTCGCTCCATACCGCATAATTACTGGTGTTGCCGCCGATACGAAGCACCCCATCGGGGTTCAATCGCCGCAACAATCCGATCAACGCCTCATTGCTCGACGAAAAGAACGCAGGATCGTGCAATTGCCAGGTCTCGAAACTGAGGCCGACCAGCTGTCGCGCAATGGGGCGCCCCTTGGCTGACGTGGCCAGCGTCAAGGAAGCACTGATGTCGCCATCGCCGGCGGCGCCAGCCCGCAACGAGATCGGCGCCAGCGCACTGATCGCCACCGCACTGCCCAGCGCACCCAGGAAGCGGCGTCTGGACCGGGAAACCGGATCTTGATTCATGCCCGCGCTCCTCGCCGGACCGCGGGTGCAACCGTAGTGCATGGATCCTTATGAGGACCTGAGACGCGGGTTCAGCGGCCGGTTAGAATGGCAGCCACTTCGACCCGGGCCATGGCATGCGCTTCTCCGACGTCCTCAAGCAGCGCTGGCAACAGCACGACACCCTGGTCTGCGTAGGCTTGGATCCGGAGCCGTCGAAGTTTCCAGAGCACTTGCATCGTGCACCCGACATGGTGTTCGACTTTTGCGCCGCCATCGTCGACGCCACCGCCGACCTGGTCTGCGCGTTCAAGCCGCAGATCGCGCACTTCGCCGCGCTGCGTGCCGAAGACACGCTGGAGCGGCTGATCGCGCACATCCACGCGAAGCATCCCGGCGTGCCGGTGATCCTCGACGCGAAGCGCGGCGACATCGGCAGCACGGCGCAGCACTACGCCAGCGAGGCGTTCGAGCGCTACCGCGCCGACGCGGTGACGCTGAACCCGTACCTTGGCCGCGACTCGATCCAGCCGTTCCTCGACCGCGCCGACAAGGGCGTGATCCTGCTCTGCCGCACCTCCAACCCCGGCGGCGCGGATTTCCAGGCGCTGGACTGCGGCGGCATGCCACTCTACCTGCGCGTGGCCGAAACCGTCGCCCGCGACTGGAATACGAACGGCAACTGCGCGCTGGTTACCGGCGCCACCTGGCCGGAAGAACTGGGCAAGGTGCGCGCCGCGGTCGGCGAGATGCCGCTGCTGGTACCCGGCATCGGCGCCCAGGGCGGCGACGTGGAAGCGGTGCTGCACCACGGCCGCAGTGCCGACGGCACCGGCCTGCTGATCAGCTCGTCCCGCGCGATCCTGTACGCCGGCCACGGCGAGGATTTCGCTGCGACCGCCCGTGCCGCCGCCAGCGAACTGCGCGACACCATCAATCGCTGCCGGCGCGCCTGAGCGGATCACGCCGCAGCGCGCCGCCCGCGCCGCAATCAGCCCGTCGCCGTCTTCGCTGCCTGCAGTGCCTTCGTCTTCAGATCCAGCGTATCGGCCGCGTCCAGCAGCGCGCGCGCAAAGCTGCGCACCTCGGCAGGACGCAAGGCATACCAGTTGCCGCCCTTGCCGGCCTCGTCCACCTTGCGCCCCGCACGGGACACGCAGTGCGGCCGGAAGATCACCATGCCGGTCAATGCTTCCGAGCTGATGTCCGCCGAGACGATCTGCATGCGCGTTTCATCTTCTTTCTTCACCGAAGTTCTCCCGGGCAGAAATCCGCCCCATCGCAGCTTACGCTACGGGGAGTTCAACGGGTGTTGGCCGCACGGCACCGGCCGGCTTCAACAGGCGCCGCCGCAGCCAGCGCTCGCACGGCTGCGACACCCCGCGCGCCACCAGCACGCCCAGCGCCCAGCACAGCAGCAGCGCCGGCGGATACCACAGGAAGCCGAGGGCCGCGTTGCCGCCGCTGGCGCGATGCAGCCATACCGCCGGGAACACCACGAACATGTGGCTGAGGTAGATCTCGTAACTCAGCCGCCCCCACGAACGCAGCCAGCCGAAACCACGCCACAGGCGCGGGTGCGTCTGGCAGGCGAGCAGCAACGACATCGTGGACACCGTCAGCAACAACATCACGCCATCGTGCAGCAGTGGCCACAACCAGCGGCCACCGAGCATGACGGCCAGCAGGCCGACCACGCCGAACGCAGACAGGGCCCTGAGCTGGCCCGCGGACGGTGTCGGCCAGCGCGCCGCCAGCAACGCGCCGATCACCCCGGTGGCGATCGCTGCCATGCCCGGCAGGTAAGCCTTTTCCTGCCAGATCTCGTTGCCATCCAGCATGGCCCGCGTGAACGGCATCGACAACGCCAGCAGCACCAGCATCGGCAGCAGCACCGCGCGGCGCCGCGTCAGCAGGGACACGATCGGAAAGCCGATGTAGAACACTTCCTCGATCGACAGCGACCACAGCACGTCCCAACTGCCCGGCAGGTAGCCGGTCTGTCCCTCGTACCAGTTCAGGTGCAGGCCGAGCGCGGCAAGGATCGCGCGCGGCAGCGACTGGCCGGCGCGAGTGATCGTGTAATCCGGCACCCCCAGCAGATGCAGCACGCTGAGCACGGTCACCAGCGCCAGCAGGCACGGCACGATGCGGGCGAAGCGCCGCGCGTAGAACGCGCGCAGGTCGATCCGCTCCAGGCTGCCCCAGCGGCGCAGCGCGTTGCCCGCGATCAGGAATCCCGAGATCACGAAGAACACGAATACCGCCTCGTAGCCGTTGTAGTTCAGCCGGCTCAGAAACCACGGCGGCAGCACATCGGCCAGCGCGGTCTTCTTCAATGGAATACGCAGGCCGAGATGGTTGAACACCACCAGCACGATCGCCAGCCCGCGCAGCAGGTCGATGCCGGGGTTGCGGGCCAGGGCGTTGTCACGCGCGTCCGGCCGGGTCGATTCCACTGGCAGCATCCTTCGGTCACTCGCGCCGGGGGCTGCATCATCCGCGATGCACCGTGTCGCGGGCAACCGGCCGGCCGTTCGCGGACAGCCGGTGCGCGTCACTCGTCCCGCACATCCATGTCCGGAAACAGCACGTCGGTGTAGCCGAACTTGCCGAAGTCGGTGATGCGCGAGGGGTACAGCCGGCCGATCAGGTGGTCGCATTCGTGCTGCACCACGCGGGCATGGAAGCCTTCTGCACGACGATCGATGCGGACGCCATGCGGGTCGATGCCTTCGTAGCGGATCAGCGTGTAGCGGTTCACCGCACCGCGCAGGCCGGGTACGGACAGGCAACCCTCCCAGCCCTCTTCCATGTCCTGCGACAGCGGCGTGATCACCGGGTTGAGCAGAATCGTGCGCGGCACCTCGGGCGCGTCGGGGTAACGCTCGGAATGCTCGAAGCCGAAGATCACCAGTTGCAGGTCGACACCGATCTGCGGTGCGGCCAGGCCGACTCCGCCGGCGGCCTGCATGGTCTCGAACATGTCGGCGATCAGCGTGTCGAGTTCGGCGCTGCCGAGCATCGCCGCGGGCACCAGCGGCGCGATGCGCAGCAGGCGCGGGTCGCCCATCTTCAGGATTTCACGGATCATGCGCAGCCTCGTCGTCGGGAAGGTCACGTCTTGCAATGGTGCCTGCTCCCGGGTGAACGCTGGCCGCCCGCTCAGCGGCCACCGAACACCTTCTTCAGCAGGTCGGTGGTGCGCGCGGCGGGGTTCTGGCGAATCGACTGTTCCTGCTCGCCGATAGTGGTGAACAGGCCGTCCAACGTCTTCGCCGTCACGTAGTCGTCCAGGTTCAGCGGGCTGCCCGCGGTCTTGTTGGCGGATTTTCCACCCAGCGCACTCAGCGAGCCCAGGGCGTCGCCCAGCGCACCGCCGCCGCTGCCGGAGGTGAAGGCCTTGTACTTCTGGGTAACGCCCACGCTGTCGGTGGCCTTGGCCACGATCGGGTGGATGCGCGCGGTCAGCGCGTCGCCGGCGACGCGGCGGAAGAAATCGGTGGCTGCGTGGTCACCGCCGGTGAGGATGCCGCGCGCGTCATCCAGCGTCATCTTGCGGATCGCGTCGCCGAAGATCTCGGCCACCTGCGGCACCGCCTTCTCCGCCGCGCGGTTCATGCTCAGCTCGAACGCATCCACCTTGGCGCCCTGCCCCAGTTCGCGCGCCAGCTTGCCGGCCTGCTCGAGCTTGCCCGGCAGCGGAATGCGCACTTTGCTGTTGTTCCAGAAGCCGCCGTCGCGGCCCAGGCTGTTGATCGCGTTGGTGGTGCCCTTGGCCAGCGCCTCCTTGAGCCCGGCGGCGATGTCGCTGTTCGGCAGGTTGCTGCCGAGCTGCGACGAACGGGAGGCATGCGTCGACTGCTTGACCTTGTTCAGCAGATCCTTGAACTGGCCCGTGCCGGCGGCCGTCAGCGGCAGCGCGGCGACCGCAAAAGCAAAGCCCAGCAAACCGTAGCGAACCGCGATGCGCATGACGAATTCCTGGTGGTCGGCAGGGCGGCCAGTGTAGCGCCGTCGCCCCGTCACGGCGCGACGACGCCAGCCGCGCTATTCGACCAATGGCTAATGCCGCTTTGCCGGTTTCGGGATTGACCGCCGCGGCCGGCAGGACGAATCTTGCGGCATTGCCCAGGAGAGCCCGCCCATGCAAGCCGCCGTCATGCCCAAGCCCAGTCCGGCCAGCAAGATCATGTGGGTCGCCATCGCCATCGTCGGCGCGTTCTGCCTGGGCGTGGTCGCCCTGCGCCGGGGCGAGCCGATCAACGCAATCTGGCTGGTCGCCGCGTCGATCGCCATCTTCGTGATCGGCTACCGCTTCTACGGCAAGTTCGTCGAGCACTCCGTGCTGCGGCTGGATCCCACCCGCGCGCCGCCCTCGGTGCTGCGCAACGACGGCCTGGATTACGTGCCCACCGACAAGTGGGTGGTGTTCGGCCACCATTTCGCCGCGATCGCCGGCGCCGGCCCGCTGGTCGGCCCGGTGCTGGCCGCGCAGATGGGCTACCTGCCCGGCACGCTGTGGATCCTGTTCGGCGTGGTATTCGCCGGCGCGGTGCAGGATTTCATGATCCTCGGCCTGTCGCTGCGCCGCGACGCCCGCTCGCTCGGCCATATGCTGCGCGAGGAGCTGGGCCCGATGCCCGGCATCGTGGCGATGATCGGCGTGCTGGTGCTGATGATGATCGTGCTGGCAGTATTAGCCCTCGTGGTGGTCAAGGCGCTCACGCACAGCCCGTGGGGCACCTTCACCGTGGCCGCCACCATCCCGATCGCGTTCCTGATGGGCGGCTACATGCGCTGGTTCCGTCCGGGCCGCATCCTGGAGGTGTCGATCATCGGCCTGGTGCTGTTGCTGCTGTCGATCTGGACCGGCAAGTTCGTGGCCGACTCGGCCACGTGGGCGCCGATCTTCGACATGGACGCCAAGACGCTGGCCTGGTGGCTGATCGGTTATGGCTTCGTGGCCTCGGTGCTGCCGGTGTGGCTGCTGCTGGCGCCGCGCGACTACCTCTCCACCTTCCTCAAGATCGGCACCATCGCGCTGCTGGCGCTGGCGATCTTCCTGTCCGCGCCGACGCTGCAGATGCCGGCGGTAACCAAGTTCATCGACGGCAGCGGCCCGGTGTTCGCCGGCAATCTGTTCCCGTTCCTGTTCATCACCATCGCCTGCGGCGCGGTCTCCGGCTGGCATTCGATCATCGCTTCCGGCACCACGCCGAAGCTGCTCGCCAACGAAGGCCAGGCGCGCATGGTCGGTTACGGCGGCATGCTGATGGAGGCGTTCGTGGCAATCATGGCGCTGGTCGCCGCCGCCTCGCTGCACCCGGGCGTGTACTTCGCGATGAATGCGCCCGGTGCGATCATCGGCACCACCGTGGAGCAAGCGGCCACCACGATCAGCCAGTGGGGCTTCGTGGTGACCCCGGACGAGTTGCTGCGCACCGCCAAAGACATCGGCGAGAACAGTATCCTCAGCCGCGCCGGCGGCGCGCCGACGCTGGCGGTGGGCATGGCCCAGCTGCTGCACAACATCATCCCCGGTGAGGGCATGGTGGCGTTCTGGTACCACTACGCGATCCTGTTCGAGGCGCTGTTCATCCTCACCACGGTGGACGCCGGCACCCGCGTGGGCCGCTTCATGATCCAGGAGATCGCCGGCCTGATCCACAAGCCGCTGCAGGCCACCGAATCGTGGACCGGCAACCTGCTGGCCACCGCGATCTGCGTGGCGCTGTGGGGCTACTTCCTGTACCAGGGCGCGGTCGATCCGCTCGGCGGCATCAACACGCTGTGGCCGCTGTTCGGCATCGCCAACCAGATGCTCGCCGCGATCGCGCTGATGCTGGCCACCGTGGTGGTGGTGAAGCTCAAGCGCGAGCGCTACGTATGGGTGCCGGGCATCCCGGCGTTGTGGCTGATCGTCTGCACACTCACCGCCGGCTACGAAAAACTGGTCGGCCCGATCAGCTTCACCGCAGCCGCGAACAAGTACGCGGCCGCGATGCAGCAGGGCCAGCTGCTGGCGCCGGCCAAGTCGGCGGCGGAGATGCAGCGGATCGTCACCAACAACTACGTGGACATGGTGATGACCGGCCTGTTCATGGCGCTGGTCGTGGTGATGGTGCTGTTCTGCCTGCGCGCCGCGATCAGGGGCTGGCAGACCAACCACCCGACCGCGCACGAGGAACCGTACGTGGCGCTGGGCAGCGTAGCCAGCTGAGGACGACGTGATGAACACGACCCTGCAGTCCGTACGCAAGTGGGCGGTGCAAACCGCCCGCCTGTGCTGCGGCGTACCCGACTACGACGTCTACGTGAAGCACCTGCGCGAGCACCACCCCGAGCGCAAGGTACCCAGCTACAAGGAGTTCTTCCGCGAACGGCAGGAAGCCCGCTACAAGGGCACGGGCGGGCGCTGCTGCTGAAAGACTGCCGCGACGTTGCACGAACCTGCCGGCAGGCCATGCTCTCGACGGCCACCGATCCCCGTCAAGGAGCATCGCCCGCCGGCAGGCTCCTGCCTCCGCGCGCTTGCGGCGACCGTGCCGGTGCGCACTGGTCAACCGCGCGCAAGTGAGGACAATGGGCGGCTTGCCTGTCCCTGTCCCGTCATGCCCGAGAACAAGAACCTCCCACTTTCCCCGCACGAGGCTGGTCCGGTGCAGCATCACCCCGGCCTGCGCGTCATCGCGGCCTACGAGATCATCAAGACTGCCTGCCTGGTGCTGGTGGCGATGGCGGCGTTCCATCTCGATCGCCAGCAGAACTTCGAGCACCTGGTGCACTGGCTGGAGCATCTTTCGCTGGCCGACAGCAACAGCCTGCGCTGGAAGCTGGTCGGCCTGCTGCAGGATTTCGGGCCGAGCCGGTTCGTCGCGGTCGGCGCGGTCGCACTCGGCTATGCCGTGCTGTTCGGCATCGAAGGCGTCGGTCTGTGGCTGGGCAAGTACTGGGCCGAATGGTTCACGGTAATCGCCACCGGCTCGCTGGTCCCTCTGGAGTTGTACGAGACACTGCATCGCTTCGGCTGGCTCAAGCTGGCCACTCTGAGCGGCAACGTGGCAATCGTGGTGTATCTGGTGCGTATCGCGCTGCAGACGCGGGCCACGCGGCAAGCGCTCAGGCATCACACCTCGTGATGCGCCGCCTCGGCGGATAGCGCCGCGCGTCGTGGCATCAGCTCGACCAGGTACATCGCGGCCAGGATCAGCCCGCCGCCGAGCAGCATGCGCCAGCTGAGCACGTCGCTGCCGAGCAGTACAGCGAACGCGGCGGCGAACACCGGCTCGGTGGTCATCACGATCGCCGCGCGGGCGGCAGGCAGGTGCGACTGCGCCCAGGTCTGCATCAGCATCGCGCCGGCGCCGGCGATCAGCGCCATGTACAGCACGGCGAACCAGGCGCTGCGATCAGGCGGCAGCACCGGCCCGTGCGGTGCGGTGGCGAGCAGGCAGACCAGCGCGATCGCCACCATCTGCACCGCCGACAGGCCGAACGCCTCGCCCGGCCGCGACCACTGGCCGAGCAGCACGATGTGCAGCGCGTACAGCGCCGCCGAGGCCAGGGTCAGCCACACGCCCAGGTCGACCGAGATGCCGTTCAGCGACAGCAGCGCCAGCCCGGCGGTGGACAGCAGCACCGCCAGCCACACCACGCCGGCCATGTGCTGGCGCAACAGCAGCAGCGCCAGGATCGGCGTGAACACCACATACATGCCGGTGGCGAAACCGCTGACGCTGGGCGCGATCAGCGATAGCCCCCAGGTCTGCAGCAACTGGCCGATGCCGTAGATCACGCCAAGCAGCAGGCCGTGCAGCACCTGTTGGCGGCCGAGCCGCCACACCGGTCGCGCGAACAGCGCCAGCATCGCCGCGGCGGCGATCACGAAGCGCACGGCCAGGAAATCCGCCACCGGCATGCGCCCGACCACGTCCTTGATCAGCACGAAGGTGGAGCCCCATACGGCGGTCATCGCCAGCAGGCCGAGGGTGGCGAGAGTAGTGACGGTGCGGGAATTCATCGGGGAAGGGAGGGCGCAAAGATGCGCCAGTGTGCCGCAACCCCGACGGCGGGTACATGCGTGAATCGTGGTCAATGAAGTACGGGGCGGGACGCGCCCGCCCCTCGCCGCTCACCCGGCGTCCGCTTTCTTCACCCGCAGCAACCGCCACAGCTGGCCCGGAATCTGCAGCAGGAAATGTCCCCAGATGCCCAGCCACACCACGCCGGCCGTCAGCGGATTGCGTGCGGCCGGATCGTGCTTGCGGAACCAGCGCCACATGCCGCGGTGCTTGTGGCGGCTGACGAATACCGGGCGATGCCGGCTGGAGCTGCCCTTGCCGTGCAGCACGCGCACGTCGCCGGCCAGCAGCACCTGGTAGCCGAGGTTGCGCACGCGCCGGCACAGGTCCAGGTCCTCGCAATGCAGGAAGTAGCTCTCGTCGAAACCGCCCAGGCGCTGGAACATCGCGCGCGGCATCAGCATCACCGCACCTGACACCGCCTCGGCCTCGACCACTTCGGCCGGAATCTCCCGCTCGATGTTGACCTTCTCGCCGGGGCGGCCGAGCAGGCTGTTGAGCGAGCGCTGCAGCAGCGGGTCGCGGCGCCACGACGCGGGGTCGGGGCGGCCGTCGGCATCGCACACCACCGCGCCGATCAGGCCGGCCTTGAGCTGGCCGGAGAGCAGGTCCAGCAAGCGCTGCAGATCGCCCTGTCGCAACAGGCAGTCGGGGTTGAGGATCAGCAATGCCTGGCCATGTGCCTGCTTCGCAGCGAGATTCGCCGCCGGGCCGAAGCCGAGGTTGCGGTAGTTGTAGATCACCTTGAGCCGCGCGTCGTGCGCATGCGCGCGTTCGATCGCCTCGGGCACGCCGTCGCGCGAATCGTTGTCGACCAGGATCAGTTCCAGCGGCAGCGTGCTGGCCAGCACGCTGCGCACGCATTCGCGCAGCGTCGGGCCACTGTCGGCGGACACCACGATCACGCTGAGCGCAAGCGCGAACGGGGAGCGATGGGAAGCAGGAGTAGCCACGCGGCAAGTATGCGCGGAGACGCGCGAAGGGAGAACAGTCCGCGACATCATGACCCGGAATTCGTGGCTCACCGCGGCTTCACGTTCCTTCCACATCGTCCTCGCCAAGTACCGCCGGCAACGCCAGCGGCATGTCGTCGTCGCGGCGGAGCAGCCACGGCTGCTCGCGATACCAGCCGCCCAACTGCCAGCCGCGTAGGCGATGCTGCCGCTCGTGCTGGCGATCCCACAGCAGCACGCCGCGGTCGTTGTCCAGGCGCGCGGCAAACCAGCGCCCACCCGGACTGAACGCAGCCGGCATGCCGACGCCGTCGATGCGTTCGCCGGCTTCAAACAGGTACGTGCCGTCACGGTAGACGACGCGACCACCCAGCGGATCGACCAGCTCGTCCGCGACGACCCGCCATGCCGGCGGCTGCAATTCGATGATCTCCGCCGCCGGACCGATCGGCGCCATCGCCAGCTCGGGCCACTCGGCGGACGGCACCGCCGGCGCGCGGCGCAGCGCGCGGTCGAGCCACGCCTCCAGGCCGGCCAGCAGCGTGTAGCCGGCCAGCGCGCCCAGCAAGGCCGCACCCCAGGCGAACGCGTCGCCACCCAGCGCCCGCTGCAGCGCGAACAGCACGCCTGGCAGGCCCCAGCGCATGGCGCGCCGGATCAAGGCAGCATGTTCCTCGGCAAGCCGGTACTGCAGCAGGGTCACCACCGCCGCCAGCGCCAGCATCAACGGCAGGCCCAGCCACCACGGCAACAGCGCCAGCAGGGCCGGCCACGCCACCCGCGGCAGCATGGCACGCCACGCCGGCCAGCGGCGCCGGGCCATCGCTCAGCGCCTCGTCACGCGGTGGGCGATCAGCCGCACCACACGCGGGCGTTGCGGAACATGCGCATCCACGGCGAATCCTCGCCCCACGATTCCGGATGCCAGCTCAGCTGCACGCTGCGGAACACGCGCTCGGGGTGCGGCATCATGATCGTCACGCGGCCGTCGGCGGCGGTGAAGCCAGCCAGGCCGCCGGGTGAACCGTTGGTGTTGAGCGGGAAGCTCTCGGTCGGCTTGCCGCGGTTGTCGACGAAGCGCACCGCGCCGTTCGACTTCGACGGACTGCAGGCGTGCGGGAAACTCACCCGGCCTTCGCCGTGCGCCACCGCCACCGGAATCCGCGAACCGGCCATGCCCTTGAAGAAGATGCTCGGCGTGTCGAGGATCTCCAGCGTGGCCAGGCGCGCCTCGTACTGTTCGGATGCGTTGCGCAGAAACTTCGGCCAGTGCTGCGCGCCGGGAATGATCTCCTTCAGCTGTGACAGCATCTGGCAGCCGTTGCATACGCCCAGCGCAAACTTCGTCGGATCGGCGAAGAACGCGGCGAACTGCGCGCGCAGCATGTCGTTGTACAGGATCGAGGTGGCCCAGCCGCGGCCGGCACCGAGCACATCGCCGTAGGAAAAGCCGCCGCAGGCGGCGAAACCGCGGAAGTCCGCCAACTTGATCCGCCCGCTGGCGAGGTCGGACATGTGCACGTCCACCGCGTCGAAACCGGCGCGGGTGAACGCCGCCGCCATCTCGACCTGGCCGTTGACGCCCTGCTCGCGCAGGATCGCAATGCGCGGGCGCTTGCCCGTGCCCAGAAGCGGTGCGGCGACGTCCTGCGCCGGATCGAAGGTGAGCTTCGGCGTGATGCCCGGATCGGCATCGTCGAGCCGCCACTCCGACTCCGCGTCGGCGGTGAGCGGATTGTCGCGCAGGCGCTGCATCGCGTGGCTGGTCTCGTTCCACGCCTTGAACAGCGTGCTCCAGTGCCACTTGAACAAGGTCTCGTCGCCGAGGAACAGCTTGATCCCCAGCTTCTCCTTCGGCCGGCCGATGCGATGGCTGATGCCGGCCAGCCCGTACTTGACCAGCAAGGCCTCGAACGCTTCGCGGTTCGCCTCGGCCACCTGCACCACCGCGCCGAGTTCCTCGTTGAACAGCGCACGCAAGGTCGCTTCGGCCCAGCCGTCCAGATGGATTTCCAGGCCGCAGTGGCCGGCGAACGCCATCTCCAGCAAGGTGGTGATGACGCCGCCGTCGGAGCGGTCGTGATAGGCCAGCAGCAGACCGCCCGCGTTCGCTTCCTGGACCAGTTCGAACAGCGCGCGCAACCGCTTCGCGTCATCCAGGTTCGGCGGCACGCCGCCGGAACGGTTGAACACCTGGGTCAGCGCGGAACAGCCGAGGCGGTCACGCCCGGCGCCCAGGTCGATCAGCCACAACGCGGAGTCGCCACGATCGAGCTTGAGCTGCGGCGTGAGCGTGCGGCGCACGTCGGTCACCCGGGCGAAACCGGTGATCACCAGCGACACCGGCGATACCGTGCGCTGCGCGGTGCCGCCGTCCTGCCACACGGTCTGCATCGACAGCGAGTCCTTGCCGACCGGGATCGAGATCTCCAGTTC
>Ga0207690_10001740_pt1 | contig 13368 bp, 9 predicted proteins | sample KBSC23metaG_FD_184315 | JGI IMG/M metagenome (GOLD analysis project Ga0207690, IMG submission 184315) | Corn rhizosphere microbial communities from Kellogg Biological Station, Michigan, USA - KBS C2-3 metaG (SPAdes) (version 2) | ecosystem: Host-associated > Plants > Roots > Rhizosphere > Soil ...
GGGCTGCTGTCACTCGGCGTCGAAACCGGCGACCGGGTCGCGATCTACATGCCGATGATCCCGGAGACCATCTTCACGATCCTCGCCTGCGCGCGCATCGGCGCGCCGCACAACGTGGTGTTCTGCGGCTTTTCCGCGGACGCGTTGCGCGGCCGGATCCTCGACGCCGACGCGCGGGTCGTCGTGACGACGGACGCGCAGATGCGCCGTGGCAAGTCCACGCCGGTGAAGCCCGCCGTCGACGAGGCGGTCGCGCAATGCCCGGACGTGCGGACGGTCGTCGTCGTACGGCGCACCGGTGAGGACGTCGCGTGGACGGAGGGGCGCGACGTGTGGTGGCACGACGTCGTCGACACGCAACTCGACACTCATCAGCCCGAAGTGTTCGACGCCGAGCATCCGCTGTTCATGATGTACACGTCCGGCACGACCGCGAGGCCCAAGGGCATCCTGCACACGACCGGCGGCTATCTCACCCAGGTCGCGGCGACACACCGCTACGTCTTCGACCTCAAGCCGGATCGCGACGTCTATTGGTGCGCCGCCGACATCGGTTGGATCACCGGGCACTCCTACATCGTGTACGGCCCGCTCTGCAATGGCGCCACCTCGCTCCTCTACGAAGGCACGCCGCATCCGGAGGATCAGGACCGGTGGTGGAAGCTGATCGAGAAGTACAAGGTCTCGATTCTCTACACCGCGCCGACGACGATCCGCACGTTGATGAAGTGGGGCCACGAGCTGATCGAGCCCTACGACCTGTCGTCGTTGCGGGTGCTCGGTTCCGTCGGCGAGCCGATCAACCCGGAAGCCTGGATCTGGTACCGCACGTACGTCGGGGGCGGCCGCACGCCGGTCGTCGACACGTGGTGGCAGACCGAGACCGGCGCCATCATGATCACGCCGCTGCCCGGCATCACGTCGACGAAGCCGGGTGCGGCGATGACCCCGTTCCCCGGCATCAGCGCGGACGTGGTCAACAACGACGGCAAGCCGGTGCCCGACGGCGGCGGCGGCTTCCTCGTCCTCACCGAGCCGTGGCCGTCGATGCTGCGCGGCATCTGGGGGGACGACGAGAGATATCGCGAGACCTACTGGTCCCGGTTCGACGGCGTCTACTTCGCGGGCGACGGCGCGAAGAAGGACGAGGACGGCGACATCTGGTTGCTCGGCCGGGTCGACGACGTGATGAACGTCTCCGGCCATCGCATCTCGACGACCGAAGTCGAGCACGCGCTCGTCGGGCACCCATCGGTCGCGGAGGCCGCGGTCGTCGGCGCGACCGATCCGACGACCGGGCAGGCGATCGTCGCGTTTGTCACGCCGCGCGGCAACGTCGCCGAAGACGAGAGCAAGGGCGACGCGTTCGTGCAGTCGTTGCGCGATCAAGTCGCGAAGGAGATCGGCCCGATCGCGAAGCCGCGACAGATCCTCGTCACGCCGGAGCTGCCGAAGACCCGCAGCGGCAAGATCATGCGGCGGCTGCTGCGCGACATCGCGGAGAACCGCGAGCTCGGCGACGTCACGACCCTGCTCGACCCGACGGTCACCGACATGATCCGCACGAACCTGTCCGCGTCGAGCGGCGACGACGCGTGATCGATCCGGACCGGCGCGCGGTCGCCGACGCGGCCAAGGGGTTCCTGCCGGAGCCGGAGGCGGAAGCGCTGTACGACGCCGCCCATGCAGCGGCGGCCGCTGGGCCGATCCTCGAGGTCGGCACCTACTGCGGCAAGTCGGCGGTGTGGCTCGGCGCCGCGGCGCAGCTACTGCACGGCCACGTCTTCACCGTCGACCACCATCGCGGATCCGAAGAGAACCAACCCGGTTGGGAGTGGCACGACCCCGAGCTCGTCGATCCGCTCGACGGCCGGATGGACACGCTGCCGTTCTTCCGCCGTACCGTCGCCGCCGCGGGACTCGAGGAAACCGTCGTAGCGATCGTCGGGAAGTCGGCAACGGTCGCCGCGCTCTGGTCGACACCGCTCGCGATGCTGTTCATCGACGGCGGGCACGCGGTCGAGCACTGCATCGCCGACTACGACGGTTGGGCGCGGCACGTGATGCCGGGCGGTGTCCTCGCGATCCACGACGTGTTCACCGACCCGGCCGACGGGGGGCAGGCGCCGTACGAGCACATCTACCTGCCGGCGATCGCCGACGGTTTCGTCGAGGAGCGCCAGGTCGGCTCGCTGCGCGTCCTACGTCGACCGGTCCTGGGCCGCCCGCGCGGCTGACCGGCAACCGCACGCCGGGCCCGGGATCTCGGTGACGGTCGGCAACCCGTCACCGCGGAAGATGCCGTTCGCCGGGGTGGTGCGGGACAGCGCGTCGACGGCGAGGATCACCGCGGCCGCGGTCCACGTCGAGTGCTCGTCGGGCCAGAACACCTGGTGCGCGAACTGCCAGCCGGTCCAGTAGGACCCGTCGGGCTCGCGCAGGTGCTGGATGTCGCGCAACAACTCGACCGCCGTATCCGTGCGGCCGGCGTTGTCGAGCGCGAGCACCAACTCCGACGACTCGGCGCCGGTCACCCACGGCTGGTCGCTGACACAGCGCGCGCCGAGCCCGGGGACGACGAACTCCGCCCACTTCGCGTCGATGGCCGCGCGCGCGTCCGGGCCGGTGAGCCAGCCACCGAGCACCGGGTAGTACCAGTCCATCGAGAAGCGGCTCTTGTCGAGGAAGTACTCGCGGTGCGCACTCAGCGCGTGCAGCAACTCGCACGCGGCCAGCTCCCACTCCGGCTGCTCCTCGCCGAGCAGATCCGCGAGCGCCAACGCGCAGCGCAGCGACTGGTACGTCGACGACGAACCGGTCAGCAACGCGCCGTCCGCGCACGAGCCGTCGGGGCCGACCGCCCACGGGATCGTGCCGCGGTCGGTCTGGAAGCCGACGACGAAGTCGACCGCGCGCCGTACGGTCGGCCACAGCCGCGCGGCGAACGACGTGTCGCCGGTGACGCGCAGGTGATGCCACACACCGACCGCGGCATAGGCACCCTGGTGGGGCTCGCGATGGGCGTCGTCGACGGTGCCGGCGACGACCTTCGACGGCCACGATCCGTCGGCCGACTGCATCGCCGCGAGCCACTCGTAGGCCCGCACCGCCTCGGCCTCGAAGCCGCACGCCGTGAGCGCCATCGCGCACTCGACGTGGTCCCACGGATCGGTGTGGCCGCCGGGGAACCACGGGATCGCACCGCTCGGCTCCTGCGCGGCCGCGATCGACCGGGCGGTCGCCAGCACGTCGTCGGCGCTGAGCAGGCCGGGCAGCGCCGGGACGTCACGCGGCCGCATCGACCGCTCCCGACGCCGCGCCGGCCCGCTTCTCGGCGTAGAGGACGAGGCTCTTGCCCATCACCGGGTTGAGCGTGTGCTCGAGCGTCCGGGTGAGCCACGGCCGCTTGACGATGTCCCACACGAGCAGCCGGTGGTAGGTGCGGGCCGGCAGGCTCTCGCGGCCGATCGCGCAGTTGATCCACCAGTACGGCGAGTGCAGCGCGTGCGCGTGGTGCCGGCCGGTGACAGCGAGGCCCGCGTCGGTCAACCGCGCCGCCAGCCCGTCGGCGGTGTAGATGCGCACGTGCCCGCCCGGCTCGGTGCGGTAGGACTCGGACAGGCTCCAGCAGATGCGCTCCGGCCACCAGCGCGGCACCGTCGCCGCCACCCGCCCGCCGGGGCGTACGACGCGGGCGATCTCCGCGATCGCGGCGGCGTCCTCCGGGATGTGCTCGAGCACCTCGGACGCGATCACCGTGTCGAACGCGCCGTCCGGGAACGGCAGCGCGGTCAGGTCGGCGCGCACCGCGCGGGCGAGCTGCGTCGGGGCGGCCTCGCCGGTCGCGACCATCGCGCCGAACATCTTCGTGACCTCGGCGACCTCCTCCGCGCTGCGGTCGACGGCGACGACGTCGGCCCCGCGGCGGAACGCCTCGAACGCGTGCCGGCCGAAGCCGCAGCCCAGGTCGAGGACCCGCTCGCCGGGCGTGATCGGCAACCGGGCGAAGTCAACGGTGAGCACGGGCGTCCTCGATCGCGTCGGCGTAGACGTCGGCGGTCGCGGCGGCGACGTGCACCCACGAGTAGTTCGCGGACACCCGGTCGCGACCGGCGCGGCCGAGACGGTCGCGGCGGGCCGGATCGTCGAGCAGGTCGTCGAGGGCGCGGGCGAGCTCGCCCGGGTCGCCGGCCTTGACCAGCACGCCGCAGTCGGCGACGACCTCGGGCAGCGCACCGGCGCGGGACGCGACGACCGGCGTCGCGCAGGCCATCGCCTCGACGGCCGGAATCGAGAAGCCCTCGTAGAGCGACGGGACGACCGCGACCTCGGCGGAGCCGAGCAGTTGCGCGAGCGCCTCGTCGGACAGGTCGGAGACGAACCGCACCCGCTCGCCGATGCTGAGCTGGTCGATCAGCCGGAGCACCGGGCCGTCTTCCTTCGGCCGGCCGACCATCACCAGCTCGACGTCGCGTTCGGTCGCGAGCTTCGCGACCGCCTCGATCAGCACCCGCGCACCCTTGATCGGCGAGTCGGAGCTGGCCACCGAGACGATCCGGCCGGGCACCCGCGGCGCGGCCGGCGGCCGGAACACCTCGGTGTCGACGCCGACCGGAATCACGCTGATCGCGCCCGGCGCGACGCCGAACTCGCGGGCGATGTCGCCGGCCGAGTTGCGCGACACCGTCACGATGCGGGGGAGGCGGCGGGCGACCCGCGCCTGCATCCGCGTGAACGCATACCACCGGCGCAGCGACAGCCGCTTCAGCCGGGTCGGCGCGGCCGCCACCTCGAGGTCGCGGTCGACGGTGATCGGGTGGTGGATCGTCGCCACGATCGGCACCCCGCGCCGGTGCAGCGCGAGCAGCCCGTAACCGAGCGACTGGTTGTCGTGCACGACGTCGTACGCCGATCCCCCGCCGAGCAGCTGCGCGGCGCGCAGCGAGAACGTCAGCGGCTCCGGGAACCCGCCGGTCCACATCGTGGACACCTCGAGCGCGTCGACGAGCCCGCGCCACTCCGACAGGTTCGGCGTGCGGAACGGGTCGTCGTCGCGGTAGAGGTCGAGGCTGGGCACCTCGACCAAGCGCACCGAGCCGGGCCCGTCGACCTCGTCGAGGTCGGGGTACGGCTGGCCGCTGTAGACGTCGACGTGGTGGCCGAGGCGGGCGAGCTCGCGGCTGAGGTGGCGGACGTAGACGCCCTGCCCACCGCAGTGCGGCTTGCTGCGATACGACAGCAGCGCGATCCGCAGCGGTGGCACCTCTGCTCCTCCCAGCCAGCGAATCGTGTTCGGAAATGGTATCCAGCGCGAATTCCGGCGGCGACGGGCATGTCCCGCGGCGGCGGCACGTTGCACCCGTCGTGAGCCCGCTGCGCCGGTGGAACCGCTTCGCTTTCCGCTTCTTCGGCCCGCCCAGCGTCGGCCGGTACGACGGGCCGTACCCGGACGTCGATCCGGACCCGGCCTGCCCGCACTGCGGCCACCACGAGTCCGCCCACGCCGGCTACCGCAGCGCCGACGGCAAGACGCTGCGCCGCTGCCCGTCGTGACCGGCTCTCGCTAGAGCCAGCCGTGCCGAGCGGCCTGCAGGCCGGCTTGGAACCGGGTCGTCGCGCCGAGCTTGGTCATGATGCGATCCATGTAGCGGTTGATCGTCCGGCTGCTGACCTCCAGCTGGCGGGCGATCGCTTCGTCTTTGACGCCGGCGGCCAGCATCCGCACGATGCGGCGTTCCAGCGCGGACGGCCGGTCCTCCGCCTCGCCTGCCGCGACCGTGCTCGCCGACCCGACGACGGCGCCGGAGAGCGGGACCGACCGCGCCCACAGCGCCTCGAAGCAGGTCACCAGCGCGGTGATGAGCGACGAGCCGCGCACGATCACACAGTCGTGGAACGCGGGCTCGCCGAGATCCAGCGGGACGACCGCGACCTCGCCGTCGGCGACGAGCAGCTTCACCGGCGCGTCGGCGAGGGTGCGGGCCAGCTCGCCCGCCTCGACGTAGCGGAAGATGTCGCCGATCTTCTCCGCGTCGGTGAGCAGGCCCGCGTCGTAGATGCAGCGGTAGGACACGCCGCGGCCGAGACCGACGATCTCCTCGTCGTTGAACCGCACGTCGCCCGCGACGTAGGGCGGCCGGTCGACGATCACGACCTCGCGCCGCGCGGCCCGCTGGACCTGGATCGCGTGCTGGCGGACCGCCTCCGCGCCGCGGACCACCTGGACGAGCGAGCCCTCGTCGATGCGCCCGGCGGCCGCCCAGTACCTGCGGGCGAGGGCGACCGCATGCGCGCGCAGCTGCTCGAGCTCGCCGTGGCGGCGCAGCACCAGCGCTTCGATCGCGAGATCGGGCGGCGCCGGCGCGTAGTGCTGCGGGCTGGCCGCGCCGCGGGTGACGAGGCCGCTGGCTTCGAGCCGGTCGAGGGCGCGGGCGAGCTCTGCCGACGCCTCGGGGCGTGCCTGGGCCAGCTCGTCGAGGGAGACGACCTGGGTCTCGAGCAGCAGGTCGTAGACCACCTCTTCGAGCGCGCCCAGGCCCGCCGCCTCGAACACCGACCGGGTCCTCGCTTCCCACTCACCAACGGCGGCGCTTCGATGCGCAGCGGGAGACCGTCACATCGGCTAACCGCGCCGACAAGGACCCAGAGCGCCGGTGTGGACGGGTGAACACCGGCGATCTCCTGTGCACGGTGCGACTGGTGTGATGAGTCGCTTCCCGGCGTCGAGTGTCGATGTCGAAACCGGCGATACGGAAGGAAAGACGCTGTCGAGAAGCGGACACGGCGCATGCCAGCCAGCACGTAACAAGGGTCGCTACGGCGCCGCCGGCCCGCGGCGGAGGCCCCATATTCGCCCCGGCCGCCGGGCAGGTTTCGGCCCGTCTACGCCGAAGCCCCGCCCCGACGGCACCGGGTCGCCCGGTGCCACCGCGTGGTCATTGTGAGGCGGGAGTCTGCCGATGTTGCGTCGAGTGCCTGTTCGCACTGCCCTGTTGTCCGGCGTAGCCGTGCTGGGCACGGTCTTGCTGACCGCCTCGCCGGGGGCGACGGCGTCCGCCAACCACCAGCGCTGGTCGCTGGTCAACGTCGGCGCGTACGGCGGCGAGCCGTCGCTCGCCTCCGACCCGCACGGCGTCCTCTACGACTTCACCCCGTCCGGCGGGATGGTCGGCTACCGGTCGGCCGACCGCGGCAAGACCTGGAAGCCGACCGCGGTCGCCGACGACAGCAGCGGCGACGACTGCGTGACCACCGACCAGACCGGCGCGGTCTACACGTGCAACCTCGCCGGCAGCCCGGAGCAGGCACCGCTGCAGGCCGACGTCTGGAAGTCGACCAACGGCGGCAAGTCGTGGGTCCGCGGCGAGAACACCACGCCCGGGCTCAACGCCGACACCTGCGCGACCAGCTGCTCGCCGTTCGGCGTCGACCGTGACTGGCTCGCGGCCAGCGTGATGAAGAAGGGCGACCCGACGAGCAAGGCCCACGTCGTGCTGATGTACCACGACTTCTACGGCCCGACCTCGATCTGGGTGAACATCTCCACCGACGGCGGCAAGACGTTCTCGAAGGTCGACAACGTGATGGCGACGCCGGCGGTGACCCCGGGCGGGGTCAGCGGCTCGCTCGAGGCCGAGGGCTACACGTTCTGCAGCACCGTGCCGGCGGGCGTCGGCATCGTCCCGCCCGGCCACCCGCACGCCGGCCGCATCATCGTGGGCTGGATCGCCTCGGATCCGGCGGAGGACGCGGCCGGCTGCAACATCAGCCAGTACGAGTCGTTCCACACGATGTGGGTGTCCTACTCCGACGACGGCGGCGCTTCCTGGACCCCGCAGCTCGCCTACGACGCGGGTGTCGGTCACGACACGTCCACGCCGTTCGTCGCGTTCACCGTCGACTCCTACGGCAACCCCTACTTCGCCTACGCGACCAACGGCGACGCCAACCCGGCGGTCTGCGGCGCCGAGTCGAGCGCCGGCACCGTCCAGGGCGACACGTCGTGCGAATACAACATGTACGTCGTCTGGTCGAAGGACGCCGGCGCCACGTGGGACGGCGGCGGTGGCGTGATTCCCGGCAGCGCCGCGGCGGCGTACCGGGTGAACTCCACGCAGGAGACCGGCACGCACTGGTTCCCGGCGATCGCGGCGGACACGCCGGGTCACGTCGACGTCGCCTACCTCCGGACGTCGACCATCCTGCCGGTCGGCCCGACCGGCAAGGCCGACCCCGGCGGCTGTGCCGGCAACGCGAAGATCCCGACGTATCCCGCGCCGTGCAAGTGGGCGCTGTACGCCGCGCAGTCGGCTAACCTGACGTTGCCGCCGGGCAAGGCGACGTGGACGACGAGCAACCTCACCGGCAACGTGCCGATGCACATCGGCGACATCTGCAACCTGGGCATCGCGTGCGTCGGGTCGGCCGGCAGCAACCGGCACCTGCTCGACTTCATCCAGGAGGCGATCGACCCGGTGACCGGTTGCGCGCACATCGCGTACGCCGACGACAACACGTTCAACCGGTTGCGGATGGCCAACCAGACCGCCGGCTGCTTCACCCGTCGCTAGCACCGCCAGGTCATCTCGCAGTCGACGGTGATCGACTAGCGTCGGCGGGGTGAAAGCCCTCGCGATCGAACGACGTGACGTCGCGCCGGCGGTGCTCGACGTCGCGGCTCCCGCCGCGGGCGACGGGCAGGTGCTCATCCGGGTCGAAGCCGCGTCGGTGAACGGCTTCGACCTGGCGATCGCGGCGGGCCGGATCTGGGACTCGATGCCGGCGGACTTCCCGGTCGTGCTCGGCCGGGACTATGCCGGAACGGTCGCCGCGGTCGGCGCCGGTGTCGACGGTTTCGAGGTCGGGCAACCGGTCGCCGGCATCGTCACCGGTCCGCGGCTCGGCCCGGGCTCGATCGGCGAGCACTACGTCGCGGCCGCCGGGAAGGTGACCGCGCGACCGGTGGCGGTGTTGGCGGTCGACGCGGCCGCCGTCGGGCTCGCCGGGGTGACGGCCGCGACCGCGATGGACGTGCTCGGCGTGGGCGTCGGCGACACGTTGCTGGTCAGCGGCGCGACCGGTGGCGTGGGGTCGTTCGCCGTACAGCTCGCCGCCGCCGATGGCGCGCGGGTGATCGCGACGGCCGCCGCCGGCGAGGCGAGCGAGTTCGTGTCGTCGCTGGGCGCGCGCGACGTCGTCGACTTCACCGGTGACCTCGCCGCCGCGGTCCGCGACGTCGCGCCGGACGGGGTGACCGCGGTCCTGCACGCGGCGGGTGACGCGAGCGCGCTCGCCCAGTTGCTCGCGCCCGGCGGCCGGCTGGTGTCGTTGCAGGGCGCGACCCTCGAACAGACCGGGCGCGACGACATCGCAGTGACGCCGATCCAGTCGAAGTACACGCCGGAGCGGATGGGTCGGCTGCTCGACGCGGTCGCCGCGGGCCGGCTGCGGGTCGCGGTCGGCAAGACGTTCGCGCTGGCGGACGCCACGGAGGCGCTGGAGTGGTTCGCCGACCTCCGCCACCTCGGCAAGGTCGTCGTCACGCTCTAGAGATCGGGGTCTTCGTCGTCGAGGCGGGCGAGCCAGGTCGCGAGGCGCTCGACCGGCGTCTCGAACTCCGGGTTCAGGTCGACGAAGGTCTGCAACTGCTGGGCCAGCCAGTCGAGCGTGACGGTCTCGTCGCCGCGCCGCGTCTGCAGTTCCTCGATGCCACGGTCGGTGAAGTACAACTCAGCCGAACACTTCGTCGAGGAGCCTGGTGTGCTCGGCGTCGTGGGCGGTCTGCGAACCCGCCGCCGGTGACGCGCTCGCCGGCCGGCTCGCGGGCCGCAGCGTCACCCCCGCCGGCAGGTGCTCCGGCAGGTTGAGCGCCACGAACGGCCACGCGCCCTGGTTCGCCGGCTCCTCCTGCACCCACACGACCTCTTTGGCCGAGGGGTACGTCGACAGCGCCGCGGTCACCTCGGCCGCCGCCAGCGGGTAGACCTGCTCCAACCGGAGGATGGCGGTGTCGGCCGCGCCGGCAGCCTCGCGCTTCTTGTCGAGGTCGTAGTAGACCTTGCCCGCGCACAGCAGCACCCGCCGTACCGCGGCCGGGTCGGGTTGGCGGGGATCGGTGAGCACCGGCTGGAAGCTGCCGGACGTGAACTCCGCCGGGTCGGACGTCGCGGCCCGCAGCCGCAGCATCGACTTCGGGGTGAACACGATCATCGGCTTGCGCCGCCCGGACAGCGCCTGGCGGCGCAGCGCGTGGAAGTAGCTGGCCGGCGTCGACGGCACCATCACGGTCCAGTTGTCCTCGGCCGACAGCGCGAGGTAGCGCTCGATCCGTGCGGACGAGTGATCCGGGCCCTGGCCTTCGTAGCCGTGCGGCAACAGCAGTACGACGGACGACCGCTGGCCCCACTTCGCCTCGCCGGCCGAGATGAACTCGTCGACGATCGACTGCGCGCCGTTGGCGAAGTCGCCGAACTGCGCCTCCCACAACACCAGCGCCTCCGGCCGCGCGACGGAGTAGCCGTACTCGAAGCCCATCGCGGCGTACTCGGACAGCAGCGAGTCGTAGACGTAGAACGGCGCCTGGTCCTCGGCGAGGTGCGCGAGCGGGGTGTGCTCCTCCGCCGTACGGCGGTCGACGAGCACCGCGTGCCGCTGGCCGAACGTGCCGCGGCGCGAGTCCTGGCCGGCGAGGCGGATGGGCGTGCCGTCGATCAGCAACGACCCGAACGCGATGGTCTCCGCCATCGCCCAGTCGATGCCGCCGTCGCTGACCATCTGCGCCCGCTTCTGCAACTGCGGCAGCAGCCGGGGGTGCACGGTGAAGCCGTCGGGAACGTTGATCTGCGACTCGCCGATCCGCTTCAGCACCTCGACCGAAACCGCGGTCTCGACGGCGCGCTCCGAGGACGGCGCGGCGGTGACGTCGGTCGGCGCGTTGGTCACGTCGCGCGTCTCGGCGAACACCCGCTCGAGCTGCTCCTGGTAGTCGCGCAGCGCCTGCTCGGCCTCCTCGACCGTGATGTCGCCGCGACCGATCAGCGCCTCGGTGTAGATCTTGCGGACGCTTCGCTTCGCGTCGATCAGGTCGTACATCACCGGCTGCGTGAACGACGGCTCGTCGACCTCGCTGTGGCCGCGCCGGCGGTAGCACAGCATGTCGATGACGACGTCCTTCTTGAACGCCTGGCGGAAGTCGTAGGCGAGCCGCGCGACGAAGACGACCGCCTCCGGGTCGTCGCCGTTGACGTGGAAGATCGGCGCCTGGATCATCCGGGCGACGTCGGTCGAGTAGACGCTCGACCGGGCCGACGTCGGTGACGTCGTGAAGCCGACCTGGTTGTTGATGACGACGTGCACCGTGCCGCCGGTGCGGTACCCGCGCAGCTGCGACAGGTTGAGCGTCTCCGCGACGACACCCTGACCGGCGAACGCCGCGTCGCCGTGAATGAGCACCGGCAACACGGTGAAGCCGGTCGAGCCGCGGTTGATGACGTCCTGCTTCGCCCGCGCGATGCCCTCGACGACCGGGTCGACCGCTTCGAGGTGCGACGGGTTGGACGTGAGCGAGACCTTCACCTTCTCGCCGTCGATCGCGGTGTACTCGCCTTCCGCGCCGAGGTGGTACTTCACGTCGCCGGAGCCGTGCGCCGTACGGGGGTCGAGATTTCCTTCGAACTCGCGGAAAACCTGGGCGTACGACTTGCCGACGATGTTGGTGAGCACGTTCAGCCGGCCGCGGTGCGCCATGCCGATGACGACCTCGTCCATGTCGTCGTGCGCGGCCTCGGACACGACCGCGTCGAGCAACGGGATCACCGACTCGCCGCCTTCGAGCGAGAACCGCTTCTGCCCGACGTACTTCGTCTGCAGGAACGTCTCGAACGCTTCGGCGCCGTTGAGCTTGCCGAGGATGCGCAGCTGCTCCTCGCGCTCCGGCGATTCGTGATGCCGCTCGACCCGATCCTGGATCCACTTGCGCTGCTCCGGATCCTGGATGTGCATGTATTCGATGCCGACGGTGCGGCAGTAGGAGTCGCGCAAGACGCCGAGGACCTCGCGCAGCTTCATGAACGGCTTGCCGCCGAACGTCCCGACCGGGAACTCGCGGTCGAGGTCCCACAGCGTCAGGCCGTGATTCACGACGTCGAGGTCGGGGTGGCGGCGCAGCTCGAACTCGAGCGGGTTGGTGTCGGCCATCAGATGCCCGCGAACCCGGTAGGCGTGGATCAGCTCGAGCACCCGCGCCGGCTTGCCGACCTCCTCGTCGTGGCTGACCGCGATGTCGGTCACCCACCGCACCGGCTCGTACGGGATCCGCAGCGACCGGAAGATCTCGTCGTAGAACTCGTCGCCGAGCAGCAGGTCGTGCATGCGGCGGAGGAAGTCGCCGGACTCGGCCCCCTGGATGATCCGGTGGTCGTACGTCGAGGTCAGCGTCATCACCTTGCTGACCGCGAGCCGGGCCAGCGTCTCCGGCGCCGCGCCTTGGTATTCGGCGGGGTACTCCATCGCGCCGACGCCGATGATCGCGCCCTGGCCGGCCATCAGCCGCGGCACCGAGTGCACCGTCCCGATAGTGCCCGGGTTGGTGAGCGAGATCGTGGTGCCGGCGAAGTCGTCGGCGGTCAGCTTGTTGCCGCGCGCCCGCCGGATGATGTCTTCGTACGCCGTCCAGAACCGCGCGAAGTCGAGCGTCTCGGCCGCCCGGATGTTCGGTACGACGAGCTGCCGGGTGCCGTCGTCCTTGTGCAGGTCGATGGCGAGGCCGAGGTTGACGTGCTCGTTGTCGAGGACCGCCGGCTTGCCGTCGACCTCGGCGAACGCGCGGTTCATCACCGGCATCTCCTGGACCGCGCGCACCAGCGCGTAGCCGATGAGATGCGTGAACGACACCTTGCCGCCGCGGCCGCGCCGGAGGTGGTTGTTGATGACCGTCCGGTTGTCGATCAGCAGCTTCGCGGGGATGGCCCGAACGCTGGTCGCGGTCGGGACGGCAAGACTCGCCTCCATGTTGGAGACGACGCGCGCGGCGGCGCCCTTCAAGGGCTTTGTGTGAGGCTGCGCCGGCGACGAGCTCTGCGGCTCGGGCCGACTCTCTCGCTCGCGTTGCTCGCTCGCGCCGTCCGTCCTAACGCCGCTGCCGCTCGTCACCGGCGCAGCCGGCGCCTTGCTGGGCGCGGTCGCTTGCTTTGAAGACGGCGCCGCCTGTGACTCCGGCGACGGCGCTTGTGCGGTTGGGGCGGCGGGGGTGGGGGTGCCGTTGGGCGCGGCCGGGGCGTCGGGCTTGTAGTCGGCGAAGAAGTCCCACCACGCCTTGTCGACCGACTCCGGGTCCTTGAGCCACTGCTGGTACATCTCGTAGACCAGCCA
>Ga0207690_10001752_pt1 | contig 13326 bp, 9 predicted proteins | sample KBSC23metaG_FD_184315 | JGI IMG/M metagenome (GOLD analysis project Ga0207690, IMG submission 184315) | Corn rhizosphere microbial communities from Kellogg Biological Station, Michigan, USA - KBS C2-3 metaG (SPAdes) (version 2) | ecosystem: Host-associated > Plants > Roots > Rhizosphere > Soil ...
CTTATCGATGCGGTGACGGTGATGGATCATCGCGCCGAGGCGCTGATCCTCGAAGGCCTCGCGGCCGAGCGCCCGAACGACCGCGTCGTCGCCGAGGAGAGCGGCGACAACGACCGCGACGCCGAGGTCACGTGGTACGTCGATCCGCTCGACGGCACCGTCAACTACCTCTACGGCATCCCGCAATACGCCGTGTCGATCGCTGCGTCGATCGGAGACGTCGTCGTCGCCGGTGTCGTCGCCGACGTCGCGAGGGAGGAGATGTACGCCGCGGTCCGCGGGCGCGGTGCGACCCGGGACGGCAAACCGTTGCGGTGCACGACGCAGGCCGACCCGGCGCTGGCGCTCGTCGGCACCGGCTTCGCCTACGCCGCTGCGATCCGCACCGAACAGGCCCGCGTGATCGCCCAGTTACTGCCGAAGGTGCGCGACATCCGCCGGCTCGGGTCGGCCGCCCTCGACCTGTGCGCGGTCGCCGCCGGGTCGCTCGACGCCTATTACGAAACCGGAATGCATCCGTGGGACTGGGCGGCCGGCACGCTCATCGCCCGCGAAGCCGGCGCGCGGGTCGACGGGTTGCGTGGCCGGCCGCCGGGCGCCGGGGTCATGCTGGCCGCCAACCCGCAGCTCTTCGGCCGCGTGCACGATCTGCTGGTCGCGGCCGGCGCGACCTGAGCGTGCCCGGAACCCGCCGGATTGCGTGAATTCGTACCCGATAGGTCTACGAGGGCATGTCGCGGCGGCAATGGTCCCTTGTGGAAGACTCGGCGGGTGGCCGACCAGCCGACGCAGGGGTCGCCGCCGACCGGGAAGACGAATGCCCGTCGCAACCGGGCGTGCCTCGCGGTGGGCGACGATGTCGAGGCCATCCGGCAGGGGCGCCACTTCGTCCGCGACCAAGTGGTCGCGCGTGGCGCCGACACCGTTGCCGACGACGCCGCTCTGATCGCCGCCGAGCTGCTCGCCAACGCGCACCAACACGGCGTTCCGCCGGTCACCGTGTGTGTCGCGGGTGGGGCCGAGGTCGTCCGGATCGAAGTGACCGACACCAACCCGCGCGGCCCGGTCCGCCCGGCGGAGAGCGCGACGAACATGACTGGCCGCGGTCTTGCGCTGGTCGAGGCGATCTCCGCGCGGTGGGGCATCGAGCGGGTTCCGGCCGGCGGCAAGACCGTCTGGGCGGAGCTCGCCGCGGGCGGCGGGACGGTCGCCGAGCCGGTCGACGTCAACGCGTTGCTGGAGAGCTGGGACGACGACGTGCCGTCGGCGCCGGAGCGGTTCACCGTCGTCCTCGGCGATGTGCCGACCGACCTGCTGATCGAGGCGAAGGCACACGTCGACAACCTCGTCCGGGAGTTCCAGCTGGCCGCGACCGCCGGAGCTGCCGGGGCCGCCGGCGTACCGAAGCATCTGGCCGACCTCATCGAGAACGTGGTCAACGGTTTCGCCGACGCGCGCGACGCGATCAAGCGCCAAGCGCTCGCGGCCGCCGGCCGCGGCGACCCGCGGACCCGGCTGACGCTGAGCCTGCCGCTGTCCGCCGCCGACGCCGGTGAGGCCTACCTGACCGCACTCGACGAAGCCGACGAGTACTCGCGCGCCGTGCGCCTGCTCACGCTGGAGACGCCACCCGAGCACCGGCTGTTCCGGCACTGGTACGTCGAGGCCGTCGTCACCCAGCTCCGGCAGCTCGCGGCGGGCGAGCCGGCGGCGCCGCTAGAGGGCTTCGAGGAACGGCTGGTCACCGAGGTGCGCCGGCTGTTCGAGGCGCAGCGGGTGAGCGATCGCGCCGCACGGTTGCAACGCGCGACGGCTGCGCTGGCCCGCGCGCGGACACCGGAAGACGTCGCTTCCGTCGTGGTGTCCGAGGGTGTCGCGGCGCTCGGCGCGTCCGGCGGCGGCCTGCTCGTCCCCGCGGGTGACGGCGTGCACCTCGCCCTGCCCGGCGTCGTCGGGTACGGCGTCGACCTCGTCGGCGCGCTGCGCGAGGAGCGCATGGACGCGCCGCTGCCGGCCGCGACCGCCTTGCGCACCGGAGAGGCGGTGTGGCTCGAGTCCCGCGAGGAACGCGACCGGAGGTTCCCGGCGTTGCGCGGGTTCGAGGCATCGACGATCTCGATGTGCGCCGTGCCGCTGCTCGCCGGCGACCGGTCGATCGGCGCGCTGCGGTTCAGCTTCGCCACCCGCAAGCTGTTCGACGACGACGAGCGCGCGTTCGTCATGGCCCTGGCCGTACTCACCGCCCAGACGCTGCAACGCACCGAGGTCTACCAAGCCGAACGGCGGGCGTCACTCGAGCTGCAACGAGCACTGCTGCCGCGCGAGCCCGAGACGATCCCCGGGTGGGAGATCGCGACGTACTACAGCCCGGCCGGCGACCAGGAGGCCGGCGGCGACTTCTACGACGTCCTGCCGGTGGGTGACCAGCGTCTCGTCACCGTCGTCGGTGACGTCATGGGCCGGGGAGTCGAGGCCGCGGCCGCGATGGCGCAGATCCGCACCACGATCCGCGCCTACGCGATCGCCGACCCGGAACCGCTGTCCGTCTTCCGGGCGGTCGACGCGTTCTTCGAGCGGCTCGCGCTGGAGCAGTTGGTCACCGTGCTCTACGTCATCGCGGACAGCGACAACGACCTCGTGCACATCGCCAACGCCGGGCACCTGTCGCCCCTCATCGTCGATGCCGACGGCTGCCGCGTCGTGCCGACCGCCACGGGGACGCCGTTCGGTGTCGGCTTGCCGGGTCGGCAGGTTTCGTCCGTGCTGCTGCCCCCTGGGGCCGCGCTGGTCGCGATCACCGACGGGCTGGTCGAACGGCGCGGCGAGGACATCGACGAAGGGATCGAGCGGCTGGTCGCGGCGTGCCACGGAACGGCCGGCTGGGACGCGGAACGGTTGCTACAGCACGTGATCCGGACCGCGGCCGCCGAGCGCGCGCACGACGACGACGTCACCGTGCTGGTGCTGCGCCGGATTTGAGAGCCCGCCGACTACCTCATTACTACGAGTCGAGGCTCCGTCACGGTGTGTTCGATCTCGATGAGATCCCTCAACGCCGGGCTCTCCGCGTCTAGTCATGTGCTGGCTCGACCGGCCCATCTTCGCGTGGATAGGTCGAAAGGCCCTACGCACCTCGCTCGCGGCGCGCAAGTTTGTGCCTGCGGTCCCGACACGACCGTCGCTCTCCTCGAAGCAATGCCGACCGGCGTGCCTGGCGGGTGAGGTGCGTCAAAGTCTGATCGGGAGGAACCATGAACCGTCGAATGCTGATCGGTGTCGCGGTGGCTGGGACGTTGCTCGTCGGCCCTGCTCCCTCTTTCGCGGGTGGCGGTCATGGCGGCAAGGGCGGCGGTAATACCAGCGGCCCTTACTCGCTGCGTTTCTACAACTGTGCCAACGACTACACCGACTACGGTTCCACCGGAACGGTGAACACGTTCACCAGTGGAACCTCGGTCGACGGCGGTAAGAAGGCCGTGACCGTCGACGGTGCCAACTGCTTCGGCGCCAATCCCATCGCGAGCCACGTTTACGCGATCGGGTTCCGCAACTTCTGGGACATCACGCTCGACAACGTCACGTCGTTGAAGATGTCGACGTCGAACCCACTCACCCAGGGTGGCTCGCCACGGATCTCCATCGAGCTCTACGACGGCACCAACTACACGGGCAGCAACACGCTGTTCCTCGATCCGTCCACGTGCGGCACGCCGAACGGAAACGGCTGGACGACGTCCGACTTCCGAAGTGCGGTCGGGTGTTCGTTCACGGACAGTGCGAACCACACGTACGCAGGGACGCCGGGTTACTACGACACGAACAGTGTGTGGGTGCCGCCGGTGAGCGCGTGGGACGCGATGCTGCAGTCGGGTGATCACACCGGCGACCAGATCTACTACGCCTACGTCATCGCCGACGAGCCGACGGTGAACCGGGTCGACCGCATCACGCTGAACGGGCAGACGTTCACCAACTAGCAGACCCAGTGTGACGGTGAGGGACCGCGCCGGCTAGGCGCGGTCCCTCAGCGGCGTCAGCGCTTGCGGCCGTAGCGAAGGTCGCCGAGCTTGGCCGCGACCTTCGGCAACCACTCCGGCCGGTCGAACGACATCATCTCCGCGGGCGTCGCGAACCGCTGCCGGGTGATCGCCTTCGGCCGGGTGAACTCCTTCAAGCCGTCCTCGCCGTGGATGCGACCGAACCCGGACTCACCCACGCCGCCGAACGGCAGCGACGGGAAGCCCGCGAACGCGAGCACCGAATTGACGCTGGCCATCCCGCTGCGCAGCCGCCGGGCGGCGTCGTACCCGTGCTTCTTTCCGAAGACCGCCGCGCCGAGCCCGTACGACGTGCGGTTGGCCTTCTCGACCGCCTCGTCGATGTCGCGTACCCGCATGACCGGCAGCACCGGTCCGAACGTCTCCTCGCGCATCACCCGGGTGTCCTCCGGCACGTCGACGAGGATCACCGGATCGACGTACGGCGGGTGCACCGACTCGCGCCCGCCGACGACGGCACGGGCGCCGCGGTCGAGCGCCTCCTCGATGTGTTCGCGGACGATGTCGAGCTGTCGCGGCATCGTCATCGGACCGATGACCGCATGGTCGCCGCCGGCCTTCAAATCCTTCGCGGCCGTGGTGAGCTCGCGGACGAAGTCGTCGTAGACGCTGTCGACGACGTAGACCCGCTCGACGCCGATGCAGGTCTGCCCGGCGTTGGCGCAGGCGCCCCACAACGCCGCGCCGGCGGCCGCCTTGATGTCGGCGTCGGCGTCGACGAGCATCGCGTCCTTGCCGCCGAGCTCGAGCAGCACCGGCGTCAACGTCTCGGCGCACGCGGCCATGATCTTGCGGCCGGTCGGCGCCGACCCGGTGAACGCGAGCTTGTCGACGCCGGCCCGGCACAGTGCCGCGCCGGTCTCGCCGAACCCGGTCACGACCTGGAACACCGGCTGCTCGGGCACCACTTCGCGGAACACGTCGGCGAGGAAGACGCCGACCGCCGGGGTGAACTCGCTCGGCTTGAACACGACGGCGTTGCCGGCGGCGAGGGCGTAGGCGATCGAGCCCATCGGTGTGAACAGCGGGTAGTTCCACGGGCCGATGACGCCGACGACGCCGAGTGGCTGGTATTCGAGGATCGGCTTGATGTTGGCGAGCAGCAGCGAGCCGGCGACCCGGCGCGGCTTCATGATCCGGTGCGCGTTCTTGGCCGCCCAGTCGATGTGCTCGAGGACCAGCAGGTGCTCGATGAACGCGTCGACGCGCGGCTTGCCGTTCTCCCGCGAGATGAGGTCGAGCAGCTCCTCGCGGCGGCGGGTCAACGCGCCCGCGAACGCGCGCAGCCGCTGGCGACGCCCGTCGAAGCCGAGCTCGACCCACCACTGCGCCGCCTTGCGGGCGCGCTGGACGGCTTCGCGGACCTCGGCCTCGCCGTGCACCGGGAACGTCGCGACGACGTCGCCGGTGGCCGGCGCCAGCGATTCGAAACTCTGGGACCGCTCGATGGTTACCGACATGCGACCATCGTCCTCCTTTGCTAGGGGCGCGCGACAGTCAGGTCGAGGAACGCGAGCAGGTCGGCGCCCTCGTCGATGAGCTTCTGGGTGGGCTTGCCGGCGCCGTGGCCGGCGGACGTCTCGATCCGGACGAGGATCGGTGCGTCGCCGGCTTGCGCCGCCTGCAACGCCGCCGCGAACTTGAACGAGTGACCCGGCGCGACCCGGTCGTCGTGGTCTCCGGTCAACACCAAGGTCGGCGGGTACGCCGTCCCCGGCCGGATGTTGTGCAGCGGCGAATACGCACGCACCCATCGGTATTGCTCGGGATCGTCCGGGTCCCCGTAGTCGCTGATCCAGGCCCAGCCGATCGTGAACCGGTGGAAGCGCAGCATGTCGAGCACGCCGACGGCCGGCACCGCGGCGCCGTACAGCTCCGGATGCTGGGTGAGGCAGGCGCCGACGAGCAGGCCGCCGTTCGAGCCGCCGTGGATCGCGACGCGATCCGGGCGCGACCAGCCGGACCCGCCGCCGAGCCAGCGGGCCACCGAGGCGAAGTCGTCGAACACGTTCTGCTTGTTGGCCCGCCGGCCGCCGTCGTACCACTCCCGGCCGTACTCGCCGCCGCCGCGCAGGTTGGCGACGGCGTACAGCCCGCCGCGCTCCACCCAGACCGCGCGCAGCGCCGAGAACGCCGGTGTGAGCGGGATGTTGAACCCGCCGTAGCCGTACAGCAGCACCGGCACGTCCCCGCTCGGCTTCACGTTGTCCCGGTGGACGAGGAAGACGGGGACCTGGGTGCCGTCGGCGGACTCGACGAACACCTGCTCGGTGACGAACGACTCCACCTCGATCGGTGCGGTCGGCGCGAAGGTACGACGGATCTCGCGAGCCGTCAGGTCGTAGGCCCACAGCGAGCCGGAGTCGGTGAACGAGCTGACGGCGACATGGACGACATCGCGGTCGGGGTGCCCGGACATCTCGGTGACGGTGACGATGCCGGGCAGGTCGACGTCGGCGCCGCGGTCGCCGTCGAGGCCGAACACCCGCAACGACGAGTGCGCGTGTGCGAGGTAGTGCGCGACCAGCCGGCCGCCGAAGAGATGCGCTTCGGTGAGCGTGTCGTCTGTTTCGGCGACGACGGTGCGCCAGCGATCCCGCCCCGGGTCGTCGAGGTCGACCGCGACTATCTGCCGGCGCGCGGCATCGGCGTCGGTGACGAGGTAGAACGTCGCGCCGACGTTGCCCGCGTAGCCAGCCTCGCAGTCGAGGCCCGGGACGAGCGGCCGTGCTCCGGCGTCGGGATCGGCGAGGTCGACGACGTGCAGCTGATTCTCGGGGAACGTGCCGTGCGCCACGTGCACGATCGCCCACCGGCCGTCCGGCGTCGCGGCGACCGACGGCACCCACTCCGGCTGATCGGGGGCCGACCAGACGACGGCGTCGTCGGTCTGTGCGGTGCCGAGCCGGTGCCGGACGACCCGGCCGGTGCGGCTCTCGGCGAGGAACTCCTGACCCGACTCCGGCGCGTCGTAGACGACGTAGAGCAACGCGCTCGCGTCCGGCGTCCACGCCGCCCCGGAGAACTTCGACCACTCGAGCGTGTCCGGCAGCTCGTCGCCGGTGTCGATGTCGCGCACCCGCCACGTCATCCAGTCCGAGCCGGCCGAGCTGGTGGCGTAGGCGAGCAGCCTGCCGTCGGGGCTGACCTCGGTCGCCATGAGCGCGACCGTGCCGTCGGCGGACAGCGCGTTGGGGTCGAGCAGCACCCGACCCTCGGCATCCGCCGAGTCCATGACGTACAGCACCGACTGCGGCTGCAGGCCGGTGTTGCGCTGCTGGAACCAGCGGCCGGCCCGCTCATAAGGCACGCCGCGGCGCGGGAAGTCCCACATCTCGGTCAGCCGGGCGCGGATCTCGTCGCGGGTCGGCGCGGCGCCGAGCACCCGCTGCGTCAACGCGTTCTGGGCGGCGACCCACTCGGCCGTGTCCGGGGCGTAGGTGTCCTCGAGCCATCGGTAGGGGTCCGCGACGGTCTCGCCGTGCAGCACGTCGACGGTCGCGTCGCGCCGGGCCGGGGGATAGCTGAGGTCAGGGTGCACCGGGGGAAGGCTACGTCCCGGATCCGGGCCGGCGAGCGCCGTACAGAGCAGGATTCGGTAACGGTTCGGCGAAGTGATCAAGCATGCGCCGACCCAGCCTCTCCACCCGCCTGCTCGCCTTCGTCTCGATCGGTGCCGTCGCGCTTTCCGGCGGCTCCGTCGTCGCCGCCCGCGCCGGCTCGACGCCGCCCGCGCCCTCGATGGCCGCGATCAAGGACCTGCCGTGCGATGCCGGATCCAAGCCGGAGTCGACGCAGGGTCGCGCGCCGCTTGCCGACTACACGTCCGGCCGCGCCGCCCAGGGTTACTACTGCAACGCCCGCGAGATCGGGCACATCGGCGGCCAGGTCGGCGGCTACCGCGTGGAGCGGTACGTCGACCGAGCCGGGCACGAGTGCGCCTACTGGGACTCGACGCTGCTGTTCCCGAACAACCTCGCCGACCAGGGTGTCGAGGGCCCGGGAACCTATGTGACCGACATGACCGACCCGGCGCACCCGGTCATCACCGACACGTTGAAGACGCCGGCGTTCGACTCGCCGCACGAGTCGGTGCGGCTCAACGTGAAGCGCGGGCTGCTGGTCGCCGACATGGGCTACCCGACGTGGAACCCGGGCTTCGTCGACGTCTACGACGTGAGCCAGGACTGCCGGCACCCGGTGCTCGACGCGTCGACGCCGATGGGCGTGCTCGGCCACGAGGGCGGGTTCTCCCCGGACGGCAACACGTTCTGGGTCGCGTCGCTCTATGCGCACACGCTTGCCGCGGTCGACCTCACCAACCCGAAGCTGCCGGTGCTGCTCGGCGTGTGGTCCGACTACCAGCCGCATGGCGTGACGATCAGCGAGGACGGCAACACGCTCTACATGGCCGAAGGCCAGTTCAACAGCAGCGAGCCTGGTGGTGGGTTCAAGGGCCTGACGATCCTCGATGTGAGCCAGGTGCAGAAGCGCGTGCTCAACCCGCAGCTGTCGATCATCAGCCGGCTGACGTGGCCGAGCGTCAGTACGCCGCAGACGGCCACGCCGTTCACGGTGCGCGGTCACCACTACCTGATGGAGGACGACGAGTTCGGCTCCGGCGCCAGCATCGGCGCGGCCCGGATCATCGACATCGAGGACGTGCGGCGCCCGTTCGTCGTGTCCAACATGCGGCTGGCGGTCAACCAGGCGTCCGCGCAGGGCGCCGACCTCGAAGCCGACCCGGGCAACGCGCAGACCCAGCCGTTCCAGGGCTACCAGGCGCACTACTGCTCGCTGCCCAGCCGGGTCGACCCGTACATCATCGCGTGCTCGTTCATCATGAGCGGGCTGCGTGTGTTCGACATCCGGGACGTGAAGCACCCGATCGAGATCGCCTACTTCAACAAGCCGCTGCTCCCGTCGGACAACTCGCTGAAGTCCGGCTCGTTCGCGATGTCGGCGCCGGCGTACGACGAGGCGACGCACGACATCTGGTACACCGACGGCAACAGCGGCTTCTACGTCGTCCGCCTCGACCCGTCGACGGACATCACGAAGTTCGCGAAGACGATCGTCCTCCCCGGAAACTAAGCGGCGTCGGAGCGCCCGCGATTGCTAGGTTGCCGGCGATGACCAGCTCGGACCTGGCCGACGTGGTTGCCGTGCTGCGACGCCAGTTCCTGCTGTCCGACGCGGACTTGGTCGCGGGCGAGGTGACCGAGGAGGTCCCGCCGCGGACGCCTGGCTACCGCATCGTCCTCGGCGCCTTCGGCCACGAGATCGCGCTGTGGGCGCCGTCCCACATGGCCGTCGTCGAGGTCGCCGCCTACGTCGCCGACGAGCTCCAGGGGCTCGTGCTCGACGACGCCTGGGGTGAGCCGCGCCCGGTCTGCCCTGGACACGCGCATCCCCCTTGGGTGCGCATCCAAGACGAGGCCGTGTGGTGGGTCTGCCCGGCGACCGGCGACCGGATCGAGCGCATCTGGCCTTCGCAATCGGATTGATGATTCTGGCCAGCAGGATTTGAAGGCGGGCCGTCGAAGCGGCGCGGGACATCGCACCACGCGCCCGCCGTTCAGGAGCCCCCAATGCGCCTCCCCGTCTCGCCGCGACTTCTCGCGGCGTTGTCCGCCGTAGCCCTCGCCGCCAGCGGCGGCACCGTCGCCGCCCGGGCCACCGGCCCGGCCGAGCCGTCCACCGACCCGACTCCGGGCCTCGCCTGTGACACCGGCTCGATGGCGGAGACGACCCAGGGCCGCGCCCCGCTCGCCGACTACACGTCCGGCCGCGCCGCGGACGGCTACTACTGCAACGCCCGCGAGGTCAGCCACATCGGCGGCACCGTCGGCGGCTACCGCGTCGAGCGCTACGTCGACCCGGCCGGGCACGAGTGCGCGTTCTGGGACTCCACGCTGCTGTTCCCGAACAACCTCTCCGACCAGGCCGCGGTCACCGGCCAGACCACCGTGGCCGGCCAGACCGTGCCGGTAGCGACGCCGGAAGGCCCCGGCACCTACGTCACCGACATGTCCGACCCGGCGAATCCTGTCATCACCGACGTGCTGCGGACGCCGGCGTTCCAGTCGCCGCACGAGTCGGTCCGGCTCAACCAGGCGCGCGGCCTGCTCGTCGCCGACATGGGCAGCCCGGCGATGGACCCCGGGTTCGTCGACGTCTACGACGTGAAGAAGGACTGCCGGCACCCGCGGCTCGACGCGTCGGTGCCGATGGGCGTGCTCGGCCACGAGGGCGGTTTCTCGCCGGACGGCAACACGTTCTGGGTCTCGTCGCTCTACGGACACACGCTCGCCGCGGTCGACCTGACCAACCCGCACACGCCGACGTTGCTCGGCATGTGGTTCAACTACCAGCCGCACGGCGTCTCGATCAGCGCGGACGGCAACCGGCTCTATATGGCCGAGGGGCAGTTCGACCCCAACGAGCCGGGCGGCGGCTTCACGGGCCTGACCATCCTCGACGTGAGCCAGGTGCAGAACCGGGTGCTCAACCCGCAGGTCAGCGTCGTCAGCCGGCTCACCTGGTCAAACGTGAGCACGCCGCAGAACGCGACGCCGTTCACGGTCGCCGGGCACAAGTACCTGCTCGAGGACGACGAGTTCGGCTCCGACGCCAACATCGGCGCGGCCCGCATCATCGACATCGAGGACGAGACCAACCCGTTCGTCGTCTCCAACCTGCGCCTCGCGGTCAACCAGGCCTCGGCTCAGGGCGCCGACCTCGAGGCCGACCCCGGCAATGGGGCCGACCAGCCGTTCCAGGGCTACCAGGCGCACTACTGCGACCTGCCGAGCCGGGTCGACCCCTACATCGTCGCGTGCACGTTCATCATGAGCGGGCTGCGGGTGTTCGACATCCGCGACGTCGCGAACCCGGTCGAGGTCGCCTACTTCAACAAGCCGCTGCTGCCGTCGTCGACGTCACCGCGGTCCGGCTCGTTCGCGATGTCGGCACCGGCGTACGACGAGGCCACCCGCGACATCTGGTACAGCGACGGCAACAGCGGCTTCTACGTCGTACGGCTGGATGACGCGACCGGCATCACCGACTTCGCCGGCTCGACCGTCCTCCCCGGCAACTAACCGGCAATCGCGCGCTGGTTCGCCTAGAAGCGAACCAGCGCGCGATTGCCAGGGGTCCCGGGCGCTACGCCAGCGTCAAGGTCACGTCGATGTTGTCGCGGACGGCGTTGCTGTAAGGGCACACCTTGTGCGCGCGCTCGACGATCTGCTCGGCCTGCTCGCGGTCCGGCACGTTGGGCAGGTCGATGACCAGCTCGACCGTCAGCCCGAACCCCGGCGAACCCTCGATCGACCCGAAGCCGACCTTCGCGGTCACGGTCGAGCCGTCGGCGTCGAGCTTCAGTCGCTGCGCGACCAGCTTCACGGCCGAGTGGAAGCACGACGCGTAGCCCGCGGCGAACAGCTGCTCCGGGTTGGTGCCGAAGCCGTCGGCCGGCCCGCCCAGCTCTACCGGGGGGACGACCTTGACGTCGAGCTTGCCGTCGTCGGTCGCGGTGTGCCCGTCGCGGCCGCCCTCGGCCGTCGCGGTCGCGGTGTACAGCACCTTGTTGAGCTTGATCACGCTGCCGTCGCTCCTTCGTCGCCGTCCAGGATCGCCGCCGCGATCGCTGCTCGATGCTCGCGCCCGTAGCCCTCGAACGCTTCCAGCCACTGCGCCCGCTTGTAGTAGCGGTGCAGGATGTGCTCGTAGGTGAAGCCGATGCCGCCGTGCACCTGGATCGCGTACTCGCAGGCGAGCACCGCGCCCTCCGTCGCCGCGGACTTTGCGGCCGCCACGGCGACGTCGGCGTGTGCGTCGTCCTCGCTGACCGCCCACGCGGCCCAGTACGCGAGCGACCGGCCGAGCTGCAGCGCGACGAAGATGTCAGCGACCTTGTGCGACACGCCCTGGTAGGTGCCGATCACCCGGCCGAACTGCTCGCGGGTCTTCGTGTAACCGGCCGCCAGGTCGAGCGCCCGCTGTGCGACGCCGACCGCCTCGCAGGCCGCCAGCGCGAGCGACCGGCGCCGTACGTCGGCCCGCGCGGCCGGGGAGACGTCGAGCCGGCGGGCCGGCGTGCGGTCGAGCCGTAGCTCGCCGAGCCGCCGGGTCCGGTCCATCGTGGACCGCGGTACGACGATGCCGGGCGTCGTCTCGACGGCAAAGAAACCGTCATCGGTGGCGACGACGACGTCGGTGACCGACGCGAGGTCCGGCACCAGCGTCATGACACCGGTCAACGTGCCGTCGTCCACCGTCACCGATCCGTGCGTGGCCAGCGTCGCCGACCGGGCGCCGTCCGCGACCGCCGTACGCAGCTCGTCGTCGAGCGCCGGCCAGGCCAGCGCGACGGTCGAGAACCACGGTGCCGGCAGCAGCGCGTACGCCGACTCCTCGGCGACGACGGCGTGTTCGAGCAGGCCGAGCGACGGGTCCAGCCAGCCCATGTCGGCGAGCTCTTTCCACGACGCCGGGTCCCAGCCCGCTTCGCTCTCGGCCAGCGCGACGACGCGCTCGTCGCCGTAGCGGTCGCGCAGGTAGTCGCGGACCGACGAGCGCAGCAGCTCCTGCTCTTCGGAGAAGGCGAAGTCCATGGGTCAGCGGCTCCTCGGCAGTCCGACGACGCGTTCGGCGATGATGTTGCGCAACACCTCACTGGTGCCGGCCTCGATCGTGTTGCCGCGGCTGCGCAACTGCTGGTACTGCCAGTAGCCGTCCCACACCGCGCCCCCACCACCGTCGCAGCCGTCGAGCTGCGACGCGAAGCCCTGCAACGACAGCGCGAGCTTCGTCAGCCGCTGGTTGGTCTCCGACCAGTGCAGCTTCGCGACCGAACCCTCCGGACCGGGCACGCCGGTCTTCTGCAGCGCCGTGAGCGACCGGTAGTTGGTGAACCGCAACGCCTGCAGGTCGATCCACTGCTGCGCGATCTGGTCGCGGATCACCGGATCGTCCGCGCCGCGCTGCTTGGCGAGCTTGACGAGGTTGAGCACCTGCCGTTCGAGCGCCGCGGTCAATGCGAAGCCGAGCGTGCCGCGCTCGTGCAGCAGCGTCGTCATCGCGACGTTCCAGCCTTCGCCCGGCTGGCCGAGCATCGAGTCGCGCGGCACCCGTACGTCGGTGAAGAACACCTCGTTGAACTCCGGATCGCCGGTGATCTGCCGCAGCGGCCGCACCTCGACGCCGGGCGCGTGCATGTCTACGAGCAGGTACGACAGGCCCGCGTGCTTCGTGGCCTCCGGGT
>Ga0207690_10001755_pt1 | contig 13316 bp, 12 predicted proteins | sample KBSC23metaG_FD_184315 | JGI IMG/M metagenome (GOLD analysis project Ga0207690, IMG submission 184315) | Corn rhizosphere microbial communities from Kellogg Biological Station, Michigan, USA - KBS C2-3 metaG (SPAdes) (version 2) | ecosystem: Host-associated > Plants > Roots > Rhizosphere > Soil ...
CGCCACCACCTCGGTCGGCAGATAGGCGAACGGCACGATCGCATCGAGGCGGTTGCGGAATTCCGGCGTGAACATCCGCTTGATCGCTTCCTCGTCCTCGCCCTCGCGGGTCTGGGCGCCGAAGCCCACGCCCTCGCGCGCCATGTCGCTGGCGCCCGCATTGGTGGTCATGATCAGGATGACGTTGCGGAAGTCGACCGTCTTGCCGTGGTGGTCGGTGAGCTTCCCGTTGTCCATCACCTGGAGGAGGATGTTGAACAGGTCCGGATGGGCCTTCTCGATCTCGTCGAGCAGCAGCACGGAGTGCGGGTGCTGGTCGACGGCGTCGGTCAGGAGCCCGCCCTGGTCGTAGCCGACATAGCCCGGAGGCGCGCCGATCAGCCGGCTGACCGAATGGCGCTCCATATATTCGGACATGTCGAAGCGCTGCAGCGGGATCCCCATGATCGAGGCGAGTTGGCGGGCCACCTCGGTCTTGCCGACGCCGGTGGGGCCGGAGAAGAGGTAGTTGCCGATCGGCTTGTCGGGATCGCGCAAGCCCGCGCGCGACAGCTTGATCGCCGAGGAGAGGACCGAGATGGCCGCGTCCTGCCCGAACACGACGCGCTTGAGGTCGCGGTCGAGATGCTCGAGCGTCTTCTTGTCGTCGGACGACACGCTCTTCGCCGGGATCCGCGCCATCGTCGAGATGACCGTCTCGATCTCCTTGGTGGTGATCGTCTTCTTGCGCTTGTTGGGCGGCACCAGCATCTGCATCGCGCCGACCTCGTCGATCACGTCGATCGCCTTGTCGGGCAGCTTGCGGTCGTTGATGTAGCGCGCCGAGAGCTCGACCGCCGCCTTGATCGCGTCGGGCGTGTACTTGACGCTGTGGTGCTCCTCGAAGGCGGAGCGGAGGCCGGCGAGGATCTTCACCGTGTCCTCGATGGTCGGCTCGTTGACGTCGATCTTCTGGAAGCGCCGGAGCAGCGCCCGGTCCTTCTCGAAATGGTTGCGGAACTCCTTGTAGGTGGTCGAGCCGATGCAGCGGATGGTGCCGCCGCTGAGCGCGGGCTTCAGGAGGTTCGACGCGTCCATCGCGCCGCCCGACGTCGCGCCGGCGCCGATCACGGTGTGGATCTCGTCGATGAACAGGATCGCGTCCGGCATCTTCTCGAGCTCGGTGACGACCGCCTTCAGCCGCTCCTCGAAGTCGCCGCGATAGCGGGTGCCGGCGAGCAACGCGCCCATGTCGAGCGCATAGATCACGGCCGGCTTGAGCACCTCCGGCACGTCGCCTTCGATGATCTTGCGGGCGAGGCCCTCTGCGATCGCGGTTTTCCCGACGCCGGGATCGCCGACGTAGAGCGGGTTGTTCTTCGAGCGGCGGCAGAGGATCTGGACGGTGCGGTCGACCTCCGGCCCGCGGCCGATCAGCGGATCGACCCGGCCGTTCTTCGCCTTCTCGTTGAGGTTGACGGTGAACTGCTTGAGGGCGCTCTCGTTCTTCTTCTTGCCCTCCTCGGGCTTGCCCTCGTCGGCGCCCTTGACCTCGGCCGGCTCGGCCGCCGTCTCGCCCTTGCCGACGCCGTGGCTGATATAGCTCACCGCGTCCAGCCGGCTCATGTCCTGCTGCTGGAGGAAATAGACGGCATAGCTTTCGCGCTCGGAGAAGAGGGCGACGAGCACGTTGGCGCCGGTCACCTCGTCGCGGCCGGATGACTGGACGTGGAGGATGGCGCGCTGGACGACGCGCTGGAAGCCGCTGGTCGGCGACGGATCGGTGTTGCCGTCGATCTTCAGCGCTTCGAGCTCGTTGTCGAGATAGGCCTTCACGGCCTCGCGCAATTCCTTCAAGTCGACGCCGCAGGCGGTCATCACCTTGGACGCATGCGCATCCTCGGTGAGCGCGAGCAGCAGATGCTCGAGGGTCGCATATTCGTGGCGGCGCCCGCTCGCTTCGGCGAGCGCCGTGTGCAGAGTCTGTTCCAGTTCGCGGGCAAAGGACGGCACTTCTACTACTCCTGTGGAGCCCGCGAGTGAGTCACGGACTGCTTGGTCTCAATGTCGGGTGTCGGAGACCCGGCATCAAGCAGGCCTCTTCGAAAGCTGGGGAAAAGCCGTTCGGTTCCCCGGGCCTCGTCATTTCTTGAACAGGGCTTCGGCGGCGGACATGTGGGTGACCGACGCGTCGATCTTGGCACGGGTCCGCGCGATCTCGGCCTCCAGCGCGGCGATGCGCTCGTGAAGCTCCTCGACCGACAGCGGATCGAGGTCCTGCTTGCCGAGCGCCGTCAGCGGATCCTGAGGCTTTCCGGGGAAGAGCTCGTCCAAGTCCATGGCGGCCAGAATCCCCTGTCGCGCCCCCCGCTGTCAAGCTAGTGCGCGATCCGATGGGCGCGGTTCCGGAGACGATGGTCGCGATCGACCCGGCGGGGCCGGGCGGGCCGGACGTGCTCGTGCCGGTCGAGCGGCCGGTGCCGGATCCGGGGCCGGACGAAGTGCTGATCCGGGTCGCCGCCGCCGGCGTCAATCGCCCGGACGTCATGCAGCGCCGCGGCCTCTATCCGCCGCCGCCGGGCGCGCCGTCGGTTCCCGGGCTGGAGGTGGCGGGGACGATCGTCGCCGCCGGCCGCGGCGCGGCGCGGGAAATGATTGGCGAGCGGGTGTGCGCGCTGGTCGCCGGCGGCGGCTATGCCGAATACGCCCTGGCCCATGCCGACCTCTGTCTGCCGGTGCCGCCGGGCTACACGATGGTCGAGGCCGCGGCGCTGCCGGAGACCTTCTTCACCGTCTGGACCAACCTGTTCGGCCTTGGCGGCGCGAAGGCGGGCGATACCGTGCTGGTCCACGGCGGCACCAGCGGGATCGGAACGACGGCGATCCTGCTCGGCAGGGCGTTCGGCCTAAGCATGATCGTCACCGCGGGAAGCGCGGCCAAATGCGCGCGGGCGCTGGAGATCGGCGCGGCCCACGCCATCGACTATCGCACCGAGGATTTCGTCGCGCGCGTCGCGGCGATCACCGGCGGGCGCGGCGTCGACGCCGTGCTCGACATCGTCGGCGGCGACTATGTGGCGCGCAACCTCGCCTGCCTGGCCGAGGAGGGGCGCCACGTCTCGATCGCCATCCAGCGGGGACCGACGGCCGAGATCCCGCTCTGGCCGGTGATGGCGAAGCGGCTCGTCCTCACCGGCTCGACGCTCCGCCCTCGCCCGCTCGCCTTCAAGGCCGGCCTCGCCGACGCCTTGCTGCGCGAGGTCTGGCCGAAGCTGGGGCCTGCTCTGCGTCCGGTGATCGACAGCACTTTCCCCTTGGCGCGCGCCGCCGACGCCCACCGGCGGATGGAGGCGGGCGAGCATGTCGGCAAGATCGTGTTGACGATCGGCTAGAAGCTGCAACAAGTCTCCGATGGTCGTGCCGGGGTGCTGTTCAAACATGATCGGCTTGTCGGCCGACCCGGCCGGCCGGCGTGAAGCGTCAGGTGTGAAGCGGGGCAGCCTATCCCTCTGACCGCCTTCCTTCGCGGTGTGCCGGCAGCCGGTGCGCCCCATCCCGACATCGGCGCGCGCACCGTGTTCAGCCGCCGCGCCCGCGTCCTTCTCCTCGGCGCCTTCGCGCTTCTGGTCATGCTCCGCTTGTGGAGGGCCTGGCTGTCGGGGCGGTTCCTCGACGAGGAGGCGACCGTCTTTCTCGCTTATGCCTGGCATCATGCCTGGCTGGACGCGCTGTTCCGGCCGTTTGCGGGCTATTGGAACCTCGGCGCGAACGCGACGACCCTGCTCGTCGCGAGGCTCGTGCAATGGGGCGCGGTGCCGCTGGAGCGGGCGCCCTATCTCACCATGATCATGGCGCTTGCCGTCCAGCTCGTGCCGGCGGTGCTGATCCTGACCGGCCGCGCCGAATGGCTGGCCTCCCGGATCGCCGTGGCGGCGGCGTTGCTGACGATCGCGATCATGCCGGCGACGGAGGAAGTGTTCTTCAACGTCCTCCACATCCAGTTCCACCTCGCGCTCTGTGCGGCGCTGATCCTGGCGCTCGACCTACCCCCCGGCCGCCTCGCGACCTTGGGCTACGGAGCATTGCTCTTCCTCGCGCCGCTGTGCGGGCCGGGCGCGATCGTGATCCTGCCGCTCTTCCTGCTGCGCGGCCTCGTCGACCGCGACCGAGGGCGCCTCGCGCAGGCAGCCGCGCTGGGCGTGGGCGCGGCCGTGCAGTTGCTGCTCTTCTACGGCAACAGCCCGATGCGCGGGCATTTGCTCGATCCCGGCACCACGGCGGCGGCCATGTTCGTCCGCCTGATCGCGCTTCCGTTCCTCGGCGCCGGCTGGGCCGCCCGCTTCGCGGACATGATCTATGCGTCGCAGGGGGCCGGCAATGCGGGCTGGTGGGGGTTCGCCGCGGCGACCTGCCTCGTGTTCGGTGCGCTGATCGCACGCGCGGCGCAGCGGCGCGACGCCGCGATCTGGCTGCTGCTTTCCAGCTTCGGCACCGCCGCGGCGTCGATCGGCTTCGGCATGGTCGTCCTCCACCGCGCCAGCCTGTTCAGCGTCCATGCCGGCGAACGCTACAATTTCCTGCCGCTGGTCCTGCTGGGCCTGGCGCTGATCGTGCTGGCCAGGCGGCCCGCGTCTCCCGGTAGGCGCCTCTACGGCGGCCTCGCCGCGCTCATGCTGATCGTCGGAGCTTGTTCCTATCCGGCGCCCTGGCCGGACTTCCGGGACGGGCCGTCCTGGCCCGCCGAGGTCGCCGCGTGGCGGCTCGATCATAATCACCCGCTCGCGGTCTGGCCGCCGCCTTGGACGGCCGATCTCTCCGACCGGAGCCGCCCCTGCTCGCCGCCGGGGCGGGACCTCGCCATCTCGTCGGATCCGCGTTATTGCGAAAGCGGCTGGGTCGCCGGCTTCTTCCCGCGCAAGCCGGGTCATCCATGAGGAAAGGCTGTCGATGGCCGCACCGCTCGTGCTGCACGAATATTCCGCGTCCGGGAATTGCTACAAAATCCGGCTGACGGCGGCGCTCCTCGGCGTCCCGCTCGAGCGGCGGGAATATGACATCCTGAAAGGCGAGACGCGGACGCCGGAATTCCTCGGCACCGTGAACGGCAACGGCCGCATTCCCGTGCTCCAGATCGGCGACCGCTTCCTTCCGGAGAGCAACGCCGCCTGCTTCTACCTCGCGGACGGGACGCGGCTCATCCCGAACGACCGGTTCGAGCGGGCCGACATGCTGCGCTGGATGTTCTTCGAACAATATAATCACGAGCCGAACGTCGCGACGCTGCGCTTCTGGCTCGCCTTCGTCGGCGAGGAGCGGCTCACCGACGCGCAGCGGGCGCAGATTCCCGCGAAGCGGGCCGCCGGCGCGGCGGCGCTGAAGCTGATGGACGACCATCTGGCCGGCCGCGACTGGTTCGCCGGCAAGGAGATGAGCCTCGCCGACGTCGCCCTCTACGCCTACACGCATGTCGCCGGGGAGGGCGGCTTCGACCTCTCGGGCTGCCCGCATGTCGGAAAATGGCTGTCGAGGGTGGCGGCGGAGCCCGGTTATGTCGTGATGTAAGACCTGACTCTCCGCTTGCTTAAGCCGCGTTCCACTTCTACATCGGGGCCATGTTCGGCCGCTCCGCGAGGGGCGGCCCTTATTGTTTCAGGAGACCTTTCGTGGCCCAGCCGCTCATGCCCCACGCGACCGCGTCCTGGCTGGTCGACAATAGTGCGCTCACCTTCGAGCAGATTGCCGAGTTCTGCGGCCTGCACATCCTCGAGGTCCAGGCGATCGCCGACGACACGGCCGCGACCAAGCTCACCGGCCGCGATCCGATCCGGGCCGGCGAGCTGACGCAGGAGGAGATCGAGAAGGGGCAGAACGACCCCACCTATCGCCTCCACATGCACAAGGAGCCGGACCAGACGCGGCGCACCAAGGGCCCGCGCTACACGCCGGTCTCGAAGCGGCAGGATAAGCCGGACGGCATCGCCTGGATCATCCGCAACCACCCCGAGATCACCGACGGCCAGATTTCGCAGCTGATCGGCACGACCCGCACGACCATCGCCGCGATCCGCGACCGCAGCCACTGGAACATCGCCAACATCCAGCCGAAGGACCCGGTGACCCTGGGGCTGTGCTCGCAGCGCGAGCTCGACGCGCTCGTCGCCAAGGCGGCGAAGCAGGCGGGCATCGAGGCGCAGCCCGATACCAAGTTCGACGGCGACCGCGAGGCGCTGATCGAGGAGCTGCGCCGCGAGCGCGAGGCGGCCGCGCGGGACGCCGAAGCGGCGCTCGCCGCCGAGGAGGCCGAGACCGGCCAGGCCCCGCTGTCGGAGGCGGAAAGCCTGTTCAAGAGCTGAGGCGGCGTTCGACGTGAGCGACTCCCGCGCGTCCGAGCCGCTCTCGCCTGACGTCTCGCTCGTCCCGGACGAGCCTTACACGCACAAGGGCCTGACCTATCCGCTCGGCCGCCGCGCGCCGGCGCCGGGCGAGTCGATCCCCCTCGCCGACGGAGTTGGCTGGGCGCGGCTGCCCATCCCGGGCTCGCTGAAGCATATCAACGTCTGGGTGCTCGACGACGGCGAAGCGCTGACGCTCGTCGACACGGGCCTCGACATTCCCGAGTGCCGCGCGGCGTGGGAGGCGCTGTTCGAAGGTCCGCTCGCCGGCCGCCGGGTCGGCCGCATTCTCTGCACCCATTTCCACCCGGACCATCTCGGCCTCGCCGGCTGGCTCGCGGACCGCTTCGAGGCGCCGCTCTGGATGACGCGCGGCGAGTGGCTGTTCGCGCGCATGCTCGCGTCGGACGTGCGCGACGCGCCGCCGCGCGAGGCGATCGCGTACTGGCGCGCCGCCGGCTGGGACGAGGCGCGGATCGCGCAGGAGAAAGCGAAGGGCTGGGGCCGCTTCGCCGCGATGCTGAGCCCGGTGCCGGTCAGCTTCGTGCGGTTCGCCGACGGCGACACCTTCCGCATCGGTGCGCGGGACTGGCGGATCGTCGTCGGCTCCGGCCATTCGCCGGAACATGGCTGCCTGTGGAACGAAGCCGGCGGCCTGCTCATCGCCGGCGACCAGGTGCTGCCGCGCATCACGTCGAACGTCTCCCTCAGCCTCTCCGAGCCGGAGGCGGACCCGCTCGGCGACTGGCTCGCCTCCATCGACAAGCTGCGCGCCCTTCCCGACGAGCTCCTCGTCCTCCCGTCGCACGGGGAGCCGTTCACCGGGCTTCATGCCCGCCTCGATGCCCTCGCGCACGGCCACCGCGACCGGCTCGACGCGCTTCACCGCCGGCTCGCGGAGCCGGCGCGGGCGGTCGACTGCTTCGGCACGTTGTTCGCCCGCAAGATCGAGGACAATATGATGGGGCTCGCCACCGGCGAGGCGATGGCCCATCTGCGGCGCCTGGAGGTCGAGGGGCGCGCGGTGCGCACCGTCCGCGACGGCGTCTTCTGGTACCGCGCCGGGCCTTGACCCTCCCGGCGGCCCGGCTCATTGCTCCGCCATGTCCGAGCAGCCCGACACCATTGCCGAATTGTCCTTCGAAGCGGCGCTGAAGCGGCTCGAGGAGATCGTTCGCCGGCTCGAGAGCGGCGAGGCCTCGCTCGACGAGTCGATCGAGCTCTACGGGGAGGGGGACCGGCTGCGGCAGCAGTGCGAGGCGCGGCTGCAGGCGGCGCAGGCGCGGATCGAGAAGATCCAGCTCGGCCGCGACGGCCAGCCCACCGGCACCGTCCCCTTCGACGCGGCGTGAGCGCCGGCGTGGCGCCGCCGCTCCTCGGTCGCGAGATGGAGCGGGTGCGCGAGGAGATCGACGCGTTCTTCGGCGCGCTGCTCGCGGTTCCTCCCGATCCGCGCGCCCGGCTTTACGAGGCGATGCGCCATGCCACCATCGGCGGCGGCAAGCGGCTGCGGCCGCTGCTCGTCCTCGCCTCCTGTGCGCTGTTCCACACCGACCGCCGCCGGGCGCTGCGCGTCGGCGCCGCCGTGGAATGCGTCCACGCCTATTCGCTGATCCACGACGATCTGCCGGCGATGGACGACGACGACATCCGCCGCGGCAAGCTCACCGTCCACCGCGCCTTCGACGAGGCGTGCGCGATCCTCGCCGGAGACTCGCTCCACGCGCTCGCCTTCGAGATCCTCGCCGACGAGGCGACGCACGAGGATCCGTTCGTCCGTGTCGAGCTCGTCGGCGAACTGGCCCGCGCGGCCGGCCCGGCGGGCATGGCCGGGGGCCAGATGATGGATCTGGGCGCCGCCGCGGCGGGCCTCGACCTGTCCGGGGTCACCCGGCTCCAGCAGCTCAAGACCGGCGCGTTGATCGGCTTCTGCCTCGAGGCGGGTGCGATCATGGGACGCGTGCCGCCGGAGGGACGGACGCGGCTGCGCGGCTATGCGCGCGATATCGGCCTCGCCTTCCAGATCGCCGACGACCTGCTCGACGAGGAGGGATCGGAGGCGCGGACCGGCAAGCGCGTCGGCAAGGACCGGGAGCGCGGCAAGGAGACGTTCGTCTCCCTGCTCGGGCGCGAGCGGGCGCGGCAGCAGGCGGAGCTGCTCGTCGGGCAGGCGCTGCAGTATCTCGAGCGTTACGGCGCCGAGGCGGACCTGCTGCGCGAGATCGCCCGCTTCGCGGTGGAGCGCGATCATTGAGGACGGCCGGCACGTAGCGCTTTGCGGACGGCGGCATTAAGGGGGCGGAATGAGAACAGGGGTCTATCCAGGCACGTTCGACCCGATCACGCGCGGGCATATGGACATCATCCGCCGCGGCGCGAAGCTGGTCGACCGGCTGGTGATCGGCGTCACCACCAATCCGTCCAAGTCGCCGATGTTCACCATCGACGAGCGTATGGCGATGGTCCGCCGCGAGGTCGCCGGCATCGGCGCGGAGATCGAGGTCGTCTCGTTCGATTCGCTGCTGATGACCTTCGCCGAGCGGCAAGGCGCCACCGTCATCGTCCGCGGCCTGCGCGCCGTCGCCGACTTCGAATATGAGTTTCAGATGGCGGGCATGAACCAGCAGCTCAACGACCGCGTCGAGACCGTCTTCCTGATGGCGGACGTCTCGCTGCAGCCGATCGCGTCGCGGCTCGTCAAGGAGATCGCGCTCTACGGCGGCGATATCGGCAAGTTCGTGAGCGCGGCAGTGGCGGCCGACGTGGCACGGCGGGTGGAGGCGATCGGCCCGAAAGGGGCTTGATCCTTGCGGCCGCTCCATGCACGGTTCCCATGGGGCCAAAGGCCGTTTTCAGGAAATCCACGATGCGTTTGAAGGCTTTCGTCGCGATGCTGCTCGGCATCTTCCTTGCGGGGGCGCTGGCCGCGCAAGGAATTCAGGCGCCGCCGCTGCCGCCGCCGCTCGATCCGCAGAACACCTTGCTGCTCGATCTGTCGACCGGCGGCCGCGTCGCGATCCAGCTGCGGCCGGACGTCGCGCCCAAGACGGTCGAGCGGATCAAGACGCTCGCCCGGCGCGGCTTCTACAACGGCCTCACCTTCCACCGCGTCATCGAGGGCTTCATGGCTCAGACCGGCGACCCGAAGGGTGACGGCACCGGCGGCTCGGACCTTCCCAACCTTCCGGCCGAGTTCAACGGCCTTCCGCACGTGCGCGGCGCCGTCGCCGCGGCCCGCGCGGAGGATGAGAACAGCGCGAACAGCCAGTTCTACATCATGTTCGCGCCCAAGCTGCCGCTCGACGGGCATTATACGGTGTTCGGCCGCGTGGTCTCGGGAATGGGCTATGTCGACGCCATCAATCGCGGCGAGCCGCCGGCGCAGCCGTCCGTGATCGTCCAGGCGTCGATCGCCGCCGACAACGTGCCGCCGCCGTCGGCGGAAAAGATGGCCGCCGCGCAGACGCGCACCGGCACCGCGGCGGCGCTGCCGTCTTCCGGGCATGCCGCGGGCCCGGCGCAGCCGCCGCCGCCGTCGATCAAGCTTCCCGATCCGCCCAAGCCGCGCCCGCAGAAGCGGGACTGAGGCGGCGCGCGATGCGCGTCGACAGCTTCGACTTTACGCTGCCGCCGGAGCGGATCGCGCTCCGTCCCGTCTCGCCGCGCGACTCGGCGCGGATGCTCGTCGTGCGGCCAGCAGTCCTTGAGGACCGGATCGTGACGGACCTGCCGGAGCTGCTGCGCGCCGGCGACGTCCTCGTCTTCAACGACACGCGCGTCATTCCCGCCCAGCTCGAGGGGCGCCGCGGCGACGCCAGCGTCGGCGCCACGCTCCACAAGCGCGAAGGGCCGCGCGAATGGCGGGCGTTCGTCCGCAACGCGCGCCGCGTTCGGCTCGGCGATCGCATCGACTTCGGCGCCGGCGTCCACGCGGTCGCGGTGGAGAAGGGCGAGGACGGCGCCATCCTCCTGGCTTTCGAGGGGGCCGAGCCGGTCGAGCTGCTGCTCGAGCGTGCCGGCCGCATGCCGCTGCCGCCCTACATTGCCGGCCGGCGCCCCGCCGACGCGCGCGACGCCGAGGATTATCAGACCATGTTCGCGCGCGAGGAAGGGGCCGTCGCCGCGCCGACCGCCTCGCTCCACTTCACGCCGCGGCTGGTCGAGACGATCGAGGCGGCCGGCGTGCTGCGTGAGACTTTGACGCTGCACGTCGGCGCCGGCACGTTCCTGCCGGTCAAGGCGGACGATGTCTCGGAGCACCGGATGCACGCCGAATGGGGCCGGATAACTGCCGACACGGCCGCGCGGCTCAACGCGGCGCGGGCCGCCGGCGCGCGGATCGTCGCCGTCGGAACAACGTCGCTCCGCCTCCTCGAAAGCGCCGCCGACGAGGATGGCACGCTCCGGCCGTTCGAGGGCGACACGGCCATCTTCATCACGCCCGGCTACCGCTTCCGGGCTGTCGGGGGCCTGCTCACCAACTTCCACCTGCCGCGCTCGACCCTGTTCATGCTCGTTTCGGCGCTGATGGGGCTGGAGCGGATGCAACAAGCCTATGCGCATGCCATCGAAGCGGGCTACCGTTTCTATTCCTATGGCGATGCGAGCCTCCTGCTCCCCGAGGGCTGACGCGGACCGGCCCCGGCACGCCGCGGGCTCCCGCGCGTTGGGCGCTCTCCCGTGACTCTGCACCAGGCCCTCTCCTTCGCCGTGCTCGGCGGCGCCATCCTCCTCTTCGCCTGGGGACGCTGGCGCTACGACCTGATCGCGTTGGGCGCCCTGCTTCTCGGCATCGCCGTGGGCGTGGTGAAACCGAAAGCGGCGTTCACCGGATTCACCAGCGACGTGGTTATCGTCATCGCGTCGGCGCTGGTCGTCAGCGCCGCCTTCGCGCGCTCGGGAGTCGCCGAGACCTTGATCCGGCCGCTCGTCCCGCGCCTCAGGACCGCGCGCGTCCAGGTCCCGGTCTTCGCCGGCGCGACCGCGGTCCTGTCGATGCTCACCAAGAATGTCGGCGCGCTCGCGATCCTGATGCCCGTGGCGCTGCGGGTGGCCCGGCGGACGCGGACATCGCCCTCCTGCCTGCTCATGCCGATGTCGTTCCTGGCGCTGCTCGGCGGCCTCGTCACCCTCGTCGGCACCTCGACCAACATCATCGCCAGCCAGGTGCGCGAAGAGATGCTCGGGCATCCCTTCGAGATGTTCGATTTCGCGCCCGTCGGCCTCGGGCTCACGCTCGTGGGCCTGGTCTTCGTGAGCTTCGCCTACCGCCTGCTGCCAAGCCACCGCCAGGCCGGCGCGGCGCTGCACGAGGTGATCGCCGAATCGCCCTTCTCGGTCGAGGCGCTGGTGCCCGACCAGTGGCCGGACTCCCTCGCGACGGTGAGCGACCTCGCGCTGGCCGAGGACAATGTGCGGATCGCGGCCCATATCCGCAGCGACGGCATACGCAGCCTCGCCTTTCCAGACGCCCAGCTCTCCCCCGGCGACATCCTCGTCCTCGAAGGCGACCATGATGCGATCGACCGCATCTACGCGCGGCTGCCGCTGGTCGAGGCGCATCGCGGCCAGCGCATCCGCGGCGCCAGCCCCGCCGAGGAGACGCGCTCGGTCGAGGCGGTGGTCCAGCCCGGCTCGCCGCTGATCGGCAGCTCCGCGGAGCGGTCGCGGCTGCGCGAGGCGCACGGCGTCCACCTGCTCGGCGTCGGCCGCAGCGGCGAGCGGATCACCGAGCGGCTGCGCGACGTCACCCTGCGCGCCGGAGACATACTCGTCCTGCGCGCCGGAGAGCAGGCGCTGCCGCCGGCGATGAAGGCGCTCGGCGTGCTGCCGCTGGCAGAGCGGGAGGTACGCCTGGGAGTCGTCCGGCGCCGCTACCTTCCCGTCCTGATCCTCGCCGGCGCCATCATCCTCGTCGCCCTCAAGGTGACGCCGGTGGCGGTGGGCTTCTTCGGCGCGGCGCTGCTGATCGTCGTCACCGGCGGCCTGTCGATGCGCGAGGCCTATGGCGCGCTCGAGCCCGAGGTGCTGATCCTGATCGGCGCGCTCACCCCGCTCAGCGAGGCCGTGCGCGAGACCGGCGGCACCGATCTCATCGCCCACGGCCTCGCCACTTTGCTCCAGAACGCGCCCGGGATGCTCGCGCTGGGGGCGATGATGGTCGCGGCCCTGCTCTGCTCGCCCTTCCTCCACAACGCGCCGACGGTGCTGGTGATGGCGCCGATCGGCGTCGCCTTGGCCCGCGCGCTGCACCTCAACCCGGACACCTTCCTGATGGCGATCGCGACCGGCGCCGGCTGCGACTTCCTCACCCCCATCGGCCACCAGTGCAACACGCTGGTAATGCGGCCGGGTGGGTACAAATTTGGGGACTATCCCCGGCTGGGGGCACCGCTTTCGGTGCTGGTCATCCTCATCGGGACCCCATTGGTGGCCTGGGTCTGGCCGCTAAGCCACGCGCATTGAGGCGAGCGTCTCACCGCCGCCCGCCGAAGCGCTTGTTCATCCGGATCTGCTGCTGCTTGCCGTAGCGGGTCTTGCGGGTGCCGGGCTTGCCCTCGTTCGAATTGCCGATGATCGGCGCCTTCTTCTCGTGGTCCGGGATGCCGAGCTCGTCGGCCTCCAGGCGGCGGATCTCGTCGCGGAGGCGGCCGGCTTCCTCGAATTCGAGGTCGGCGGCGGCCTTGCGCATGCGCTGCTCGAGATCGGCGATATAGGCCTTGAGGTTGTGGCCGACGAGGTGGGGGCGCTCCTCGTCGCCGGTGTCCACGACCACGCCGTCGCGCTGGCTGACGTCGGCGAGGATATTCTGGATGTTGCGCTGGATCGTCGTCGGCGTGATGCCGTGCGCCTCGTTATAGGCGATCTGCTTCTCGCGGCGGCGGCCGGTCTCGTTGAGCGCGCGTTCCATCGAGCCGGTGATGCGGTCGGCGTAGAGGATGACGC
>Ga0207690_10001756_pt1 | contig 13314 bp, 9 predicted proteins | sample KBSC23metaG_FD_184315 | JGI IMG/M metagenome (GOLD analysis project Ga0207690, IMG submission 184315) | Corn rhizosphere microbial communities from Kellogg Biological Station, Michigan, USA - KBS C2-3 metaG (SPAdes) (version 2) | ecosystem: Host-associated > Plants > Roots > Rhizosphere > Soil ...
CGTACTGCTGAGCAAGTCGGCGGGAAAGTGGGCGCCGCTCGACAACCTCGACGTACGCGTCGACGGCGGCACGATCGTCGCGACCGGTACGACGATGCACTTCAGCACGGTCGTCGCGACGAACCTCGGCGCGACCGCGCAGCTGGATCCGGGCGAGGTGGAGAAGTACGTCGGCGAGACGTGGCCCGCGACGGCCGAGATCACGGACCAAGGGCAGTCCGAGATCGAGGTGCAACACGTGGCGCGCGAGGCGATGGGGGCGGTCAGCGTCGTCGGCCCGGCGGTGTCCGACTCGGACAACGTGCACAAGGGTTTGGGCACTTTCGAGTGCGCCCGGGAGGGGACCGGCGAGTACCGGATCACGCTGAAGATGATCGAGCCCGGCATCGTGGGGCTGTTCGCCGCGCAGGTGCCGTTCGCCGTGTCGGTGAGCGGGACCGCACTGTGCAATCCGCGTCCGGGCGCGACGTCGTCGCCGGCGGACGTGCTGGACGGCGGGACTCTCGTCGTACAGCATTCGCAGTTCGGCGACTTCCCGTCGAGCGGGACGTGGAACGTCTGCTTCGACTCGAACCGCGTCGGCAGCGGAGTGCTCAAGCTCACCGTCCAGGGCATGAACGACGGCAAGGAGACGTCGACGCCGGTCAGCGACGGCAAGGCACATCTGCAGATGGGCCTGCGCCACTACGGCCCGCTGCGCATCGACGCCGCCGAGCTGACCAGCAACGGCCAGCAGTTCGACCTGCTCGGGCCGTTCCGGACGTATTTCGGCGCGCCGACGATCAGCTCGAAGCAAGGTGTCATCGCGGGTCAGTCCGACGACTGCAAGTGACCGCGCGGCCGCAGCGCTTACGGGAACCCCACCGGCAGCGCGCGCGTCCCACCTGCACGAAGGGGGTCACCGATGCGAATCAGCCGCGCGGGCAAGGCTCTGGCATTCATGTGCGGCGTCGCTGCCGCGGTCACCGCCTGCGGCAGTCAAGGTGCGCTCTCCGGGAAGCCGGTGGTGCTGCACCTGACGAGCAGTGGATCCGCGGTTCGAGCGGCCGGCATCGCGGAACCCGCTTCGAGTGGCGACAGCAGTCTTGCCGGCGGCTATGAGCTCGTCGGCACCCTTCCGTCGAGTCAGCCGGATCCGCAGCCGATCTACCGGCTCCAGCGGGCGTCGAAGACAGACGCCGGCAACGTCGCCGGCGCGCTCGGGTTGTCGCAGAACCTGACCGCAGTCAAGGGCGGCTGGGTGGTTCGCGGACCGAACGGCACGAGGCTCGCGGTGCGGGACGACGGGTCGTGGACGTACGGCATGGACTGCTACGCCGACCAGCCGATCGAGTCCGAGTCACTCGACGTCATGTGCGCCAGCGCGACCGGCGGCGGCGTCGCCGTGGCGAGCGATTCAACCGCTGGGCCGGCCGACACGATGACCGCCGCGCCCCCGCCGAACACGAGCCCGGCACCGAACACGAAGCCGGCACCGAACACGAGCCCGGCGCCGAATACGACGCCATCGCCGCCCGACTCGCCGCCGCCGACGACGGGTCCGGACCCGGTTGTGACGACGTTCCCGACCCCGCCGCCGGGTCCGCCGCCGGCCGAGGCCGAGCAGGTGGCGCGCCGGATCTTCGAGCAGCTAGGGATCGGCACGCAGAATCTCTATACGTACCAAGGATCGCCGACCACTTCCGTCGTCGCCAATCCCGAGGTCGACGGCAAGCGGACCAGTGGTTGGTCGACGCGTCTCGACATCGACGCAGACGACCACGTTGCCGGTGCCGACGGTTGGCTCACGACGACGACCAAGGGTGCCGACTATCCGGTCATCAGCGCGGGCACAGCGTTCGAAGAGCTCGGTCGGATCCCGCTCGGACGTCCGGACATCTGCATGGTTCGCAAGGACGGCAAGCCGGGCTGCGAGGAGCCGCAGCCGCTCAAGGTGACGGACGCCGTACTCGGGCTCACGCTCGCGCACGACGAGGACGGCGCGTTGCTCGTGCCGGCTTGGTTGTTCACGGTCGAAGGCCAAAGCGAGCCGGCAACGCAGATCGCGATCGACCCGTCGTACCTTGCCCCGCCCGGTACGCCGGAGCCGGGCGAGCCGGTGAACGTCGGAAGTCCGGAGCAAGTGCCGCCGGCGACCCCGAAGTAGTCGGGACTCTGCTCACCAGCGGCACGCTCCCGACCGGGAGGCGATGGCGTCTTCCGGCTCGGCGTCCGGCAAGGGCTCGGATTCGATCAGCTCACGCTCCCCGACCCGGACCCGCGCCCAGATGTGGCGTAATGCCGTTGGGGCGGTGAACAGCCAGATGGTCGCGGCGATGATGAAAAGGCTGTTGACGAAGATCGCAAATACGAAGGGGCCCAACACGAGCAAGGTGGCGATGACGCGGCCGACCGGCCCGAAGGTGACCGCCGACGACCTCCAGCGCGAGTGAACCGGCACCATCCGGAACGGTGGCGTGGTGGGACGTGCGCGGACCGCGGGATCAACTCCGCCGCGCGTCCACACATGAGTGGTCTCGACCCGGACCGCTGCGGACCTTACCCGCGCTTACGCAGGAAGCGGAAGGATCACGCCGGGTAGGCCCTGCGCGCGCGCGATGAAGTGCGTGCGGACGGACGCGCCGTACGGCGTCGGTGTTCCGTCCCAACTGGCGAGCAGATGGAACGTGTTCCAGGTCGCCGTCCCGGAGACGCCGCACTCCGTCGAGGTCGGGCTTGCGGACGGCGCCCAGACGTGGATGACATAGCCGGCGTCGCGCTGGTCGAGCCAGGTCAGCAGGTTGTTCATCCAGATGCCTTGGCATCCGGTCTGATCGTTGCCGATTTCGTCGATGACGAATGGCGCCCGGCCGAGGTTGTAGTCGTACCGCGAACCCCAACACATGCTGGTGCTGCAGTCGGGGGTGTAGTACAGGTGCGCGTTGACCATCTCTTGCCCGAGCGGATCGGTCGGCTCGAAGGTGAGCACGTTGGACGGGTCCGCGGCCCAGTGGATGCCGGACAGCAACAGCACCTGCTGGGCACCGGTTGCCCTGATGGCGTTCACGATCTGCTGCATCCCGGTGTACGCGACGCCGCCGACCGTGCAGCCGGACAGCCAGCAGCTCCAGGTGACGTCGTGCGGTTCGTTGTACGGCTCGAACAGGACGAACGGGTTGGTCGCGAACGTGGACGCGACCGACGACCAGAACGTCAGGCTGTTGTCGGCGTTCGCCATGAGGTCCTGGCCGGTCGCGACGGCGGTGCCGGCATGTGACCAGTGCAGGTCCAGGATGACGAACAGACCGGCGTTGGCAAGCCGGGTGACGTAGTCGTTGATCGCCGATCGATAGATCGCTCCGGTCGGGTCGTTCGTGAGGCCGGCGTTGCCGTTCCAGCACGACTCGTTGAGCGGGATCCGTACCGTATTGATGTCCCACTGCCCGAACACCTGTATGGCCGAGTCGTCGGTCGGACCGGGGAGAACCGTGCTTCCACCGGCGCACGCGACCTCCGTACCGTCCCGGTTGACGCCTCGGATCTGGAACGGCGTGCCGGTGCGGCGGTCGACCAGCGTCGTGCCGGAGACCTGGAGGTACGGCGCCGTCGCGGTCGCGTGTGCAGGCACCCTTGCCCCGGTGCCGACGACAAGCAGCGACATGACCACCGCGGAGAAAGCGAGACCGGACATACGCTTCGCGCGCTTGGACATCATGGAGCCCCCCTTGCTTGGTCGCGCGACGCCCCGTTACGCCTTGATCCGTCGACACAAGAGGCTGCGCGCTTCTCGAAGTATGGCCGGGAGCGGCTAGCGTCGCCAGCCACGTCAGCCTCACCCGGGGCGAGCCGGTCCGCGTGCGTCCCGAAGACCGGCGATCCGGTTCCACGCCCTGCGGCACACGGCCAAAAAGCTCGCGTTGTCGCGTAAGCAAGAGGCCGTCGCAACGGTATGTGTGGCGTACGACCGCTACCAGAGGTTCGGCTTTGCGGTCCAGTTCGATCCCCGGCGCATCCGCGCCACGACTAGATCTAGGAGCACACCATGCGCAGAACAGCCCTCCCGCTCATAGCCGCGGCGATTGCTATCGCAGGCACTTTCAGCGCCGGTGCCGCGCACGCGTCCGGCGCTTGCGGCAACGAGCCCGGCGACATCAACGTTCTGGGCATCGTCGGGGTGGACTCCCCAGGCACCAACGGCCAGTACGCGGTCTGCGTCGCCGGCCAGCCTGACGGGGTCTCGATCACGCACCCGTACGGCGGCACCTGCGTACAGCTCATCGTCAACGGCCAGCTCGTTGGAAGCTGCTGAGCGGCGCTCTCACGCACCCGTCGTTCGGGCAGGTCTGCTCCGGACGACGGGTGTTTGGGAGCAAAATGTGAGCAAACGCAGCGGGGGCCATCCTGGGTCCGCCGCACGCACTCTGCGGCTCAGGATAAGACCGCAGGTCATGGCGGAGGCTCGGGGATTTGAACCCCGGATGGGCGATAAACCCAAACCGCATTAGCAGGGCTCTGACCGCCATCCGAGACAGTACGGGGTAGTAGGTGACAACCCGCCTGACCTGCGGTTTTGCAAAATCGGCTCTCGGCTAGTCCGGCTCGATCCGGGGCCATCCGCGCCGATATGTGACCGCAATGTGACCGCAGACTGGCGCCGCATTCGTACTGCGGTGCGGCTTCGTGCGGCCACATTAGGGCGCCCCGAGCCATCCAAGTGACCCGAGTGCGACCGGGGCTTGGATATTCGCTTTCGCGCGCAGAGAGGATAAAGACGAAGGCGGGCCGCGGCGCCAAGTATCTCGGTACGAGTGAGGGCTTATACGTGTCGACTGACAACGAACTTCGGCCGGATGGTCGCGTTCCGACACAGGAAGTCCTCAAGTTGCGCGCGGCGACCCGAGGTCTGCGCCTGCATCTCGATGTGCTTCCGATCGACTATGACTTCAGCGAGTCGGGCGATCGCATCTTGGCCTCGCTGGCCTTTATGTCCAGTCGGCACAGGTACGACTGTGCGGAGTCGATGCTCGGAGCCGGCTTTGGAGGCGCAGTTGTTGGCGCCTTAGCTCGAAGCCTGTTCTACGACGGGCTCCGGTGGCTCTGGATAGAAGCAGACAGCAGTCGTCGAAACTGCCTGACCGAGGCGCTCACGAATGAGCGACATCGCCTGTGCGAACTGATTGACGACACACAAACCACCTGCCCGATTCTGCCTCGTTGGCTTATGCCACTCGGAGATGTGCCGGCACTGCTCGGTAGGGCCCTCGGGCAACAGGTGTCGTCTCGGGTTCCGGAGGATGACCAGCTCGTAGAGGAGTTCTTGGCGAGCACGAGCAAGCAGGTTTACGGCACGAAGCTGAACTCGGTGGGTGCGCTTCTCGATGCCTCCGCGGTGCGCGGTGCTGCGCTGGTGCTCGCCCACGCCGGCCACGGCAACTACCTAGGGCTTCAGAGCACACTCACCGAAGACGGAGTTCCTGGTCATGATCTGCGACACGACCATGAGGCCTTGTTCATGCATGTCGCGGCGTTCGGTGTCGCGGCAACTTTGATCGGTGCTGCCGAGGCCATTCCGCAGTTGTGGCCAAGTGACGTACCGCGGGTGCCCTTCATCGAAGAAGCTGTGCGACTGACAGGGGAAGTCTCGGCCGCGGCTACCGCGATCCACCGTCTTGTCTCCAAGCGCGCGCCATCAGCGCGGACGAAGTGGCAGAGCCGGCCCCTCGACACCTACGTCCCCCACCCCAAGTCGAGCGTCGCCGTAGAGGGGCTGTTGCCAGATGTCAATTCCGTGGCGACCGTTTCGGCTGCTGCGGAGGATTTCTATGACGTCGCTAAGAGCTACGTCGTCTCTCCCTGGACGCACGGGCCTCCGTTGCTTCATTCCGTGTTGTCCTATGCCGGTGGGCACTCAAACCTCGAGGCTGTTATGGCGACGTACACCGCCCCTGGTTCGGCCATCATTTCAGCGTTCGCCGCGCGAATGCTTCTGGAGGAAGCTGCACGGTTGCACTGGCGGTACTCAGCGACCGAAGCAGAGTTCGAGGGCCGAGCTACACAATTCTTTGACGAGTACCGATACCGACGGCGTAAGACAGGCAATCTCCTGGTTGGCGATGGAATCCCCCGCCATGTAGTCACCTCCTTCCTTGGCCTGCCCTCAAATGTCCGCGTGCCCGACGGTGCCGAACACATCGCCGCCAATCGCACGCCGATACCGAGTCTTGGCTGGATGCTTAGGCAGATGGGTGAGGGTTTCCCCGAGCCCGGCTGGTTGGAGGTCGCGTATTCGTTGCTGAGCCAACTGACCCACAACACGCCGCTCGGCACTCTGCATACACTCCGCTTTGCGCGAGGGACCTGCCACGGCAATGAACTGAGCGTCGAGATGCTCGCCCTCGCGTTGGATGTCGCCTGCATTGGTAGCGCCAAGCTAATCGGATGGTCGACGGTCATCCTCGCCGGCGGCAACGAACGGGCGCGACAGTACCGAGCACGGCTGGAGCAACAGGCACGCGTGGTGCACGACGCTGCAAGACTGGTACACGGACTCGACTGAGTGCACTGCTGCTGCGATATGCAGCGAGGCGTATGCGCCAGGTCAGCGCCATGTCTCACAGAGGTGCGCGGTGAACGGCGAGGCCCCGAACCTTAGCCCTGATGAGATCGCGGACATCACTAGTCGTTATGCAGGCGACCATCTCGTCAGGGGACAGCACAATCAGCCGTCGGCCCTCGAGATTGGCTTGCCCGAGAATCCGCCACGCCGACGTTCGATCGTCCGGACGCCCAGTGACCCCGTTTGCGACAACGAGGATCCCCTGGCTGAGACCGGCAAGGCGGATCTTCCAGTCGAACCACGCGACTTCCGCGCTGCCGACAGGAGACGTCCAGTTCTTGGCTTCGACAAAGAGAAGCGGTGCTAGCTCCGGAAGCCCGTCGTCGTCCTGGTAGTTGTCGAGAACGAGATCGACTTCCTGACTGTGAGCGTCATCCAGGACTCTTCGTTCAGTCACGACGACACCAGGAATGGCAGCGAAGAACTCCTCGCAGAACGCCTCGAGCGCCTTACCTTTGTCAGCGGCAGTCGTCAACTGGGAGTAGCGGGCCGTCAAGGACGCGGTCGGCATGGGCATCGCGCCGCTCACGGCTCCACCTGGCGATGTGTCGCCTGATTCCGTAAGCGAATCACTGCCGCACCGAATGTGGAATCCCGCATCGCATCGACGAGATCGAGGGCGGAGCACGCGAGCAGCAACCCGCCTGGTACCGGCAGAATCCTCGGCGAGTCGACACCGTCCGCCGCAACTAGCAGCACCGTGGTCGCACCAGTCGCGACGAGATAAGACGCATACGCGGACAGCCGAGGTTGCACGAGGGCATCCAGCCACCCACGCGTCTTCAGCTCGACCGGTAGTGGATTTCCGAGGTTCCCGTCTAACTCGCTTGCGGTCACCACGAAGTCGATTCGATCGAGAGGGCCCGGACGGTCGTCCGGACCAGTGGCAACGTCGGCGCGACGATCAAGGTCGAACGGAACTTGAGCCGCTGCGAGCACTGCGGTAAACCAGGCGCCGTATGTCCGGTCCGAGTCCGCCGCCCCCAGGTTTCGAAACTCGTCGACGAGCTCGTCCGCCTTCCCGGAACCCAACGGTGCCCCGGTGACGCGACGGTGGGATCGTGGACGAGCAGACGGTTTGAGCGCCCTCTGGACGGCCCGTCGGAGCGTCTCGGACGTCAGTACCGGTCCGATCACGAAGTACTGCGCGACGTCGAACGGAAGCGGAACGTCGTCGCTAGTGACGATCACCAGAAGCGGTCGCTCAGCAGCGGCGGCGAGCCCTAGTTCAAACCATGCATTCGGGCTGGGGTTCTTGTCCAATATCGCGACGACAAGTGCCGCCCGTTCGATGCTCTCGGCAACCGCAGTGACGATGCGGGTTCCTGGCGTGAGGTTCTCGTCGGCGCGCACGACGGATAGGCCGTGCGCAGGCGCCACTTCCTCAAGCATCTTCAGAACCGCTTGAGATTCGGCCGACCACGGCCCCGACAGAACGAGCAATGTGGGATCGGCCGGGGAGGTTGCCCCCGCGCCGTCAGTCTCGGCGTTCATGCCGCGATTCTGCCGCTTCCCGACGCCCCTAGAGTCGGCGACGGCGCCAGCGCGGGCAACACGGAATGGCGGGCAGCCGGCGCGAGGGTATTCGGGTCATGCCGGGGCCAGGGCCAGGCACCGCGAAACGTCGTACCCAACGGGTACAGAGGCAAGGTGGCTGCCACCTCTACACCAGACATCACCGGCGCGTTCGTTCACGCCCTATGGCCATTCGCTTTGTTCCTGCCTGTCATTCTGGCCTTGCGTCTTGCACTCGACCGGCTTGAGGCGCGCACGCGACAGCGGGCGCGCGAGCGGCGGCAGGGAACTCTGGAGCAACGGCTTGAGCGAGCCGCGTTAGGCATGTCAACCGCACGCGAACTCCTCGACGGCGTGGAGGCGGAGTTGGCCGCCCGTCAGTCTGCGCTCGTGCGGCTCGAAGCCGAAACGCGCGACTGGGAGAACCTGGCAAGACTCAAACGAGAAGAGGCCGACGCAGTCGGCCGACTCCTGAGACATGAATTGAGTCGTGGCGAAACGCGCGCCTTCTGGCAGGGCGCCTTGCTCAATACCGCGTTCTTCGGCCTCGGCGTCGTGGTGCAGTGGCTGCTCACGTAGGCACCGCTCATCCAGCCCGGTCTCCCTTCGCCGCTGACCTGGCTGTTCAAAAACGCTTCGACCCAATACTCACATGAAACTGTCCTAGGTGGTTCGTACGCTTTCAGCATGATCGGAGCGTCGCTTAGGGGGCATCCCACCCCCATCTTCATCGCCGACGCCGGCATGTTCATGGGCGAGATCGTCCGGTCCTGCCGGAACGGCGGTACGGCGACGTCGATGCTCTGGGCTCTCCATATGGAAGGAGCGAAGCTTTACCTGCCGCGTGACATCGTCGAGGAGGTCACCAAACGTCTTCATCGTCGCGCCGGTCCAGACACCGAACTCGCGCTAGATCGGTTCACGCGCTTGTACTTGCCGCACGCGATCATCGTTGACGAAGTTCCGCCCGCCTGGGGGCAGCACGACGAGCGGGTGCAGGCGCTCGCCCTCCGGGATCCGAGCGATCTTCCGTCAGCTCGCCTCAGCGTTGCCATTGGTGCGTTCCTGTTTTCCGAAGATCCCGATCTTGTAGATCTAGGCCTAGGAACGAAGTCCTGGCTGGTGATCGCACACGCCGCCGCGAATAGCGCCGAGTACAGGTTCGTCGCGACCGGAGCCGTCGTGCCGAGCGTTCTGACTTTCGAACTGGCAAAGGCGACCGCCAAGGGCTTCATGAAGGCGCCGCCGATCATTCAGTTTGTCATCGTGCTTGGTCTTGCGTATGGGATCTACCAAGCCGGACAGAGCACCCGAGTTCGCGACGCAGCGCGGCGAATCGGGCCGAGAGTCGCGGAGGCCGTAGACCGCTATGGGCCGCCGATCGCAGAAGTCGTGTCGAGGCAGCGAGAAGCTCAGGACCTGTTCAGCGCGACTGATAGCGCGACGGGGTCGAAGCCCACGCTCGGAGAACTCGTCGCGAGAATCCTGGCCAGAAGCGGCAGCCACGAGGCTCCGCTGCTAGCAGAAGATATCGCGCGCGAGCTCGCTGGCTTGACCCTTCGCGAACGGACTCAGATGGTGCGGGCCGAACTCCTCGCACATCCAAACACTTTCACTCAGGTGAGCCGAGGCCGATTCGCTCTAGGCCGACCGCATGGAACCGAAGCGTCCATTCTGTCGCCGGACGAGCTGACCGACTTCATACGGCGATCACACAAGGAAACATGGACGCCGAAGTTCACGGGAACGCCGCTCACACCGCCCACACCCTGATCGGCTTGCGCCGGCGTCGGGCGTCTCCTGCACCTCCGGCGACTCGTCAGAGCCAGAGCGCCGCGGGCCGCGCGTCCCAGCGGGCAGGGGCTCGTCCCTGCCCGCTCTTCCTGACCGGAGGGGCCGCAGAGGCTCCAGGGTCAAGGGCCGCCGAAGGCGGTCGCGCAGCGACGCGCGAAGCGCGCCCTTGAGGCTGGAGGGGCGGCCCCGCAAAATGCGCGGCCCGCGGCGGTCCTCATTGCCGAACTGCTAGTCCGGTAGAAGGCTCTGTTCGAACGTCTGTGCGAGTAATCTGTCGTTGCTGGATAACCTCGTGTCAGGTAGGGGTGACGCGTGACTCTGCGCTCGGCGCATGTCGGCTACGCCTTCCAAGACCTGCTTGCCGCGAACTTCTTGGTGGACTTGGCGATCGGGACTGCGACCCACGTCCAGATCGACGTCAAGAACTTTCCAGAGGATCCCTTCGACGACGTTGCGGTGACCTGGGCCGCTGGAGGCGACGACCGACTTCAGATCAAACACACTGACTCCGCCAATCCCGTCACGTCGACGACCTTCAGCGGTGAACGCCGCGGATTGCGGCTGGATCGCTTGGTCGAAGCCGCAGACCGCGAGCTCGGGGAGCGCCCAGCGACCTCGCTCCGCGTGGTGATGCGTGATGGTCCTCCCGAGGAACCGTCATTGCGCGCAGTGCTGAGGCCTATCGCGCGCGCCGTCGATCCCGGACCCGCGCTATCCGGGATGGGCGGCTCCCGGTGGCAGTTCGACGCCGCTGCGGTGCTGACGACCGAGCCATGGGCGTCGCTGGTAAGTCAGCTAAACGAGTCGGCCGTTCGTCGCGCCTGCAACGTAATCGTCGTCGACTTGGGCATCGCGGGTTGCTCGCTGGACATGACCGAACCCGGAGGCGCCGAACGCCTCTTGTTGCGCCGGGCCGCCGAGGATCTCGGTGCTGGCCGGCCACCCAACGCACAGCGATCCCCGCTGGACATCGCGTTGGGCCTGGCGGCCGCGGCGCAAGCCACGCGGGCGGGTAGCGGATCGATCACTGCGCATGACGTGACGCGGCGCCTCGAACTCGCCATCGATTTCGGCGCGGTGGCCGAAGGGCATCCGGTCGACAAGACGGTCGCGGTGGAGCGGCCTGCAGCGCTGCGGACATTGCGCGCTGCTGCACGCGGCGTAGTAGACGCCGGCGGGCGCATCGTTGTGGAAGGCGGGCCCGGTGCGGGCAAGTCGTGGCTGTGCGAACAGCTCGGCGACCAACTCCGACTCGAGGGCTGGGTCGTCGCTCGGCACCATTGCTGGCTCGGCGCCTCGGATGTCGACCGGGAAACTCGAGTAAAGACCGAGGTCGTCGTCGGGAGCCTGCTACATCAACTCGAGCTGGCGGCGCCGGAGAGCATCTCAGGCATTCGACCGCGCTTCGCCGCGACACCAGAAGCGCTTGAGGCCGCCGTCGCCGCGGTGCGGGAGAACCACCCGGATCAACTCGTCGCACTAATCGTCGACGGTATTGACCACGTAACCCGAGTCCAGGGACGAAATACAGGTGTCGCGTTCACGCCGTCTGTCGATCCAGCGGAGATCCTGGTCGCCGAACTCGTAGATGTCGACCTGCCTGCAGGCGTGGTGCTCATACTGGCGAGCCAGCCGGGAGTCCACCTCGCCGCGGCCGACGCAAGGTCCGTCGTAGTGCCGCCACTGAGCTGGGACGAGACGCAAGACTTGGCTGACCGGTTGGGCGTTCTGGCAGCTACGGAACCCGGCACAGTCCAGCCAGGAGTCGTCGGACCCGAACGGCGAGAACGTGCTGAGGCGGTCGTCGATCTGCTGCACGCCAGGTCGCGCGGCAATGCGCTCTACACGACCTACCTGTGCAAACAGGCCGTCGGCAGCGCTAGTGGCAGCGTCGGCGATGGCGTCGACGCCCTCGATCGACTTCGAGATGTGCCCGCTTCCGCTACCGACCTGAACGAGTACTACCGCTACCTCCTTGACGGGCTCACCGACCAGCAGCAAGCAGTAGCCCGCCTGCTCGCGGTCTGTGACTTCGGCGTAACGCCAGAAGAGCTGGGCGAGATCGTGCCCATCCCAGCCGGCCTGTTGCGTGACGCGTTGAGCACGGTCGCACCGGTCGTGGTCCGGAATCCGAGCGTTGGCGGGCTGCGAATACATCACGAAAGCTTCAGTCGGTTTATTCGTGCCACCGAGGACGAGGCGTGGATCAGCGAGGTTCGCGCCGCAGCCGCGGACTGGCTTCGCCGCCGCGGATTTTTCCAGGACGCGCGTGCGTTCCGCCACCTGCCAGAGTTGCTCGTCGATCTCGGCCGCGATGACGACGTCGCAGAGCTGGTACGCGCGGACTTCCTTTCGGAGGCTGTCGCTGGCCTGCAGCCACCCGCCGCCATCGCACACACCTTGAGCTTCATTGCCCGGCACGCTGCTGCCGTCCGTGACTGGACCACCTTGATCCGGTGCGTCGAGCTGCGCCGGGTGGCCGACACATTCGAGTCGGAGTCGCTCCCTGGATCTCTCGTCGAATACGCCGACGTCATCGTCGCTTTACTAGGTCCCGCAGCCGTCTCAGGGGCGCTGCTGTACGACGGTGCGCCCACGGTCGCGCCGCGATGGGGCTTGCAGTTGTGCGCAGCAGTCGATGCAGCAGGTGCGGTTGCCCCGTGGTCCGCGTACCTCGCGAGCTGGGATCGGGAGCGCGACAAGGACAACGTCCATTACGGCCGAGATAGCGACAACGCGGCCTTCCTTGCCGAACTCCGCGGATCGCTGCAGGCCCGCAACGAATCGGCGGAAGGGGGGATCGACGATGAGCTGCCCCAGCACATTGCTGACTTCCTGGCGCAAGACGGACTACCGGCGTTGGACAAGGTCGTCGATGTGCTACTTGAAGGTCTCGGCCCAATACCGGTACTGAATGCAGTGCCTTTACTCGATGACGCCGCCACGCGAGCCCGAACCCTGCTCTGTCTAGCCCACGTCGCCTCCGGCGCGAACGCCGACCTCCCTTCGCCGCGAACCCTCGCGGTAGCGGCGTGGGCAACCACAGACACGTTGGAACCGCGCGTGTTGCTCGCATACAACGTGCCCGGCGCCGACATCGCTGCCGCCGTACTCGGAGACGATCCGGACGAGGCACTGCGCACGGCTACCGAGGCATTGCTTCGCGATCCGAATCCAACCCTGCCGAGGGACCTACGACGTTGGCTTGGCCTCGTTGCCACCGCAGCCGACGCCGATCCGCTTGTAGCCACTCGGGTGCTAGCCCAGGTCAGTGGGCCAGGCTTTTTCCGCGGCTGGTTGCGATTCAGCATCGCGACGCTTGGTATCGCCGCAGATCGGCACGCCGGACGCGCGGACGCCGCAACCGCGTCTACCGCCGCGCGCGTGGCAATTGAGGAACTATCCGATGC
>Ga0207690_10001760_pt1 | contig 13300 bp, 11 predicted proteins | sample KBSC23metaG_FD_184315 | JGI IMG/M metagenome (GOLD analysis project Ga0207690, IMG submission 184315) | Corn rhizosphere microbial communities from Kellogg Biological Station, Michigan, USA - KBS C2-3 metaG (SPAdes) (version 2) | ecosystem: Host-associated > Plants > Roots > Rhizosphere > Soil ...
CTGCAGGAAACGCTCGAACGACTGCCCCGAGACCACCTCGACCACCCGCGCCAGCAGTTCCAGCGAGGCGCCGTCGTAGCCGAAGCGGGTGCCGGGATCGGCGGCCAGCGGCACGCGGCTCATGCGTTCGGCGAAATCGTGCAGGTCGCTGGCGCCGTGCGGGTCGACGCGCTCCATCAGCTGCACCGCCAGCTCGTCGCCCTTGCGGCCGGCCGGGTAGCCAGCGGTATGGGTGAGCAGCGCATGCAGGGTGAGCGGCCTGGCTGCCGGTCGCAATTTCGGTGCGTCGACGCCGCCGCCGACCAGCACCTGCGGCGTGGTGAAACCCGGCAGGTAGCGCGACAGCGGGTCTTCCAGGGAGAGCTTGCCTTCCTCCACCAGCAGCATCACCGCGACCGAGGTCACCGTCTTGGTCATCGAGTAGATGCGGAAGATCGCGTCCCTGCGCATCGGCTCGCGCCGCGCGAGGTCGCGATGGCCGTAAGCCTGCCAGTCCACGATGCGGCCGTTGCGCGCCAGCAGGGTGACGCCGCCGAGGTAGCCGTCGTCGCCGGTGGCCTGGCGCATGAAGTCGTGCAGGCGCTGCAGGCGCGCGGACGACACGCCCTGCGCCTCGGGCCGTGCCTGCGGCAGCGGCGTGGCCGCGGCGGCCCGCGGCGGCGCCGCCGCGCACAGCAGCGCCATCATCAGCAGCCTCGACCAGGGGGTGTTCCTGCGGGCAGGGGTGCTGCGTACGTCGATCATCGGAGGTCCTCGCCCGGTCGCGACGCCACGGGGAGGCGAGGCGTCGCGACCGGTATAGCGTCACGCCGGGATCAGAACGTGATCGTATACGTCAGCGAGGTCATGCGGCCACGGCCGGCCCAGTAGTTCTGGTAGCCGGCAAGCTGCGACCAGCTGAGGATGTACTGCTTGTCGAACAGGTTCTCGACGCCCAGCGAGAGCTTGCCGTAGCGCGCCATGTCGTAGTTCACGCCGAGGTCGAACAGGGTGTAGCCGTGGGTCTGCTCGTCGTAGGTGAACGTGCGGTTGTCGAAGGCCCGGGTGTCGCTGCCGGAGATGTGGCGGTCGAACAGGGTGGTGAAGCCCAGCGTGGCGTCGGCATTGGGCAGGAACTTCCAGCTCACCGCGGCGGCGAACTTGTCCGGGTTGATGTCGAGCACGCCCATCGGCTTGTTGAGCCCGCCCGCCGCGTAGCGGCCGGCCGGGTCGGCGGACCAGAACGCGGTCTTGCCGCGGATGCGCGAGTACAGGCCGGTCACCTTCCACTGCTCGTCGAAGCGCCACTCGCCGGTGACTTCGGTGCCTTCGATGCGCACCGGGGCGCGGGTCAGGATGAAGTCGCTGGTGTTCGGGTCGATCGCCAGCGAGGCACCGAACGGCGACTTGGAGATGTAGTGGGTGGCGCCGAACGCGCCGCGCTCGCCGCGCCAGTTGAAGCCGAGTTCGCTGTTCTTGAAGATGATCGCGTCGAGGTCGCGGATGCGGCTGACCGACTGACCGGGCACGTTGATGTTGCGCAGCGGGATGCCGATGTTGGGCAAGGTGAAGCCTTCGCTGTACGAGCCGAACACCGACCACTCGTTGCCGATGCGCCAGATCGCGCCGAAGTTCTTCAGGTTCTTGGTGTACTTCACGCCGCCGCCTTCGACGAACACGCGGTTGCGGTAGTAGGTGGTGGTGTAGCTGTTGACGGTGAGCTTGTCGTCCTCGCGGCGGATGCCGCCGCTCAGGGTCACCGGGCCGATGTCCCACGACAGCTGGGCGTACGGCGCCGTGCTCTTGTAGTTCATCGGCGGCACCCACAGGCGCTTGGTCAGCGCCAGCTGCTGCTGCGCCTTGTCGCGGCCGAAGTCGATGCCGGTGTGCAACTCCAGCCCGCTCACGTTGAACAGGTCGGAGCGGGTCCACGAGGTGCGGATGCCCTTCTTGTGCGAGTCGATCTCCGACTGGTCGAACAGCGTGTTCAGCGGCGCGATCAGCGGGTCCTGCTTGTCCGAGCTGTTCTCGGGCAGGTAGCGCATCGCCTGGTCGGCCTTGTAGAGGTTGATTTCCAGCGCGCCGCCGAAGAAGTCGGCGTTGCTGTAGGCCAGGCTGTACTGCTCGAAGTCGTTGAACGCGTCCTTCGAGCCGAAGATATGGCCCTTCTCGGAGGTATTGGTGCGCGGCACGTCGCACGGCGGATCATCGTCGGGGCCGCGGCAGCCCAGCACCTGGACGTAGTTGCCCTTGCCCGCGATCTTGAACCGGCTGTAGGTCGCCTGCAGGCGCTGCGCGTCGCCCTCGCCGAAGTTGAAGCCGCCCTTGAGGAACAGGTTCTTCGAAGTGGAGTCGGCCAGCGAGCCACTGGTGTTCATGCCGATGCGGCGGCCGTTGCCGTCGTAGGAGATGCCGCGGTCGATGTACGACGCCGAGAGCAGCACGTCGTAGGCGTCCTGCTTGGCGGCGAAGGTGAGGCCGGTCTTCCAGCCTTCGCTGCCGCCGTGGCCCTGGGTCTGGTAGCGCGTGGTGAAGGTGGTCTCGGCGCCGTCCTTGGTGGGCACCTTGGAGATGTAGTTGATGATGCCGCCGGCGGCGCCGATGCCCTCGGAGGCGGACGGACCGTTGATCACCTCGACCCGGCCGATGATGCCCATGTCGGTGAAGGTGCCGTTGCGGGTGCCCTCGCGCAGCGGCGAACCCTGCGGGATGCCGTCGAACAGGCGCAGCGGGATGCGTCCGCGCAGCGTCTCGCCGGTGTTGCTCATCGCCTGCGAGGATTCCGCATAGCCCGGCACCGAGCGCGCCAGCACGGCGGTGGCGTCCTCGGTCACCAGCAGGGTGTGCTGGATCTCTTCCTTCGAGATCACCGTGATCGCGCCGGGAATCTCGTCGACCGCCTTCGGCGTGCGCGTGCCGGTGACGATGATGCGGTTCAGGTCGACGACCTTGTCGTCCTTCTTCTTCGCGTCCGGTGTGCCGGCATCCTGCGTGGTGGCGCTGCCGGCAGGCGCGGCGTCCTGCGCGTACGCGCCGGACGGAATCGCGGAGAGCAACAGGATGCTGCCGATCGCGGCGGAGAGTGGCTTGATCATGGCGTGTCTCATCATGGTGTTGGGTGGCCGCGGCTCGACCGGAACGGCGACCGCGATGCAGCGCAATGCGTCAGGAACGATCTGTGGTGTGTTTCATTCGCGGCGCCTCCCCCCGGCGCCCCGGCAGCCCCGTGCGTGATTCTGGGCGAGCCTAAGCGCTTCGCCGTTCGCAATGAACCAGCGCGGCCTATGTTCAGAGGCTAGTTTTTGTTGCTTACGAACGAAGCAAATGTGTGCCGCGATGCAACATCGGTGTCATCGGCCTGGTGTCGACCCGGCTCAGGGCGCGCATGCCCGCACCGCCTTGCGGCTTTCCTGCAGGAACACGGTGACCAGCCGCACGCGCACGCTGGAGCGCGACCACACGATGCCGATGCGCCGTGGCACCGTCGGGGCGGGCAGCGGGATGCGCGCCAGCTGCACGCCTTCCGGCCACGGGTGCGCCCAGTCCGGCACCAGCGACACGCCGAGGCCGCGGTCGACCATCACGGCGATCGCGTTGAGTGCGTTCAGTTCGAAGCGTTCGCGCGGCACGATGCCGTGGGCGCGCAGGTATTCGTCGGCCTGGCGGCCGCCCCACTGGTTGCGGTCGTAGCGGATCAGCGGCTCGGTCGCCAGCAGCTCGTGCGGATCGCGCCCGGCCATGCCCTTCGGCGCCAGCACGATCAGCGGCTCCTCGCGCAGCAGCAGCCATTCGCAAGTCTTGGGCAGCGCGAACGGCGCCTGCAGCACCACCGCCGCGTCGAGGTCGCCGGCTTCCACCGCGCGGTAGAGCTCGGCCGAATAGCCCGGCTTGATGAACACGTTGATCTGCGGAAACGCATCGACCATGCGTGCCAGCACGTCGGGCAGGATGCCGGCCAGGGCGGTGGGGCAGGCGCCCAGGCGCAACTCGCCGGAAACCGCGTTCTCGTTCGCCACGCTGCGCAGGTCGGCCACGTTGCGCAAGAGGTCGCGCGAACGCTGCAGGATGCGCGAACCTTCCTCGGTGACGCTGACCGTGCGGCCGACGCGGGCGATCAGGGGCGCGCCGATCTCGCGCTCCAGCGTGCGGATCTGCTGCGCCACCGCCGCCGGCGTGATGTTCAGCACGCGCGCCGCGGCGGCCATCGAGCCCTGGTCGACGATGGTGATGAAGGTATGCAGGAACTGGGTTTCCACGGCGCCTCGCTATGCGTGCCCGGCCGGCCGCGGCAGCCGACCCTCGGCGATAGTGGCGTGGACGTTGCTGCAATAGCAATGTGACATTGTGCCCGGATCAGTCGGCACCGTCGGCGTAGATGGTCAGCCCCTTCAGCGAACGCGTGGGCGCCGGGAAGCACAGGCTGGCCAGGTAGCCGATCACGATGCACAGCAGGATCGAGATCGCCAGGTAGAAGTACGGATGCACCAGGTGGAACAACCATGCCACCAGGGTCAGGCCGATGCTCGCGGCGATGCCGATGGCGACGCCCGGCGAGTTGGCGCGACGGGTGAACATGCCGAGGGTATAGGCGCCGGCGAAGCCGCCGCCGAGCAGGCCAGCCAGCTCGATCGAGACGTCGAACAGCGAATGCACGTCGAAGCGCGACAGCAGCAGCGCGGCGCCGATGCCGATCAGGCCCACCGCGATGGTCATCAGTTCGGCGAAAAACACACTCTTCTTCTGCGTGGTGTCCTTCACCAGCTTGTCGTAGAAATCCACCGAGACCAGCGTGGCGACGCTGTTCATGATGCCGGACAGGGTGGCCATCGCCGCGGCGAAGATGCCGGCGACGATCAGTCCGGTCACGCCCATCGGCAATTCGGCGGCGATGAACAGCGGGAAGGTGGCGTCGATCGGCAGCAGCGGATTCATCCGCTCCGGGTTCGCCTTGTAGAACACGAACAGTGCAGTGCCGATCATGTAGAACACGAAACCGCCCGGGATCATGATCGCGGCGAAGGCCCAGATCGAGCGGCCCGCCTCCTTGTCGGACTTGGTCGACAGCGTGCGCTGCATCAGCACCTGGTCCTTGGGGAAGGTCAGCACCACGTCGAACAGCACCAGGAAGATGAAGCCCCACACGGTGGCCTTGGTAAGGTCGAAGCTGAAGTCGAACAGGTGCATCTTGTTTTCGGCCATGGCCGTGGAGACGAACTCGCCGACGCCGCCGTGCAGGCTCCAGATGATGAAGCCGATCGCGAAGATCGCGCCGCCCATCTTCACGATCACCTGCACGAAGTCGGTCCAGATCACCGCCTTCATGCCGCCCATCGCGGTGTAGATGATGGTGAAGCCGCCCATCAGCACCACGCTCAGGGTGACGCTGATGCCGGTGATGGTGGCGATCGCCAGCGCGGGCAGGAACAGGATCACGCTCATCCGGCTGCCGATCTGGGTGAGGATGCACAGCGCGCTGGCCAGCATGCGGATGCTAGGGTGGAAGCGCGTCTCCAGATAGGAGAACACGCTCATCAGGTCGAGCCGGCGCAGCAGCGGCACGATCCACACCGCCACGAACATCAGGCCGAACACCGCGATCAGGTTGTTGGTGAGGTACTGCCAGTTGGTCTCGAATGCCTTGGCCGGGATCGCGATGAAACTGATCGAGCTGGTGTTGGCGGCGTACAGGCTCACGCCTGCGGCCCAGAACGGGATGCTGCGCCCGCCGACGAAGAAGTTGGAGGTGGAGTTGCGTTTCTCGCGCAGGTAGAAATACAGGCCGATGCCGATCATGCCGACGAGGTAGATCACGATCACGATCCAGTCCAGCCAGCGCAGCAGCAGCTTGTTGGACTGCACGCTGGCGTAGCCGAAGTCGACGCGCGTGTCGTCCGCGCTGCGTTGCGCCCAGAACATGCCGTCGGTCCAGGCGCCGGCGGCGACCACACCGGTGGGCGCGGCCCCCGGCAGGGCGGCCCATGCGCTGGTAATGGTCTGGAAGGTCATCAGCCGGGCCGGCGCCTCCGCGTGCGTGCCGTCGCGCACCAGGTAGAGCGCGTTCGCCTGGCCGAGCGCGTGGCCGGAGCCGGGCAGCAGCCGGCCGGGCACCTGGCCGCGTGCGCTCCAGCCGTCGTCGGCGGTCCAGCGCCACAGCTTCTCGGTGACGCCGGAAGGATCGGGCACGCTGACGAACACGGCCGCGGCGCGGGCGACCACCGAGCTGGGCGTGCCGTTGCCGGGCCATCCCGCGAGCGTGTTCCAGCGCGGCTGTTGCGCATTCGTCGACAGCTGCAGCAGCTGTGCCCTGCCGTCCGCGCCGATACCGGCAATCGACAAGGTGTCGTTCGCCCACGCGCCGCGCGCATCGCGGAGCGGGGCCGGCAAGGGCGGCAGCGGTTGCAGCTGGAGCCGGTCGTCGCTGGCGTGCAGGCGGGCCACGCCGGTGATCTGGTGCGTATCCGGCGTTTCGCTCAGCAGCCAGGCCTGCGTGCCGTCGTCGATGATGCCTGCGGCGGGTGAGGCGCCGGCTGGCCATGGCAGGCGGATCCACGTCCTGCCGGCGCCATCGAGGCGCCAGGCTTCGCCGTCGGCAATCGCCAGCGGCCGACCGTCGACGACGGCGACGTCGCGCAGCGGCGCGCCCGTTTCCAGCGACGGCAGCTGCCCACTGCGCAGCGGCGCCAGGCTTTGCGCCTGCGCGGGCGCGAGCACGGCGAGCAGCAGCAGGCCCAGCCAGGCGCGCAGCGTGCGCGACACCCGATCGGAAGAAAACGCCAGACCCACGCCCCCGTGCCCGCGCATCAGCCCGGCCGCCGTGCGGCGGCAAGCAGGGCCTGTGCGCGTTTCAGGAAGGGCGGGTCGATCATCCGGCCATCGACCACGAAGGCGCTGCGCGATTGCGCGGCGGCGGCCTGCGCAGCCTCGACGATCCGGTGTGCCGTCTGCAGTTCTTCCTCGGACGGCGCGAACGCCGCGTTCGCCAGTGCCACCTGGCGCGGATGCACGCAGCTCTTGCCGATGAAGCCGAGCCGTCGTGCCATGCGTGCTTCCTCGCGGTAACCCGCGTCGTCGTCGAGCGCGGCGAAGGCGCCATCCATCGCGAACACGCCAGCCTGGGCCGCGGCCATGCGCAGGGCGAACATCGCCGCGTGCACGTTGCGCAGATCGGCGCGGTCGATGCCGTACGGTTCGAACAGGTCGCCCAGCCCCAGCTGCAGCCCGGCGACACGCGGATGCGCGCCGGCGATGTGCGCGGCGTCAGCCAGCGCGCGCGGCGTCTCGATGTTCACCAGCAGGCCGATCGGGTGCGTCACGCCGTTCGCGCGTTCCGCCGCCTCGATCGCGGCCACGGCAGCGAGCAGGGCGTCCGCCGATTCGGTCTTGGGCAGGTTGATCAGGGTGACCCCGGGACGGACGATCGCGGCGAGGTCTGCCGCGAAATGCGGCGAATCCGCGGCATTGGTACGCACGATGACCAGCTTGGCCGCCTGCGCCACTACCTCTCCGGCGACGAAGTCCGCCACTGCCGCACGCGCTGCGGCCTTGCGGTCCTCGGCGACGGCATCCTCCAGGTCGAACGACAGCGCATCGGCCTCGCTGGCCAGCGCCTTGGCGAACAGCTCCGGCCGTGAGCCGGGCACGAACAGCTTGCTACGCATCGGGTCGCCTGCCGGTTGCCATCCTCATCATGCCGGCGAGTGTGCGGCAAGCCACCCCCCGAATCGAGCCGGCACGGCATGTTCAAAAGATAGTTTTTCTATCGAGGGCGCCGGCCGGCTGCGAATCCGCCGGCATCGCCGGCTTCCCGCGCGGGAAAGCATGAGCGGCATCTCGCCCGGGCATGGTCCCGATGTGGCGTGGCTAATCGTCGGCTTCCGCCTCCGGGTCTTTCGTGGCCCCCAACTGTTCGCGGTTGCACCAGCCGCTGTGCCAGGCGAGAGCCATCGTGGAGTCATGCTCGTAAGGGCACTTTTCCCGCGGCTCGCCGCAGTCGCGCGCGTAATGGCCCTCGATCCAGGCCTGCAGCGGATACTGCACCCCGCTTTCCTTGACCATGCTGGCGTCCTCATATGGGCGTCGTGGAGCTTGGGGTGAGGTCGGCGTACCAAAGTTTCAACCATGAAAAAGCCCGCCTGAGCGGGCTTGGATCCATCTATGCCGGGGGATGGCCGGGAAGGTCGTCTCACGACGACTGGTTAGCTGCACAGAGTGAAACTGCTCACATTTTTTCATTTCCCGGCCGTTTCAATCGTGATGTTCGTCACGTTTCGGGGTCGCGACTGGCGTGGATCGTGGGAGTGCCGTGGGCCGTCAGCCTCGCCATGGCGGGCACCGGGCCGATGAATCGCCACATTTTTGCGCGGGTGGCGGGTGCCTTGGTGGGCCCACCAGGACTCGAACCTGGAACCAAGGGATTATGAGTCCCCTGCTCTAACCATTGAGCTATAGGCCCGCGCAAGGGCGGAAGTTTACCGTAGTGTGCGGGCGACGTACGCGGTGGCCTGCGGGAAGTCGGATGGTGACGTGATTGCCAGGAGCGTAGGCTGGTTGCCCCCCACACCGGAGCCAAGCGCATGAATACCGAGGCGATCGCGAAACGGTTGATCGAGTTGTGCCGTGAAGGCAAGTACGAGGAGGCGCAGCGCGAGCTGTATGCCGAGGATGCGGTGAGCATCGGAGCCGGAGGGACTGCCGCCGGGCGCCCTGGGTAGTGTGCAGGGGCTGGCGGCGATCTTCGAGAAGGGGCGTCAGTTCAGCGCGATGATCGAAGCGGTGCATGGCGGCAGCGTGAGCGAGCCGGTGGTCGCGGAGAACTGGTTCAGCATCGCGCTGGCGATGGACGTGACCATGAAGGGACGCGGCCGCATGAACATGAGCGAGATCTGCGTGTACCGCGTGCACGGCGGCAAGATCGTGCGCGAGCAGTTCTTCTACGACGTGGGTTGAGCCCCTGAAACGAAGCAGCCCCGCGGCGGCGGGGCTGCTCGTCCCGTCATTGCCGCTCTTGCTGCGGCACCTTGCGGACCTTTTCCATCGGATAGCCCAGGCCCCTGATCCTGTCCAGCAAGGCGTCGTAGTCGGCCTGCGCGATCGTCGGCGTGCGCGCCATCACCCACATGTAATCGCGGGCGTCGCGGGCAACGATCACCTGGCTGTAGTCGTCCTTCAGCCAGGCCACGATGTACTGCGCCTTCAGCGGCCAGAACACCTGCACGCCCCACACCGCGTTGCCGCTGCCGTCCTTGACCACGCCGGTGGAATGGATGTCCTTTTTCGGACCGTCGAAACCGCCGTCCCTGAAATGGAACGAGGTGGCGACGTCGCCATTGGGCTTGAGCGTGTAGACCTCGAGCGCGTTGTACGCATGCTTCTCGAAGCGGGTGGGGATGGTGGCGATCACGTACCAGTTGCCCATGAAGCGGGGCAGGTCGACGTGGGCCACCGGCGTGATTGGCGGCAGCTCGCTGGCACAGGCGTTGACGTTGAACAGCATGGCGCAGGCCATCAGCAGGATCGTCGGGAATTTCATGGCGTCTCCGGGGCAAAGGATGGGGCGGCGCCGACCGGGGGCCGCACGAAGCGGTAGTGCGCGACCAGCCATTCCTGCCCGCCGGCGTAGCCGAACAGCTCGGCGCAGGACATCCAGAACATGCGCCAGCGCTGGAACCACAGCGGCGCGGCCCTGCCGCCATAGGCTTGCGTCAGCACCTTCATCACCTGGTCGCGGTGCGCGTCCTGGTTGGCCAGCCAATGGTTGGCGGTGCGCTGGTAATGCGTCCCGTCGACATGCCAGCGCCGTTCGATGTGTAGGGCCGACTGGAACCACAGCAGGGTGTCCGAGGCGGGCATCAGTCCGCCGGTGAAGAAGTGCCGGCCCATCCAGTTGTCGTCGCCCCGGGTCTCGAACGGGTACATCGCGGTCCTGTGCGCGAAGATGTGCACGAACAGTTTGCCGCCCGGTTTCAGCCAGCCGGCAATGCGGCCCAGCAGCGTCTCGTAGTTGCGCATGTGCTCGAACATCTCGATCGACACGCAGCGATCGAACTGCGCCGGATCGAGTTCAAGCCGGTTCACGTCCCAGGTGATCACGCGCACGTTGAACAGGCCGCGCCGACGGCATTGCGCCTCGATATGCTGGCGCTGCAGGTGGGAGTTGGACACCGCGGTAATCCGGGCGTGCGGAAAGCGCGCGGCCATCCACAGGGTCAGCGAACCCCAGCCGCAGCCGAGCTCAATAATCGACTGGCCATCGGCAAGCTGGGCGCGCTCGCCGTACAGCTTGAGCATCGCCTCCTCGGCCTGGTCCAGCGACTCGTCGCCGCGCGGGTAATAGCAGGCGGAATACTTCAGGCGCTTGCCCAGGCAAAGTTCGAAGAAGGCCGGCGGCAATTCATAGTGCTGCGCGTTGGCCGCGTCGGTGTGGATCGCCACCGGGCTGTGCCGCAGCATGTCGATGCGCCCGGCGTAGCGCTCTGCCTGCGCGTCCGGACCGCCCGCCTGTTCCTCGCTCAGCCGTTGCGCACACAGCCGGCGGATGCCCTGGCGCAACAGCGCGTCGGGAATGTGGCCGCGCTCGGCCATGCCCAGCAGGCCGGGTGCGGGACGTTCGCTGGGCAGTTCGGTGACGTCAGGGGCGGCGGAATTCATCGTGCGGTCCTCTTCGGAAACCATGGAATCAGCATCGGGGTGGTGCGCTGGTAGTCGCGGTAATCCGCGCCGCGAGTGCGCAGCGCCTGCGCCTCGGTGTACGGCACACCGCTGATCCAGCGCAGGAACAGGTACATGACCACCGGCCCGGACCACGCCAGCCAGGCCAGCGGCGAACCGACTGCCAGGCAGACGTAGGCGAACCAGTGCAGCCATTCGAAGAAATAATTCGGATGGCGCGAGTAGCGCCACAGGCCGTCGCGGCAGGTAAGCCCCCGGTTGGCCGGATCGTTGCGGGAGCGTGCCAGCTGCGCATCGGCGACCGATTCGCCGACCACGCCGAGCAGCCAGACGGCAGCGGCCGCGGGCAGCCACAGACCCGGCGCCTGCGGGTTGCGCGCCACCGCCGCGAACGGCAGCGCGAACAGCACGATCAAGAGTGCCTGGAACTGGAAGAAGGCGAAGAACTTCCACTGCGCGCCCTGCCAGTGCGCGCGCAGGTTCCGATAGCGCCCGTCCTCCGCTGCGCCACGCACGCGATGCCATAGATGCAGGGACAAGCGCAGGCCCCATGCGCCGCCGAGCAACGCCAGCGTCGCGCGCGTCCACGGCGCGCCGCTACCGGTAATCGCCAGCAGTACAGCGCTGCCGCCCACCCCCGCCGCCCACAGCACATCGACGATGCCCGCGTTGCTTCGCGTGCGCTGCCACTGCCAGCCCAGCGTCATCATCAGCGCCGCCAGCAGCCACACCATCAGCAATTGCCACCACGGGTTCATGCGGATGCTCCTGGTACCGTCCCCGACAGCGGGCGCGATGACGCGCTACCGAGTCGCGCCAGCCATGCCAGCGCCGGCGTCGCCAGCGCCCAGCCGAGTGCCAGGGCCAGCAAGGCGCGCCACGCCGGCTCGGCAAACGTCACCACGTGCCAGCCGCGTGCCGCACCCAGGTAAGCGAATGGACCGCCGACCAGCCCCAGCAGCCCCGCCAGCCACAGTCGCCTCTGCAGGTAGCGCAATGACTGACTGAAGGTCAGCGCGAAGGTCACCCACAGCGCGAGAATCCAGCCCGGTGCCAGCGCCAGACCCGGCCAGCCTGCCGCATAGCTGGCCAGCCCGCTGCGGATCAGCGTGCCGTCGAGCAGGAAGCCGAACGCCAGTCCGGCGGCGATCAGGCTGAGGTCGACGCGGACGTTGCGCGCGCAGGCCAGTTGCGCCAGCGCGTAGACCAGCATGCCAAGCACGCCCGGCCACGCCAGTCCGTGACCCGCCCCGATCACCGCGGCAAACCACACAGCTTGGTAGCCGATCAGGCTGAGCCAGAAACTCATGCCGGCAGCTCCGGCAACCACGCGGCGCGCCGATGGCCCGGCCTGGCCATCAGCAGGTGCGCCACGCCGATCGAGCGTTCGCGGAAGCCGCCCTCGCAATACGCCAGGTAGAACTCCCACAGGCGTTCGAAGCGCTCGTCGAAACCCTGCGCGCGTACCTGCGCCAGCTTCGCCGTGAAGCGCTCGCGCCATGCCTTCAGGGTCAGCGCATAGGAACTGCCGAAATCCTCCAGCTGGATCAGCGCCAGATCGCTGGCGCGGGTCTTGGCTGCGATCAGTGCGCTGATCGACGGAATGAAACTGCCGGGAAAGACATGGCGCTTGATGAAGTCGACCGACTTCAGGGCTTGCGCGTATCGGCGATCCTCGATGGTGATCGCCTGCACCAGCGCGAGGCCGTCGGGCTTGAGCAGGCTGCCGAGCTTGCCGAAATAGACGTCCAGGTAGGACGCGCCGATCGCCTCCACCATCTCGATCGAGACCAGCTTGTCGTACTGGCCGTCGAGGTCGCGATAGTCCTCAAGCAACAAGGTGACCTGCCCCTGCATGTCGGCTTCCGCGACGCGCTTGCTGGCCAGCGCATGCTGCTCGCGCGAGATCGTGGTGGTCGTGACATGGCAGCCGTAGTGCTGCGCCGCATACAGCGCGAAGCCGCCCCAGCCGGTGCCGATCTCGATCACGCGGTCGGTGGGCTTGAGGTCCAGCTTGCGGCAGATCCGCTCCAGCTTGTGCTCGGAGGCGGTTTCCAGCGTGTCGGCCGGGTCGCTCCAGATCGCCGAGGAATACATCAGGTCCGCCGAGAGGAACAGGCTGAAGAAATCGTTGCCCAGGTCATAGTGCGCGGCGATGTTGCGACGGCTGCCGCCGCGCGTGTTCCGGCGCAACGCGTGCCAGCCGCGCATCGCCATGCCGCCGAGCCGGGCCAGGCCGCTCTCCATGCCATCCAGCAGGTCGCGATTGCGCACCAGCAACTGGATCAGGCCGACCAGGTTGTCGCAGCGCCACTGGCCATCCATGTACGACTCGCCGGCGCCGACGCTGCCGTTGCGCGCCACCGTACGGTAGAAGCCCGCGTCCAGCACCTGCAGATGGATCTGCAGGTCAGGCTGCGAGCTGGCGGGCTCGCCCAGTTCGACCGTGCCGCAGGCGTCACTCAGCACCAGCCGGCCATGGCGCAGGCCGCGCATCTGGTCAAGCAGCTGCCGGCGCAGGAAACGATCGAGTCCGCCGAATGAGGCGTCGTCGCGGGTGCTCGTGGTGGCGATATCGTTCATGGCAAACCTCGGGGCGTTCGTTTCAGTCGGCATGGCGCGCAGGCGGAGCAGGGTGGTCGTGTACCGGATT
>Ga0207690_10001761_pt1 | contig 13300 bp, 18 predicted proteins | sample KBSC23metaG_FD_184315 | JGI IMG/M metagenome (GOLD analysis project Ga0207690, IMG submission 184315) | Corn rhizosphere microbial communities from Kellogg Biological Station, Michigan, USA - KBS C2-3 metaG (SPAdes) (version 2) | ecosystem: Host-associated > Plants > Roots > Rhizosphere > Soil ...
GACTTTTAATCTATTGGTCCCGGGTTCGAATCCCGGACGACCCACCAATTCATAGTGCAACAATGTACGACGAAGGCCGGTAAACCTTGCAATAGCAACGGTTCCGGCCTTTTTTATGACCGATAGTGTCCAATAGGGATTATTGCAATCCGGGGGCAACTGGGGGCAACATCGGGGGCAACAGCACTTATTCCCATGAGAGTTGCCCCCATGACGCTTACCGACGTCACGATCCGCAAGGCCAAGCCAAGCGACAAGACCCAGCGCCTTTTTGATGGCAGCGGCATGTACCTGGAGCTTTCACCGTCTGGGGGCAAGTGGTGGCGGCTGAAGTATCGCTTTGGGGGCAAGGAGAAGCGTCTGTCGCTCGGCACCTATCCGGACACGAGCCTCGCTGATGCACGAGAGAAGCGCGACGCGGCCCGCAAGCTGCTGGCCGCTGGTGTCGATCCGAGCGAACAGCGCAAGGCCGCGAAGGCCGCTGGCGAGGAGCGCGCGGCGAACAGCTTCGAGGTGATCGCGCGCGAGTGGCACGCCAAGCAATCGGCAACATGGGTGGATCTGCACGCCAGCCGGATCATGCTGCGACTCGAAAATGACGTGTTCCCGTGGCTGGGCAACCGACCGATTGCCGATATTCCGGCCAAGGAATTCCTGGCGACCGTCAACCGCGTCGCTGACCGCGGCGCGGTCGAGTCCGCGCATCGCGTGTTGCAGTACTGCAGCCAGGTGCTTCGCTACGCCATTGCCACCGGTCGTGCCGAGCGCAACCCGGTGGCTGATCTGCGCGGTGCACTGCCGCCGGTGAAGCAAACCCACCATGCCGCCATAATCGAGCCGAACGCTATCGGTGGACTGCTGCGCGCGATCGACGGCTATCAGGGATCGTTCGTGACGAAGTGCGCTCTACGGCTGGCGCCTTTGTTGTTCGTGCGTCCTGGCGAGCTGCGACATGCCGAATGGGTGGAGTTCGATCTGGATGGCGCGCAATGGAACCTGCCGGCCGAGAAGATGAAGATGCGGGAGCCGCACCTGGTGCCGCTGGCGCCACAAGCCGTAGCGGTCCTGCGCGAGCTGCACGAGTTCACCGGGCGGGGGCGTTACGTGTTCCCCAGCCTACGCGGCCCCAAGCGCCCCATGAGCGATAACGCGGTGCTGTCGGCGCTGCGCCGCATGGGCTACACCTCCGACGAGATGAGCGGGCATGGCTTCCGGGCTATGGCGCGCACGGTGCTGGATGAAGTGCTGCACTTCCGGCCCGACTACATCGAGCACCAGCTGGCGCATGCCGTGAAAGACCCGAACGGGCGTGCGTACAACCGCACCGCACACCTCGCCGAGCGTCGCAAGATGATGGCGAGCTGGGCGGACTACCTGGACACGTTGAAGATCGGCGGCAACGTCGTCGCGATCAGCCGCAAGGCTGGTTGACGGTCAGTCGAGCTGCTTGTTGGATCGCCATCGTGGCAAAGGCGGCTTTTCTTCCGACTCGATGCCAATGCCTACGGCTGCGCGTGTCACCACGGGCCAGCCATGCGCGTCGATGTAGTGTCTGATGCCGTTCTTAATCAGAAACTTCACTTGGCCAGCCTTGAGCTTGGTTCGGGTCAGTTCTGCGATCTCGTCGCGGGTCAGACACAGGCTCATTGCCCTGCACCGTCGCGCTCGGCGATACGTTGCTGCATCCAGGCTTCGATTTCCGCTTCGACCCACAGCGAGCGCCTACCGATCTTGACCGGCATCGGGAAGGCCGGTGGCTTGGCTGCCATGCCGGCGTAGATCGACGTCCGGCCGAGTCCAACTTTGGCGGATACTTGTGCGAACGTGAGAAACGCCGTACCGGTCATGGCGTGAGCTTCTGGTCCGATGGCCGAAGCATCGGCCGCGACGCAGCTTTTCACGTCATCGTGCATGGCTCGATCGCGCGAAGATGCAGCGGCCTTTTGCAAGTCCTCAGCGATGAACATTTCGGTCAAAGCGTCGATCAGCCGTTGATGGGCTGGAGAAAGTTGGTTGAGCGCTATTACTGCTCGATCACCTGCCGCAATGCGAACGTTGATCCATTCACTGACGTCATCCTGCTTCCAAACAACGTGATCCCCTACCTTGAACGGTTTCGGAAAATTGCCGGCGGCGACCCCAGCTACGATCGACGAATGATCCAGGCCCGTGCGCGACATCACTAGGGCCGGATCCAAAACGGCGGTTAGGCTGCTGCTTGGTTTCCGCGGGGGCATGTTGCGAAGCATGCGCCAAACCGCTTGACGCTGACTATCGCCCGGAGCATTCTCCGATCGTCACCGCACAATCGGTGACCAGGTTTGGCGACCTGAAATCAGACGGCGCAACGGCGCCGATAGGCGCTTTTTTTATGCCGTTGCGTCATGCCCGCTTCTATGGCGGGCGTGCAGGGCAGCCTTCGAGCTGGCCGGTATCCGTTTGAGCCGGTTCGCCAACCCTGCACGTCCGCCACCCTATTTGCGCAATGCACAGGGTGGCTCCTTCAGTACCGGAGACGAGGTGGAACATGGCGACAAAAGGCGCAACTCAACCAGCAGCACGCGAGCTCTATTCGTTCGGCGCGAAGTACACCATCGCCCCCGAATCCAGCAATCGAAACTTGATTGATGACGCGAGCTGTTTTCTGGGTCCGATCATCAGCACAATCAATATGCTGGCCATTGAGCTATGGGAGGATGGAAGCCAGATGCAGGCAAACCCGCGTGATGCGGCCAGCATGTTGTGGGGCGTGTTCCACCAACTCGGAATGGTCAAGGGTATCGTCGATGCAGTGGAGGTGCGGTAATGAGTGTGACGACCAGCAACGAAACGGAACGTCTTTTCTCTCTCGCACTCGGCGAGCACTGGGTGCGCGCTGGTCTCCTCGCTAGGACGGACGATGAGCTGAAGGCTGTCGGAGTTCTGGCCTCGGATCATGTAGGAAATGCGCTCAACCAGCTGGAGTCTATTGGGCGTGCGATGGGGGCGGGCGACGCTGCTGACCTAGATGTGAATCTTCTTGGCTGGGCAATTACGAACCTAGCCGAATATGCAAGCGTCTGCTTGTATATGGCTGAAGAGGCGGTTGCAATGCGTGATCCGAAGATTCGCGATGTTACAAGGCGAGTCGTGCAAGATATTGCCTAACCGTTCAACGTCGCGCCTAGGCTGATCCCCGAAAACCGGGCACCTTCCCCGGCTGGCGCGGCACCTGTTGAAGGGCGCAGAGGTGTGCGCTGTGGATAGTGATCTGGGGTGGATCCCGGACTGGGTACGGCAGGGTCACGCACGATTTGTGCGAACGGTCGAACTCAATCTTTTCGAACTCCCGCTGGATGGGAATGGCATTCGTAGCCGGCTTGCCTTGGGTTCGTCGATCCTCCAGGAGGAGGATTGCGCTGTGGTGTGGCGTGGCTTGGAGAAACGCGGGATTACGGAATCTGCTGTGGCATATCACCTGCTGCTTGATGCAGCAAATGCACGTCATGAAATACCACCGCAGGAAGCAATCCCGGCAAGTGACCGTCGGGAACGTGGTGAACGCATGGCTATTCACGCTTCTGCGTTGCGGTCTGAGCTGGTAGAGCTTTCAGGGTGGGATGAAGATCGCCTCACCGGGCATCTGCCGGCGGAATGGACGCCTGCACTGGGCTATCACATCGAACCCAACACACGCGGTGATTTTTCCGCGTCCCCCGCAGCCCTGCTGTTTACCCTGCGGGACATCGAGAACGCGGCGCGTGCCTGGGCGCAATCATCACCTGCGGTTTACCGGCCGAACGATGAATCGGCGCAACGTGTGTACTTCGCGCGGAGAATGACGCGTCACTTTCTCAGCTTGTGCGGATCCCCCTTGCGTGCGCAGACCGCGGCACTGATCCGCTGCTTGTTCGACGACAACACCGATGCAACAGCGGTTGCCAAGCTCGCCCCCTGGTCGCCAGGCTGACGCATTGAATGAAGGGGGCGGCAGCGTCCGTTTCGCACCATGTACCGAAAACCTGGCTGATCGGCTGCTTTCGGGCAATTACCCGATAGCCCTTCAACTCCCAGCATTGCTCCCTGTCCACCACTGCACAGGGAAACATCGCAATGCACACGCTTCCAGAAACTGGGTTTCTTCGGCTCGCAGAAATTGTCGGCAAGCCTGCCACCAAGACCGCGCCAGCCATCCCGGCAATCATCCCGGTCAGCAAGTCCACCTGGTGGGCCGGTGTTCGATCTGGGCGCTATCCACAACCGACCCGGGCGCTGGGTGAGCGAATCACCGCATGGCGGGCTGAGGACATCCGGGCCCTGATTGAACGGATGGCGGCATGAACGCCCCCGGCCTTACTGGTGGCGATCGACTGCGCGATCACCTGGAGAAGATCAAGCAAAAACTCGGCACTGGCGAGCTGCTGCGTGTTGGGTTTCTGGAGGGTTCGACCTATCCCGACGGCACGCCGACCGCTTTGGTCGCGGCAGTCAATGAGTTCGGCGACCCGGCCAACAACCAACCACCGCGCCCGTACTTCCGCCACATGATCGAGGCGAAGTCGCCAGGATGGGGTGCGGTGATGGCCAAGAATCTCAAGGACACGGACTACGACGGCAACGCGACGCTGGCGAGGATGGGCGAGGGCATCGAGGGTCAGCTGCAGCAGTCGATCCGCGACCTGACGAGTCCGCCGTTGGCGAAGTCAACCATTTTAGCGAGGGCTGCTGGGAGTAAGCGCGGCGACGTTTCTCCAACTATCTCGCCAAGCCGCTTATCGAGACCGGCCACATGGTCAACAGCGTCGATTTCGAGGTCACTACGGACGGTGACGACCATGGATGAATCGTCAGCACGAAAAAGCCCGGCGGCAACCGGGCTTAGAGATCGCACTCACAACACATCTGCGCTGAATCCTATCACTGGTGTGAGCCAAGCGCATGGCATCGCTGCAAAGCTCCGCGATCGCCTCGCCGATCACATCAACGAGCATCGCCTTCGCCATGCATCGCGTGCCTATCTCGCCGCGGCAACCCGCGGAGATCGATCAGGCCAGGTTGCTGCATGGACACGCTACAGCGCGTTGCACGCGAAACGCAGTCCGGCATGCATCGCGCGTCTGGAAGCACAACTTGGTATACGCCTACGCCGCACGATCAAGCGCCAGCTGATGACTGCGTTCCTTCATGGCGCACTGCCAGGTCGATTCGTGACCGTCGCCTTCCGCATCTTCGGACTCAGGGAGGCATAGGGCCATGGCTGGCGATTGGATCAAGATGCGGATCGATCTTGCGGAGGACCCGGCCGTGATCGGCATGGCTGACGCACTCGAACTGGATGAATTCGCCGTTGTCGGTCGCCTGCACGCATTGTGGGGATGGGCCGATTCTCAGTCACGCGATGGTCACGCAAGCAGCGTGACAGCAAAATGGATTGATCGAAAAATGCAGAGCGATGGATTCGCTGTTGCGATGGTCGCTGCAGGATGGTTGACGCTGACTGACGACGGTGTCGAGTTCCCTCATTTCGACCGACACAACGGAGAAACGGCTAAGCAGCGCGGTTTGGCGGCAAATCGTCAGAAAAAAAGCCGCGAAAATGTCACGCAATCCGTCACAGTCGAGTCACGCAACGAGCGTGACGTTAGCGTGACCAGAGAAGAGAAGAGAAGAGATAAGAGCTCTATTGAGCAGCAAGCTGCTCGAGCGACCGTGATTCGGTTCGAGGAATTCTGGTCGGTGTACCCAGTGAAGAAGGGCAGAGCCAAGGCGCTGGCGAAGTGGAAGGCCAGCAAGCTGGACGCAATCGCGGATCGGATCATCGCTGACGTGAAACGCCGCAAGGCCGAGGACCGGCAGTGGCTGGACGGCTACGCCCCGCACGGCTCGACCTACGTCAACGGTCGGGGGTGGGAGGATGAGATCGAACAGCGCGGCGCTGTGCGAGGCGGTGGCTCGGAGACGCCCGATTACGCAGTGGGTGCCGTCTGATGCGCGCCGTCGAGATCAGCGCCGCACTGTCGGCCCAGGTGGAATCCGTGGTGCGGCATCTGCTGCCGAATGGTCGCCGCGTCGGACAGGAGTGGCGCGTCGGTGGCATCGAGGGCGAAGCCGGAAAGTCGATGGGCGTGCACATGACCGGCGAGAAAGCCGGCGTCTGGTTGGATGGTGCATCGGGCGAGTCCGGCGACATGATCGGACTGTGGATGGCCTGCCGTCGCGTCGACCTGCGAACGGCCTGCAGTGAGGCGATGGAGTTCTGTGGGATCCGCGAGGATCGTCCCGAACATCACGCGAAGGCCTACAGGAAGCCCGACAAGGCCGGCGTGCAGCGTCTGAATACGGAGCATGCGGTCTGGCTGCGCGAGGCCCGCAAACTGCCGGATTTGAGTGTCGAGGCCTATCGACTTGCCAGCCGCGGCGATCGGCTGATGTTCCCCTTCCTGCGCGGCGACGAGTTGGTGTTCGCGAAGTACCGCAAGCTGCCAAAGCAGTTCAGCGCAGAGGCGGACTGCGAGCCGATCCTGTTCGGCTGGCAGGCGATCGACCCGACCGCGCGCGCCGTGGTGCTATGCGAGGGCGAGCTGGACGCGATTGCCTGGCACGCCTACGGGTTCCCAGCGCTGTCCGTTCCGACTGGAGCTGGCGCGCACAAGTGGATCGAAGGCGAGTTCGACGCGCTGTCGGTCTTCGACACGATCTACCTCTCGATGGACATGGACCTCGCCGGCCAGAAGGCGATCCCGGAGCTGTGCGAACGTCTCGGCCGGGAACGCGTGAAGGTCGTGGCGCTACCGGCGAAGGATGCAAACCAGTGCCTGATCGACGGGGTGTCACCGGACACGATCACGCTGGCGCTCCGTGACGCGCGCACCCTGGATCCGAGCGAGCTCTGCAACGCCGCAAACTTCGAGGATGCGATCTGGGCGGAATACGGCCGCACCGACGATGGGTTGCTGCTGCCCTGGGCGAAGACCCACGACCTGATCAAGCTGCGTCCCGGTGAGCTGTCGATCTGGGCCGGCGTGAACGGTCACGGCAAGTCGGCGGTGGTCGGGCATGTCGTCGGCCATGCCGCGATGAGCGGCACCCGGTGCTGTGTGGCTTCGATGGAATGGCGCACGCCGCTGTGGCTCGCACGCATGGGGCGGCAGATCGCGGGTACCAGTCGACCGAGCGAGGCGTTCTCCCGGCACATCGCCAGGCAGTACCGCGATTCGCTGTGGGCCTTCGATGCAGCTGGATCCACGAAGGCCGGTCACATCCTCGAGGTATTCGCCTACGCCCGTCGGCGGTATCGGATCGAGCTGTTCGTGATCGACAACCTGACGAAGTGCGGCTTCTCTGACGATGACTATGCCGGCCAGAAGAAATTCGTCGAGGCCTTAGCCGACTTCGCTCGCGCCAGCGATTGCCACGTCCTGGTAGTGGCGCACATGCGCAAGAGCGAAAGGGGCGAGGAACACCCTGCCGGAAAGGCCGGCGTGAAGGGATCGGGCGGCATTACCGACATGGCAACGACCGTCGTCGAGGTCTGGCGCAACAAAGCTCGCGAGAAAGCCGTTACCCGCGCCGCGCAGGCCGGAGAAACCTTGCCGGAGAAGTACCAGCCGGCCGGCGGAGACGGCATGGACACGATGCTGCTGGTGCACAAGCAAAACGCGACCGGCAAGGAGCCCGCTATCCGGCTCTGGTTCGACAAGGACAGCACGCAGTTCCTCGGACAGGCCAATCACCGGCCGCGCCCGATGGTCTCCTTTTCAGTCGCGGCCGCATCTGACCGCGCAAACAGCCCGGAAGCAGCGCGAAAGATCGCTGCCGAAGTTTGAACCAACCGCACAGCCTCAAGCCTTAGGAGGGCACGACATGTCATTCATTGAACGAAAGATCGATATCACCTTCGAGCTGGCCAACGAACAGTTTAACGAGGGTGGAAACGTCGTTACGGTGTCTGGTTTGCGGTGCACGGCGATGGTCGACAACATCAACGGGATCGCAAACGGCGCCTTGCAGCTTCGCGTCTACGGCATGCTTCAGGCGGACATGGCCCGGGTCGTTACCTTGGGGCGAAAGTTCATGGTGGCTCGGCGAAACACCGTCACGGTTACCGCGGGTGACGACCAGAACGGCATGAGTCAGGTGTTTCGAGGGACGATTTACATCGGATCGATCGACTATAGCGGCATGCCTGAGGTAGCCCTCAACATCTCGGCGAGCAGCTCGTATTACGAACAAATTACGCCATGCGCGCCGAACAGTTACAAGGGTTCAGCAGATGTTGCTTCGATTATCGAGTATCTAGCCAAGTCGATTGGCTTCACGTTCCGCAACAATGGCGTCAACAAGAAATTGAGCAATCCATATTTATCCGGTACGGCGATTTCTCAGATAAATGACATCGCCCAAGCCGCCGGCATTGCGTGCGCGATTGAGAATGGAGAGGTCGCCATTTGGCCGAATGGTGGTGTTCGCGACAACGAGGTTATCGAGGTCTCAAAGGAGACGGGCCTGGTCGGTTACTCCGAATATTCCGAGATGGGAATTCACGTCAAAACGTTATTCAATCCCAACCTCAAAAATGGCCGCAAAGTAATGGTGAAGACCGATCTTCCACAGGGCTCAGGCGACTGGTACTGCCAGGTGGTGCGCCACGACCTGTCAGCGCAGATGCCGAACGGACCATGGTTCACGACAGCGCAACTCACAACTGAAGGGATGTACGCCCTTGAGCACTGAAGACAAAACCCCGGCGCTGCGCGGCCGGCTGACGGCGCTGACGAATACAGCGCGCTCGCCTTTTTGTGTTCCGTCAACTGCAGGTCGGTATACGCACCGCGGCGCGCGCGCAAGTGAAAGTGGTGAGGAATGGGGGCCTCCTGGTTCACTCGCTGCAAATTGGCAACGCTAAAGAACGTAGCGCGCAGCACGAATGGATGACACAAACTATCAAAGCTGTGAGGCTGCCTCCTCTTCCTGTTGAATGCAGGTTTTCAAAATGTCATACGAGCCTCCGACAGTCTCACCTATGCGGGCGCAATAACGCATTGTGCGATCGGGTGTGTTACGCGACCTGACCCAATTCTCTGCACCCGACTCCTGACGGCGGCAGGTCAATTCAATGTCGTTACTGCCGCCGACGGTATCACCGATTTTCCGACAATAGGCGGCAGTGTCGTATTGAGGGGTGATAGTTGTGCTTGCTGGCAGAGCTGCCGTGGGTGGTGCCAAGTTCTCAGTGCCGATGATCGATGGCGGTGCTGGCGGAATCTGATCGTTGCTTAAGGTCGGGCTGGGTTGTGTCCGTTGAGTTTGGGCGGGTGTATTTGCGAGAGTGTCCGAGGTCGATGGAGCATTTTTCTTCACGAACGCTTGTTCTTGACCGTATAGCCATGACCCCGCTAACCCTATGCACACCAATGCCACCAAGACCCACAAGAACTTAGTGAATAGCGTCATGGGTGCAGCGCTGCCAGTTGCATCGATCGGCCTTCCACAGTGCGGACAGGTAGGCGCGCTATCGCTGACGTTGTTTTCGCAATCCGGGCATTTGATCAGTGCCATGGTCTTCCCCCTGGTTGCCAGAAGTTCCGGTCTACGCGTGCCTGCGCATGCGGACTGGAATATAGCGCGGGGGTTGTCAGTCCCCAAAAGCCGGCGCAAAGGCTGTTCCAAGCGTGCAAATCCTCCAAACGAAGCGAGACCTCGCCAGCCATTGGTACACAAGGCCTTGCACTACGTTGCGTGGGAGTTATGTCAGCCCCAAAAGGGAGAGCGTCGGGTATGAGCGACGATCCCGCCAGCATCGCGCGCGTACACGCGCACGCGCGCGAGGCGGTTGATCAGAGGTCAGATTCGATTTGATCGAGCTGTTCTTCATTCAGATCGTCATAGAACACCACTTCCAAATAACCGTAGCAGTCCCTCGGCGTGCGGCATGGTAGGGTGCAAAGTGCAGCTGCCGCGCGCAGGGTCAGAAGCTGCGGGATGTGCTTGCATCGATCCTTCTGGCACGCCATTGATCGGCCGGTCTGGAACCCGGCAACGTCCGGGTTCTTGGCGCACGTCATGATGTAGGCAGCATGCGACGGCTTGTTCAGGTCGTTGATCTGATCGCGCAGCTTGCGCGGTACTCTGCCGGCACAGTCTGGGCATTCTGGCGATTCGCTCGGCAGATAGACGCGATGGCAGTGCGTGCACTGTCGCGTGACGATGTTGGCCATCCTTTCCCCCTGTGGACAGATGCGCACCACGGAACCAGCGTACTGCTGCGCCCGGCGCTGCGCACGCACTCCGCTCGCCGGCCTCGGTTCGAAGCTCGCGATCTGCGCAAGCTCTCACAACACGTTATTTGCTGCTGATCATTCTTCGCCTACACGCTGCGGCGCGCTCTGCCGATCCCGTCCAAGTGCCGGCAGTGATCTCGATCGTTCTAGAGTGTCATTGGGCGCCTTCGCTGCGCTGAAAGGAGCTGGCGCGCGGGAGGGGATCAACCTCCGCAATCGCGTTCAGGTGGCGCCATCAAGTGAACAAGATTGTACCGGCAAGTAACATAAGGCTGTGGATAACTTGCTCGTTGACACATTTTCAAGGAGAATAACGGCTGCAACGTCAAGTGTAAGCAGCCTTGTCAAGTGTTGTCTGGCATCACCGGAAGGACATCCGGCTCGTTCACCATAGTGAGCACGTACGGCCAGTCGGGAGCGTCTAACATGCAGTTCGCGCCAGCCAAAGCGGCGGCAGCAATTGGGTATCTCGTGAAATGCACGGGTGCCGATCTCTATTCGGTGATGAAGATGCTCTACCTTGCAGACAAGGCGCATCTCGGCCGCTATGGGCGAACCGTGACTGGCGACAATTACGTCGCCATGGGCAAGGGGCCGGTACCTGATCGCGCCTACAACCTGTGCAAGTTCGTGCGCGGCGAGCGAAGCCAGTTCGACCTGCTGCCACATGCGCGAGAGCTTTTCGCTCTGCACAATAATGCTTTCGAGTTGCTGCGCGAGCCCGATCTGGACGAGCTCAGCCGCTCCGACCTGCGTGCGCTGGATGAGGCATGCCGCATCTATGGAGCGGGTGGATGGCAGGCCGTCGCTGATGCCTCGCACGATCCTGCATGGAAAGCCGCCTGGAACGACGCCACGGGCCGCGGTGTGCGCATGGTGGACATGGACATCAACGCGGTGGCCTCCACGCTGCCCAACGCGGCAGCGCTGATCGAGTACCTTGCAGATCCTCATCCTGGCGAAGAAGAACACCGGCGCACAAGTTAAGGGATCTGGCAGGCAGGGATGGCGCTCAACCTACAAGCAGGGACCGTGCTCCATCTCTGGTGCGCGTTTTGCCGCCCACCGAAGTGGAAGTTCCATGTGGTGGCGTATACGGTGCCCACGGTTCGGTATCTCCTGATCAACAGCCACATCCCCCCCTTGCTGCGGGCCGACCCGGAGTTGGTGACGCATCAGGTGGAATTGAGGCAAACGGATAATCCGGGCTTCCTGTCGCACGATTCGGTGATCGACTGCAGCATGGTGATGGGTGGCCCGACCATGAGCGAGTTGGAGGATCTGTACGCCAAGGATCCGGGAATACTGCGCGGCCGCGTGAGTACGCCCGGCCGCCGCGCCGTTCGCGCGGTCGTGAAAGGTAGTGACCTGCTCAACGGATACGAAATCAAGGCGATCTGCGCCATCTGGTGATGGTTGAGATGTTTGCCGCATAGCAAAGCCCTGACGAGTGCAGGGCTTTTGTTTGCTAGGCGTCGGATTTTTCCTACACGTCTTGATGTGCATTACTGCTTTAGTGGGCGCTAACTCATCGTCATCATGACGACGCCCCGCGAGTCGGGCCCAGACTGCCCTCCGTCAGCGTGGACCGATGACCGGGGCGACTCCCCCCACACGAGTGCCGCGCATGATCGTCTACACCGTCAAGCAGAACGAAAGCGGGCTGTGGAACGTTTCCTACATGGGCGTCATGCTCGCGGACGGCCTGCACCTCGGCCCAGCCATCACGCAGGCGAGGGACGCTTCTCGAGCGGAACACCTGGGCTCCGGCCTCACCACGCGGGTGGAGATGCACGGTGCTGACGCGATCGTACCTCTGGCCAACTACCAGAAGCCGCAAGGCAACTGGACGGGCGCCACAGCGTGAAGACGAGCATGGGCGAGCGAATCAACCTCCGCGACCGGCTGAGCCGCGCCCACTGGTGCGGTTGCTTCAGTTGCAGCGACCGGGAGCTGGTCGAAGCGGTGCGGACTACCGGCAGCACCGAGGTAGGCGTGATCGGGCTGTACCTTGCGACCAGGTACGCGCTGGAGACATTCGAGGCTTCGGGTGCGGCGTGAAGCGTGGGTGGCAGGCCAACAGAGCGTTTCTGGCAGGAGTGCGTTTGCCGGAACGTTGCAGTCCGCACATCACGGTGGCATCGTTGAGTTTCACCAACAAGGATGGAAAGTATGGCCAGCACTCCGAAAGGCCCGTCTAAGCCGAACCCGCCTAGCGCCCCCCGACCGCCGGCTCCACCCGCTTCGCGACCAGGTCAGTATTCACCTGGAGGTGGTGCCAAATCTCCCGGACGCAGCACGGAGAGTGGTGGTCCGAAAGCGCCACCGTCGCGCAAATAGCCCATGAAAGTAGCTGGGGCGCGAGGGGAGTACTACACCTACACTAGCAAAGCGAGCGACGTTGGAAGACAACTCGCGCTGGGTGCCATTGCCGTTGTCTGGCTTCTCCACGGTCCAAGTGCAACTCTCGCGTTTCCCAAGCCGCTTCTAGTCTCACTCGGCGCGTTCTGCCTATCGCTGGCCTTGGACTTTCTGCAGTACTTGGTGTCGTCAGCCATCTGGGGCATCTATGCACGGAGCAAGGAGAAGCAATTCCAGAGCGATGGAATAGATCTCAACAGTAGCGGCGCCGAAATGCAGCCGCACGAGTGCATCAACTGGCCGGGGATAGCCTTTTTTTGGCTCAAGGCCTTGGCGCTGATCATCGGCGCGGTCATTCTGGGGATCTATCTCGTGGCAAGGATTAAGGCCGCTTAGCCTGGCCATGAGCGCATCACTGAGAAGCGACAGGTGCTGATCGAGATGACGGCAAGCAGCACCACTCTGGGGGCAACTTTGGGGGCATCTCGGAATCGCTGAATCTCGAAACCGTTGCAGCGCAAGGCTTGCGGTGACCAGTTAGATAGACGGACGACCACCAGTTTTCAGAGCGTCCTGACGGGCGCTCTTTTTTTGTTCCTGGCCTTCAATCGTCGTCGCGGGTGATGGCCCACACCGACAACATTGCACTGCGCAGCTGTTGCGGTGAAACCGGCTTGTAC